>JAABUQ010004420.1_pt1 | contig 24027 bp, 23 predicted proteins | sample 5560001 | NCBI WGS metagenome assembly JAABUQ01 (sample SAMN10711888, study PRJNA513371) | rock metagenome | isolation source: Antarctica rocks | place: Antarctica: Victoria Land, Finger Mt nord | collected 2015-12-18
GATCGTTGAATTCATAATCGTCGATCCGAGTCATGTATGACAGGGTATCGACGACTTGTTGAGGTGTATGGGATTCCAAGTCGCAGGCCAACGCGAAATCATAGTATACGCTCATCGAGAAAATCCCTTCGCTCGACACACATCAACATCATCATGACCAACCGCTCAAGATGCCTGGTGGCCGCTCATTATGGTTGATCGACTGATCGACCGCGTGAGCAAAGGTGCCTTTCAATCGGTCAACTCCTCGTTCTAAGTGGTCCATCCGGTAAATCACCGTCACTTTCGGAAACGCACTTTTCGCTGCGGTTCGCCGGTTTTTACGAGTGAGGTGTGGCGATTCGGCCCCGTAGTGAGGTGAAATAGCATGGATACCCCCTATTTGCACCTGCTCAATGCCTAACCACAACACGACCTGGTATATGGAACGCTCTCATTGCGTCAAGGAAGAATGCTACGGCGCGCGGCTCGTTCGTGATAATCTCTAGCCCGCGAGCAGGAGTTATAGGATCGTGAATCACGTCGCCATACCTTTGGAGCTCGTTGGCTATCCCAGTAGGCTTAAATATGATCAGGTGTCGGATGCGATCTGGCAGTCGCGAATCGAGGACAAAGGGGCTTCTGTCAGCATTAGCTACGTACAGGGTGCGCGAGGGCTCCCCTCCGACGGTCGCCGCGACCAGGATGACGTCGCCGGCGCCGATGATGCCGAGCGTCACCTCATCGCCCGTCGGGGCGGCGCGGTAGAGGCGCAGGCTGCCGGAGCCGACGATGAGGACCGACGGGTGCGACGACGGCCCATCGATGAACTCGACGCCACGCCACGTGCGATGTCGGGCCAGGGCGGCGACGCGGGTCAGGACATCCTCGTCGAGGTCGCGGAAGAGGGAGACCCGCCGAAAAGGCGCGAGGTCGGGCGTGTGGGATGTGGGTGTATGGGATGGAGGAGGGACGGGGGCAACCATGGGGGCCTTCTTTTCCCTCGCCGTTGTAGGAGTCCGTAGCGATGACGGCTCTCCCGCGAGGTCCGCCCGTCGCGCGCACCCAGCGCTCTCATGCTCCTGCGACACGAGCGACAAAGTGTGGCGGGGACGGTTAGTTGGAGCGTAGCAGGAGTGGCGCGGCGATTGCAAGGCCCGCGCGCGTCATTTCAGTTAAAAGCTTGTTAAAGAACTGAAACAACACTAGCCTGGATTATTCACGAAAACATTCATCGAATTGGATTGGCTGCTGATCGGTCCTCCGTGGGCTTCTACAGCCCACTCTTGATGCCAAAATCGGCTCTGAGGCCCCTTCAGACGCCCTATATCGCTCGGCGTGCAACCAAATACTGTCGATCTGATTCGACAGAAACGCTCATGAATAATCCAGGCTAGCGGGGGGCGGGGCGCGTCTCGCCAATTGTGGCGCCGCAGAGCACCACGTCGTCGTCGTAGAGCACGATGGCCTGGCCGGGGGTGACGGCGCGCTGCGGCTTATCGAAGACGACGCGGATGCGGTCGTCCCCCTCGGGATAGAGGCGCGCGGGCACTCGCTCACTCTTGTAGCGGATCTTGGCCAGCACCAGCCGCCCCGCGGGCAGTTCGTCGAGCGAGGCGACCGAGGTCAGCATCAGCTCGTCGGCCAGGGCCTCGGCGGCGTAGAGGGCGCGCTCGGGTCCCACGGTGACGGTGTTTGTCTCCGGCGCGATGCCAACCACGTAGGCCGGTTCGTTCAGCGCCACGCCCAACCCCTTGCGCTGGCCCACGGTGTAGGCGCCGATACCCGCGTGCTCGCCCAGCCGCACGCCCTCGACGTTGACCAGCGGACCCGGCCGCACGGCGTCGGGGAATCGCTCGGCCAGTTGGTCGGTGTAGTGGCCGTGGTTGATAAAGCAGATCTCCTGGCTCTCGGGCTTGCCGGCCACGATCAGGCCCAGTTCGCGGGCCAACGCGCGAATCTCCGCTTTCTGGTAGCCGCCGACGGGCAACAGGGTACGCGCCAGATGGGACTGGTCAAGCGGATAGAGCACGTACGACTGGTCCTTGCGCGCGTCGACGGCCTGGCGCAGCAGGTAGCGGCCGCTGGCCTCGTGGTAGGCGACGCGGGCGTAGTGGCCGGTAGCGATGTAGCGCGCGTCGAGCGCCTGCGCTTTGGGCCAGAGGGCGTCGAACTTGATGAACTGATTGCAGCGCACGCAGGGATTGGGCGTGCGGCCACGAGCGTACTCCGCGAAGAAGAGGCCCATCACGCGGTCGGCGAAGGTCTCCTTGAGGTTGAGCACGTAGTGAGGGATGCCGAGTTGCGCGGCGACACGGCGCGCGTCCTCCGCGGCGGAGAGCGAGCAGCAGGCGTCCTCGCGCACCACGGCATTGGGGTCCTGCTCGGGCCACACGTTCATGGTCACGCCTACCACGTCGTAGCCCTGCCGCACCAGCAGCGCCGCGGCGACCGACGAGTCGACGCCGCCGCTCATGGCGACCAGCACGCGCGTCCGGCCCTTATCGTCCGAATTGTTGTCCATACGTACAGTGTATCGCATGCACTTTGACATATGCCATGGGCAAAGAGCGCGGTCTTACACCTATCCGCCCCTACATGTTTGAGTACACAGTTGATCCTGTCTATACTATTCATCGAAAGGAGGAGCATTCACCAGGCTGAAACAGTACATCGGGTAGGAGACGAACCGCACCGTCTGCTATCCGAACAACAGTGGCAACCAAAGATATCCATACTTATACCAAGGAGTACCGGGACGACAGGGGCCAACTCTGGAGGGAATAATGGGACGCTTTAACACCTTGGGTGACATCGCCAGGGCGCTGGCCGGCGGGGTCAGCGCCTTCAAGGGCAGGCTGCCGGCGTGAAGATCGCTAATATCCGCGTGCGACGGCTGCGCACCGAGCTCACGCCGCCTTTTCGCGCGGCCTGGGACCCGGTCCCGCGGCGCTCCTTCGCCGCCTCCCTGGTCTTCGTCGAGACCGACGAGGGCGTGGTGGGGGTCGGCTCCGGCGACACCATGGACGGCTTCGAGCCGTTCATCGGTCTCTTCCTGGGCCAGAATCCCCTCACCATCGCCCGCCACGTGCGAACGCTGGAGACGATCGGCTTCCACGCCGGGCGCTACTGGCCGCTGGAAGCCGCCCTGTGGGACATCATCGGCCAGGTCTGCGGCCAGCCCGTGGCCACCCTGTTCGGGGCGTCCGCCGACCGGCTGCCAGCCTACGCCTCCTGCGGCGAGCTCAAGGAGCCGCGGGAGCGCGCGGACGCGGCGCTGGCGCTGCGGGAGCAAGGCTTCCGCGCCCTCAAGATCCGCATAGACCCGGTGCGGGGCCTTGAGCAGGGCCTGGCGGCCTTGCACGCCACGCGAGAGGCGGTGGGCGCGTCCATGGACATCATGGTCGATCTCAACCAGGCCTGGCGCATGGCGGGCGACCTCGCGCCCGCGCTTGGCCCCGTTGGCGCCCGCGAGGTCGTCGAGCGCCTGCGCGATCTGGGGGTGCTGTGGGTCGAGGAACCGTTGCCGGGGGCGGACGTGCGCGGGCTGGCGGGGCTGCGCGCGGCCACCGGGGTGCGCATCGCGGGCGGCGAGATGACCCGCACGGTAGAGGAGTTCTTCGCGTACCTGGAGGCCGACGCGCTGGACGTGTATCAACCGGATGTGGTGCTGGCAGTGGGCATGGCGCGCGCCCGTCTGGTCGCCGACCTTGCCCAGGCGCGCAACCGCTGGTTCACGCCCCACTCCTGGACCAACGGGCTGGGGCTGTTGGCCAACCTGCACATCGCGGCGGGGGTCGGGGCCGGACCCTACTTCGAGTTCCCGTACGACCCGCCTGGCTGGACAGTCGAGCGGCGCGACTTCTTCCTGGCCGAACCGGTGCGCGTGGAGGCCGACGGCTGCGTCGCCGTGCCCGCGCGGCCGGGCCTGGGCGCAATCCTCGACCACGACGCGGTGGACCGCTTCACCGTGACGGACGAGGGACGAGGGACGAGGGACGAGGGACGAGGGACGAGGGACGAGGGACGAGGGACGATATGATCCTGCATACACGGGTACAGGGTGTCGGTCGCGAGCCGGAGATACCGGGCGCGCTCTTGATGCGCGACGAGTGACCGCGATAGTCCCTTTGCGCAACCTGTCTCGGGGCTGTTATAATACCAGTATCGTGCTTACTACCTCGGTGGTGGGCCGCGGGGCGACCCGAAGGTCGCCCCTGCTTTATTTTGGATGAGATGATATGGGTAAGCTGAAGGTCAACGTCTACGTCGACGGATTCAACCTTTACTACGGCGCCTACTACGGCGCCCTGCGGAACAAGCCCTATCGCTGGCTCGACCTCTACGCCCTCTTCACGAAACTCCTCCCCGCCTACGAGATCAATCGCATCCGCTACTTTACGGCGATCGTGAAGCTGCACTAATTGGTCGCTCTCTCCCATTATCCTGTTCGTGCAGTAGACGTGTTATAAAGATGCAGAGGAGGCAGCAATGGAGCAGAAGCAAGAGACCCTACTGGGAGAGCGCGTAGGTATCGTGCGAGGGGCCGACGATCAACTGGCGGCGCTTGAGCGCCTGTGGGAACAGGGAGAGCACGTCGATCCGCAGGATGATGAGGAGGCCTGGCAGGCATTGCGCCGCGCGTTGAACGATTCGCGCCGCACGGTCGGGGCTCGTCCTTTGTTCGCTGATGAGTAGAATTGTCTTGCTGGATAGCGGCCCATTAGGAATGCTGGCGCGAGCACGGCCTATCCCTGCCCTGAAGTTGTGGGTGCGCAATCTTTTACAAAGAGGAAGCCGTTTAGCCATACCTGAGATAGCTGACTACTGAAGTGCGACGCGAACTTCTGCTCGCACGTTTACACCCTAGCTTGAATGCCCTTAATGCGCTCCAGTTCGACTTGGACTATCTGCAGATCACGACACCCGTCATGCAAGAAGCCGCATCTTTGTGGGCGGAGGCTCGCCAGCAAGGTGTCCCAACGGCGGACCGACATGCTCTCGACGGCGACGTAATTTTGGCCGCCATTGCGCGCTTGCTTGTCAAGGATGGACACGATGTCGTCGTCGCCACGACGAACGTCGGTCATGTGGCCCGGTTTGTCTCCGCCCAGCTATGGCACGACATCATATGACGCCGCTAGGCTACATTTGGCAGGGCGTGGTCTTGATGACCGGTGAGTGACGAGTGACAAGTGACAATATGCCCCTGCATACCTGGGTACGGGGTGTCGGTCGCGAGCCGGAGACGCCGTGTGACCTCTTCTCGGTCACGTACTCGCTGCCGTCACCCGCGGCGCTGCGAGCCGAGGTCGCAGGCGCGTACGCCCTCGGTGAGGTGGTCGATTGCCGCCTCTTACGGTCATATGCAAACGATGTGTATGAGGTCACGACGACAGGCGGTAGGTACATCCTCAAGGTGTATGGCGCGGTCCGGCGCTCATGGTCGGACGTTGCCTATGAGCTCGAGGTGCTGGAGCGGCTTGCGGCCGGGGGCGTTGCCGTTGCGCCCGCCATGGCGCGTCGCGATGGATGCCTGATCGGGGTGTTGCGCATGCCCGAAGGGGTGCGCTGCTACGTGCTCTACGCCTACGCGGACGGCGCCAAGCCCGTTCGTCCCTTTACCGATGCGCTGTATTACCGGTTTGGCGAGGCGTCGGCGCGCATGCACCGTGCATTGGATGGCTTTGCCAGTACGCATCAGCGCGAACCGATCGATCTGACTTATCTGCTCGACCGGCCGCTGGCCGCGCTGCGACCGCACCTGACCCACCGGCCCGACGACTGGGACTTCCTGACGCGGCTCGCGGACACAGTGCACGTCGGCATCACGGCCCTGGCGTCGCGCCTGGACTGGGGCGTCTGCCACGGCGACCTGTCGCTGGATAACGTGCATGTGACCGACGGCGACGACATCATTTTTTACGACTTCGACTCGGGTGGACCAGGCTGGCGCGCCTGCGATCCGTACGGCGTCTACTGGTACAGTGTCGAGGGGCGACACGGTTTCTGGGACGCGTTCCTGACCGGCTATCGCGAGGTGCGGCCGTTCGGCGCCGCCGACCTCGCGGCCGTCCCCTTCTTTGTGGGCGCGATATGGCTGTGGAATGCGGGAACTGCGGTCACGCGCTTGGCCGCGCGCGTCGGAACGTGGCGCCTCACCGACGATTACTTTGATGAGCAGATAGGCCTGCTACGCAGGTGGGATGACGGAGGGCCTCTTACGACAGTCGAGTAGTACCGGCTCACCGCTATTGTTTCGAGTCGTGCGCTATCCTGTCCCTGTGTGAAGAGAGGCGGAGGTACGTTGCCGCCCGCGTTGGAACTGTCCTATGTATGCGTGTGTATGCAAGGAGAGAGGGGAGCATGGCTTTGTCGCCGCTGCGGTATCTTCCGGCCGATGTCGTGCCGGAGACCGTGGTCCACTGCCTCGGGCTCGTCTCGGACACGCACATGCCTGAACGCTGTACCGACGTCCCATTGGCATTGTTCGAGGTGCTGCAGGGCGTCGCCCTCGTCCTCCACGCGGGCGACATGGGCGAGCTGTGGGTGCTCGACCGGCTGAGCACGATCGCCCCGGTCATCGCCGTGCATGGCAACGACGACACCGACGACGCGCAACGCGAGCTGCCGTACCGGCAGACGATCGCGATCAACGGGCGCCGGCTGCTGTTGTGCCATGGACATTATCCCGACCACGCGCAAGAGATGGCGTCGCGGCGCGACGATGCCTGGGGGCCCAAGCTCGACCGGCGCGCCGCTCTCGCGCAGAGCGCCGGCGCCACGACTGTCGTCTTCGGCCACACCCATATCCCCATGAGTATTCAGCATCGAGGCGCGCTGCTCGTCAATCCGGGCGCCCTCGCCTCGGCGAGCCTGACTGGGCGCCAGCGACTGAAGACCGTTGCCCTGCTGTTCGTGCGCGTTCATGACGCGCCGGTGGTCGTCCACGTCGATCTCGCCGCGCCCGATCAGTCCTTCACGCCGCGCGTCGATTGGGACGCGGGCTACAAAGCGGCCCTGGATACCGTCAATGCCTCGATCCTCAGTCCCGCGTTGCGGGCCGACTGGGAGCGCCTGGCGCCGCAGGTGCGAGCTTTGTCGCCCGAGCAGCGCCGCTCGTTGCTGCTCCCTCTCGTTCATCACTGCTGGAACGACGAGCGGGAGGTCATTACGCACACGGATTTGCTTGCTGCCGTGCAGGCAAACGCCAGCCTCCCGGAGACAGTGCGAGCCCACCTCGCGACGATCCTGTCAGAAGGTAAGGCATGATACAGGCTATTCCGCGATCGCCGAGCCAATCACCACAATTGCTAGCCCCAGTAGAACGAGACTTGTCGTTATCCCATAACCTACCCAACGCCACCAGGTATCCCGTTGGTGAGCAAACCCCAGGACCCCAACGAAGATCACCACAACCAGCAAGACCGGCGTTACCAGCAGGATTGCGCTCGGCGCAAGGTTATTGATAGCGATGATTCCGGGCAGGATAGGCAAGAAGCCCAAGGCCAGGCCGCCCAGATAGGATGATAGTTGCTCCGTCGGCCACATAGCTATGCGCCGCGCGGGTACAGCAGTATCTGAGTGCAGCGGAAGAGCGCGATGGTGCGGCCGTTGGTCTCGTCGGTCACGCGCGCGTCCCAGACCTGGGTGGTGCGGCCGCCGTGAGCCAGGGTTGCCTCGCAGGCGATAGCGCCCTCGCGCGTCGTGCCCAGGAAGTTGCTCTTCAACTCGATGGTTGTAAAGCCTGTCGCTCCCTCGGGCAGCGAGGCGATGGAGCCGTAGCCGCAGGCCGTGTCGGCCAGCGCGATGACGCTGGCGGCGTGCAGGTAGCCGTTTGGGGCCAGCAGGTCGGCTCGCACCGGCAGCCGCGCCGACACGCGGTCCGCGGAGACCGCCAGAATCTCCAGTCCGACCAGACCGGGCAGACGCCCCTGCCCGATCAGGTTGAACTCCTCGGCCGTTGGCATCCGTTTTCTCCTCCAACCCGGCTTGACGAACTACGAGCATCATAGTAGCAGGCGACCGTTAATCCGGCAGGAACGCGGCGTCCATGGCCTGGTCTAGGCGGCCGAGCAGGGGCGCCCGCGCCAGCGGGAAGACGGCGACCGCCTGGTGGCGCGCGAACGCGGTGGCGATGTAGTCGCCGACGAACGCTCCGCCGACGGTCTGGGGCAACCAGTCGAGCCGCATAGGGCCGCCCAGGCGACGGGGCGCGCTCCACGTCAGGCCGCCGTCACTCGAGCCCACGAAGCGCGCCTCCAGCGCGCAGGTCTGGCGCATGCACGCCGCCTCGGGATAGCCATAGTAGGTCAGTCCCAGTCTGGCATGGCGTCCGCCGGTGGTGGGATCAGCGCCCAGTCCGGGGATAAAGTGATCCGCGCCGCTCCCGATGGGATCGGTGGGGATGCGCGACACGGGCGACCAGGCGCGGCCGTCGGCGGAACTGCTCAGTACGATGTCGTTTGCGTCGCACCCTGGCCTGAAGCGGCAGTCCTGCCAGGCGACGTAGACCCGCCCCGCTCCGTCGATGGCTGCCGAGGGCAGGAGCTCCGCGCGCAGTCCGCCCGCCGCCTCGTGAGCGCGTACCGTCGCGATCGTCACCGCCGCGCCCCAGGCGCCGCCGCCGTTGGTCGAGGCGAAGGCGATGATGGTGTTGCCCTTCCTGTGCTCACCAAAGGCCGGCACGATGACCGTTCCGTCCGGCTGAACCACCGGCTGCCCGCCCAGGCCGGTCGGAGCGCCGGCAGGAGCGACGGGCGGGCTCCAGGCGGCGCCGCCGTCGGTTGACGCGCTCATCAGCAAATAATCGACGCGCCCGGCGCGGTCCCAGGCGGCGTAGCAGTGTCCATAGTAGCGGTTGCCCGGCGCATCGTCGCAGGTGATCCAGTCCTTGTCGTAGAAACTCCGTCCACTGTCGGAGACCAGGATGTAGGCGCGGCCATTGGGTGTTCCACTCCACTGGACGCCATCGCGCGAACGGCTGACCACGACGCCGGTGTGTCGGGGCCGGCCGCTCGTCCCGGTCGGCACGACAAGCGCGGACACCAACCACAGGCCATGGGCGGCGTCGTAGGCCACGCTCGGATCGCTGATGAAGGTGTAGGGACCGGGCGGCGTCTGGGCCACGGTCAGGCCGGGCAGCAGACCATGGCGCCAGGCGCCGCCGTGCCAGGCGGCCCAGCCGATAGCCGCGCTGCCGCCGGTGCGCAGGCGGCCCACCTGGAAGGCGGCGACAACGGTATCGCCATGTCCATAGGCAGAGGGCTCGGCCTCGCTGGCATGCTGTCCGGGCGTGGGGAAGGAGAACGGATCGGCGCTGATCCTCACCGCTGTGTTGGGTATACCTGGCGTGGGGGGCATGACTGGCGTGGTGGGTGTGCCGGGCATGACTGGCGTGGTGGACGTACGGGGTGTGCGGAGTGCAACCGCTATTCTCGTCACGGGATGGGACGATGCGTCCGGCCAGGCGCCGGCATGGGCGGGCGCGAGCCCCGCCGTCAGCGCCGCCAGTCCAGCGACCATGACACGGGCCGCCATCCTCGATGTTCGAAAGGAGTGTCTCTTGATTGCCATAGGGATGCTCACTTATCCAGGTCGTTGGCCACTCGTTCGTACTTATGTTCTATATTAAGAGTAGCATAAATGTGGTCCGTTCGTGGCAGATGCTGTGGACCGTGACGGCGGTCGTGGTCGTCTCCGCCATCCCCACCGTCTACGCGGACATCCTTCATCTGGATCTGGCTGGCCCTGGCCGTGGCCGTGATCCGCGCGCCGGCGGGCGCCGCCCGGACCGCTGCACACCTATCTGTTCGTGATGATGGCGGCGCTTGCCGCGATACTGACCCAGCCGCTCACAGATATGTTCTTCTGGCGCGACGATTCAGGGCCGCTGATCTGGTTGGTGGTCGGGCTGATCTGCGCCGCGATCAACCTCGTCGACGACGAGCGGCGCGGGGACCCTCACCCCCGTCCCCTCTCCCGTGCGCGGGAGAGGAAAGTAGTAGCGATGATTCACAAGTCTCTCGGCCAACCGAGCAGGAAGAGCAGGGGAATGTGGGCGGGGATCAGGGCAAGGATCGTTCTTTCGTGCTCACGGTGGGCAACGTGGACCGCCCAAACCTGCAACGCAAAGGACTGGAGCCGTTCGTGCGGGCGGCCGCGTTGCTGCCGGGGCGGCGCTTCGTGGTGGTGGGCGCGTGGTTGGACGACGCCATCGAGCAGTTGCGCGCGATTGCCCCGCCCAATGTGACCTTCACCGGACGATTGTCCGACGCACAGGTGCAGGATCAGTTGCGGCGAGCGGCGGTCTACGTGCAGGCCTCCCTGCATGAGGGGTTTGGGATGTCGCTGGCCGAGGCCATGGCAGCCGGATGCGTGCCGGTTGTTACCCGCGCGGGACCCATGGTCGCGGGTGCGGCTGCTGGATAATCCCGCCGGCAGCGCGCCGCCCGCCCTCAACATCGGCATCCGGGCGGCGCGGGGCGAGCTTATCGCCCGTGTCGATGGCCACACCATCATCGCGCCAGACTACCTGCGGCGCTGCGTGGAGACCCTGCGCGAGACCGGCGCCGATAACGTGGGCGGGTTGATGCGGCCCGAGGGACGCGGCTACGTGGGCCGCTGCATCGCGCTGGCCACGGGGTCGCGCTTCGGCGTCGGCAACTCGCGCTTCCACTATGACGAGCGCGGCGGCGAGGTCGAGACGGTCTACCTTGGTTGTTTCCGGCGCATGGTCTTCGAGCGCGTGGGCCTGTTCGACGAGGGGCTGGTGCGCAACCAGGACGACGAGCTCAACGACCGTATCGTGGCCTCCGGCGGGCGCATCTGGCTGAACCCGCGCATCCGCTCGACCTACTATAACCGCGGCTCGTACCGCTCCCTGTGGCGACAATACTACCAGTACGGCTACTGGAAGGCGCCCGTGCTGCGCCGCCACCCGAGGGCAAGGCGCGCGCGCCACCTGGCCCCGGCCGCGCTCGCCGCCGCCCTTGCCAGCGCGGCGCTGGTCGGTCTCACGGCGCTTGCCCCGCGCCTGGTTGCGGCGCTTGCCCCGCGCCTGGTCGATGCCCGTCATCGTGGTGAACGACCCGTTGGGGCGCGGGCGCCTCACGCCCGACCTCACGGGGACCATGCGCGACCATGGTCGGTCGGGGCCGCGCGCGATATCCTGGCCATGGCGCTGCTGATAGCGACCTGGGGCGTCTACGGCGCGGCGTCGGTCGCGGCAGCGCTCGTCGTTGCGTCGCGCGCGGGCTGGCGCTATACGCCGGGGCTGCTGGTATCGTTCTGGCGCCTGCACCTGGGCTACGGCGCCGGTTTCCTGGCCGGTCTGCGCTCGACCTCGCGCCTTGACCGGCCGCTCATTCCACGCCTTGATCCTCGCCCATCGGACGTGACCGTTGTGTCGGCGGGGACTCCAGGATGACGGAGCTCAGCATCTGCCCCCAGCGCATCGTCGATACTATCGTTACCGCTGCCCCTCTACCCGCCCACATCATCCTGGCCTGTCTGCGCGCCCCCGACGATGTCCTGAGCGGCCTCTGCGCCCACCCCGGCGTCGACTGGACGCGCGTCGCCCGCGAGGCCGAGTTGCACCGCGTCGGCCTGCTGGCGCTGGACAGGCTGCAGCGTAGCGACGTCGTCGCGGCGGGCTGTGTGCCGCCAGCGGTGCTGGCGCGCCTGCGCGAGCAGCGGCGGGAGCACGTCGCGCAAGCGATCAAGCTGGACGCGGTGTTGGACGGCGTGCTTGAGGCCTGCGCCGCGGCGGGCATCCCCGTCGTGCTTAAGGGCCTGGCGCTGGGCCGACTCTATCCCTCTCCGTGGCTGCGCCCGCGTTCGGACCTGGACCTGCTGATCGATCCGCTCCACTGGGCCGCCGTGGATCGCTTGCTGACGGGTATGGGCTATTCCCTGGACACCGACATCATCCCGCGGCTCGACGCGATGGAGCAGGCGCGGCAGCTGCCGCCGACGCAGTTTGACGCCTACGACCCGCCGGGCAGGATGCTGGAGCACCTGCTACTGAGCGGCAATGTACGGCCGAAGATGGCCGCCCTTGGCCATCGCCTGCTGCCGACAGAGGAATGGCTGCGCTACAACGGGCCGGAGCGGGTGGCGCTCTATCGCCTGCGCCTGCTCGTAGCCCGCCTGAGCGCCGCGTCAGGATAAGGGACGACCGCCCTTGTACAGGCTCTGCGTCAGGGGGCCAGGGAGGCGCCGATTGCAACCATGGCGGTGGATGGATCGACGTGTTCCTCTCGCAAGACGCGGCGGTAGGTCTGATATTCGCGCAGCGCGGCGTCCACGCTGTCAACGTCGCAGAGGATATGGATCATGGTCAGGCGCGGCTCCTCGTCGAGCGGATCCCAGACGGCGGCGCGTCGGCACACCGCGACCGCGTCGTCGGGGCGACCGACTTTGGCGTACAGCCGCGCCAGCGCGCAGGCCACCTTGATCGCCGCCTCGCTCACGCGCGCCCGCTGGCTTTGCGCCCAGAGGTTCTCGCACCACTCCAGATATCCGCCATCGCCGAAGAGGGACAGCGCCGTCTCGGCCGCGGCAATGCGATCCTCGATCCGCGCGTCGCTCAGTGCGCGCGACGCGGCCCCGTGAAACAGATGCTCGTCGCTGACGACGGGGCAATAGAGCGCGTAGGCGCCCCCGCGCGGCCCCCAGGACGACTCGCCGAACAGGCGCCTGAGATTGCGGCTCGCGTCCCACAGCGCCTGCGTCACCTGTTTGGCTACCGAGCCGCCGAACACCTCTTCGATGATCTCGTCGCGTCGCACCGGACGCCCCATATGCACGCTGTAGAACAACACCTCGCGGGCGGCCTCCGGCAAGACCGATAGGTCGACGGGCGCCCCGTTGATCTCCAGGCGGCCCACGCCGAACGGGGACAGCCGGACCTCCGGCGGCGGCGGAACGGCCGCGTCGTCGGCGGGGGGGAGCAGGGTCAGCGAGGGCGTCCCGCTGTCCAGCCGCTCCAGGAGCAGCCGTGTATCCCGGCGCAGGCGGCGCAGGGTGCGCCGCTGCTCGAGCACGCGGGTACTCCAACGGGCGATCGGACGAAGGTAGCCCTCGCAGCCCAGCGGCGGCGCCACCTCGCTCATGCGGTTGAGCGTGTCTTCGGCGCGGCGGACGCGCCCCGACACCAGCGCCGCCTCGGCGCCCAGCAGCAGCGCGCGCGCCGCGTTGTGCGGCTGATTGACCGCTATGAGGTGCAGCGCCGCCTGATCCAGTAGATCGATTGCCCGTCCGTAGGAGCGCGAGCGCAGTGCGAGCGTCCCTTCCAGGAGGTCGATGAGCGCCGTGTCCGCCGGCGTATCCGCGAATCGGCGCGCCTCGTCGATGAGGCGCCGCGCCGCCGCGCGGTCGCGCCGCAACAAGGCGGCGGTGATGCGCGCGCGGAAGGCCGCGTTGAGCGCCGGTCTGAGGTTCAGCCGGTCGGCCATATTCGCCGCTTCGACCCCGTGCAATTCGGCCTCCCGCGCATTGCCGTCCTGCGCGGCAATGTCGGCGAGCGCCGCCATCGCCTCGCATTCCAGCAGCGATACTCCGCCGCTGCGGGCCAGGCGCAGAGCCTGCTCGACCTGCTCGCGCGCCGAGGCGACATCGCCCGTCAGCACGCGCGCCAGCGACCAGGTAAGGTGGACATACCCAAGCAATGGGCTGTTCCCGATGCGTTGGCATAGTTCTTGAGTCTGTATCAAATACTCCTCAGCCTCGCGCGGACGGCCAGACTCCACGAGCTGCGTTGCGAGGTTTGCGAGGACGCGCGCTTGCCCGATCGTATCGCCGTCGCGCTCATAGACGGCCAGCGCCGCCAGCAGGTCGTCGTGCCCCGCGGCGACCCGGCCGAGGCGCAGGGACGCCTCTCCGCGAATCTCTCGCAACTGCATGGCCGCGGCCACGTGCTCGACGCGCTCTGCCACGGCGAGGGCCGCGTCGGCCGAGCGCACGGCTTCCTCGTACCGCTGGACCTGGACCAGCACCTGAGCGCGGAGTACGGCCGGCGGGAGCCAGTCCTCCTCGGCCGCCGCGGCCGCCATGGCCCGATCGGCCAGCGCCAGCGCCTGCTCATGCTCGCCGCGCAACTCACGCGCGTGGCCCGCCAGCGTGATCAAGCGGGGCGTGCGATAGTCGTCCGGGAGGCGCTCGGCGTACGCCAGCGCCGTGCCCCACAAGCTCTGCGCCCACACGGTCACGCGCTCCCGGTCGAGCACGGCCGCCACCTCGCTCCAATCCTCGTTGGCGGCCAGCAGCGCCAGCCCGCGCGGCAGGTCGCCGCCATCGATCCAGTGCGCCGCGGCGGCGCGCCGGACCTCTTTCAAGCGGTCCGGGTTCTCCATGCGTAGCGCACTCACGAGATAATCGCCGAACAGGTCGTGGTAGTGATAGAGACCGTCGCGCTGCTCGAGGAAGAGGCCCCGCGCCGCCACCTCGCCATAATACGCGGCACTATCGGAGCGGCCAAGCAGGATGTCGGCCTCCTCGGCCGAGACGGTTCCCAGCGCCGCGCTCTCGAGCATGAACAGGCGGATATCCGCGGGGAGGGCTGCGACGATCTCGCGCCCCAGGTGTTCCATCAGGGCATCAGCGCGCGCGCGCAGGAAACGCACCCCATCGGGTACCGCGTGCGCCAGCAACAGGAGCCCTGCCGCCCACCCTCCGCTGCGCTTGACCATCTGCGTCGCCGTCTCGCCCGGTAGGCCATGAGTCGCGAGCAACGCCCGCGCCTCGCCGGCGTCGAACCGCAGGTCCTCGCGCCCGAGCGCAGCCAGCTCATCCAGGGCGGCCAGGGTTGAGAACCCGAAGAGAGGGATCGAGCGCGACAGAATAATCAGCGCCAGGGTAGGCGGACGAAACCGCAGCAGATGGTCCCACAGACCCACCGCTTCGGGCAAATTATCCAGATGCTGGAAATCGTCCAGCACCAGCGCCAGCGGCCGCCCTTCGAGCGCGCCCAGCAGCAGCCCGATTGCTGCCACCTCATGAGCCCCGCCCTCGAGCGCGGCCAGGGCTGTCGCGGCCACGCCGGGCAGGACACGCTCGACCGCCGCGCACAACCCCGCCGCCAGGCGGCGCGTATCGCGATCCGCGGGATCTAACGCGTACCAGGCGACCGGACCGTCGGCGTGGCGCGCCCAGTCGGCCAGCAGCGACGTTTTCCCCGAGCCGCCCGGCGCGGCGATGAAGGTGACCTGTCCGGCGGCCCCGGCCCTGGAGATGGCGTCGCGCAGCCGCGGGCGCGACAACAATGCCCGCGGCGACGGCGGAGAGATTTTTGCCTGTGGCCACGCTCGCAAATAGACTGTTCGCGCGTCAACCATGCCGTACTCCGACCTGCTTAGCCCTAAAACCGTCCCAGGTTTGCTCCAGGCCGTCTATGCTACAGTAACGTTATCGTCGTTACATCCTAATGTGTTTGGAGGTACATAGCCCATGTCCCGCTCGATTCGCCGCCTCATCGTGATCGCCGCTATTGCTCTCGCCGGCATATTGTCCGTAGGTCCCGCGGGCCATACCCCCGCGACCCACTCCATGGCCGCGTGGATTCCGCCTAACAACCCGTTGACCGTCCAGAGGTAACCTGCTTCGTGCGGAGGCGGCCCCTCGGAACCCGCCGTGAGCGTCACACCTATCATAACGCATATCCCTGCCAGGAGAGAAGTAGCAGATGACCCGACAACTCCATGCCGGATTCGAGAGGCTGATCGGCGCCGCCGCCGTCGACCGCAAGGTGCGCGCATCGCTGCTGCGCGACCCGCGGTCGGCAGCCCTCGCTTTCGGGCTTACCGCTCCCGATGCGGATATCGTCGCCGATATCCGCGCGTCCGACTTGAAATCATTCGCGATTGCTTTGCTCCCTCGGATCTACGGCGAGACTGCATATACTCAACGGGCATATGCTCGGGTCAGCTGAACACGTCTGGGCATCGCAGCCGCCTGACGCCCCCTGGGCAGCCGATCCCGCCCTCCTCCCCCTGCTCCAGACCGTTGTCGCGGACGCGGCGCGGGTAGGACGAGGAGCGCGCCTTGTGCTGAAGTATCCCAGTACCGATCATCTCGTGCTGGTGAGCCCGCTCGGCCTGCGCTATCCATGGCGCGCGTTAGCCGCGTCCGTAATCGAGAACGGGGAGACGGTGCTCCGTCCGGGCGTGGCGGCTGCTCCCGTCCTGGCGCGGCAGGGCGTCTCCGGCGCTCTGGTCATCTACCATGAGATAGCGGCCGAATTGCCGCACGCCGACACACTGCCCCGCGCTTTCGCGGCCCGCGTCGAGACGGAGTTGGCGGCATCGGCGGAGCGCCTGTCCTCTATTGCCGGGAGTGTGGACGGGCTGACGCAGATGCTCGCGGCGTACGATCCCGATACTGCCCGGCACAGCAAGGTCGTCCGTCGCCTCGCCTCCATCATCGGACGCGCCGCCCGGCTCTCGCCGAGCGAGTTGCTCGAATTGGAGTGGGCCGCGGCCCTGCACGACATTGGCAAGGTCGCGGTGACGCTCCCCATCCTGCACAAGATCGGCCCGCTGACCGCGACCGAATGGGCGCTGATGCGCCAGCATCCGACCATAGGAGAGAAAATCGTCCGCTCCATCCCGGGCCTCGCGGCGGCGGCCCTCGCCGTCCGGCATCATCATGAGCGCTGGGACGGCGCCGGCTACCCCGATCGCCTGGCCGGCGATGCTATCCCCCTCATAGCCCGCCTGGTTGGCGTCGTCGATGCCTACGAGACGATGCGCGCCGGGCGCCCCTACCGCGGCGCCTTTAGCCGCGACGAGGCTGTCCGGGAGTTGACGTGCGCCGCGGGACGACAGTTCGACCCGGCGATGCTGGACGTCCTCCCCGCCCTGGTCAAACACGACATCGACCTCTAGCCTGGATAATGCACGAGACGGCGCCCCTAGGAGCGCCGGCTTCCAGCCGGCAGACCTCCGCGGCCGGCCCCAGCCGCCGCCCGCCAACTGGGGCCGGCTGGCAGCGCAGCGAGAGCCGGCGCTCCCAGGTGGAACTCCTGTGCCTCTATGCCGCAAGAACGTAGCAGCATCCACTTAGCACGACATCGCGACGCTGTTACCAGCCGCGGCGGCAACCTCAGCGTACGACAAGCACGGGAACGGTGGCGTAGCGCACGAGGCGGTCGGCCACCGAGCCGATGAGGAAACGTTCAATCGCGCCCATGCCGCGAATGCCGACGATGATCACATCGAAGCGGCCGTCCGCGGCGGCGTTGATGATTTCCTCGGCGGGGTTGCCCGCCTTGAGGACCGCGGTCGCCCGGACCCCCAACGCGTCGAGCAGGGCGACGGCCTCGTCCAGTTGCCGGCGATGCTCGTCGGCGTCGCTGGTCGGGTCGACCGCGTCCGCGATCTTGGGACTTGCCGCGAGCGTCGGCGCGACGCTGATGACGCTGACCGTCGCGCCCTGGGCCATGTGGGCTGCCCAGTCGAGCGCGCGCCTGGCCTGCTCCGATCCGTCATAGGCAACCAAAACCTTGACGTTCACCCCTTGCCTCCTTCCTATCGCGGCTAAGTAGTTGCTAAGTTCCTGGGAGCGCCGGCTTCCAGCCGGCAAACGATGGCCGGCTGGAAGCCAGCAGACCCGTGCAGCAGCCGCCGTCGCCACTCGTCGGTGCGCGTCAGGCGACCGAAGCCGGCTGGAAGCCGGCGCTCCCAGGAGGTACGTGCACCGTCACCGCACCAGTCATGAATAATCCAGGCTAGTCGGCCTCGGCCGTCAGGTCGCCGATGTAGTCCGCCACGCGCTGATCGGACAGCCGCACGCGGATGGCGAGCACGTAGATGATGACGCTGAACACGGCCATCGCCAGGATGTCCCAGCCGAAGGGCAGGACGTTGCGGGGACCTACCAGTCCAATGAGGGGCACGGAGCTCAGCGTGTGGATGTCGAAGGAGCTGAGGTAGGAAATCACGCCGAGGCCGAGCAGGTACGGCCAGAGCCAGGCCGCGCTCGACCAGTCCAGCGAGGGGCGCCGCTCGGGTCGGCTGGTGACGAATGAGATCCCAAGCAGGACGAAGCCGATCAGGATGGCTACGATCAGCTTCCAGACGACCGCCCAGCCGGAGAACAGGATGATCTCGTTGGCGACGACGAACCCCAGCGGCGCCAGGATCGTCCCGCCGGGCAGCCGAAACGGCCGCACACGCGCGGGGTCTTGCAGACGGAGGGCGCCCATGGCCAGCGGGGCCATGGCGTAGGCGATGACGGTCGCCGACGAGATAAAGCCGACGAGCTGCTGCCAGCCGGGGAACGGCAGGAAGACGAGCATGCCGCACAGGAACGAGAACGCGATAGCGTAGACCGGGACGCCGCGCGTGCTCAATTGCGCGCCCAGGTCGGGGATGTAGCGGTTGCGGGCCAGCGCGAAGGTCAGCCGGGAGCTGGTGCCGACGTACAGCAGGCCCGTGCCGCCGGGAGAGATGATCGCGTCGGTGTAGAGCAGGAACGCGAGCCAACCAAGGCCGAGAGCCACGGAGAGCGCGGCGAAGGGGCCGAAGATTTCGCCCGTGCCGCTGAACGCTACCGCGTTCCAGCCCTTGGCCAGGCTGGCCGGGTTGAGCGCGGCCGTGAACGCGATCTCGAGCGCGATGTAGAGGATGACGCCCAGGATCATGGAACCGATCACGGCGATGGGGATGTTGCGCGTGGGGTTCTGGCTCTCCGCGCCGAGCTGGATGGCCTGCTCGAACCCGAGATAGGCGAAGATCACGCCACCGGTGGCGATGGCCTGGAAGACGCCCTTCCAGCCGAACGGCATGAACCCGCCGCCCGCGCTGAAGTTGCCGAGATGGAACGATGTCACCAGCAGCACCACGATGGTCAGCAGGGGGATCGCGATCTTCCACCAGACCGCGACCTTGTTCGTCTCCGAGAGCCACTTCACGCCCATGATGTTGATCGCGGAGAAGAGCAGCATCAGCGCCGCGGCCACGGCATAGCCCAGCGCGGTCAGCACCGGCAGGCCGCTCGCAACCGTGGTCAGCCCTTTGACGTAGTTGGAGGCGTACTGCAGCGCGGCCTCGACCTCGATGGGCGCGGTGGTGACGGCGCCGAGGAAGGCGAACCAACCAGCGGCGAACCCGATCATGCTGCCGAACGCGTAGTGCGGGAAGCGCGCGCTGCCGCCGGCAACGGGATACATCCCGCCCAGCTCCGCGTGGATCAGCGCGAGCAGGATGACCGCCGCCCCGCCGAGGATCCAGGAGATCAGGGCCGCGGGACCGGCCACCAGCGACGCGTTGAGCGCGCCGAACAGCCAGCCCGAGCCGATGATCGAGCCAACCGACGTAAACAACAGCCCTACCAGGCCGATATCGCGCCGCATCTTGCGCTCGGCGACAGGCGCGGCGGCAATGCTCGATCCGATGACACCCATCGTAGCCTCCTCCCTCCTCCTCATCCGGTACAGCGTCGCCCCGATCGTGCGTCCTTGCCTGTCCCGATGATGTTAGGCAGAGTCTACCACGAATGTCGCCGGCGCGTGTTGGCTCTGCTCCGCTAAGTAGACACTGGTAAGTTCTTGCACGGCCGGCACGCCTGGATGTATCCCTCGCGCAGCCTGTATGAGTTGTACGAACTTAGCAACACCTACTTAGCCTGCATTATTCACGAGGAGCCCCCTGGGAGCGCCGGCTTCCAGCCGGCAGACCCCTGCGGCAGGCTTGTTCGCCGTTCGCGGGCGCGCGTCAGGCGACCGGGGCCGGCTGGAAGCCGGCGCTCCCAGGGGAAACGTTCACTGCCACCGCATCCGTCATGAATAATCCAGGCTAGAGGCCGCCGCCACTGAGCAGCCGCTGCGCCAGGCCCATCCCCACGCGCTGGACGGTCGGATTGCCCAGCAAGCCCAGGACGCTTGCGCCGCCGCCACCGCCCGTGTTTCCTCCGCCCAGCATACCGCCGATGCCGCATGGTCGTGCGATCCTCCCTTTTGACTGTCCTCACTGTCCGGATTGTCCGGCTGAATTGCCCTTCTACACTATACGCTTGTCGCTTACGGCTCCGTCGCGCGACATTCGTCGCGGCTGTTCGGCCCCACGCGCATGGCATGGTACAGTGAAGGGACAGTACACGAAAAGAGGAGATGATAGAGATGACGACCGCGGCGCGCGCCCTGCCCCATTGGGATATGACGACCGTCTATCCCGGCCTGGAATCTCCCGAGTTCGAGGCTGGCTTCAAGGATACCGTCGACGACATCGCCGCGCTGTCCGCGCTGTGGGACGGGCATGGCGTCGGGTTGCGCGAGCCGGCGCCGCTCGACGAGGCGACGGCGCGGGCGGTCGAGACGGTGATCGACCGCTACAACGCCGTGCTGGCCCGCCTCACCACGCTCGGTACCTACATCTACAGCTTCATCACCACGGACTCGCGCGACGACGTGGCCCAGGCCATACAAAGCAGGCTGCAGCAGCAGACGGTGCTGCTGTCGCAGTTGGGCACGCGCTTCGTGGCCTGGATCGGGTCGCTCGACGTGGAGGCGCTGATCGAGCGCTCCGAGACCGCTCGCGCGCACGCCTTTGCGCTGCGGCAGGCGAGGGAGCAGGCCGTACACTTGATGTCTCCCGCCGAGGAGGCGCTGGCCGCGGAGTTGGAGCTGACCGGCGGCACGGCCTGGGCCAAGCTGTACAGCAATGTGGCCTCGCAGTTGCTGGTCCCCGTCGAGCTCGACGGTCAGCGGCGCGAGTTGCCCATGAGCGAGATCCGCAACCTCGCGCACAACCCCGACCGCGAGGTGCGCCGCCGCGCCTACGAGGCCGAACTGGACGCCTGGAGCAACGCGGCGGTACCCATCGCCGCCGCGCTCAACAGCATCAAGGGGCAGGGCAACACGCTCTCGGCGCGGCGCGGCTGGGCCTCGCCGCTCGACGTGGCGCTCTTTGGCAACAGCATCGACGGGGCTACCCTCGACGCCATGCTCGAGGCCGCGTACGCCTCGTTCCCCGACTTCCGCCGCTACCTGCGCGCCAAGGCGCGCGCCCTGGGCGTCCCGGCGCTGGCCTGGTACGACCTCAACGCGCCCATCGGCGTCGACCGGGAGCCGTGGGGCTGGGACGACGCGGAGCGGTTCATCGTCGAGCAGTTCGGCAGCTTCGCCCCGCACATGCGCGACCTTGCGGCGCGCGCCTTCCGCGACCGCTGGATCGACGCCGAGCCGCGCCCCGGCAAGCGCGACGGCGCCTTCTGCACCCTGCTGCGCGGCGCCGAGTCGCGCATCCTGGCCAACTACTCGCCCGTCTTCGACAGCGTGAGTACGCTGGCCCACGAACTTGGCCACGCCTACCACAACCTCAACCTGGCCGAGCGCACTATGATCCAGCGCTCCACGCCGATGACCCTGGCCGAGACGGCCAGCACCTTCTGTGAGACCATCATCATGCAGGCGGGACTGCGCCGCGCCGACGCGCAGGGGCAGCTGCTCTTGCTGGAGTCGTCGCTGGGGGGCGCCTGCCAGATCGTGGTCGACATCACCAGCCGCTACCTGTTCGAGAGCCGCGTCTTCGCGGCGCGCAAGGAGCGCGAGCTGTCCGTCGACGATTTCAAGCGGCTGATGACCGAGGCGCAGGCCGAGACCTACGGCGACGGACTGGACGCGGACACGTACCACCCCTATATGTGGGCCGTGAAGTCGCACTACTACTTGGCCGGCCGCTCGTACTACAACTTCCCTTATATGTTCGGGCAGCTGTTCGGGCTGGGGCTCTACGCCCGCTACCAGGCCGACCCCGAGCGCTTCGTGGCCGGCTACGACGACCTGCTCTCCTCGACCGGTCTGGCTGACGCGGCGACGCTGGCCGCGGGCTTCGGCATCGACATCCGCACGCCCGCCTTCTGGACCGCCAGCCTCGACATCGTGCGCGCCGATATCGACCGCTTCGAGTCGCTCGTCCCGCCCGCGGAGTAACCCTCACTTATCGACTCCTCTCCCACCTATGGGAACAGGGTCTGTAATTGTCGTCGGTGCGCTTAATACTAGTTGCCGCTGCGATTTAGAAAGTGCGCGAAACAGGGGGATGTGTGGACGGAAACAACGTCGCTGATCCTGCGCGGCAGGGCCCTCCGGGGCCGTTTTCCTGCTTAGGCGGCCAGGGTCTGGCCAAGGTGGCACAGGTTGCTGCCGATCACGCCCCAACCGACGCACCGTTCCAGGCCGTCGGGACCATGATCGGCACAGCGACGCAGCCCGTCGTCCCGTCGGAGGCTACTGATGCGCCCTTCGATAAAGGATACAGACAACCGAGTTCTCCGTTCATCTGGCGCCGAGGAGATACGTCAGCGACCCGTGGGTCGCTCCATGTACGGACAGCTTAACCCGCGCGCCGACCGTCGTCAAAGGGAGGGACACACGACATGGACGAACTGACAGCACTACGGGCGCTCGCCTTACGCCTGGCCGGAGAGCAGGCAGCGGGAGCGCACGTGCACCTCTACGCCGCCGGGCTGCCCGACACCCTGCCGGTCGACATCCCTATCCCCGACCACAGCGACATCATCGGCGCCATTGTCGTCGATCAGCGGCCAGGGGCGCCCTCCTACTCTCCTCCTCAGACGCGGATATTCCTGGACACGCCCCTATCGCCCCTGCAGATCCGCGCGTTCTACCAGGACCGCTTGCGCGCGGCAGGGTGGACGCCGACGCCCTCCTTTCTCCCTCCCGGCGGGGGGTTTGGGGCTGGGATGGACGAGGGCAGCGAACCAAATGGGGTTAGCGATCTGTTCTGTCGCAGCCAGTATGGCCCCTCTTTGAGTGTGAACGCGGGGCGGGTCCAGGAGGCGCCGACGCAGGTCCTCCTCCAGCTAGATACGGAGGCCCGTCTCTGGGTGTGCGCCCCGGTCGAGGAGCCTCCCAGCAGGACAACGTTTCGTCGCCTCCCGCCCCTGCTCTTGCCGCCCGGCGCCCGGCCCCTCCGGTCGTGGGGCGATGGGAGCAGCGGGAATGGCGAAGACACGAGCAGCGCCCGTTCCATGACCGCGATCGAGACAGGTCTCGATCAACAAGCCGTGATGGCGCACTGCGAGACGCAACTGGAGACGAGTGGATGGGTGAAGCAGGAGAGCAGGCGGGACGGCCCGCTCACATGGAGTAGGTGGACATCCCGCGGGACGGATGGAGAGCCCTGGCGTGGGTTACTCTATGTGTTGGCATTGCCCGACGCGGCGCACCGCTACATGCTCCGACTCGAAAGCGAATGGGTCGGGAACCCGTAGCGCGGCTGAAGCGTCGGTCAAGTAGTCTGGGGCGAGTTTGGCTATCATCACCAGCGTACGTTGTATGATGATTGGTAGCGTTTGAGAATCGAGGGACATTACGGTGTGATGTTCGTCCAGAGATCGGCGGGGACAAACAAGGAGAGATGCCCGACGTTCACTGTCGCTACGATGAAATCCGAGGGCAGGAGTCTCATATCGAGCGCCTGCGCCGCGATCAGAACGTCGGCGTCGAGTTCCTTCGGGTCGGCGGTGGTGGTCCCGGCGTTGCGGGCGCGCCCATAGCGTCGCGCCCAGGCGCAGGGCGGAATCGGACAGGGGAAGGTACCGGTTGGGCGCGGCGCCGTTCCAGGTGTCGAGCGCGGCCAGACCGGCCCTCTTGGCCGCCCGTTCCAGTTCGCGCCGCACTTCATAATCCGCGATCGCCGGCACGATAAAGCGATGCCCCGCCCGGATCATGGCGACCGCCCATATCAAGGCGGCGACCGTTTCTGGCGACCGCCGCGGGTTAGTGAGGATCCCCAGCGGGCCGGTATCGAGGACAACCGTCAAGCTCATTCGACCTCTGGATAATGCAGACGCGCGCCGGTCTCCTTGCGCGGACGGTTCATGTCGCGCTTGAACTCACCCAGGTCTGCCTCGGCTTCCTGGATCGCGCGCTGATCGGTCGGGGCTTGGGCAATCCACGACTCCAGCAGGGCAATGCTGGGATCGGCGCCGCTGGCAGGCTCCGGCTCAAGGACCCGAACTTCGACGTCGGACGTCCTGGGTATCTCGTCGCTGTGGGCCAGGATCTGATCCCACGTGCCCCGCAAG
>JAABUQ010004421.1_pt1 | contig 24026 bp, 23 predicted proteins | sample 5560001 | NCBI WGS metagenome assembly JAABUQ01 (sample SAMN10711888, study PRJNA513371) | rock metagenome | isolation source: Antarctica rocks | place: Antarctica: Victoria Land, Finger Mt nord | collected 2015-12-18
GGGCAATACTGGAAGATCGCGCTGGGACTTTGTGGCTCGGTGGCACCGAGGGCGGCCTTACCTCAATTCGACGTGGGCTATTTACTTCCATCACTGCGCAGCAAGGGCTGGTGAGCGACACTAGCCTGGCGATTTACCAAGACAAAGACGGCGCGGTTTGGATCGGTTCGGATGGCGGTTTAAGTCACTGGGAAAATGGCCAAACCGCCCGCTACACGACTCGCGACGGCCTTCCTGACAATCTAGTGTTCTCTGTGACTCAGGACAGTTCGGGCGGTCTATGGGTGGGAACACGCAATGGACTGGCGCGCCTCGAAAAGGGGAAGTTCCGAACCTTCACGGCCGCGAACGGACTTCCGGATACGAACTCATTTCCGTGCACCTACACGGACCGGCACGGAGTGTTGTGGGTGGGTTTGCGTGGCGGCCTAAGCCGTTTTGATGGCAAAACGTTTAGCACCCTGGGCACTCGCGAGGGGCTTCCGAATAAGCTGATTACCTCGCTCTATCAAGACGCTGAAGATGCTCTTTGGATTGGGACGGACGGCGCCGGTCTACTCCGCTGGAAAGACGGAAAGTTCCGCAGTTTCACGGCCCGGGATGGTTTGCCGGGCGATATCATCTACTCGGTTACGGGAGACCCGGACGGGACTCTCTGGCTGGGGACGAACGGCAAAGGATTGGTGCGCTTCGCAGGAGGGCAGTTCACAAGCTACACGAGGGAGATTGGTTTCATTGACGATGCTGTTTTCACGGTTCTTGACGACAGGATTGGGGCGGCTGTGGGTGAGTTCCAACCGGGGCATCGCGACTGTCAGCAGAAACGATCTGGCAGCTTTTGCTGCTCACAAAATCCGCTCATTGCCGACGGTCAGCTACGGTGTTGCAGACGGCATGAAAAGCCGCGAATGCAACGGTGGATTCCAACCTGCGGGCTGGCGTAGCAACGACGGCAGCCTTTGGTTTCCGACGCTCAAAGGTGTAGCAGTCGTAAATCCAGAAAATTTTACGGCCTCCGAGCTTCCCTTCCCGGTCATCATCGATCGTGCGCTGGCCGATAATGCGCCTGTAGCGGCTCGTGATGCGAGTTTTGTCGTCCCGCCTAGAAGAAAGCGTTTCGAGTTCGACTTTACTGCTCCTGGATCGGCGGTCCCGGAAAAGCTTCAGTTCCGCTATATGCTCGAGGGCTTCGATAAGGACTGGGTGCAGTCAGGCTCTCATGGAATCGCAAATTACACCAACATTCCTCCCGGTAGCTATCGATTCCGCGTGTCTGCCTGTATCGATGGTTCCTGCACAAAGAACGGGTCCGGCACAGAACTTTTGATACAGCCGGCATTCTACGAGACCAAGGCGTTTTTCCTTTTGCTCGCGGCCGCGATCGTCGGGTGCGCCTTCGGCTTTCACAGAATGCATGTCAGACACCTGAAGCATAAGGAGCAGATCTTACGCAAGTTGATCGACGAGCGCACGAGCGAATTGCGAGATTCGCGCGACCAGCTTGAGGCTCGTGTCTCGGAGCGGACGAATGATCTTTCGCGAGCCAATCAAACTCTAGAGCGCGAGATTTGTGTCCGCAGGGAAGCTGAAGAGAAAGCCGAAGCGGCAAATCGGGCAAAATCCGAGTTCTTAACGAATATGAGTCATGAGATACGGACGCCCATCAACGGCATCATGGGCATGACCGACATTGCACTCACTACCGATTTGGATGCGGAGCAGAACAAATATCTCGAGATTATAAAGATCTCTTCAAATTCACTTTTGCGCATTGTGAACGATATCCTCGATTTTTCTAAGATTGAGGCCCGAAAGCTGGAGCTCGAAATAGTGCCTTTCGAGTTGAGGGATTGCCTGCATGATGTCGTAAAGCTGATCGCTATACGTGGGCAGGAGAAGGGTCTCCAAGTTCACATGGAAATAGCCCCGAACGTTCCGAACAGTTTAGCTGGCGACGGGGGACGGCTGCGGCAGGTTCTCTTGAACATGCTTGAAAACGCCCTCAAATTCACCAAGCAGGGTTCCGTATCTCTCGTAGTCACCGTCGACACCTTGACCGGCTCTGAAACCGTCTTACATTTCGCCGTTGCAGATACGGGGATTGGCATCGCGAAGGAGAAACTGACATTGATCTTCGATGCTTTCTCTCAGGCCGATAACTCTTCGACACGCAAGTTCGGCGGGACCGGACTGGGACTGACCATCTCCTCACAGCTGGTTCAACTCATGAACGGTACTATCTGGGTTGAGAGCGAGCCTAATTGCGGCAGCACCTTCCACTTTACGGGGAAATTCGCGCTTTCCATTCCCTTCCCTGCCGATCCGCCGCAGCCGTTGGAACGCCTGCTGCATCGATAGTCTCCTGCTCTGCTGGGGGATAGTACCAACGCCCCTTCAACCTTTTCCGATTTATCCCGCTCCCGCCATAAAATACTCAAACTGCCAGCCGATGAGTACTCTGTGACCGGCATTACCGGTAGCAGAGGAAAGGTTTAGGGTATGAAGAAAATTTGGTCGTTTTTGCTTGCCGGAGCACTGGCCTGCTCCGCGGGAACGGTGAACAGAAAGATCTCGTCAGATCTTCCCAACAGCACCTCGCAGCAGAGTGCTGTTCAAGTCATCGTCCAATGGGACATCAATACGGGCGCAACTACCACCCAGAAAATTACCGCGTTGGGCGGAGTCGTCGTCTCGGAATTTCCCCGACTTCACGAAGGAGTTTATAAGCTCCCCCCGTCGGCGCTGGCAACGTTGAGTGCCGATGCGGACGTGAAGTTCGTCTCCGCGGATCGTAAAGTCGTTAAGAAAGATGCGACGGTGCAAGTCGCGCGGGTTGCCGCAACCATAAATGCTACTTCTGTTTGGAAATCAGGCTACACCGGATCAGGCATTGGAGTCGCAATTGTCGACAGCGGAATAAACCAGCAAGATGAGTTAGGCCTCTACTCCAATGGCCCGGTTTACACGGAAGACTTCACGGGATTGATGCCCGGGAAAAAGGCCGACGGCAAATCAAGCGGCTACGGACCAGATTGGTATGGCCACGGCCAACACATCGCCGGTATTATCGCTTCGAATGGAAAGTCTTCAATCTGTGATAGATGCACCCAGTCGTTCGTCGGCATCGCGCCCGGTACTAGTTTGATCAACCTGAAGGTCCTTGATGCTAATGGGAAGGGATCGGACAGTTCTGTCATGGCGGCGCTTGATCGTGCGATTGCCTTGAAGAACACCTACAACATCCGTGTGATTAACCTTTCCCTTGGTCGTCCGGTGTACGAGAGCTACACTCAAGATCCGCTTTGCCAAGCAGTAGAAGCTGCGTGGCAATCTGGAATCGTTGTGGTCGTCGCGGCTGGCAATAATGGCCGTGACAATTCGTTCGGCAATGAAGGCTACGGGACGATCGAAGCTCCTGGTAATGACCCATACGTCCTCACCGTCGGTTCAATGAGAGACATGGGAACACCTACCCGCTCAGATGACCTCGTCGCTAGCTATAGTTCAAAAGGTCCTACGGCGATCGACCATATCGTAAAGCCTGACGTTGTGGCTCCCGGTAATCAAATAATCTCTTTGTTAGCCCAGAACGGAACTCTTGGTTTGAACAATCCGGGGAATGTCCTAACCCTTGCTGCCTATCAAAGCAACGCACCCAGAATCGGCAATATCCCGGTCCAAGGCACGTATGACGCAACTTCGAACACCCAGCCTCCGGCCATAAAAATTGGCCCTGGTTATTCGAACAAATATTACACGATGAGTGGAACGAGCATGGCCGCGGCAGTGGTCAGCGGCGCAGTCGCTGATTTGCTCCAGGCTGCACCCGCTTTAACGCCTGACCAGGTGAAAATGCTGCTTATGCAGACCGCATCGAAAACGTTTCCGTCAACAAGCAACGTTGTTGATTCGGTTACAGGGCAGATTTACACCAGCTACTACGACATTTTCACGACTGGTGCCGGCTATCTGGATATGCAGGCCGCGCTATCGTCAATCGCTCAAGTGCCGACTGGTCTGACAGCACTCTCGCCAACCGCCAACTACGACAGCATGAGCGGTGACGTGGAACTTTCATTCGATCCGTCTTCGGTCTTCTCAGATAAGGCGATGTGGGGCGCCAGCACTGTAGCCTCTAACAAAGCTATGTGGGGCGCGGGATCAGTGTGGAGCAGTTCTACCCTCGCGGGAAGCAAAGCCATGTGGGGCGCCAGTTCGATCTGGGGAGCGTCGAGCGACTCTACAGCCAGCAAAGCGATGTGGGGAGCTGGCGCTATCTGGTCCAGTAAAGCCATGTGGGGAGCCAGTATCATGAACGCTTCCGAAAGCATCGCGATCGCTGGAGAGCAATAACGGGCATCGCTGCAAAACTCCCGGTTACTCGAAGCCGGGTTCAGGTGCAAAAGAAAAGACCGGCTTAATACGCCGGTCTTTTCTTTTTTGCAATGAAGTGCGGTGGTTTAGGCGGCGTGAGGTTTCAGAACGACTTTGATACAGCCGTCCTTTTTGTCGCGGAACGTCTTATACATTTCCGGCGCGTCCTCAATTTTGACGGTGTGCGTGATGATGAATGAAGGGTCAATTTCGCCCGCTTCGATTTTGCCTAGCAAAGGTTGTAGATAGCGGTGGACATGCGTCTGGCCGGTCTTCACGGTGAGTCCCTTATTCATCAGCGCACCGAACGGGACTTTATCGAGAAAACCGATGTAGACGCCGGGCACCGACAGGGTTCCACCTTTGCGGCAGCACATGATTGTTTCGCGCAGTACATGCGGGCGATCGGTGCCGAGTTTGACGACTTCCTTCGCCTTGTCGAGCACGGCATCTACAGTGCCGGTCGAATGAGCTTCTGTGCCGACGGCGTCGATACAGCTGTCCGGGCCATCGCCGCCGGTCATCTCCATGAGCCGTTCCTGCACTTTTTCCTTGCTATTGTCGATGATCTCGGCCTTGCCCCAATCGTGGGCCATTGCGAGGCGCTCAGGAACACCGTCAATTGCAATCACGCGGCCGGCGCCAAACATCCAGGCACTCTTGATCGCGAATAAGCCCACTGGGCCGCATCCCCAGACAGCTACCGTGTCGCCCTTTTGTATTTGCGCGTTTTCCGCAGCCATGTAGCCGGTCGGGAAAATGTCAGACAAGAAGAGTACCTGTTCATCAGACAACCCATCGGGCACCTTGATCGGACCAACGTCTCCATAGGGCACGCGAAGGTATTGCGCCTGGCCGCCGGGAACGCCACCGAGCATGTGTGAGTATCCAAACAACGCGGAGGGCGATTGCCCCATGGCCTTTCGGGCAATATCGGCGTTGGGATTGGACGTATTGCAAAGAGAGGTCAGACCCATCTTGCAAAAACGGCAAACTCCGCACGCAATCGTGAACGGTACGACAACCCGATCACCTTTCTTAAATTTCTTTATATCTTTTCCGACTTCAACGACTTCCCCCATCGGCTCATGGCCCAGGATGTCGCCTTGCTCCATGGTCGGCATCATGCCGTCGTAGAGGTGCAAATCGGAACCGCAGATAGCGGTGGAAGTAACCTTGATTAATATGTCGCCGCTCGACTGAATCTGCGGCTCAGGAACCGTATCGACGCGAACGTCATGGGTGCCATGCCAAACCAGTGCTTTCATCATGGTTAGAGTGTCTGTTTGGTGACACACGCCGAGCTAGATAAGTTTCTCTAGCTCTTCTACGAGGCTTAGGCTGCCTGTAACGCCATGGCTCGCGACTGCGAGTCTTCCTGCTCTAAGGTTTGTTGCAACGTTCGAAGGTCGATAAACGACTGATCGCAGCCGACGCCCGACTGCTCCAAAGCTTCGAGGCAGGTGGCATCCAGGGCATGAGGCGAGTCTTTATGCATGATTGCAAATACCTTTTCCAAAGGTAACGCGTCGCGGTAGGGCCGCTTAGCGGACAGCGCATCGAAAATATCGGCCACAACCAGAATTCGCGCCTCGACCGGCAGTTGGGCCGCTGTCAAGCCGCGATGGTAGCCTGTGCCGTCGAGTTTTTCATGGTGAGAGGCTGCAATTTCGCTTAAACGCTCGAATCCGCCTATGCATCGAAGAACATTGCCTGTATGGGCCGGATGAGCCTTCAGGGCCTGCCACTCGGCTTCGTCCGGTTTTCCGGGCTTCTCGAGAATGGCGTTGGAGACAGCCATCTTGCCTAAGTCGTGCAAAAGCGCCGCATGACGGATGAAAAGCACTCGGGCGGGATCGAAGCCTAACTTCTTTGCGACAGCAACAGCGGCGTTCGCGACACCGTTCGAGTGATTGTAGGTAAACGGCGATTTGGCGTCGACGATTTGGGCGAACGCCTGGCAAATAGCATCCAGGCTTACATCGCCGTCTGACATGATGCGCTGCCGGCCAGGTTCCAGCGTAAGCGCCAGCGAAAGAGGATCATGCGTGTCAAGACCCGACCAGAGCCTTTGATTTTTGCCGAGCGAACAGGCGGCCCGAACGATCTGTGGGTCGAACCACTTGCCGCTGCGCTGCTTGATCGTGTCCAGAGCTTGCGCCGGACTCTCGCTCGTGTAGAAGACATCGAGCGTCTGGGCCAGCAACATGATACGGGAGCTAATCGGAATTTTGTTGCCGCGTAGCCCTTCCGGATTGCCTCCGCCATTCCAGTGCTCGTCTAGTCCGCTGATGCCCTCTGCCGTTTTGGCCGAAAGACCCATCAGGCGCGCCATGGTGGCGCCGCGCTCACAACGCATGGCGGTCACTTCGCGTGTGTGCTGCTTTTGCTGTGAGGCCACGCGATAAAGAACGCGGACACGCTCGAGAAAAGGCTTGCCGGGAGCGACGTGGGTAAGAGCGTATTGCAGGGTCTCCCAACCCATTCGGATCCAGTCTGTTTTCTTGACGTCGCGCTTCGCGGCAATATCGTCGGAAGCGAGTGCGTTGTAGATATGGGAGGCGTTGCTGCTGCAACCTGCATCTTTCAGCAGAAGAGCGTAGTAAAGGTCGGATTGCACCTCTTCGTCGAGCCGCAGCTCGGCGGCGATCCTCATCCCTAAGACGCAGGTGCGGACAGAATGCCACCTTGCCGATCCAGATCCAAGGTCGAGCGCCTGCGAAAGGGCGGATACCACTTCGGCCACGCGAAGCGGCCCTGCCTTATTGAGCAGGGGGAAATCAGGGCTTGAGGATGGAGTACTCACTCCCTACGTATCGGCGAAAGCGCGGCAAGATTAGACGGTAATGAGATTTCCTCATTTTTTGAGGCACTTCCATGAAGCGAGATGGCGGCGGACGTCAGGCAATATACCTTCACCAATATAGTTCGCGCGACGACGGTGGCTACAAGCATCAGAGTCGCCGGGACTAGTGTGGAGCGCCGTCAAGGACTGCTGGGCGAGACTCACTTAGGTGAGGACTCCGGGCTCTGGATCGTCCCCTGCGAAGTCATCCACACGTTCGGCATGAAGTTGTCGATTGACGCCATCTTTCTTGATAAGAAGCTCCGCGTGAGAGGTTTACGGCGAGGTCTCGGGCCGCGCCGGATCGCGATGTGCCTGCGCGCCGATTCCGTAATTGAGCTGGCAGCGGGGACTATCGAGCGCTCGCTGACGCAACTCGGGGATCGTCTACAAATGTCCGATCAGTCGAGGACCTGGTAAGTGCATTCCGTGCCGCCGCTCATCCTGGCTGTTTTGGCGGCCGTGGTTTTGACGGCGGCCATCTACGATCTCACCACCCGCCGCATTCCGAACTGGCTGAACCTCGCAGGCCTTCTACTCGGGCTCGTGATGAACTGCATTTTTTTCCAAGTCGACGGACTGTTAATGGCAGGTAAAGGGCTGCTGCTGGCGCTCGCGATTTACTTGCCTCTTTATCTGATACGCGGGATGGATCAGGGGATGTGAAGTTGATGGCCGCAGTGGGAGCGCTGGTTGGTCCGGGAGCCTGGTTTCAGATTTTCTGGTAACGGCGCTGGCCGGGGGCGCCACTGCCGCCGCGTTTGCCTGCCTGAAAAGGCGTTTTACCGAGACCTGCTGTAATCTCTGCTTCCTTGTCAATGACCTTGCGCACTTTCGCGCACCGCACCGGACCAATCCGCAGCTCGATTTTCGCAATCCCAATTCACTCCGCATGCCGCATGGAGCGCTGATTGCCCTCGGATCGTTGATTTTCCTGGCACTTACTGTATGGGGTAAGAACTTGCTTTCTCAGTTTGTTTTGAGCAGCAGCATCCTCAGGCTTTTCTGAACCAACATTTCAGACACCTCTCAGCAATACTCGCGTAGCTGCTCGCACTTCCCTAGCGAACTCTCAGCTCCACCTCAATCCGTCCTGACGGATGTCGCGGCTGGGCGTAATTCACTCGAAAGGAAATATCATGCTTCATCCCATCGTGAATGCATTTTTGAAGGAAGAGGACGGACAGGATCTCGTGGAGTATTCGCTGCTTCTGGCATTCGTAGCCTTGGCCGCGACCGCCGTGCTCGGAAGTGTCCGCACGCAGATTAGCCAGCTCTGGGCTGCAGTCAACACGAAACTGACGACAGCTAAGACAGCAGCAACAGCTCCGTAGCGCCTGCAGGGAGCCGCTTGCTCGACGGTGGCTTCCTTCGCCAAGTCCAAACAATTCTCTTTCCTAAAGGTATATGAATCGTCGCTTAACCTCGGTCTTCCTGTTTGCCCTGCTCGTCTCCGCAGCCGCAAGCCTGGGGGTCTACTATTTCGTTGTCACAAACGTGCAAGCATCGTCCAGAAGACCCGTAGCCACGCAGAAGCTCCTGGTGGCGGCTCACCCCCTCGAAGTAGGCGCTCTGATTCATGACGTGGATCTTCGCTGGGTCAAGACGGCCGATGCTCCCCCGGCTCAGGTCATCAACGACCGTCAGCAGGCAATCGGGCGAGGCGTGATCGCACCGATTTACGAAGGCGAACCGATTGCCTCTGGACGACTCGCGCCAAGAGGGGCCGGGGCTGGCCTCGCCTCCATGATTCCCGTCGGCAAACGAGCGGTCGCCTTAAAGATCGACGAGGTTGTCGGTCTGGCGGGATTCGTCGTACCGGGAATGCGCGTCGACGTGATCATTGCGGGCGGCAATAGTGACGGAGGCCGCAACGGCATTTTGTCGCGAACAGCTTTGCAGAATATCGAAGTACTCTCGGCCGGTCAGAAATTCGAGAAAACCGCAGAAGGCAAGCCGCAGGACGCGCAAGTCGTGAATTTGCTCGTGACTCCGGATCAGGCTGAAATTCTGAGCCTGGCGAGCAGCGAAACGAAGGTGCAGCTCGTGTTACGTAACCCTCTCGATACGCGCGAGGAGAAAACGCACGGCACATCCGTGTATGCGCTCTTCGGCCAGAATGCACCTCCTTCGCAAGAGAAAAGCGCAACTCCGCCACCGGCGCCCCGGCCTGCTCGCCCGGCCCTCCGCCGCCTCCAGCGGAAACGGTCGAGGTCTTCACCGGAACCAAAAGAAGCGAGCAGGCCTTAAATTCGCATTGATCCAGACTCCATGAAACGCGTCTCCACTATCTTGCTCGCCCTATGGGCCGCCGGTACCGTCTCTGCCCAAACGACTGCCCCCTCCGACTTGTTCGTCGGGATTAACCGATCGAACATTCTCGAAAACAATAAGGGCGTGAAGCGAATCTCGATCGCAAACCCCGAAGTGGCCGAGGCCGTCGCGGTGAGTAAAACCGAAGTTTTGATTAACGGCAAGGCGGCCGGAGACACGAGCCTGGTGCTTTGGGATCTGCAGGGGCAGCGGAGCATGTTCGATGTGCACGTGACTTTGAGCGACGCGCGGCCGGAAACTATCCGAAGCGAGCTCGCGCGTGAACTCCCGGGCCAGAACGTCAGCTTCAATCTGAGTAGCGGAACGGTGTTTCTCCACGGCACCGTGAACGATGTTACGGCCGCCACTCGCGCAAGCGCGATCGCGTCCACTCTCGGCAAAGTGGTGAACTTGCTGCAGGTCAAAGTACCCGACGCCGAGCCCCAGATTCTGATCAAAGTTCGGTTTGCGAATGTGGACCGCACCGCGGCTCAGCAACTCGGACTGAACATCATCAGTACCGGCGCGACGAACACGGTCGGCGCAATTTCCACGGGGCAATTTGGCGCACAACCAAGCTTCGACTTCACAAAGAGCCCGATCCAGACGAACATCACGGATATTCTGAACGTCTTTCTCTTCCGCCCCGACCTGAACCTGGGGGCAGCCATCCAGGCGCTCGAGCAGAAACAAGTGGTGCAGATTCTCGCCGAGCCGAATCTTCTGACGGTGAGCGGTCGCCCGGCCAGTTTCCTCGCAGGCGGTGAATTTCCTTTTCCGACTCTGCAGGGAGGCGGCGCTGGCGTCGGCCAGATCACGATTCAGTTCCGCGAGTTCGGTGTCCGTATTCACTTTCAACCGACCATCACGCCGCGTGGTAGCATCCGGCTCGCCGTGACGCCTGAAGTCAGTTCGCTCGATTTTGCGAATGGGCTCACCGTTAGTGGCTACACGGTCCCTGGCCTGGCTACGCGGCGGGTGCAAACCGAAGTGGAGCTCGAGAGCGGCCAGAGCTTTGTGATAGCCGGCCTTCTCGACAATCGCACCCCACCGAAAACCTGAGCAAGATTCCAGGGCTCGGCGACATCCCGCTGCTCGGGAAGTTATTTCAATCGCGGCTTCTGCAAAAGACCAACAGCGAGCTCCTGGTGCTAGTTACTCCCGAACTGGTTCGGCCCATCCCGAGCGGGAGCGCCCTGCCCAGTGTGAATATGCCGAAGCCTTTCATTAAAGGGCTGGCAAACGCTGCGCCACAGAATCCGGTCGACACGGAAGGTAAGCTGCCGGTGGTGAAAACGGTCCCGTTTGAAACGCTCAAGGGGTGGACTGAGCCTGAACCGGTTGAGGCGACGCCTACGGCTCCGGGCGCGAATCCGGCTGGCGGGACAACTCCTGCGCTGCCGCCCCCTGCTCCGCCGGCCAGTTCGACCGCCGGGCCAAGCACGCCGAAGTGAACCTGAAATGAAGACTGCTCATCTGCTGCTCGCGCTCGAGGACGACGCACTACGTCAGGACATCACGTCGCTGCTCTCCCAATCGGAAGATTCGTCTTACAGCGAGCAAGACCCGCGTGACTGGAAGGCCGTTCTCCAAAAGATAGGCCAGGTAAGGCCCGAGATCCTGCTCGTCGAATTAAATGCCATTCGTACCGACATTTCGCATGCGTTCCGGGCAGTCAAGAAAACGGCGGCGCAAACAAAGATCATTGCCCTGCATCCGAGCGATGATCCGCAAATCATCCTGACCGCGCTGCGCGCCGGAGCAAACGAGTTTGTCCATCCACCGTACGCTCAGACGATCGCACCTGCGCTCGAACGCCTTTCTGAGGCGCGGGACGACGAGCACTCGGCGAACGGCGCGGCAAAGTAATAGGCTTTCTATCGGCCAAGGGCGGCTGCGGCGCAACCACTCTTGCCTGTCACATCGCGGCTGACTTACGGCGGCAAACCGGTAAGCGTGTTCTATTGGCGGACCTTGACCTCACATCGGGCATGGTCGGCTTCATCATGAAGATAGGCACCAACTACTCGGTGCTCGATGCTGTCTCAAATCTGTCCCGCCTGGATGAAAGCCTCTGGAAAGCGTTGATCACGGAATGGAAGCCGGGAATCGACGTGATCCCGAGCCCTGAAGATTTCTCGCATGAGAATGCGCCCGGGCGCGATGACCTCCGGCAGGTAATCCGTTTCATGCGAACGCAGCATGACTGGATTGTGCTCGATCTCGGCCGCAGCTTTAACGAACATGCAGCCGCTCTTTATGGAGAGCTCGATGAACTGCTACTCATCTCGGTGCTCGAAGTTTCGGCTCTACATGGGCTGAAAACGATTGCCCAGAAGCTGCGCGACCGCGGCGAAGACATGTCGAAGCTGGAGCTCGTTCTGAACCGCACGCCCAAGATGATGGACATTACGCAAGAGGAACTCGAGAAAGTGCTCGGGCGTCCACTCTACGCGATGCTTCCGAACGATTATCCGAGCCTTTATCAGTCGTATTCAGCCGGAACGCTGCTGCCTCCGAACAATCGCTTAGCGCAGCAGTTTTCCTCGTTGCCCACCAGGCTGGCCGACATAGAAGCACCAAAGCCCAAAAAGAAGTTTTCGCTGTTCCGGTAACAGGAGTTACTGATGGAAACGCAGATTTCAACCGCCCGACCCTTCGATCAACCGCCCGCAACGACCACGCGCAACAGCGATTCGCCGCAGTATCAGGACATGAAGTTTTCGATTCACCGAAAACTTCTGGACCGTATCAATCTGGAGGCGCTGGGGTCGCGCTCGGTTGAACAGGCGCGGCAGGAGATACGTCCCTCCGTCAGCAAACTCGTTAATGAAGAACGGACTCCGCTGAGCTTAGCTGAGAAAGATCAGCTGATGGACGAAGTGCTCGACGAAGTGTTCGGATTGGGGCCACTCGAGCCCTTGCTGCGTGACAAAACGATTTCCGACATTCTCGTAACGACACCTAAGATTGTTTACGTCGAGCGCGCGGGCAAGCTGGAGCGCACCGGCATTACCTTTAAAGACGATGCCCATCTGACGCGCATCATCGAGCGCGTGGTCTCGCGAGTAGGGCGGCGAGTCGATGAATCGTCCCCCATGGTGGATGCCCGGCTGCCCGACGGCTCGCGCGTGAATGCGGTGATCCCACCCCTGGCTGTCGATGGTCCGCTGCTTTCGATCCGGCGCTTTGGCGGTTCTCCTTTACAGCCTGTCGACCTGGTGCGCAATCAGTCGATCACCGATCCGATGCTCGAACTGCTGAAGGCCTGTGTGAAAGCGCGCCTGAACATTATCATTTCGGGCGGAACCGGCGCCGGCAAAACAACATTTCTGAACATGCTGTCGGGCTTCATTTCTATTACCGAACGCATTGTCACGATTGAGGATGCCGCGGAATTGCAGCTGCGCCAGCCACACGTCGCGCGGCTGGAAACACGGCCGGCCAACATCGAGGGCAAAGGCGCCATCATGCAGCGGCAATTGCTGATCAATGCCCTTCGTATGCGCCCCGACCGCATCGTAGTTGGCGAGGTGCGCGGTGAGGAAGCGCTCGATATGTTACAGGCCATGATGGCTCGCTCACCACCGTTCACGCTAATAATCCGCGGGATGCGATTAGCCGGCTGGAGGTGATGGTGAGCATGTCGAACGCCAACATCAACGTGCGTTCCATCCGCCAGCAGGTAGCTTCCGCGGTCGATTTGTTCGTCCAGATTTCGCGCATGAGCGACGGATCGCGCCGCGTCACACATCTCACTGAATGCGTCGGCATGGAAGGCGATCAGGTAACCACGCAAGACATCTTTTTGTTCGAGCGCTCGGGAATGTCGAAGGATGGCCGGGTGATGGGCCGCTTTCAAGCCTCCGGAGTGCGACCGAAGTTTAGCGACCGGCTAAAGGCAGCCGGGTTGGAACTTCCAGCGAGCATCTTCCAGAGTTCTTTCGAGATCCGCTGATGCGGCGCCCACGCTACCCGTCCGGAGATCTTCGATGATTCTCTTCGTTGCGATTTTCTTGTTCCTGTTTCTGGTGGCGGCACTCTGCGTAGGCTTCGGGCAAGCCTTTCTCGTTTCACGTCAGAAGCAGCAGGTCCGTACCATGCTGCGCCGCGCGGCAACGGATACCCGCAGGCGGGGTCCTGACCTGGTGAGACCCGAGGCAAAAGAAGATGCTTTGACGAAGGCTTTTGGCGAGAACGAAACGTTTCAGAGCCTCACTGCAATGATCGATCAGTCCGGGATCGGCTGGACTGCCGGAAAGTTTGTTCTTCTCACGGTCGTTGGCGGGTTCTTCGGCCTGTTGATTGGTTTTGTCATTCCGCCTTTCTCGCGCAATGCATTCACGCCTCTGATTCCTGGGGCGGCCGGCGTCGTCATCCCGCTGCTTTTAACCGTCCGCAAACGAAAAAAACGCCTCGCGAAATTCGAAGAGCAGTTTCCAGAAGCGTTGAACTTTCTTTCCCGGTCGATGAGGGCGGGGCACGCCTTTTCGATCGGCCTCGAGATGCTCGTCGCCGATGCTCCCGAACCGCTTGCCTCCGCATTCCGGCAGATGCTGAACGATCTACACCTCGGTTCCAGTCTCGAAGCAGCGATGGCAAAACTGGTCGCGAGTGTACCGCTGATCGATGTTCGGTTTTTTGTCTCGGCGATCATTCTGCAACAGGGCTCGGGCGGCAACCTGAGCGAAATCCTCGACTCCATGGCACAAATCATTCGCGAGAGATTCCGTCTGAAGGGGCAGGTAAAGGCGTCGAGCGCCCATGGCCGCATTACGGGCCTGATTCTTGCCGTGATGCCGGTGATCGTCGCTGCTCTGATGTTTTGTACTTCGCCCGATTATTTGATGGTGCTATTTAGAGACTCTGATGGCCAGAAGCTCGTCATCGCCGCTGGCATCGGGCAGATTATCGGCTTCTTCGTCATCCGCAAAATCGTCAACATCAAAGTCTGACCCATGCCGTTGATTCCATTTATCCTCTTGTTTCTGATCCTGACTGCAGTCATCGCAACCTTCGGCTATCGCCAGTTCGCTAAGCCGGCCAACATGCTCGACCGGCTCGCCACATCTACTTCCGCGGTGACGGTATTACCGCATGAAAAAGCATTCGAAGGCAAGGCGGCTACCGGGATGGCGAAATGGCTCGAATCGCTGGGGCGCGTGCTCCCTTCTTCACCGGCAGATCTCGCCGTGATGAAACGCGATCTGTCCGCGGCAGGCTTCCGCTCGGCCTATGCACCCTATGTGTACGTAGGAGCGAAGCTGCTCTCGTGCGTCTCGCTCCTGCTGCTCGCGCTGGTCGTCCGAAACTACATCGCCGAGAGTTCGCTGAATCGTCTGATCATCCCGATTGCGTCGGCTATCGCCGGCTTTCTTGCGCCGAGCTTTATCCTCGGGCGGCTTACGAATACCCGGCGCGAGAAGATTCGACTGGCGCTATCTGACGTCCTGGATATGCTTGTCATCTCGACGGAAGCCGGATGCGCGCTCGATAAGGCTATGGTGAACGTCAGCCGCGAGTTCAAGACCTTTCACCCGGTTATCAGCGAAGAGTTGTCGCTCGTCAATATGGAAATGCTCGCCGGCGGCAGCCGTATCGAGGCACTCCGTAACTTCGCCGCCCGCACAGGCGAGGAAGAGCTCAAGAAGCTTGTCGCTATTCTCGTGCAAACCGATCGTTTCGGTACGAGCGTAGCGGAAGCTCTCCGCACCCAATCGGAATTTATGCGCGTGCAGCGTCGTCAGCTGGCGGAAGAGCGGGCCGGCAAGGTGGGAGTCAAGCTCGTATTTCCGATCTTCTTCTTTTGCATACCGTCGCTGACCGTGGTGGTAGCGGGACCCGGCATGTTGCAGCTCTTTAAGAATCTGCTTCCTGCGCTGGGCTCTTTGAATTAGCAGTAGCCTTCATTGGTGTATGCGAATATCCCACAGCTCGAACCACCTTTTTATTGAACAGGACAACCTCGGAAAGGAGAACTATGGATAACGTTTTCGTGCAGGCAGGCCTCTGGATCGGAGGAAGCGCCACTCTGCTCTTCTACTTCAAGCGCCGCCGTAACCGCAAGATGATGCAGTAGTCTGAGCGGGCGATCGTCGACTTGAGCGATGCCCCACTTGTGAACCCGTGCGCCGCTTTCTATCGAGCCTTTCGGATGAGACCGGATCTCAACTTGTTGAATTCGGTCTTGTTCTTTTGCCCCTTCTGGGTTTCGTCTTCCTCATCATGGATGTGGCATGGATCTGCTTTGCTCAGTCGAGTCTGCAGCACGCCGTGCAGGTCGGTGTACGGTCCGCTGTAACCAGTCCTTCGGGTAACGCGAGTCAGGACGCCTACATCAAGTCGGTTGTTCAACAGAACGCGATGGGCTTTCTTCACGGCGACCCGGGGCTCAATGCCATCACGATCAACTACTATAGCCCCAGCAATCTTTCGCAGGCACTGGCCGGCGCTGGTAGCAATGCGGACGGAAACGTGATCGAGATAGTTGTAAAGAATGTCCCGGTGAGCTGTTTGGGCCCAATCCTGCGTGAAAACTGGTCGACAGTGTTTCTGCAGGCAACCTCCTCGGATGTGATGGAAAGCTCGCCTGGTGGAGTTCCGCCCACCCGCTGACTGTATGCGTCCAGTCAAGAAACAGCGCGAACGGGGCAGCGCGTTTATCGAATTTGTTTTGACAGCGCTCGTTTGGATGCCGCTGCTTCTGGGAACGATCGTTTTTGGAATCAATCTAATCCGTGCGATTCAGGTCAGCCAGCTTGCCCGCGACTCCGGCCACATGTACGCCTATGGAATCGACTTTACGGAGCCGCAGAATTTGGCTTTGCTACAGCGATTGGCAAAGGGCTTGAACATAACGCCGTCGGGCGACGGAGCGGTTGTGTTGTCGAAGGTCACTCTGGTGACACAAACGGATTGCGATGCGGCAGCGATGAAGGTCTGCCCCAACAACGGCCAATATGTTTTCACCAGCATCTTTGTATTCGGCAACCAGGCTTATGCCAAGACCAAGCTTGGCAATCCGAACACGAATTACTACACGAACGGCGCCAGCATACAGACTGCTACGTATCTGTCCGATCCAAGTCTCCGGGCGACGTCGTTCTCGAATCTCCTCACGTTTCCGCCGGATCAGCCGGGCCAATACGCGTTTGTTTCAGAAGTCTCGGTGAATTCGCAAGCCATCAACTGGAGCAGCTTCAGCAACACAGGATCGTATGCCAGATCGATTTTCTAGGCGTGGGCACGTAGAGCATCATGCGCGCGAGCGCGGAGCCACCCTCATCCTGTTTACTCTCATGTTGGCCACGGTTGTTCTGCCTTTGATCGGCTTAGCGATCGATGGAGGCTTGGCGTATCTGGCGCAAGGCCGCCTGACCGCGGCAGCCGATGCAGCAGCGCTCGCCGGCGCCAGGTCTCTGAACGTGGGTATGACCATTCAGTCCCAAATGGCAAATGCCACCAACCTTGCGCAGCAATACTTCAAGGCGAATTTCCCGCCGGGTCTACTGAGTTCTTCGAACGCCAAATCCACGGTCACTATCACCCCGCCGAGCGACAGTTCCGATCACAAGATCCTTGTGCAAGTCCAGAGTTCCGCGGACATCCAGTTGTCGTTCCTCGGTATGTTCGGTCATCCGACTGCCACGATCAGCGCGGGGGCAACCACTTCGCGGCGCGACGCCAATGTCGTGCTGGCGCTGGATCGCTCGGGCTCGATGGCCGGAGTGTGCGAAGTGATGAAGAGCGATGCCGAGAGTTTTGTGATGAAGTTTGTGAACGGGCGAGACAGCGTCGGGCTGGTCACCTTCATGGGAAACGCCAAGGTAGACCAGGCATCGACCAAGCAGTTCAAGCCCGTTATCACGGACACGCTTGCCAAATTGCAGTGCGGCGGCAATACGGGTTCGGCGGCGGCCCTATCTCTTGCTCACTGGCAGATTTTGCAAGCCGCTGAACCCGGCGCATTGAACGTGATCGTATTCTTCACCGACGGCGTCCCGAACGGTTTCACAGCGGGACCGGCGGCGGACAAAATGCCGAATGGTTTTCCCCTGAAGACAGGCAAAACCTGCAAGGACGCTACCACCACTGTTGCAACAGGGTATATCGCAAACGGAGGAGGCATCTACGACGCGGCAGCGCAGCCGATCAACTCGACGGCCACGCCGATTCTAAGCAACTGCCCATCGGGTTCTTTTGGTCAATTAGCCCAGGCGTACCAATTTATTCCGGAAAGCGATGCATACGGCAATTCGGCTTCGTCCGCAGGCTACGCACCAGTCAAGGGCGACGGCACAAATCACATCGAGTTATCCTCCGCGAACAGTGACGCCGTCTCGATCAACGCTGCCGATTACGCGGCGCGCCAAATCCGGCAGGACGGTATCGTGATTTACGTTATCGGGCTGGACGGTAATGGCGGCGTGGATAGCCGTTTCCTGCAGAACGTGGCCAACGTTCCTTCGAGTCCGAGTTATGTCCCGTCTCAGCCCACCGGCAAATACTACTATTCACCGAACGCCGGCCAGCTTGGGTCGGCCTTTAGCTCGGTTGCGTCGGAAATTCTTCGCATCTCACGCTAATTGGCTCACGGTTAGTTTAGTGCTGATTGAGCACGGGGGGAGTAAGGGATCCAGACTGAATCCCCTGCTGAATTCTAACTCGGGCCGACTCCACTTAGTTTCAACTACCGTGGTTCTACGCGGTGATGATGTCACCGAAATAGAGTCTCATCATCAGATTTCTCTTTTCAGGAAAGGATCATGTCGAAAATGCAAATTCAATCTTTAGAAGACCTCCTCGTAAATGGCCTTCAATATGTGTATGATGCCGAAAAGCAGCTGACTCAAGCTTTACCCAAAATGGCGCAAGCAGCGACCACGCCGCAGCTGCGCCAAGCCTTTGAACAACACTTGAAAGAAACTCAGGGGCACGTTCAGCGAGTCGAACAGGCCTTCCGCACGCTGGGTAAGCAGCCGGAAACGAAGCCGAATACCGTTGTCCAAGCAATGGGTCAAGAGGTAGAGAAGATGGTCGGTATGATCGAGGCCTCAGCCCTGCGCGATGCTGCGTTGATCGTCGCGGGCAACCAAGTCGAGCATTATGAAATGTCGGCTTACGGATCTCTCGAAAGCTTCGCTCAACTTTTGGGGAAGCAGGATCTCGCACAGGTCTTCCGGCAGACTCTCGAGGAGGAAAAGAAGGCAGACGCACTGTTAACTCAGGTCGGTGAATCGCAGGTTAATCCGCAAGCTGCCGGTCGATCTGCTAGCGGCGCTGCTGCCCGCTAGTCTCACAAGACTAAAAGGTACGTGTAAAAGGGGCGCTGCGGAAGCGGCGCCCGGTTGCTTACCATCGAATTGAGCAATGGCAACTACTGCAAATGGAACCTTCGAAGTAAAGCTCGAACCGAATCTTCAAGTCTACGAAGCAACGCTTGGCAGGATGTTCATCGACAAGCAGTCCCGTGGCGATCTCGAAGCAACCAGCAGGGGCGAGATGTTAGCCGCCATGACCGGCGTTGAGAGTTCGGCTGGTTACGTTGCTCTCGAGCGGGTCAACGGGAAGCTGCATGACCGGAGCAGAACATTCGTGCTCCAGCACAGCGGCACGATGAATCGCGGCATAGCTCAACTACTTGTCACGGTAGTTCCGGATTCCGGTACGGAGGAACTCGTTGGTCTAGCAGGCACGATGACCATCGATGCCGACACTGGCAAACATTCCTACGAACTCCAGTACACTTTCGGCGACGCGGCTTAAACAACTCAGCTGGGCAAGAGCAAGAGAATGGTTTTAGCGATCATCTACGCAACAACAGAGCTCACACCACGCACTTGCCGCAGGAAATCCACCATCAAACGTTTGCAGGCCTCGGGCTGGTCTGTGGTCAATATATGACCGGCGTCCTCTATTAAGCGAAATTGGGCCCCTGGAATGCGGGAAGCAACCACCCTGCCGTTTTCGGGCGGAACGAGCCGGTCGCTATCCCCGTGAACTACCAGTGTGGGGACGCGAATAGACGGTAATCGCAGGTAAGAGCTCCACCACAAAATTCCGCTGAATTGACTGAAAAACCCCTGGTAGCTCCAGTTGCACGCGCATTGGATATCGAGGTCTTCGTGAATGCGATCGAGCGGCGTGGACGCTGAATAGAGGAGTGGAACCAGCGCCAGTTCTCGTTGGCGGCGCTCCGCTTCACCCCATTTAATTCCGCGGGGGCGCACAAACCTCGGCCAGCGCGCTAGCAATCCGCCATGGCTGGTGCAAGCGAGCAATAGACTTTGAACTCGCGACGGAAAGCGGAACGCCAGTTCCTGGGCAATCATCCCGCCCATGGAAGCACCGATTACATGAGCAGATGTTTCTCCCGCGGCGTCGAGGACGGCTGCCGCATCTTTGGCCATCTGCCGGATAGTATACGGACCGTTCGGGACATCGCTGAGGCCAACGCCGCGATTGTCGAATAATATAACGCGACAGCGGGTTCGCAGCACGGGAAGGATGCGAAACCACATATCGTGCGTAAAGCTCAGCCCCATTATGAGGAGCACGGGCGGGCCTTCGCCCTGTACATCAAAGTACAGATTTACTCCGTCACTAGTCGTGTAAGGCATGCAAGTACACCACTACATCTAGTGCCGGACGGTCCAGCACATACAATGCCGCGCGGCTGGGCTGCTTTACAACATGCACGCAGAAGTATACGATGGAGTCACCCCCGAGAATATTGATATGGGAGGTACTCTCCGGTTGCTGAAACTTAAGCGTGTCGAGATCCATGGATTCAAGTCCTTTTATGACAGAACGGAGATGAAGTTCAACGGCAGCGGTATAGCTGCCGTGGTCGGCCCAAATGGCTGCGGTAAGTCGAATCTAAGTGACGCCATCAGCTGGGTGCTAGGCGAACAGTCGGCCAAGAGCCTGCGCGGCGCCCGCATGGAAGATGTCATCTTCGCCGGTACACGCTACAAGAAAGCTCTTGGGATGGCCACGGTCACGATGACCCTGGTACCGGACGAAACTGCTCTCCTTGCTGCCCGAACTGCCCCGCCGGTGGCTGACCTCAACCAGACTCCCGTCAACACTCTAGACGTCGAGCGCGGGGATGGGGATTCTCACAATTTTGTAACACACGAGAATACCGGGGATCACTCGCCTGAAGAGGTCGCGGCGGCGGCGGTTTCCGCTCCCAATCACGCTATCCGGAGTGCGCTGCGAACAGGCGAAATCACCATCACGCGCCGCCTGTACCGGTCAGGCGAGAGTGAATACCTAATTAATGGCAAGCAAGCCCGCCTGCGCGACATCCAGGATCTCTTCCTCGGCACGGGTCTCGGGCCGGAAAGCTACGCGATCATCGAGCAGGGCCGCATCGGACAGATCCTCAGCAACCGTCCGCAGGATCGCCGCAACGTGATCGAGGAAGCAGCCGGCATCACCAAGTTCAAGACTCGCAAACGTCTGGCTGAGGCGAAGCTCGAGAGCGCCAAACAGAATCTGTCGCGAGTTTTCGACATCCTTGAAGAAGTCACCAGGCAGGCCAACTCCCTTAAACGGCAGGCAGCCAAGACTAAACGTTACGGCGAACTGAAAGACGAAGCAACGGACTATCTCAGGCAACTGCTCGCGGCGCGTTTTCAGGTGCTTGAGCGCGAAATGGCGAAGATTGCCATCGAGCTCAACCTGGCGACTGCCGGGTTGCAAGAGGCCCAGACTACGATCGACGAGCGCGAGGCCTCACAGGAAAACGTACTTGCCGTCACTTATGCCAATGAGAGCGAGCTCACCGAAGCTCGTAAACTTCTGGCTGATCTTAAGCTTGAGGCCGAACGGGCCCGCGGCCGCCTGGAATATCAGAGTAAGCAAATCGAGCGCATTACCCAGGCATTAAGTTCTGGCGAGCACGAACTGCAGGCTCTCGAGTTACAGCACACCGAGCGCACTGCCGAACTCGATGGGCAAAGCACGGAACTGGCGGAGCTGGAGCATAGCTGCTCGTTGGCGCAGAACGAACTTGCGGCTACAGCTGCAGAACGGCAGAACTGGCAAAACACTCTGACCGGGCAAGAGCGCGAGCTGGAAGGCAAACGGCAACTGGTGCTGCGCCTGCTGGCCGAATCTTCCACCCTGAAGAACCGGATCACTCAAGTCGAGGCTCAGCTAGCGGGCTCCGATCGCGACGTGTATCGCGCACGCCACGAGGAAACGCAGTCACAGGCTGACCTGGTCCGCATCCAGAGGAGTAAAACGGAACTGTCCGGGCAAGTGGCGCTTCGCCAGACAGCTCTCGTTTCCGTACAGGAGCAGCGGAAAACGGCCGAGAGCGAGCTTCAACACAGTCGAGCGCTGGTGAACGAGAGCCGCTCCGCGCTCGATCGGCTCAAGACCGAAGTGTCGCGGGTGAAGGCACGCAAAGATTCTCTCGAAGAAGTCATCCTGCACCGCAGCTATTCCACCGAGACCGTGAAGCGATTGTTCACGGCCGTCGAGCGCGGCAAGACCGACAGTTTTCAACCTGTGGGCGTGCTGGCGGACTTCCTCGAGGTAGAAGCGCAGCTCGAAAAGGCTACCGAAGAGTTTCTGCATGACGAGCTTGAATATGTAGTGGTGCGCAACTGGCATGAAGGGGAGCACGGCATCGAGTTGATGCGAGGCGATTTGGCCGGCAGGGGAACGTTTGTAGTGGAAGATGCAGGAAACGATTCTGCAATCGCCACTGATGTTCCGCGCCCTTCGCTCGAAAACAGCGGCCTCACAAAATTGACGGATGCGCTGCGCTGGAGCAATGGGCTGTCCGGGATTCCGGTGGAGCAGTTGCCGCGCATCGCGAACTGTTACGTTGCAAATGAGCGGTCGATCGCGCGCGAGCTTGCAACTCAATTTCCGCATTGCTGGTTTCTGACTACCGATGGCGTGAACTACCACGGGCGGGCGGTGAGTGGCGGCAAGAAGTCGGGCGCTGGGCCACTCGCATTGAAACGCGAGCTGAAGGATATCGGCAAGCTCGAAGAGAGCAAGCTGGCTGAGTTGCGGAAAGCACAGGAGAGCCTGGGCGAACTCGAACGCAACGTAGCAGCGCTGACCGAGGAGCTCGACCAGCTTCGATCGCAACAGCAAGCTCAGGAACGCGATGTTCTCGCGCTGGATCACGAAAGCCGGAAACTTTCAGAAGAGCTCGGACGCGTGCAATCGCGGCTTTCTCATGCGCGTCTTGAGCTCGATAGAATTGCCCGGGACCGCGTAAAACTCGAAGAGAATTTGGGGCGCGACCGGCAGAGCCTGACCGAGCACGAAGGCAAACGGGCGGCTGAAGAAGAAGCGCTCGAAGCGGCTCGCGAAGAGCTTTCCGGCTTGCGCGCTGAACTCGCCCGCCTTAGCGAGGAGCATGCCACCAAACGCGCCGGCCTCGCGGCTATCGAGGAGCGACGCCGGTCTGTATCGAACAGCCGGGCGCGCCTCGAGACTCAGGTCCGCGACCTGCTCAACAGGCGCGCTCACCTCGCAAGTAAAACGGAGCGCATGAGCGCCGAAAAAGCGCATCTCTTACACAGCAACTCTGAGCTTCAAGCGAAGGGCCAGGAGCTGCAGGTCGCCATGAATGACGCCTCGGAATCGGTCGAACGTCTCGCGATCCAGGAGTCTGAACTGCGAACCGCTCTGGCAAACACGGAAGAAGAATTGAAACGGTTGCGAACCGGGGCACAAGCGCAGCAGGAACAGCGGTCGGACCGGCAGGTCGCTCTGGCGCGCGCCGAATCGGAGCTGAAGCACCTCGAAGAAACGTGCATTCAGGAGTTGAACACCGACTTGGCAGAGCTCGCCGCATCAATCGACAACGTACCGGATGAAACCGGGCTTGAATTGATCGAGAGCAGCTATGCCGCAGTCCGGCGTAAAATCGAAACGCTTGGGCCGGTCAACCCCACCGCGCTCGAAGAGTTCGAAGAGGCGCAGCAGCGGCAGGAGTTTCTAGCCGCACAAAGGCAGGACCTCCTTGATTCCATTCGTGACACCGAGCGGGCCATCCATGAAATCGATAACGAATCGCGCAAACGATTCGGCGAAGCCTTTCATGCGATCAATGCCAACTTTAAAGAGATGTTCAAGACTCTATTCGGCGGCGGCGTAGGCGAGATGCGCCTGACGGACGAAGAGAACCTGGCGGAATCGGGCATCGACATCGTGGCCTCGCCTCCGGGCAAACGCCTGCAAAGTGTTCTCCTGCTCTCGGGCGGTGAGAAATCGCTCACCGCAATGGCGCTCTTGATGTCGATTTTCCAGTACACGCCCAGCCCCTTCTGCATTCTCGACGAAGTCGATGCGCCTTTGGACGAGCCCAACATCGAGCGCCTCACGCGTCTTCTGAAGAACATGTCTGAAGAGACGCAGTTCATCGTGATCACTCACGCCAAGAGAACGATGGAGGCGGCGCAATCGCTCTACGGCGTCACCATGCAGGAACCCGGCGTATCGAAGCTTGTCTCGGTGA
>JAABUQ010004422.1_pt1 | contig 24025 bp, 28 predicted proteins | sample 5560001 | NCBI WGS metagenome assembly JAABUQ01 (sample SAMN10711888, study PRJNA513371) | rock metagenome | isolation source: Antarctica rocks | place: Antarctica: Victoria Land, Finger Mt nord | collected 2015-12-18
TGCCGGGCGAAGAAGATGGCCGAGAACAGGTCGGCCACCGTGCCGACCAGCGCCAGCACGATCACGCCGAGGAAGGTGGTGGACAGGTGCAGTGCCCCCGCCGCGTCGGTCAGCGCGGACGACACCAGCTCGCTTTCCCCAGCGGCGGCAACAGTCGCGGCAGCCAGCACGGCGAGGCATTGCCAGAGCGGCCAGGCCTTCTCTCCCGCATGCTCCTCGCCGGTGGAGAACACGTCGCGGTGCGTCACCAGCGTGTAGGCCAGGTTGCCAAGGTAGAGCAGCAGCAGCACGCCCGACACGGCGAGGCTGAGCTGCTCGTCGCTCACCGCCACGCGCCCGGCATCTGCCCCCCGTCGCGCGACCAAGTCGAACACCGCGGGCAGCAGCAGCGCGATCACAGCCAGGATGAGCAGGCTGGATAGTAGCCCGGCCCGTTCGCGCTTGAAGGTCTGCCGATCGCGCCCCAGGCTGCCCACCACGATGGCCAGGCCCAGCCCGAGCAGGCTGGTGCCGATGATGGATCCGGTGATCTGGGCGTGCACCACCTCCGCCTCGCCCTGCGCCAATACGAAGAGCGCCAGGATCAGCTCGGCCAGGCTGCCCAGGCTGATCGTTAGCAGGCCGCCCACCGCCGGGCCGGTGTGCTGGGCCAACTGCTCGGTCGCGGCCCGTATCCAGTCGGCGAGCACGCCCACGCCGAGGATGCCGGCCAGGAACACCCAGAGCGGCGGCAGGCCGAAGGCGTAGTGCAGGACCGGCGCCAACGGAACGAGCACGAGCAGCCCGAGCCGGATCATGGCGCGGCCTGCCGCCCGAGCCGGGCGCCGAGCAGGGCGGACAGGTGTGTGCCCGTGAGGCCGTGCGCCAATATCGAGGCCGCGGCGGCGAGGCTCACGACGGGCCACAAAATTGTCAGCCCCGTCCGGTCCTGCGCATCCAGCGCATAGAACAGCGCCGCCGCACCGACCGGGCCGAACCAGCCGGCGAAGAGGTTCTCCGGCAAGCTGTGCGCCCAGGGCATGAACCGCCTGAGCAGCAGCCAGGCCGGGATGCGGCGAAGCAGCAGCACCCCGGCGGCGAAGGCGGGGGCACGCCAGCCCATGCCGATCCAGGCCTGCCACGGCGCTGCCGCACCCAGCAGGATCATGATCGGCAGGTCGAAGAAGCGGGTGATCGCCTCGTTGAAATGTTCCTGGTGCTCTTGGTATTCGTCCTCGTAGAACTGGTTGAGCACTGCGCCGGCGACGAACGCCCCCAGCACTCCGTTGCCGCCGATCGCCTGAAGGCCGGTCAGGGTGGCCAGCGCCAGGGCCAGGGCGATGGTGAGCAGAGAGGAGCGGTCTGCCCCCAACTGGTTGGCCCAGCGGAGCAGCCGGCTGGCGACCAGGCCCGCGGCGGCGCCTGCCACTACCGCGCTGCCCACCTCCCAGAGCACCGCTTGCAGCAGCCACTCGTGCACCACGCTGCCCGCGACGGTGAGCAGGGCAACGGGAAGCATGACGAACGGGCCTGCCAGGCCGTCATTGATGCTGCTCTCCGCGGTGATCGCGTGGCGCAGGTCGGCCGGCACGGCGCGGCGCGCCAGCTCGCCGCTGACAACGGGCGCCGACAGCACCGGGTCGGTCGGCGCGATGATGGCGCCCACCAGCAAGCAGACCAGCGGGGGCAGGCCGAGGCACCAGTACGCCACGGCGGCGCCCGCCGCCCACATCAGCAGCATCCCCGGCCCGAGCGCCACCGCCAGTCCGCGCCAATGGCCGCCGAGCCAACCCCGGGGCAGGCGAAGTGCGGCGGCCAGCACGGCGATGGCGAGCGTGACCCGCGCTGCCTCCCGCAGGAAACCGTGGGCCTGCGGGTCGGCCGACGCGTCCAGCCGCAGCAACCCGGCACCGAACGGCCCGATGGCGACCCCGAACGCCGCGCATACCAGCGGCTCGGACACCCACAGCTTCGAGTTGACCAGCCCAGACGTGGCGCCCAGGACCAGGAGCAGGGCCGCGACGCCGAACCCGAGCAGCCAGGGATGCGGGATGCTCATGGCAGAACCGATCAGTATGGGAGGGAATGGGAGGGGGTCACCCTTACAGCAACCGGCCTAACGTGCCAGCCTGTGCCGGCACGTGATCTGCATAACGCACCGGCTGCGTCTCTCCGTCCATCCTGGACACCTGATCGGGGTTCCCTTGCACGCGCGTTTCCGCAAGCTGCTCAGCGACATGGGGGAGACGTTCTGGCTGCTGCCCGCGGCGATGGTGGCGCTGGCAATCGTGCTCGCGCTGGGCCTGGTCAGCCTGGACAAGAGCGGCCTCGTGCCGGACTGGATGGTCAACAGCCCGTGGCTCTACAGCGGCGGCGCGACAGGGGCGCGCACCTTGCTGGGCGCCGTCGCAGGATCGACGATCGGCGTGGCCGGTACTGTGTTCTCGATCACCATTGCCGCCCTGTCGCTTGCCGCCGGGCAGATGGGGCCGCGGCTGCTGCGCAACTTCACGCGCGACCGCGGCAACCAGTTCACGCTTGGCGCCTTCCTCGGTACCTTCTCCTACGCGCTGATGGTGCTGCGCAGCGTGCGAACGCAAGACGAGGGCGCCTTCACGCCGCACGTCTCGCTCAGCGTCGCCATCCTGCTGGCATTCCTGTGCGTGGGCACCCTGGTGTTCTTCGTCGGCCACATGGCCGGGCGGATCAGCGTCGAAACGGTGATCGACCTGGTCAGCCGGGACATGCGGGCGACCATGCGCAAGCTCACCTCGGCCGGGACACACGACCCGGCGCCGCCCCAGGCGTTCTGGTGCGGCGGCGTGGCGGTCCTGTCCGATCAGTTCGGCTACCTCCAGGAACTCGACTCCGAAGGCCTGGCCGACTGGGCGGCCGAGCACGGGACCGCGCTGCGTCTGCTGCTGCGCGTCGGCAGCTACGTGTATCCTGGCGCCACGGTCGCCATCGCCACAAAGCACGTGGACGGCGCGCAGGCGGCGGTCCGCAACGCCACTGCGCTCGGGCCGGTCCAGACCGCGTCGGCCGACCCCGAGTTCACCGTGGGCCAACTGGTCGAGGTGGCGGTCCGGGCGTTGTCGCCGGGGATCAACGATCCCAATACGGCCAAGGCGGTGCTGGACCGCCTGGGCGCCGAGCTGTGCGAGTTGGCGCCCAAACGGTTGCCGACCGGCGTGTTCATGCGTGACGGGCGGGTGGCGCTGGTCGTCCCCGCTGTGGACTACGGCGTGTTGACGGGCACGATGTTCGGGATGATCCGGCAGAACGCCGGCGGCAGCGCCGCTGTGCTCGGGCATCTCCTGGACGTGCTGACGGCGGTGGCCGGATGCGAGCGTGACCCCAGCCGTGCGGCCGACCTGCGCCGCCACGCGTGCCTGGCCCTGGCGGACGCGGAGCGCAGCGTCGAGAACGCCGACGACCTCGCGGACATCCGCCGGAGCTTCACCATGTTCGAAGTCATGCGGCAGGATGGCGCCTTGGCCGCCTTCCACGCATCCCAGTCCAACGAACGGACACAAGCGCGATGAATACGCTGGCGTGCCGTCGAGGCGGGCCATCCGGTTCAGCACGTATTAGCCGACCTTGGTCTCGGTCTTCTGGGCAGGCAAGGTCCGAGCACGAAGGCTGCTGCCGATCAGGGTCTTGTAGCGGAACATTGCCGTTTCCGCGTGCGGCCGTAGCCGGTCGTCGTCTGCCAAGCCATGCGCCCTTTGCCCTCGATCATCTGGATGTGTCCGTCGCGCTGGCTGGGTGTCGTGCCCGCTGCTGTGCTCGGCACCGCGGTTGAGCGTGGCGGGATGACCACCGCCAGGGGCGGATCGGGCTGGCGCTGCGAAACCGCCCGGTAGGTGGGTTCGCCGTCACAGGCGCCGTCGGCCGTCACCGAGGCGAGAGGGCCAGGGAGCTGCCCGAGTAGTGGGCCGACCTGGGACGCATCGCCCTCCTTGTTGCTCGTCAACTCGGAGGCGAGGATCTCGCCGGTGCTGGGATCGGCTGCGAGATGGAGCTTGCGCCAAGTCCGGGCACCGCGCTTGCCATGCTTCTCCACCAGCCACTCGCCTACGCCGGAGACCTTCAGGCCCGTCGCGTCGACTACGACGTGCAGCGGCCCGCCTGCCTGGGCGTGCGCCAGCGCGGTGGTGTCCGGGTTCAAGGCGCAGGTAGAGTTCTGACCGACCAAGCTCATCCAGGAACCAGCATCATGGCCGACCGCCCCCTCTCGATCGACATCCGCCGCCCCCTGATCCTCAAGGCCAACGACCTCATCGTGCTCACGCGGGAGGACGGCAACATGCCGGGCGACTTCCCCGGCTTCGGCCTGTTCTACCGGGACACCTGCTACCTCGAGGCCTACGCGCTCAGCCTGCACGGCACACAGCCGCTCCTGCTGATGGCATCCGACATCGAGGGCATCTCGGCGCAGATCGGGCTCACCAACAGCAGGCTCTCGACCGCCAACGGCAACATCATACCCGACCACAAGCTGGGCCTGCGCCGCACCCTGCTGGTGCTGCAGGATGGGCCGATGTTCATCGATACGATCACCGTGACGAACTTCGCAGCCGGGGCAGTCACGCTGCCGATCTCCCTGGAGTTCAGCACGACGTTCACGAGCATGTTCGTGTTGCGCGGCGCTCCCGAAGGCCGGCGCGGCGAGCTGCAGGCGCCGGTATGGGACCAGTCGGCGCTGCGGTTCTGCTATGCGGGAGCCGATGGCGTGCTGCGGAGCTTGCTGGTGGACTTCTCGCTGCCGTCGATCGTGGCGCCTCGCACGACCGAACAGACCATCGCGCATTTCGAGCTGTCCCTCGCTCCGCGCGCCAGCCAGGATCTTGTCGTGACGTTCCGCGTGGATGAGCGGCCCGTGACGGAGCCCGCGCCTGTTTCAGCCCGCACGCCCCGCAGCGTCGCGGTCATGCGCGAGGAGAAGGAGGCTGCGGCCGCGCGCCTGCTCGACGGCTATGCCCGACTGGAGACGTCGAGCAAGGGGTTCGGCGATGTCGTCGCGCGTTCGCTGTCGGATCTGGCGCTGCTCGAGGTCCGGCGCGGCGAGCATCGCTTCACGGCGGCCGGGATCCCCTGGTACGTCGGCCTGTTCGGCCGCGACAGCTTGCTGCCGACGATCCAGTGCCTCGCCTTCAACCCCGAACTCGGCGCCAGCACGACACGCGCGCTGGCGCAGTGGCAGGGCAAGAAGGATGACGCGAAGACGATGGAGCAGCCGGGCAAGATCCTGCACGAGCTGCGTGTCGGTGAACTCGCCCACCTGCACGAGGTGAGCCAAACGCCGAGCTATGCCTCGGTGGATTCCACGCTGCTGTTCCTGATCGCCATCGCCCGGCATGTGGAGTGGACCGGCGACCTCGCCCTGTTCGAGGAGTTGCGGCCCAATGTCGACGCCGCGCTCGGCTGGCTCGCCCGCAAGCTGGCGGAGGGCGAGGGCTACGTCACCTATGACGGGCTGGCCGAGGGCGGGCAGCCGGTGAACCAAAGCTGGCGCGACTCCGGCACCGGCGTGTTGCGGGAGGACGGCAGCTACCCGGTGCCGCCGCTGGCTCTGGTCGAGGTGCAAGGCTATGCCTTTCAGGCGATGACCCTGATGGCGGGCCTGCTGCGCCGGGCGGGCGACGGCCAGCAGGCGGATCGGCTGGAGGCGGACGCGGCCGGGTTGCAGGACCGGTTCCTCAAGGCGTTCTGGATGGAGGCTGCTACTGCCTGGCGCTGGAGCAAGGGGGCCGGCAGGTTGCCTCCCTGACGTCCAACGCGGCCCAGGTGTTGTGGACTGGCATCGCCAGCCCCGGCCATGCCAGCCGGACCGCGGCGCGCGTCATGCGGCCCGACCTGTTCTCCGGCTGGGGCGTCCGCACGCTGTCGGCCGATCACGTCGCCTTCGACCCGCTCGCCTACCAGCAGGGCAGCGTCTGGGCTTTCGACAATGCCTTGATCGTGTCGGGGCTGCGCCGGTACGGCGAGGACGAGGCGGCCTTGGGCGTGACCGCCGCAACGCTGGACTCGGCGAACGGCTTCCGCCACGGACGGCTGCCCGAGTTCATTGCCGGCACCCAGCGCCAGCCCGGCGATGGCCCGACCCACACGCCCCGCGCGGACCCGCTGCAGGCGTGGTCGGCGGCCGCGGTCCCCTTCATGGTGACCGAGCTGCTTGGCCTGCATGCGGACGGCTTCGGCAAGCGCCTGCACGTGCGGCGGCCCCTGTTGCCCGCCGGGGTCAATGGGCTGGCCCTGCATGATCTGCGGGTCGCAGGGGGCGCCGCGTCGCTCAGCTTCACGCGTGAGGGGGACAAGGTCGGCACGAAGGTCCTTGCGGCGAGCGGCGGGATCGAGGTCGTCGTCGAATGAGGGCTGGCCACGCCCGGTTCCGCCAGGCCCCGGGCACGCGGCTGGGGCGGGAGGGTGATGCCCAAGCCGCCGGTCAGTGGTCCGACAGGGTCGTCATAGTGTGGCGTGCGATCACCGCCTCCTCGTCGGTCGCGATGACCCGCACGTCGATGCTGCTGTCCCGTGCGCCGATGCGGGCGGCGCCGGCCGCGTTGGCGCCCTCGTCCAGGCGCAGCCCGAGCCAAGCCAGACGCGCGCACACGGCGGCGCGGACTGTCGGGGCGTGCTCCCCGATCCTGGCGGTGAACACCAGGCCGTCCAACCCGCCCAGCACGCTCACCAGGGCGCCCGCTTCCGTGGCGATCCGGCAGGTGAACAGCTCGAGCTTTCGGGGGTCGCTGGACCGTCGACGATAGTGGCGCGCCAGCGTCGGAAACCACTCAGCCCCGACCGAGCACCTGCCGCGATGTCTCAACCATCCCTAATGCGATCCTGCCACGGCCGTCTGCTTGCCAGCGGCCCGCTTGGTCCACAGCGCCTGGACGGCTTCGAGCGTCAGCCCCTTGGTCTCCGGCACGAGGGCGTAGGCGAAGCCAAGCCCGGCGAACGTCAGCACGGCATACAACACGAAGACCCCGGCATGGCCCAGGACGCCGACAAGGTCGAGGAACGTCAGGGCGACGACCAGGTTGGCCAGCCAGTTCGCGATCGTGGCCGCCGACATGCCCCTCGCCCGGATCGCCAGCGGGAATATCTCCGAGATCAGCAGCCAGAACACCGGCCCGAGCCCGATTGCGAAGAAGCCCACATACACCGTCAGGCTGGCGCCGGTCAGCAGGCCGAGCAACTGGCCGTGGCCCAGCACGAAGCCCAGCGCCAGCAGGCAGAGGCTCACGCCCATGCCGCCAAGGCCCCAGATGAGCAGCACGCGGCGGCCGACCCGGTCCACCAGCCAGATCGCCACCGCCGTCATGACCACGTTCACGACGCCGATGCCCGCGGTGGCCAGGATCGCGGCGGATGCGGACGACAGGCCGGACGCCTGGAAGATCGTCGGCGCGAAGTAGATCACCGTGTTGATGCCGGTCACCTGCTGGAAGATCGCGAGCCCGATGCCCACGATCAGCGGCAGGCGGTTGCTGGCATGGCTGATCCGGCTTTGCGGGCGTGACTTGGCCGGCGCGGTGAGGTCGTCGCGCAGCTGCGCCATTTCTGCCTTGACGTCCGCGCCCTTGCCGCGAAGCTGGAGCAGGGCCGCCTTTGCCCGGTCCATGTGACCGTGCCCGGCAAGCCAACGGGGCGTTTCGGGCAGGAAGAACATCCCGGCCGCGAGCACGGCGCCGGGCACTCCGCCGAGGCCGAGCATCCAGCGCCAGGCGCCGTCGGCAGCGAGGGCGTATCCGACCAGGTAGGCGCCCAGGATCCCCAGCGTGACGGCGAGCTGGTTGAACGACACGAGCGCACCGCGGATTTTCGCCGGCGCGATCTCGGCAAGGTAGAGCGGCGTCAGCATGGACGCGCCGCCGATGCCGATGCCGATGATCAGGCGCCCTGCCAGCAGCACGCCGAGATCGCCGGCCAGCGCAGAGATGACGGCGCCTGAAACGAAGATCACCGCCGTTGCCAGCAGGGTCGGCCGCCGTCCGAACCGGTCCGCGAGCCGCCCTGCAACGGCAGCGCCGCCCGCGGCGCCGCCCAAGGCAATGCTGGTGACGACGCCCATCATCAAGGGGGAGAGGTGGAACGCCACCTTGAGGAATAGCAGGGCGCCCGAGATGACGCCGGTGTCGTAGCCGAACAACAGGCCTCCCAGGGCGGCCGTCGCGGCGATCAGGACGATGTGCATGGCCAGGGCTCCTGCCATCCGGCTTGGACGCGAGGCGGCACGCAACCCCAAACGTCGGCGACGAGGACGGCCTGGGAACGCGGTCCAGTCCACCAGGCCATGACGGCGCAAGGGCAGCGGCTTGGCCCCATGCATCCTCCATGGATCTCGACGGCACAGGCAGGATCGGAAACTACCTAAGCGGGTCCGCGAACCGGCGCGCAAGCTGCCCCTGGCGTTGCACCGCCGCTGAACCCGGCCGCACCGTCTGAGTGTTTTCCGATCCTACCGGCCAGGATGGTGAAGCGGCAGCCTGAGTACGAGTGTTCGAAGGAAGCGGCTGTGCGACCCCTCATCGCCGGAAATTGGAAGATGCATGGCCTCGCGCCGCAACTGGAGCAGATCAAGGCCGCCGCGGCATCGGTGAAGGCCGTGCTGCCTGGTGCCGACGTGCTCATCTGCGTGCCGCCAATCCTGAAGGTCGCCGCGTGATCGCGACGCGGCCGGAAGCGCCTCCCGTCCACCGCCGTCTCGCGCTGAGCGGCTGAACACAGGAAGGCCACCATGGCGAACGCGAGTGCTGCCCAACCCAAGCCGCAAGGCGCCAAGCACGCCGCGCCGGTGGCCGCCAAGGACGACCTGAAGACGCTGCCGATGGCGGAGGTCGAGAAACGCCTGGGTTCCTCGCCCGACGGCCTGACCCAAGCCGAAGCTGCGACGAGGCTGACGAAATACGGCCCGAACGAGATGGTGGAGAAGAAGACCAATCCTCTCCTGAAGTTCCTGATGTATTTCTGGGGGCCGATCCCCTGGGTGATCGAGGTCGCAGTCGTCCTGTCGGGAGTCGTCCGGCATTGGCCAGACTTCTTCATCATCCTGCTGCTGCTCTTCGCCAACGCCGTGGTCGGGTTTTGGGAGGAGCGGCAGGCTGGCAATGCGATCGAGGCTTTGAAGGCCCAGCTTGCCATCACGGCCCGGGTCAGGCGGGATGGGACGTGGAGCGCGCCGCCGGCCAAGGAGATCGTGCCCGGCGATGTGATCCGTCTGCGCCTAGGCGACTTCGTTCCCGCCGATGCCCGTCTCCTGGACGGCGACGAGGTGTCCGTGGACCAGGCAGCCCTGACCGGGGAGCCGCTGCCGGTCAGCAAGAAGCCCGGCGACGCCGTGTTCTCCGGCTCGATCATCCGGCGTGGCGAGATCGGCGCCCTGGTCTATGCCACCGGCGACAAGACCTACTTCGGCAGGACGGCCGACCTCGCCTGCACCGAAAGCGGCCGAGTAGCACATCATTGGAGGGGATACGGCCGTGAAGATCCATGCCAAGCATTTCCGCGTGCCGCAAGGCAAGAAGGTCGATCTTCACGAACGGCCGACCGCGGTCGATCCTTTCTACACGTCCAAGCAGGACTACGAGAAGCTGCTCGCCAAGCACGTGGAAAAGCTGAGTTCACTGCAGCAGCTCCATTATGCGTCGAGCAAGCATGCCGTGCTCCTGATCTTCCAGGCCATGGACGCGGCGGGCAAGGACGGAGCGATCCGGCACGTGATGTCGGGCGTGAACCCCCAAGGCTGCCAAGTCTTCAGCTTCAAGCATCCCAGCGCCACCGAGCTGGAGCATGACTTCCTTTGGCGAACGACGCGCGACCTGCCGGAACGGGGGCGGATCGGCATCTTCAACCGTTCCTACTACGAGGAAGTCCTCATTGTGCGCGTGCACCGCGACATCCTGCATAGCGAAGACATCCCGGACCCGCCGCATGGTGACAGCAAGGTCTGGGAAGGCCGCTACCGCTCGATCCGCGACCTCGAGCGGCATTTGCACGCCAATGGCACGCGGATCGTGAAGATCTTCCTCCATCTGTCCAAGGAGGAGCAACGCAAGCGGTTCCTCTCGCGCATCGACGAGCCGGACAAGAATTGGAAGTTCAGCCTCGCGGACATCGAGGAGCGGAAGTTCTGGCCGCAGTATAGGAAGGCCTACGAGGAGTGCCTCGGCGCGACCAGCACGGACGACTCGCCGTGGTTCGTCGTGCCGGCGGACGACAAGGAGAATGCGCGGCTGATCGTGTCGCAGATCGTGGTCGATACGCTCGAGAGCCTGGAGATGAGCTACCCGGAAATGACGGCGGAGCGAACACGGCAGTTGCAGGCGATCCGGGCCGGCCTTGTCTCGTGACCGGCTCGCGGGCATGACGCTGCTTGCCGGGGACATCGGCGCCACCACCAGGCTGGCGATCATCTCCCCCGGTGCCGGCCCCAGGATGTTCGTGGCAGAGCGGGGATTCCGCAGCGCGGACTACAAGGGGCTGCAGCCGATCGTCGAGGAGTTCCTCGGCAAGAACCGGGAACGGCCAACGGCCGCCTGCTTCGACGTGGCGGGGCCTGTCATCGCCGGGCGCGCGCACCTGACCAACCTGCCGTGGGACCTGGAGGAGGCGGCGCTCTGCCGCGATATGGGCCTGGACCGCATCACCCTCCTCGATGACCTTGAGGCGGTCGCCCACGCGGTGCCGTACCTGCAACCCGAAAAGTCGGTCGCGATCAACGAAGGCCGCGCCGTGGACCGCACATCCATCGCGGTCCTGGCGCCGTGCACCGGGCTTGGCGAAGCCTTCCTGGTCTGGGCCGGGGAGCGCTACGTCACGGCGCCTCCGAAGGCGGTCACGCGGATTTCGCTCCGACGAACGAGGTGCAGGGGGGACTGTGGGGGTTCCTGACCGAGCGCTTCCGCCACGCGGCCTACGAGCGGGTCTGCGCCGGCTCCGGCGAAGGACCGCACGCCGGCCACCATCGACGCGGCATTGCAGGATACCGGCCGCAATCCCTTCGCCGCCGAGACGCTGCGCATCGTGATCGATGTTTGGGGCGCCGAAGCGGGCAACCTGGTGCTCAAGGTCATGGCGACAGGTGGCCTGTACCTCGCCGGCGGCCTGCCGCCCAGGATGGTGCCGCAGCTGCAGGACGGATCGTTCATGCGCGCGTTCAGCGCGAAGGGCCGTTTCACCAACCTCCTGCTCGCAGTGCCGGTGCGCGTCATCACCGTCAACGCCGCCTTGCTCGGGACGGCCATATACGGCCTGCACCAGGCTTCCGGCCAAGACCTGCCGAGGAACCGGAACGGGATGGCGGCCAGACCGGCAGCCGGCCTCCAAGGGGCGAACGGCGACCCAGGCACGCCGCAACACGAAGGAGCCGAACGATGCAGCTAGGAATGGTTGGCCTGGGACGAATGGGCGGCAACACGGCCATCCGCTTGGCCAAGGCGGGCCACGACTGCGTGGTTTACGACCGCGACAGCAAGCTGGAGGCCCGGGCTGGGATTATCGGGCACGGCCTGTTCCTGGGGCTCGCCCAGGAGGTGATCGTGGCCGGCGCTGCGGGCGTGCGGCATGTGCGCCGCGGGGAGCCGATCCTCGTGCCGATGGAGCCAGCGCGATGACCCCCATGGAGCAAGCAGGCCGCCAAACCCTCCTTGCCGCACGGTTGCGACCCGGTTCGGCGACGCTGATCCGTTTCAGTCCGGTGCTGTCCCTAGTCCTCTGCCTCCTAGGCGCCGGCCCGGCCATGGCGACTGCGGCGGTGGAGACGTTCGGCCCAGGGATGGTCAGTTGCCAAATCCTCGACGGAGACCAGGCGGATTGCCTGCTCTCCGCATCCCGGATCACGGGAGGCAACGGGGACGAGGCGTCGTTCAGCCTCACCGCCCTGCCGCCCGGCGAACAGGCATCGTTCCGCAAGTGGTGCCTGCATCCAGCCGACGAATGCACCGTCACCATCCAGGGTCAGAGGGAGTCGCCGCAAGCCACCCGGCTGGCCACGGTGACCTCACTGCAATGGAGGCGGCCACGGGCGCCAAGGGACCAGGCTGCCGCTGCTCCTTGATCCTTGGTTGCAAGGCAGCCGCTTTGTTTCGCACGTCTGCCCACGTCCCGTCGCCTACTTGGAATTGAGTAGTTTCCGACGCTGCCGGACCCCGCAGCATCGCCGCAGCCTCCCGTTGTTGATCGCGGCAACAGGCTCTGGCTCCGCGCAGCCAGGGACCTTTGCACGCCACGGGCAACCCGGTGGCGTCACTGGCGACGTCTGGAAACGGCATTGATCGGGGTTACAGCAATGGACACGGCCGCACCAATCCTTGGACGCCTGCAGCACCACCCAGCGAGCAACCTGAAAGCCCTCCCGCCGCAACTGGTGCCACATCTTGCGCACGCCATAGACGCGCAGGTTCTCCTCGAACACGCGCTGGACCTCCCTGCGCAACTCGGCATCGCGCTTGGCACGGGCGGGCATCCGGGACGGATCGCCACGCCGGGCCACGTGCTCGTGGTAGATCGACGGGGCAATCGGCAGCACCCTGCAGATCGGCCTTGATCCACTTCGCGGCTCAAGCCCGTACGCCCCGCGATGCTCGGCGATGAACGCGATCATCGCCTGAACGGGCGGTCGAGCTCCGCCTGGGCAAAATACGCCGACGCCTTGCGCAGGATCTCGTTGGCCTGGCGCAGCTCGCGGTTCTCGCGCTCCAGCGCGCGCAGCTTCTCCGCGACCTCGCTGGGCACGCCGGCACGCTTGCCGCCGTCAACCTCGGCCTTCTTTGTCCACTCATGCAGCGTTTGCGCGGCACAGCCGATCTTGGCCGCAATCGACTCCACCGCCGCCCAGCGCGCCGGGTAGTCACCTGTGTGCTCCAGCACCATCCGCACCGCGCGCTCGCGCACCTCGGGCGAAAACTTGTTCGTTGTTGCTTTCGTCGTCGTGGCTCCACCTTCTCAGGGGTTGAAGCCTCCAGCAAACCCGGCGCGGTTCACATCGCACCCCCGGTTTTGACATCACCTATGGACTTTCGACACGTCATCGACGGTTTGCTCTCGCTCGCCTCTCCGGACCATACCTGACGGGTTCTCGCCCCGCCTTTTGCTGCAACATTCACCACGACCGCTTTTGACGGCCGCAGCTTGCAGTGGTTTGAGACCAGCACCTGACTACCGGCCTCGGGGGGCCTGCCCCCATCTCTCATACAGCTCCACATCTTCCATCCTCGAAGATGTGTTCGTGACACACCGATCTTGTTCCACTTGCTGGTGCCCGGCGGCAGATGGTGCACGGCGATGTCGAGGCCAAGCTCGGCGGCCAGGCGCTGCAGTTCGCGCTTCCACAGCCGCACGCGCGAGCCGTTGCTGCCGCCGCCGTCGGCGGTGATGGTCAGCCGGGTGGCGCGGGGATAGCGAACCTGGCCCACCTCCTGCCACCAGCGGCGGATCGTCTGCACCGCAAAGGCCGAAGTGTCGCAGCTCATGCCGACGCCGACCCAGCCTGCGTTGCCCGCCAGGTCATAGACGCCATAGGGCACCGCGCGCCCAAGCTCCCCGATGAGGAAGTCATGCACCCGCACCTGCTCGGGCGTGCCCTGCGGGCGCCACTCCTGCCCAGGGTTCTTGAACGGGCCGACCAGCTCCTTCTTGGTGCCGACCGAGATCACCGGCTGCCTCTCGGCCATCGCCACTTGGCGATCCGACTGCGAAGCAGCCGGTGGCGGAGCCACCGGAGGGGCCGCCGCCGTGCTCCGGGCGATGTGGGCGAACTGCGCGTCCCGATCGGGGTGGCTGCTGCCTTCCAGCGTCTTGCTGTTGGCTTGCAGGCTGAACCCCTCGGCCTTGAGCAGCACGCCCACCACCGTGTGGCTGACCGGGGGCCCCTGCTTCACCAACGCGCCGGCAAGCTGGCGCAGGCTCTTGCAGGTCCAGCGCAAAGGCGACATCGGGCAGCCCCGGCTCGGTGGGCGGCACCAGCGCCAGCAAGGCTGCCAGCAGCCCTGGGTCCTGCTCCACCAGCGTCTTGCGCCCGCCGCCCTCCCGGCGCACCCAGCCGCCCTCCAGCGGTTCGCCCTCGTCCAGCTCCCGCAGGCCGCGTCCGATGGTGCTGGGCGCGATCCCCGTCGCCCGCGACACCGCAACGATCCCGCCATGGCCCGCCGCACGCGCCTCGCTGGCCGCAAACAGCCGGCGGCCCCGCTCATCCAGATGGGGCGACGACAACGCAAAGCGCGAACGGATCGGGGCAGGGTCAACCACCCCGCCAAACTACGGCACCATGACTCCCACGGGAGGCCCATAGATCAAACCGATTCTGTTGGTTTTTTACAGGTTCTTAGGTCGTCCGCAAAACTTTGTCCCTAGACCCTAGGTGTCAAATTGACGTGACGAAAAGTTTGGCCTGGTAATGCCGTATAAACGTTGTGTCTGTAAAGTCAGATGCCACGCCATTTGCACTTCGTGCGCTTTAGTATTTGGAATAATCTGAATACGCCTATGCTATAGGCCCGATTCTTAGCCCCGATTTTTGCTGGCGCCGCTGTCTTAACTTGCTTAGGTTTGCGTAGCTTGATTCAGGGCGACGATGCAGGGACGACAAACAGGCATAATCCAGGGAACAGGTCCCCATGGGCATCGAGGGCGCATGCGAGGACGCCTGCTCAAGGATCCGGCTGCGCTGGCCGACTATGAGATTCTCGAGATGCTGCTTTTTCTCGGGATCCCGCGTCGTGATACCAAGCCGTTGGCCAAAGGGCTGATCATGCAGTTCGGCGGGTTGGCCAAAGCCCTTATGGCGGGAGCCAAGCCGCTCTACGAAGCCGGTGTTCCGCCGCGGGCCGCCGAGGCGTTCAAGATGATTGCCGATGCTGCGGGGGAGTTGACCAAGGCCGAGCATCGAGACCCGGTGATGCTGGGCGATCACCTTGCTCTGGCCCGCTACCTTGCCGATGGCGCCCGACCCTGGAGGCAGGGCTGGTCGATGGTGCTCCTTGGAACCCGAAATCAGGTTCTTGCGGAGCGTGCATGCGACGCGGCGGATGCGCCGTCAGTCGCCGGGCAAGTATTGCGGGAAGCGCTAGGACGGCATGCCACGGCGGTCATCCTGGTGCGGGGAAGTGCGGGCTCTCCCGAGGTCACGGACGCCGACTGCGCACTGTTCAAGACAATCCAGGAGCGTGCTGAAGCGCTCTCGATCACACTCTATGATCTCGTCGTAATCGGGAAGGACCGGCGCTGGTGCAGCTTCACCGGGAGCTTCTGACGTGTTCGGGCTCCTTCGACGCTGGCGAACCCGGGCCGAACGCAATCGCCCGAACTGCAGCTTCGATGTGGTACTCGATCTGGACGAAGCCAGCCTGCCCAGGGGAGTTGTCCCGGAGGCCGCGATGAAGGCCATGACCGAGCGATTGGCCCAGGAGGCCGGGATCCAGCGGCTGCGCGTGCGGGTCCGGGACGCGGCAGCGCCAATCGTGCTGCACCTGTTCGCGGCAGGGAGCACACTGGAACCTGAAGGGGAGATTTGGTCGGCGTTGCGGGAGCGCTTGCTGGCGGGGGCAAGACACGCACTCACGCAGGTTCCCCGCCGTGACATGCCGCCAGAGCCTCAAGCCCAGCCAGAGCCTCAAGCCCAGCCAGAGCCTCGGGCCCAGCCCGGCTTTGCGGAGATGCCGGCGGCGAGGTTTGCGGATGGCTTGGAGGCGCTGGCTGCACTGGCGCAAAGCATGGCGTCGGCGCCGATGGCGGTCCGGTCATCTCCGGCCACACCGTTGCCAGCGTCGTCCGATGTTGATCGTCTGGTCCAACTGCTCGGCTTCGTTCTACCCGGTGAGGATCGGGCGACGGCCATTCGGGCCTTAAGACGGTTTGGAAGCTACGCGGCAGTCCTGGCATCGCCTGCATCGGAGCTTTCGCAAGTACAGGGCTTGGGTCCGCATAGCGTTGCTGCAATTCGCTTGGTCCATGAGGCGGCGATAAGGCTCGGCCGGGCAGCAATAGCGTCGCAGCCTGTACTCGATAATCGCGTGCGGCTTACCGAATACCTGGCCATTGCGCTGGCCCATGAGCGGATTGAGCAGTTCCGGGTGCTGTTCCTGGACAGTCACGGCATGCTGTTAGCCGACGAGGTACAGGCCCGGGGAACGGTCAATCACGCGCCTGTCTATCCCAGGGAAGTTGTGCGCAGAGCGCTGGAGCTCGACGCAAAAGCGCTGGTTCTGGTCCACAATCATCCCAGTGGCGACCCAACGCCGTCGCGGGAGGACATCGCGATGACCCGGCAGATACGCTTGGCTGCGTCGGCCCTGGAGATTGGCTTGCGCGACCACATCATTGTCGGCAACGGACGCACGACCAGCTTCCGCGAGGCCGGGCTGTTGTGCTGACCAACGTCAGGCACTCTGCCTCAAGAATACGAGCGAGAGGAGGAGGCTGATACCAAGTTTCTGGCGATCATCGTTTCTGGCGATCATCGGCGCGATGCGGGCTTGGATCGAGGCAGTGTAGGACCGGATCAGGCCGGATCAGGAACGCGATACCGCGAACTGTGCGCGTATCGAGGGGGAGAGCATCGCCCGCCGGAACCGGCTGCTATCCGGCGCCGACTGCTCCTGGACGCAGGCTGAGGGCGTGAGGGCGAAGGGTCAGATCCTCCGCTTCGGGTCGGCATCGGTTCTACAGCTACTGCCGTCCGCTCGGCTGAAATGCACTTACGGTCCCTCTGCTACCGGACCCCCGACCTGATGGCACGGTGGTGTCGCGTAGGTGGTGGGATCGGGTGGTTGCGTAGTCTCCGGTTCGTTGCAACGAGCCATGCCGGCGTTTGAGCGCCGGTGGAGACCACGCTATGGAACGGGGTAGCACGACGAGCGAAGCGGCTGACACGGGGCTGTTTGCGGGGGAGGCCTGGTTTGACCCGATCGAGGCGGGCATTCGGGAGCGGGTTCGCGGGTTCATCGAGGAGTTGCTGGAGCAGGTGTGCATCAGCAGTGAACTTCGGCGCTGATCAGCGTCGTATCGCATTGTGAATGCCTGATACTCCTGGGTTCCGGGGCCGCGCTGATTCACACCTACATCGTATCAGCGGCTTGTACCATGCCCGTCACCCCTGATGAATTATCCGGGCTAGGACGCTCGATCTCCGTCCGCATCGCCTGAACCACAGCCGGGGCTGGGGCAACTGCGCCCGCATCCCTGGTCTATGCAACAACGTCCCAGGCGGCTGATTGCCTGCCGGGCGACGGGATTGTCGGCCCGGCGACCTGGGCGTCGCTACGGCGCCATGCCGTGGCTACGGTGTGACTGGCGGCGTCAGGGTCGGCCCGGCGCCTACCGGCGGTTGCACCTGCGCCACGTTCAGGGTCATCGAGACTAGGTTGTAATAGCCGATCAATCCGACCAGGTCGGTGACGCCCTGCTCGCCGAACCGCTTCACCGCGGCGGCATACACCGCATTGCCGACCTGCTTCTGCCGTTGTAACTGGGTCACGAAATCGTAAACCAACGTCTCGTCAGCGGTCATCTCGGCGGGGCGGCGACCCTCCTGCAGATCCTTGGCCACCGCTGGCTCCAGCCCGGCCTTAATGGCGAGCGGGTAGTGGGCATACCACTCGAAGCCGGATTTCCATTCGACCGCCGTGATCAGGATCGCAAATTCATTCAGGTTGTGCGGGATAGTGGTGCTAAAACGCAGGTATTCCCCGACCCGCTGCAGTCGGTCGCCCAATACCGGGCTGCGCAGCCACATGTTGAACGGACCCTCGATCGAGTGCCGGGGCCCAGCCATGATTGCGTCGTACATCGCCTTCTGCTCGGATGACATCTGCGACGGGTCCAGTTCCGGCATACGGGTCTGTGCCGCGGCGCTTGCCAGGCTGCCGGCCAGTATGCAGCCGGCCATGATCATCATGCGCATCTTGTCGTCCTCCTTGGGCGGTTCCCGGCGTCGCCTGCCGGGCCGACCTTGCAGAGAATGGTGCCACCGGCAAATCTGCATCGCAACCGCCGGGCTGCCGTTTTATTGGACATTCACCGCCCACGGGGCCGAGTTGCATGGACCAGGGATGCGGGCGCAGTTGCCCCAGCCCCGGCTGTGGTTCAGGCAATGCGGACCGAGATTGGGCGTCCCAGCCCCAGCATGCGGTTGAGCGCATGGACGGCGACGTCCACCTCGGTCGCCCGGCCCCGGTCCGTGCGCGAGCGCAGCCCGTTGCCGATGACCTGCTTGGATCCCCCGATGCCCGCCTCGTGCAACCGGACGCTTTCTGCCAGGCCGCTCGTTCGTGTTCGGCGATGCCCGGCGAACCCCTGGGTTCGACGCATTGCAGGTGGCGGTCCCGCTGCGTGGGTTCGGTCTCGGCCGTCTCGCTCGGCACGGCCGAGGAACGCGGCAGCACGATGATCGCCGCTGCGGGATGACGCTCGGCCACGGTGGCGGCAACGCCCTCCTGGTCGTAGGCGCCATCGGCGGTGAACGAGGCCACGGGTCCCGCGACCTGGTCGAGCAAGTGATCGACTTGGGACGCGTCGTCCACGTCTTTGCGGGTCAGCGTCGACGCCACGATCCCGCCGATGCCGGCGTCCACGCCCAGGTGCAGCATGCGCCACGACCGGCGTGTCGCCGTCCCGTGCTTCTCCAGCAGCCACTCGCCTGCGCTGCAGAGCTTCAGGCCCGTGCTGTCCACCAGCAGGTGCAGGGGCTCGCCGTCCGTGCGTGGTTGCGGGCTTGGCACTGCCAGCGTCTCCGCACGCCTGCTCAGCGCGGAATGGTCCGGCACCGCCAGAGTGAGCCCGAGCAGGCCGATGACGGAGCCGATCAGGCCCTCCGTTTGGCGCAGGGCCAGATGGAACACGGCCCGGAGCGTGAGTGCGGTCAGGATTGCCAGAGGCGAATACCAGGGCCGCCTAACCCGGGGTCGTGCGCGGCGCCGCTCGCCAGCCCTTTATGGCTTCGTCCGTGAACCAGAGCGTCAGGCTGCCGCGCTGGCGCAAGCTGGCGTCATACGCGTGCCAGCTGTGGAGCAGCGCTCCCAGCGAGTTCATGACCTTGTGCTTCTGCTTAGAGATGTGGCGGCGGCGGTCTTGGTTCAGCTTGAACGGCAAGATAGGCATCCAGGGATCAGAGGAGGAACAAACCTCCTACATTGCCTCTGGCTGCGGCGCCACTGGCAGGCTCCATGCAACAACGCCGCGGGAGCGGCAGATGAAGCGGTTCAAGTCAGCCGGCCAGGCGCAACGCTTTCTCTTCGCCTATGACGGCATCAACAACCTCTTCCACCTTCGCCGTTCTCAGCTTCCACCCGTCCAGCATCGAGCCGCCCGGAGCCAAGCCTTTCAGGTTTGGGCCGAGGTCACCGGCGTCACCGCCGTGGCGTAGCTGCAAATACGTCGCCCCATCGCGCGCCATCGCGACCTCAGTCCAATAAGTTGACGATGCCCTTTTACCCATCACCACATTCTAGCAGCCAATCACCCGCCAAAATAAGCAACGCCAGGGATCGGCGGCGACAATGCATCAGGGCACTACGACAACCTTCCCCACGACCCGGCGTGCAGCCATGTCCGCCAGGGCTTGCGGCACCTCATCAAGCCCGTAGGTCCGAGACACCAGCGGCCGGAGCCGGCCCTCGCTGATCCACGCCAGCATTTGCGCGACGGCGTCCCGGTTCCGCTCCGGCTCGCGTTTCGTGTAGCCGCCCCAGAACACGCCGACGATGGAGGCGCCCTTCAGCAAGGGCAGGTTGAACGGCAACGCAGGGATGCCGCCACCGGCGAAGCCGATCACGAGGTAGCGTCCGCCCCAGGCAATGGAACGGAACGCCGGCTCGGCGAACCGGCCGCCCACCGGGTCGAACACCACGTCAGGCCCCCGCTTGCCCGTCAGCCTGGCGATGCCGTCCCGCAGATCCTCTGCCTCGTAGTCGAGCACCTCGTCGGCGCCGTAGGAGCGGCACACGGCGAGCTTGTCCGGCGACGACGCGGCCGCGATCACGCGCGCTCCCATGGCCTTGCCGATGTCTATAGCGGCCAGCCCCACGCCTCCGGCCGCGCCCAGCACGAGCAGCGTTTCGCCGGCCTGCAGGCCTGCCCGGTCGCGAAGGGCGTGCCAAGCGGTCCCGTATGCCAGCAGGAACGCCGACGCAGGCTCGAACGCAACGCCATCGGGCAGGGCCACGCAGGCCCGCTCGGACACGATCACCTCTTCGGCGAAGCCGCCCAGGGTGCAGAACGCGGCGACCCGGCTGCCCGGGCGCAGGCTGCCGGAGGCGACGCCAGGGCCGACCGCGATCACGGTGCCCGCGACTTCGGCGCCCGGCGTGAACGGCAGATCCGGCTTCACCTGGTACTTGCCCTGGATGATCAGCACGTCCGGGAAGTTGACCCCGGCTGCCCTCACCCGGACCTTAACCTCGCCCGGCCCCGGCTCAGGCAGGGTCAACTCCTCGATCCGCAACTCTTCCGGACCGCCCCAACGCTCGCACACGACCGCCCGCATTCCTTGTGCCCTCCCCATGCGACCAGGGCTTGCCGAGGGCGCACGACCGCCGTCAAGTGCCGGCGTGAGCAGGGAGGGTGCCGATGTTGCGGCTACAGGGCAAGGGCGCGGTCATCACCGGCGCGGGCAGCGGGATCGGCCGGGCTGCCGCGCTGCTGTTCGCGCGGGAGGGAGCCTCGGTGCTGGCCGTGGACCGCGATGGAACGGCGGTGGCCGAAACCGCCGGCCTGGTCGCCGCCGCGGGCGGGCGGGCCACGGCAGTCACGGCCGATGCGGGAAACGAGGCCGACGTGGCAGCGTTCGTCGCACAGGCCATCGAGGCGTTCGGCAACCTCGACATCCTCTACGCCAACGCCGGCATCAGCGGTGGCACCGTGCCGTTCTTGGAAACGACTGCCGAGCAGTGGCATGAGATCCTGCGCGTGAACCTGGTCGGCCCATTCCTGGCAATCCGGCACGCCGCGCCGCACATGGCAGCGCGTGGCCGGGGGTCCATCGTTTGCACCGCCTCGGTCGCTGGATTGCGGGCCAACGCCGCCGGCGCGCCATACAGCGCGAGCAAGGCGGGCGTCATCAGCCTGGTGCAGACTGCCGCCAATGCGCTGATCGGCACGGGCGTCCGGGTCAACGCGGTCTGCCCGGGGCTGATCGAGACTGGAATGACACGGCCCATGTTCGAGCGCGCCCGGGAACGCGGCACCGAGAGCCGGATCGGCCAACTCAACCCGCTGCAGCGGGCCGGGCACCCGGAGGAGATCGCGGGCACGGCCCTCTTTCTGGCCAGCGACGAGTCATCCTACGTCAACGGCCAGGCCATCGCCGTGGATGGCGGGTTGTCGAGCACCCTGCCTTTTGCCGGGCCGCGGCGATAGTCGGGAGATGCTTGAGGTTCTTATTGGGGTCCGGGCAATGTTACTGTAGGGATCGGGGTGATGCCGAACTAATCTGCCGCTTGCGTAACCGCTAAGACCCACCCCTATCGGGTGTTCGTCGGCACTCCAGCTTCAATGGATGAGCAAGGGTCTTGTTGGGGTTGGCTTGGTTTGGTCTTCGGTTCTGGAGTGGTTTGAGCGGCACGCGCCGGCAAGCATGATGGCGCGCCTGGCGCTGGAGCACGCGTTGCCGGCGGGCTGGGTTGACGACGTGTTCGAGGCGCACCGGCAGCGGCAGTATTCGCGCGAGTTGCTGTTCTCGACCGTGGTCGAGCTGACCACACTGGTGTCGCTGGGGCTGCGTCCGTCCTTGCACGCGCCAGCGCGCCAGATGCCGACCCTGCCGGTGTCGCTGGCCTCCTTGTATGACAAGGTCAACCACACTGAACCCGGCGTGTTGCGTGCCCCTCCAGTGGCTCCGCCACTGGCTGCTTCGCAGACGGATCGCCAAGGGCGATCGTGCGCGGCAGCGCCGAGCGGCTGGCGCCGGTGATGGCGACGTTGGGCACGCCGGCCAGCCTGCCCGGCTGGCGGTTGCGCGTGCTGGACGGCAACCACCTACCTGCGATCGAGAAGCGCCTGTTGCCCCTGCGCGCCTTGCCTGGTGCTGCGCTGCCGGGGCATTCGCTGGTGGCGTATGACCCCGATCTTCTCGTTCGACTTGGCGTCGGTTGCGACCTGCGCCAGCACCAGCCGCTGCTCGCAGCCCCAGGCGCTGACCATGTGCAGCGCAGACTTGCCGCTGGCGCGGTCGAACGAGCGGCGCAGGACCTTGCCGTCGATGGCCACCACACCTGCTACCCCCGCACCGGACGCAGCAATGGGCGCCAGGCCGCGGCACTGCTCGGAGAACTTCGCCATGAAGCGCTGGAACGCGGCGCGGAACGCCTCCGGGTCAAGCTGGCGGAACAGGCGGCTGAACGTGTCGTGGCTCGGCGCCCCGTTCGCGAGCGTCAGGACGTCGCGCAGGTTCGCGCCAAGCGTTGCGAGCAGAAACGGCTCCTTGGACGTCGCGAACAACGCCATGTCCACCGCACCCTGCCCGCCGCACAGCACCGAGCACAGGGCGATGAACAGAAGCTCGTGGAAGTCATGCAGGCCGGCATTGCCGGTCCGCGGGTCGTCCAACTCGTCCCAGCACACCGCAAACTCGTCCAAGGTACCACCCCCGTGCGCGCCGCACGCCCAACGAGGTAGAGGCCATCAGAACCTCACCCAGCAAGCCCCTGCCAGGTCAACAACATTCCAAATGCAATTCCCCTGCCCTGGGGGGTTACGTGCTAGCGGATCCTGGTGGCTTGCGGTACGGCCACGGGGCATGGCGAGGGGACGAGAGAGGCGGCAATGACGTTAGACGGAAAGCGCATCGTGGTTCTGGGCGGTAGTTCCGGCATCGGCCTGGCGATCGCGCAGGCGGCTGCACGAGAGGGTGCGGCCGTGGTGATCGCCTCCAGCCAGCAGGCGAAGGTGGATGCGGCACTCGGCCAGTTGCCCGGCGCCCAAGGGCATGCGGTGGACGTGAGCGAGGCCGCCTCCGTCCAGACGCTGTTTGGCCGGATCGGCGCATTCGATCATCTGGCCTATACGGCGGGCGAGACGCTGGCCTTGGGCAGCCTGGCCGATATCGACCCGGCGGCGGCGCAACGTTTCTTCACCGTGCGGTATTGGGGGGCGTTCTTCGCCGCCAAGTACGGCGCACCCAGCATCCGGCCGGGCGGCTCCATTGTGTTCACCTCCGGCACCGCCGGGCGGCGGCCACGCTCAGGCTGGGCGCTCGGGGCCAGCATCTGCATGGCTATGGAAGGGCTGACCCGCGCGCTAGCCGTCGAACTGGCACCCACTCGGGTCAACCTCGTGGTGCCTGGCTTCGTGAAGACGCCGCTCTGGGCCGGCATGGCGGAGGCTGACCGGGCGGCGATGTACCAGCGGGCAGCCGATGCGCTTCCCGTCGGCCACGTGGGTGAGCCAGAGGAGATCGCCGAGGCTTATCTGTATTTCATGCGCCAGAGCTACAGCACGGGGCAGTCGGTGGTGGTGGATGGCGGCGGCGTGCTCGTGTGAGGGGGGACATGCAGCCGATCTGGGAGTGGAGCAAGGGTCGCTTGAGAGCCCGCGCATGTGCATCGCCGGGAGCTGAGATCAGGGAAACACGTGGACTCCACATCCATGGTGTTCAGGCCGTGTCGTCCACCACGTTGCTCCCCTCTCGAAAGCGGACATCGGTAGCGATGACCCTCACGGAATGCGGTTTGCCGGTTTCTCGTAGTGTCGTGCAACTCGCCGAAGCCCTGAAAGCGGCCGCATAACAGTACCAAGCTCGGGATCGAGGCAGTTGCCCGCGATGTAGCTCAGTTCTCCCAAATAGCAGCGCCCGCATCCCTGGTCCGTGTTGGGGTGGACGGCCCCGCGGCATCTTGTGCCAAGGTTTGGTTGTCAGCATCCGAACCTTGGGGACCGTCCGCATGAAGCTCAAGCGCATTGGCCTCGACACGTCCAAGGCCGTGTTCACCTTGCATGGCGTGGGCCAGGACGAGAGGGCGGTCCTGCGCCGCGACATGAGGCGGGGCGAGATGGAGGCGTTCTTCGCCAAGCTGCCGCCGACGCACGTGGCGCTGGAGGCGTGCGGCGGCTC
>JAABUQ010004423.1_pt1 | contig 24021 bp, 14 predicted proteins | sample 5560001 | NCBI WGS metagenome assembly JAABUQ01 (sample SAMN10711888, study PRJNA513371) | rock metagenome | isolation source: Antarctica rocks | place: Antarctica: Victoria Land, Finger Mt nord | collected 2015-12-18
TTTGCTTTTGCTACCCATTCTTTTCTTCGAGAGTGTCGGATTCCCATCATATCCACCTTCTTAGTGGATGAGAGAGTGCAGGTTCGCTGCTTGAATAATTCTTCTTCTTTCTTTTTACTTTTTTACATTTTACAAGCAGAGCTTGTAAAATGTAAAAAAGTAAAAAGAAAGAATACGGGACGAGCGCCGAAGGCGCGAGAATGCGATGGTGATGGGAATCCGACACTCTCCAAGCTCGACTTTGTACAATTCTAACTAAAAACAGGCAGCATAGAGAAGCCGTTCAAGCACAGAAGGAGGAAGCAGTCCAACATCAAGCTCATGGGGTGATGTCAGACTGCTCTGCTGTTTCCAGATGAGCCGCCGCACTGCTGCAAGAATGTCGCGAAAGGTGGCAGCAGATTTGTGATACCATGCGGTCTGCTCGACAACGATCTCCTCATGGGCAACCACATGGGTCCCCATCAAGGTGACCAAGCTGTAGGTACACAAGAGCAACGGCGTGGTGCGCTCAATGGCGAGATCGGACCACTGCCGCTGGGTTTGGATGCCCAAATGAGCACGGGCCTCCCCAAACGTGCCTTGCAGACTCCAGCGCTTTATGGAGGTTCCAATGATGAGAAGCGCCTCCCAGTTGGGATTGGTACACACCAATGCTTTGGGCTCGTGCTTGCCGGTTGGATCACGGACGAGGACCCAGCCGATGAGTAAGGGTGGCAACGTGGCGCGGTGCCACCATCCGGTTCCACTGCACCAGTGGATCAAGCGTGTGCCTTGCCCATACCATTGGACCTCGCTCTCTTGCCACTGGGTGCTCGGATCAATGAGAACCTGATCGAGGTTGGGCCAGCGTTTGCCCACGATTCTGGGTTTGCCTCCTTTGGGACGTTGGTCAACGGGAAGAAGTGGATCATGAAAGGCGTGGTCAAACTGACAAGGTGTAATCAAGGTCACGGAGCGCTTTGCCGCCTGCAAACCCAATGCCAGGCAATTGGCCCCATCACCCAAGACCACACTGTCACGATCAGGGAGCTAGCGATGCAGGGCACTGATCATCTGACCGGCCCACAGTGCAATCGTTTTGTGTCGCTTGCCTGCCGCCAGACTCCAGGCAGGAGTCGTGGAGAGCACGACCAGAAAAGGCAGAGCCCAGGATTGTGTGGTCCAGGCAGGAGTCACGACAATGGCCATCGCGATCCAGCGTAACCCACTGCTGCTCACCGCTCGTTTGCGACTGGAGAGCGCACTATCGCGCTAGTTGCCTCGTTTGCCGATCTGAGGACCCCATCGTCGTTCCAGCGTCTCATCAATCACGATCTGGATGCAAGCGCTCCTGGGAACCAGCGTTTCCACGATCAGCAGGAGCAAACACTGGCTTGCTGCCAGCGGCGACCAGCGAGCCCGATTGAGCACTTGGTGATAGGTGCTCCAGTGCTCGTTCATCTGCTCTCCACTGAAACGCAAGGCGCTGCACACCGTTCGGCGTCCATGAGCCAACAAGGTTCCGGTGAGTAAGGTCATCAATTTTCTCCAGGTCGGAGCGTGTGATTTGACAATCTCTTTGTCCTCGCCAGTGACACATATGCTGTCCACCGTCTGGCTCCCATCCTTGCTTGACATCCCTCACAAAATCAGGCCAATCCCCGTTTTGACGCATATTTGTGTGTGTAGCGCTTCCTTTGAACCATAAAGTGTCCTGTGGTCCATTTCTCGAATATATGGCTCATTTTCACAGAAATTGACGGACTACTAGTCGTGGATATGGGTCAAAACGGACAGGATATGGGTCAAAACTCGTTTTTTGCCCTTTCTCGTGGTACACTTTGTGCAGGAATTTCCACGAGGGAGATGTGACTCATGAAAACGCGCATGGACCAAGCCCAATTTCAGCACTACTGCCGCGAACAGCATTTCACTGCCCAGACCCAGGATCTCCTCGCCCGTTTGCGTCATTCTCCGCCAGCACGCCGTGTTCAGGGGCGAAGAGGGAACGTGTCTGGCTTCTTTCCCAGCCGAAAAATGGGTGTGGCGATCCAGTTTGAAAGCTCACTTGAGTTGAGCGCGATCTATCTGATGGAGCAGGATGATGCGGTCCTCGAATTTTACGATCAGCTCCATACCTTTAAGATCAAGTATCTCGACAAGGCTGGTAAGAAGCTCCAGGGCCATTTTTACACGCCAGACTTCCTGGTTCTGCGTAAAAACGGTGTGTTTCTGGAGGAGTGGAAAATGGAGGAGGATCTCCACAAGCTCGCGACGAAACAGCCCTACCGCTATCAGAGGAGCATGGAAGGGCCGTGGATCTGTCCACCTGGCGACGAGTTGACGCAGCCGCTCGGTTTTTCTTTTCGTGTCTGTTCGTCCGCGCTCTTACCGCGTACCTATATTGATAACCTTGACTTTCTCACCGACTACTTTATCTCCCAGCCGGTGATCCCTGAAAGGCTCACCACCCTCGTGCGCGAGCGTGTGCAAGCAGAGCCAGGCATCACCATCGGGTTGTTAGTCAGCGAAATAGCTGGCTTGAGGCCTCATGACCTGTATGCCCTCATTGCGCAAGAGCAGATCTTCGCGGATCTGCATCGCTGTATTCTGCGCGACCATTACCGCACGCATCTCTTTGCCAACCAGCCAACGGCGCTGGCATACGCCCAGCTTGGCGTGCTCTCCTCCTCCCGTACCGGATCGATTGCCGAGCCTGTCACTGCTCCCATTGCCACCAATACCCGCTTGCTTTGGGATGGCCGGATCTGGACTCTGGTGAATTTAGGCGAAACAACGACGACACTGCTCCCGGAGTACGGCGAACCTATTCAACTCTCTTCTGCTTTCTTCCTTCGTCTTCTGGAAGCGCGCACCATTGTCATCCCCAAAGGGGAGACAGATGAGCAGGCACCAACCGAAGCCCAAGAGCGGATGGCAGCCGCAAGCAAAGCGGATTTCCGCATCGCTAACGAGCGTTTCCGCTGGGTCAGTGCCTATCTCGAAGGAGACAAGGAGCAGGTGCGTCAGGCCCCGGTCTCGGAGCGCACGGTTCGCCGCTGGGCGCAGGCATATCAAGCAGCTGCTCTGATCTACAGGACGGGCTATGTTGGTTTGCTCCCGAAGACATCCCAACGAGGGAACCGCCACGCCAAAGCTCCAGAGGAAGCGCAGGCACTTCTGCTCTCCTTCATTACCGATGGCTACGAAACGTCGCGGGAAGCGCCTGCTTGGGAAGTCTATCTGGCGTACCAGCGGGCATGCGAGAAAAGACAGGTCGTTGCGCTCTCCTACCGGACCTTTTACCGACAGATCAAACAGCGTGCTGGCCACGAGCAGACCAAAGCGCGTCAGGGAGCAAAGGCCGCCTATGCCCAAGAACCCTGGATTTTAGAGCTGACCTCCACGACGCCGCGACATGGCAACCGCCCTTTTGCCATTGTCCATCTTGACCACACTGAGCTGGACGTGATGCTGGTATCCTCGGTCACGGGCAAGCCACTGGACAAACTCTGGGTGACGTTTCTGGTGGATGCGTTCTCCCGTCGCATTCTCAGCGTGTACCTGACGTTTGATCCGCCAAGCTACCGCTCCTGCATGATGGCCTTGCGCATCTGTGTGCAACGCTTCAGACGCATGCCGGGCGCGTTAGTGGTCGATGGCGGGCGTGAGTTTCACAGTACCTATTTTGATGCGCTGTTGTTGCGCTATCATACCGCTAAAAAAGATCGGCCAGGATCAAAGCCGCGTTTTGGCTCCGTCATTGAACGCCTCTTTGGCACGACGAATACCGAGTTTGTCTACAATCTCCTCGGCAATACCCAGGCTGCCAAACGTCCACGCCAGCTCACGAAAGAGGTTGACCCTCGCAACCAAGCCGTGTGGCAACTCGCCGATCTCTATGCCTTTTTGTGCGAGTGGGCCTATGAGGTCTACGATCAAATGGACCACCCCGCGTTGTTTCAAAGCCCACGGGATGCCTTTGTGCAAGGTCTCGTGCAGTCAGGAGAGCGAGAGCATCGCGCGATTCCCTACGCTGACGAGTTTCTCATGGCAAGTTCCCCATCGACGCGCAAGGGAACCGCCAAAGTGGAGCGAGGACGTGGGGTCAAGATCCACGGGATCTATTACTCCGCGCTCCAGTTGCGCTCATCAGAGGTGGAGGGAACGGAGGTCGAGGTCCGGTATGATCCTTTTAATATTGGCATTGCCTACACCTACGTCAAAAACACTTGGGTACGCTGTGTATCTCAGTATCACACCTTTCTGCAAGGGCATTCGGAAAAAGAACTCATGCTGGCCTCCAAAGAGATTCGACGACAGAATCAGCTTCACACCAAAAATCGCACGGTTACGGCGCGACGCTTAGCGGACTTTCTCAGCCATGCGTCTGAGCATGAAGCAATCCGGCAGCAGCGCATTCGCGATCTTGAGGCCAAAGCCATTCTGGAAGCGATTGCTAGCTCTGGAGGGCAGGCTGGCGTGAAAACTGTGAGCGCCCCTGAGCCAAACGCACTCGTGGCCCCAGCCAAACCCGTCGATTTTACTTCCCTGACTGCTTTTGAGGAGTTTCATTAATGGAGATGGAGATGCAGCCTACGCCCCTTTTTCGACCGGGATCACCGGAGGCGACCGCCGCCCTGCAACGCTTCAAGGCGTATGCCATGTCTCATACCTTGCTGGCTGAGGTGGACAAGCAGATCTCGCGCGCAATTCACGAGCCTGCGGGCTTTGCCTTTGTCCTGCTCTATGGCCCAAGCGGAGTCGGCAAAACGACGCTCATTCACCAATTGGAACATCGCGCAGGAGTGGTTAGAGAACCCACGTTTCCTGGATTTGTTGGCGGACCACGACATCCCCACCCGTTTGCGCCTATCCCGCTCTTGCTGTTGGAAACCCGGCCACCGGATGGCGCAACGTTCAATCGTGCCGAATACTACCAGGTCGCCCTCAAGCAGTTGGGAGAATATCCCTATGACCCTTCCTGGGAGCAGAGAAAAGGGCGAGGAAAAGACGCCAAATTCAATGACTCGGCAGAACTGCGCCAGATCTACGAGGCAGCTCTCCAGCGCCGAGGAGTGCGAACCATTATCTTGGATGAAGCGCAACATCTCCTCAAGCTGGCCAGTGGCGTCAAGCTGATTGACCAGCTTGATTGGCTCAAAAGTATGACCAATACCACGGGTGCCCTGCATATTTTAACGGGAACCTACGAATTGTTGCCCTTGCGCAATCTCAATGGGCAAGCGGCCAGGCGGGGTCTGGAAATCCACTTCCCGCGCTATCAATTTCAGCATGAACCCGATCAACGAGTGTTCCAGCGCACTCTGCTGACCTTGCTGCAACAGATCCCTCTCAAGGTCGAGATCAAGCCGCTGGTCGATCAGTGGTCGTATTTCTACGAGCGATGTATCGGTTGTATTGGCGTCTTGAAAGACTGGCTCGTGCGCGCGCTGGCGGCAAGCCTAGCTGCTGGACAGAGTGAACTGCTCCTGGAACGCATCCAAGAATGCGCCCTTCCGATTGCCCAATGCGAGAGTATGGCACTGGATGCGGCGGCAGGGGAGCAAGAATTGCATTACACAGCGAGCCGCCAACAGCATTTGTGGGCGCTTCTGGGGATGAAGATGGGCGAGGACATGATCCAGCAGCAGGTTCAACCCATCTCAGAAGAACACATGCAACCCCTGCCAGACGAAGCGACGACGAGGCAGAAGTCTCGTGTTGGCGAACAACACCCTTTGTCTTGAGGTGGGAGAACCCCAAGACAAAGGGAGTGCGGAGAACTGTCCTTTGTCTGGAACAGTCGTAGAGCTTCAGTCAGCACAGATCCGAGCGACAGGAGTGGAGAAACTCCAGTGTCCGGCGTGCGGAGCAGCCAGAAAGGCGACGATTCGGGGAGAACTCGTTATCTATCCCCCTCACACGGCGCTGCGCATTGCACGTGCGAACAAAGGCCCTCTGTGGATCAGGCAAGGAACAACTTGGACCAAACGGTAGCGAGGAGCGCAGTGTGCGCGCACTGCTCGCCCTTTGTTCTCCCTCGTGTTTACGCACACTTGTTTTCAGGAATCAAAATATGAGCTAAAAGTTACTAACATACCTGCACAGTTCTTTCAGGCAACACATAATTATTAATCAGAAACCTTTACCACCATCCGCCAGTCTGGCCCAAAATGTTCATAACAAAATGAGCCACTTCAGCGGAGTCTCGCTTTGATGGTCATAGTGGCAAATGCAGTTGATGCGCAGCTCACTCCAAGGGCTTGTCGTAGAGGGCACGTCGCCGGATCGGACGAAACCCGATCTTTTCATACAGGCGGAGCGAGCTGTGCGCATTTTGCGTATCGACCACGAGACTCGCTTCGGTCATCCCCCGCTCCCTGAGCGCCGTGAGCGCCTGGACGAGCAGCACCGTTGCCAGACCGCGTCTACGCCAGGCAGGACGCACACAAACATGTTCGACCCAGCCACATTGCCGACCAGTGCGCGTATTTTATTCTTGCTTGAGAGAACAGAGCACCATCCCGGTGATCTGGTCCGCCTGCCAGGCAACCTGGCCGAGCTCAGGAAATTGCAACCCAGGACGCTTGATCCAGCGCTGGTAGTCCTCTTCCGAGGAAGGCGTACTATCAAACGCATCAGCAAACGCCTCTTTGTAAGCCACGTAGAGGGCAGGATAGTGGTCTGGCTCGATGGGACGGAGTTGGAATTCAGCCGGCAGCGGCGCAGCCGGAAGTTCCTCCAGCGAGGCACACAGCATATCAAAGTTGTAGCGAATCGGCTGGTAGCCTTCGCGCTCCAGCAAGGCAATCGTTGCCGCCTCGGAGTCTTGCAGAAAGACTGGCCAGGCCAATCGGTGCGGCTGCACCGGCGTTCCAACCTGCTGGCGTTGTTCAGCCAAGACTCGCAGGCAGCGCTCATTGTAGTGCAGCAAGACTTGTTCCAGACCCTGGCCCCGATACTCCGGCAGGACGGCGTGCGTGTGGAGGTACAGTTGCTTGCCATCACGCAACTCCATCCACCAATGCTGGGCCAGTGCAATGACCTTGCCATCTCGTTCCGCCAGCAGCAGTTGCCTAGTTGGCTCGAAGGTGGGCCGGGGCGCGTACAGATGGGCCATCTCCTCCGTGGTGGCATTCATGAGACGTGCAATGGAGGCGTAGTCTTCGGCTGTCTGAAAGAAGCGAAAGCGCACCCCCGGCAGTGGCGGGGCCTTGGGGAGGGTGACAAACGTCGTGTTGTTCTCTTCCATTGGATGTTCCTTATGAAGGATGTACTGAGGAAGGACTCCTCTTGAAGAGCATACCAGATGGGGCGCATATAAAGCAAACCAAGAGGAACGTGTTTATCCTCTGCGAAGCAGATGTTATCGCAGCTCCTGCTCAAGTGGTAAAGATTTTTGATTAACATTGTGAAGCAGATTGGCTCAAGTGGTAAAGATTTCCGCTAACATTTGAAAGGGGGGGGTGGCAGTAAATATGAGTCTGGAAAACAACACTGTCAGGCAGATGCTATGGTGTCAATGTCGATCAGTGATTGAGGGAAAGGCGGTTTTCTCTCAGTCTGGACCACTTATGAAATTGACCCATATCGTGTCCAACTTTTTTTGAACCATATTGTGTCCGAGGTGGCTAAAACGTTTGTCAAATCACAGAGCGGTAAACAGTGGCCGAAAGGGGGCCACAACAGCTGTAATGGCTTGAGGTAATGGCATGAAAGATCTCCTCTGAGCAAGATATGCTTTAGTCAGCTTGTATCTTACCTCAACTGAGGGTTCATGCCTTCTTTTTTCGGAATTTGTACAAAGTCGAGCTAAGGGTTTATGCGAGTTAGTGCCCATTGTTAGTGTGCGGAATCCTTTAATCCAGGAAGGTATCTCTCCATCTCTCTTTGCAAGAGTGAAAATATTTCAGCATCGAAGGAATTGGAGACTAACAACGTCTTACAACGTACGCTAGGATGAGAAATGATTTTCCAACATAGCTTCATCTATTAATTGGGCCAGCTCTGCAATTGTTGATGCCTCAAAGATATCTCGTAATGGAAGAGTAACATTAAGCATGCTGTTGATCTGAAAAACGAGCTTGATTGCCTTGAGAGAGTTACCGCCAAGCGCAAAGAAGTTATCGTGAATACCAATGTATTCAAGTCCTAAAACAGTCTTCCATATAGTGACTAGCTGCTTCTCCGTAGACGTTCTTGGTTCAACTTGATTTTTTTTCGAGCTAATATGAACTTGTGTAGGCTCGGGAAGAGCCTTGCGGTTCAGTTTCCCATTAGGAGTCAAAGGAAATGAAGATAAAACCTCAAATACCGCTGGGACCATAAAAGCTGGTAATTTCTCCTTTAAATATAAGCTTACCTGACTAACTAAAGTGCGAATAGTGGCTTCTTCTAACTCGAAGAGATCTTTTGGAACGATATAGGCAATTAGACTTTGCTCTCCAAGATGATCCTCTCGCATAAGTACAGCACTTTCGCTGATCCCCGAGTGACGATTTAGTATCTCTTCTATTTCTCCTAGCTCGACCCTGAATCCACGAATTTTGACTTGTTGATCAAGACGACCTAAAAACTCCAATGAGCCATCAGGGAGGAAACGAGCCAAGTCACCTGTCTTGTAGAGCCGCTTACCAGCTTGGGTAGTAAATGGATCTGGTATGAAGCGCTCAGATGTCAGTGCAGGTCGATTAAGATAACCACGTGCAACACCGAACCCACCTATTACGAGTTCTCCTGGTATGCCAATAGGGAGCGGTTGAAGATGTTGATCAAGTATGTGAACTTGTGTATTAGCAATTGGGTGACCAATCAGAACATTATTATGCTGCTTATCTATGGTATAAGTAGTTGACCATACTGTCGTTTCGGTTGGTCCATACATGTTGATGATTTGAGCAGGAAGAGCATTGCTGAGCAAGGCAGCAAGATTATTTGGTAATGCCTCGCCACCAAGCAAAAGTTTCCGTAGAGATTTCATACTCTTCAAAATTTCTGGATCTTCAACCAGAATACGAGCTAGGGATGGAGTACATTGCATGTGCGTAACTTGGTGTCGTTGCAACTGGCTTAGGAGTGAGTAGTCTTCACGCCGTATTGCAGAAGGAACATTACTACGCTCACGTACTTCATTTAGATAATGCAAGCTCTTTAACACTGTATTGCTTTCTATACCAAAATCAATCAAGCAAGCAATCTCGTCAACACCGATACGTTTTAGCGTACTAATCAATGTTAAACACGACTCAGGCGTCCCAATTAATGAACTCGTCTCGTAGTAGCGATTGAAAGCATGGATCAGCAGCGAATTAATGTCATCCTCGGAAAGGGTCTGGATATCTTGGCCTAGTGAGCGAATTATATCACGTGCCATGCTAAAAGAACTCTTTAAATACGCAAGGAACGGTTGACGAACAGTATCCAATACTTCGTCTTTGCTTGAACCAATGAAAGTATGAAGCATAAGAGCAACATGCCCATCCGAAGGATTATTAAGATAAGCACGTCTAGCTTCTCTATAGACTGAGATCTTGTCAGCAAGGTCTTGAATGCTTTGTCCCAGTAAGTGAGTAAATAGATTTGCTCCTATCTCACCGGCGAGTTTAAATGTATCAGCATTACCGGCGCTAGTAATCCATACTGGAAGTTCTGGTTGATGAGGACGTGGAAATACTCGTACCTCAGCCTGTTTATTAACTCCATTACGGAGCGAGATAGGTTCTCCTCGCCATAGTTTGCGTACGATTTCTATGTTTTGAATCATTAGATTCTTTCGATCTATATAATGATCAGGAGCAAGTGCAAAATCGTTTTCTTGCCATCCGGAGGCGAAAGAAATACCAATACGTCCTTGTGAGAGATTATCTACTATAGACCACTCTTCTGCCACACGCACTGGATTATGAAGAGGCAAAACTACACTACCAGCTCGAATTCCAATACGGTTTGTAATGACTGCGATAGCAGCACTGAGTACTGAAGGATTAGGATAAAGACCTCCAAAGGGATGGAAGTGTCGTTCTGGCGTCCAAACCGCAGCGAAGCCCCGCTGATCGGCGAACTTGGCACCATCGAGCAAAAGTTTGTACTTCTCCTCAGAAGCATATATCTCATCGTTGTTAGCAAAATAGAATAAGCTGAAATCCATCTTTTTTACTACTTGCACATTAGATTCCTCTTTTTGTAGAGGAAGTCCGAGTTCGTCACGATGTGATAGCAACACTACCTTGAAGCCTCTCGTCAGTGTCCAGCAAAGCTCTAAGATAGAGATATCAAAGGCGATACTGGTTATAGCGAGCCATGTACCGGGTTCTTCTTCCTTGAGACAATAATTCATTCCAGTAAAAAAGTTGATAACATTACGATGAGTCACCATTACCCCATTGGGATTCCCCGTTGAACCTGAAGTATAAATGATATAGGCGAGATTGTCCCAACTAACGCTATTAGGTGGATTATATTGACTAAATGCGGCAATGCGCGGCCAGTCTGTATCCAAATATATCACGTTCATCTGCTTCTGTGTTTCCTCATTTCTTGTAAGAGAGGAAATGTATTGATTTAGTGCTTTTTGCGTCAGCAATATGGAGATTTTGGCGTCTTGAAGCATAAAAGCTATACGTGCGGCTGGATAATTAGGATCAAGTGGAACGTAGCAGCCCCCCGCTTTAAGTATGCCGAATAAGCCAATAATAAGAGCAGGAGAGCGTTCTAAGCATAGACCCACAGGAGTCTCAAGGCTAACTCCTACTTGCTGCAGATAATATGCAAGTTGATTTGCGAGTTGATTAAGTTCCTTATAGGTAAGCTGTTGATCTTCAAAGCTTAGGGCTATTGCTTTAGGCGTACGTTGTACCTGCTCTTCAAAAAGATGATGTATACACTGTTTTTCTGGAATGACTTGTGAAGTTTGATTCCAAGTTAGAAGATCCTGCTGTTCATGAGGAGACAAAAATGTAATGTTTTTTACCGGATATTGAGGTGAAGCAACTAGTTGTTCTATTAGTTTCTGAAAATGAAGCGTCAATTGACGAATAGTTTTATCTTCAAACAAGTCCGTACTATAGTTGAACTCACCCGCTAATCCTTCTAGCGTATTCCACATAGTAAGTGTTATGTCAAAAGGAGCAACGTTATGTGACACAGGGAAAGGACTTATGGATAATGATGGCTCTCTAACTGAGCTAACCTCTATATCTGGCATGTTTTGAAATACAAACATGAATTGAAAAAGAGGATTGTAGCTCATATTTCTTTCTGGTCTGATTTCACTCACAATAAGCTCAAACGGCAATTCTTGATTTAAGTATGCACCGCAAGCGACATCCCTCACGCGTGCTAATATCTCACGAAATGAAGGATTACCTGACAAATCAGTACGCATAACTAATGTGTTGGCGAAAAAGCCTATGAGTTGCTCAAATTCTTTGAGAGGTCGATTAGCAACGGTCGAACCTATACAAATGTCCTCTTGTCCACTATAACGGAATAGAAGAATTTGAAATGCTGCTAAAAGCGTCATAAAGAGTGTTACGCTCTCTTGTTGGCTTAGCTCTTGCAAACTCACTGTTAGATCCCGTGATAAGTGAAAGTAGTGATGTGCACCACGGAAGGTCTGAGCAGGAGGGCGAGGTCGATCTGTTGGGAACCGCAGAACATGAGGAGCATCATTCAGCTCTTTTTTCCAATAACTGAGAAGTTGTTCTAAGTAGACGCCTTTCAATCTTTCCTGTTGCCAATGTGCAAAGTCTGAGTAGCTAATGGAAAGTGAAGGTAGCGATGAAGTTTGGCCCTTAGAAAAGGCTTCGTAAAGTGTATTAAACTCTTCAAGAAGAATACGATGTGACCATCCATCAGTAACAACATGATGCATCGTTAAGACTAATATATGCTCTTCAGCGGTAAGTTTCAGCAACGTCGCACGAAAGAGAGGACCATTTGTCATGTCGAAATGCTGTAGCTTTTCTTGATTCAAGAAATCGGCGACACTTGCCCTTTGTTGAACCTCTTGAAGTGAGCTCAAATCTGTAATCTTCAAAATTGAGGATGGGGTTTGATGGATAGCCTGCATTAACTCTCCTTCAATCATGTGAAGGGACGTCCGCAACGGCTCGTGACGTTCTACAATCTCTCGTAAGCTTTGGTCTAATGCTTCAATATGAAGTGTTCCACGTATGCTCATAGGAGAGATGATGGTATAGGGTGAAACTTCTAGGCTCAACTGCTCAAAGAACCAGAGGCTTTTTTGTGCAAATGAAGCTGGTGCTATATGTTGCTGCGAGCGGGTAAGTGGGAGCTTTGCTTGCCGGGCTGTGTTACCCCAAAGATGAAGATACAAACGTTCAGCTAACCGAGATACAGTGAGCTGTGCGAAAAGAGGCTGGCCGATTTCGTCTCCTACTGTCTCTTTTTGTGATTCGAAAGCTGCATAGAGGTCTTCTGCATCCAATAGTGTACTTACAGCACCTATCATCTGTAAAAAGAGAAAGGAGTCACCACCTAAAGCAAAAAAATCATCTTCGACCTCAATATCACTATTAGCAAATATTTGTCGCCATATTTCAAGGATAGCTCCTTTGAGGTCCTGAATCGCTTGATCTTTGCTCTCTCTAGAGCTAAAATTTTCATGGAAAGAATGGTTGGGTTGATACATTGAAGAGCTCCTGAAAAGTAATGGATCAACCGATATGAATATGCATATCGGTAATAATCCTTATAGCATTATGCATAACACCGACTTTTGCGAGATTTATTTCTGTAGACTCTACTCTTTTCTTCTAACAAATAGTCTATGTTTTTGCAAAACGCCATCGACAGTGAAAAGACAATTCTTTTATTTAGCTAAATGGCATGAATTAGTCTACTACCCCTCAGGTCAAAAGGGTAGGAAAGCGCTATACAAGATTAAATGATGCATTCAACAAGCAACCAAACGGTTGTAAGAAGGTCTGACACAGCTAATTAAGCAGCGCAATCGCCTTTATCTTAACTTTAAGCTTAGTAGATGCATCATTAAATAAACTGAAAAACAACTACAGGAAATCTGGTACTAAGGATACAGCGTGTAGCGTCAGGTGCTCTCAAAAGCAATAAACTATGAGCAGGAATATAGAGAGCTCCACGTCAAAATAAATTGAAGCAGTTCAGGAAGCGATGCATATCAAAGGCACCTTGTTGAGCGATCAAGGGCAACGACTCGCCATAGATGTAGTGGAAAGCATGCGGTGATGGCTGTAGCCCACACAATCCTGATTCATTACTTATCACCTTCTGCAACAGGGATAACCCTATCAAGACCTAGACAGTACCTTTGATGAGGGAGAGGCATAACTATCAGTTAGTCGGCGAGAATAGCGAGGCCCCAAGGTGATGTTGGAAACTTCCGGGGAGATAGCATGAACCTTTCTCCTGGTTATGCTGAGATTCCATTTTCAGAGAAAGTCGGGCTTAGAGGTTGCTTAGTATAAATTGCCATGAAGGACCGTCTTTTTCAGTAGACGTACTTTTTATGAAGGGATGGATACTATAATGCTCATCAAATGCTAGGATAAGTTTTCCTTCTGGAGACGACACGGTTTGTAGCGTGAGAGGGTCCCATACAACCCACTTCCTCTCTTGTTGTCGAATACAATAAGCGTATTTATCCGTGTAGATGACAAAACATGGGACATTCTCTGCTCTCTTAAAAAATGTGAAAAGTAAAAGTGCTCGTGCGCCGACATCGCCAGTTTTATAACGAAAAACCTGATCAGCAGTCATCAAGCGATCGCTTTCTTGAAAGATAGAGTCGGTACCAAATGACTGTATAGTCTTGAGTATCGAGTGAATATCAGTGGAAGCGCGAAGAGCATGATCCACTAAAGGACTACTAAGAGACCAGAAGGCATAAGCTTCTGGCTTAGCTACTAGTAGTGATTGATAAGCGTATTTTGCCCAAGTAAAGGGTGAGTATGGGTAAAGACTACTCAAATCTAATACTTGCTGTTTGACATACTGATGCAGTTTTTTATCGTCATCAGTCTTCTGTAAATTTAGTGCAGCCGTAGCTTTAAGCGGATTAACATTTTTTATAGCGTGTTGGGAAGAAGTGAACTGAAAAGGACTACCTTCTTGAAGAAAAAATAGAAAGTCATTCTGCCAATCTACTGGAACATTTGTGATGCCAGACCACGTCCAATACCAAATATCAGAAAATACCTTATAAACTCTGGTTGGAGGTTGAAAAGACTTTTTCTGAAAGTCATCAACAAAGTCCGTTCCGATTTTAAAATATTTCTTATCCACTTTTGTTACTAAATTATCGACATTATGTAAACGTAGCTGAGTAAGATCAAATGGACCAAACCCGCTAAGCCGTAAAATCGCATAATAGAATGACAAGAGCGATGGACAAGTACCAGTGATAACATTATGAGAACTCCGTGCTTTGAGCTCATCAAAACCAAACCAGGGAGCTTGTAGTTTACTTTCCCATTCATTGATACGGTCGGACCTGATCATATCAGACTGGACTGCATCTGCTGCAAAGTAATATAAATTTGCGAGCGTCTGTACCTGACTTGTATCAGCAATATGTATAGCCTGTTGAGCTACCGATATAGACATCATATCCGCAAGTATTGCCGAACATTCTATTTCTGGGTGTTCCTCTCGAAAACGTACTGTTCTAGGAATTGCCTTTGCATACAACTGCGGAGAGAGTGGATCTCGTGATTGACTAGCAGTATTAAGATAAGCCTGTTGTGCCCACCAAGGCTCAAACGACTCTCGATTATGATTATTGACTACCAATGGAATGCTACGCTGTTCACACTCAGCAACGAGAAAAGGCTTTAGGACTTTTTTGATTACAGTAATGCGCCATTCATTTAATGTGGTAATAAACGCAATCGTAAAGATAGCTAGGTTCTTATCAGGAGGGTCAGAAACATACTCTATAATAGATTGAACTTTCGCAACAATCGAAGCATCTTTAATATGCACATCGAGTAGTTTCATAGTGACTTCTTGTAATTGGGAGCAGGCAATCTGAGTCTTGAACCAGGATTGTAATATTTGTATCGCAACGTCATCTACGATATACATCGTCTGCATCCACAGGTCAAACTGACAGTTGAGATAGGCCGTTTTCTGCGTTGCAATAAGTTGCATGGCAATTTTCCAGGCTGTTTGTTCATCAAGAGAAATATCTTTGTTATTCATATGTCTCCCTCAAACTTATCCTGGCGACCTTTGTCATTCGCCAGGATGATTGACAGTTATATATACTTGCCGATATACTGTAGATTCTGTTCAGCCGGTTGACGTAGACTATTCCAGCATCTAGCAAGCAGGCACCCCTCTAACATCTATTTACTATGCAATAGAATTGTGAGATTGCGTATGAGCTGTTGCATCTCCTAGAAGCAAGATAAAAAAGACAGTTTCCGCTCTAATTTGTAAAGTCTCCAAAGAGAAGAGGCAGCATATCAGTTGTATCTGCATAAGAAGACTTAGGCATTAGAGTGTAAAATGTTCCCTTACTTAAGCATAAAGAGTTTCTGAATTGAAGATGCATTTCCCTTTTTACACTCATATCTACATTTTCTGCCTCACATAAGAATAGCGGAATACTCGCGTCAACTTTGCATAATGAACCGACAAGTTGATGCCTTCGCTCAAAAAGATGCTGATAGCCTTTTCAAATATCATGCTCCTGTTTTCGATTTTTAGCTTGCGTTTGAGTAGCTGACTGACACTTTTTGAGATCCCTAATTCCTGCTATCTGCGAAAGCTTAGAGGTTATGCTTGGCAAGCTACTTGCGCTGTTAATGGATTCACATGTCTCGGAGATGTCCGGGCCAGATTATTTGCGCAATTAGTTTGTCAAAGCTTCAGTCAATCAAGTATTTTTGCTTGGAAAACATATAAAGCTATTTATGCATCTTTTGCAAGAATAGCCTTCTTTCAGAAGGGAGAGATCGTACTCTTTCCCTCTTTCGCCAATTCGGATTAGGATCAGCATTGGATGACACAGTTTCCAATGTAAGACTGTAGTAAAAGGCTTCTCGCTCGCCCTATGGGACATCCTGAGAGTTTTCTTGTAACTTTGTACTAATATAGCGAGCGGCGGTATCGAACGAATGAAGGAAGTCCAATGTAATATTATCATCATCTATGGCTATATGAAATTCCTGTTCAATCGCAACAACGACTTCTAGCACTATCAGCGAATCTAACAGTGGCAAATTTTCTGTGCCTGTTATTTCCTCTGGCTGGATATCTTCACCCAAGACATCAGCTATAATCCTTTGAAGAACGCGTTTGATATCATCTTGTGTCATAAGAGTTCTCCTCAATAGAAGACATTTCGTTTTCGATCCAAAGGTTCGGTGGACTACATGGTATCTAGAATGAATAGGCACATCATTCCTGATGAATAGCTAAAGGATCAACTAAAATTCAATATTCTATTTCTAATAATCTTTTAAAGTAAAATAACCATATCTAGCTGCTTGCAGTAAAAGGCGCAGAGCTTCATCGACAGGTAAGTATATTACATTCGTCTAAAAAGACTCATCTCTTACGATTGCTGGCTATTAACAAGCTGCTTTTGCATTCATGTACCCTGTATAACTACATACGTCACTGAGAGTAAGCGGTAGTTCGCTAGAGCTTGATGAGTGCATGAAATACTTCATGATCTGTTTGAAGCCCAGGACCATTTTAAGACGAGTTATTGTGTGACGAGAGTAGTCATCGTACGTCTCCGTTAAATGCGCGTATATTGATCCGACTGTTTTCCCACATCTAGCCACACAGTGCTTCGGGATAGTGAAGGTAAGTTGCTCAATGCTTTGATTGCGGAAGTGGCGGAAAGACCTTACAGATGCAGTTTTTCTACTTTCCAATAAAATTTTTGAACCCAGATTCGCTGCGCCACTTGGATCGCAGGGACCTCGCACAATCATTTGACATACACAGCGCCTAATACATAGGACTCCTCACGAAATTGAATCTGCCGACTAATGTTAGCTCGAAAACGAGGTTGAGCCAGTGGACTACATTGAGGATACAGTTTCGCACATGATATCTTCATCGACAGTTAAAAAGTATTTTGTGAATACAGAGTGCAGGAGAATACGAAAGTAAGGTGATCCCACTCAGAAAATCTTTTTCTCAATACCTCCGGGTAATGGGATCAAACGTGAAGTATCTACTATAATTGCAGCATAGAAAGGGGGGTTCCGACATATGAATATATGAGAGTAGGTGCATCAAGGTGATTACAGATATGGTCTCATTCCTGATTACAGCCATGCTCCGCCATATCAACTTTCTATACTGCTTATCTACCATCTTCTTTTGAGATGCTAGGTTACTTCTACGCAAATAAAGAAAGAAGAGCATGTTCTAAATACGTAGTTACTAATAACATAGTTTAAAAAAAGGAGGTTGTCAATACCCTCTTTATCAGAATATCAGAACCAGGGCTTTTTGAAAGCCCCGTTCTACCGTGATAACCGGCGACACAGCAGATGCAACGCCTCGTGAAGGTGAGCACGAAAGTGTCTCGCTGACGCGGCATGAGAAACATGGAGCCAGTTCAGGAAGGCAAGAATGCCTTATTGTTTGTCGAAATACTTTTCCGCATCCAGCGAATAACTTTTCGTTGTATCAGGATGCTACACCGGCAAAAGCGGCGTGCTCTGCCACATAACTTTTCCTTGCAGCGACCGGCTACATTTGCAACGCGCCAGGCTCTCGCAAACGGCCGTTTTCGCTAGATTCACGAAAAGTTATATGGCAGGAACGACACCGCTCCTGAAGCTCTCTTAGCGAACTATGCGAAAAGAATTCCCTCAGAAAAGATAGCATTTGCTTTTTCCAGACCCGTCGATAGCGAGGATAAAACAGCCATTTGCTGACTGGAAAAGTTATATGGCAGAAGTCATCAGCCACTATACAACGTCGATCCGCTTTGTAGGCTGCTTTCCAGCAAGCCGATGAAAAGTTATTCGTCGCCAAATTGACGATTTTATTGGTTCTTACACAGCTTTGATACCGCTGGCGAACTCTTGAAAAAGCGGAGACGAAGCTATGTGTGTCATACATCGGCGATGTCTGCACTGAGAAGGCGCTCCATCTTGCTCAAATGATCGAGGAGACTCATCCCGTTGAGCTCAAATTGCAGAGCGAAAAAAGAGCTTGATCGTTCTTCCATCTGGTCAGCTTCAGCCTGCTCTCTCTGCCTCCCGCAAGCAGGGCGTTGAAAAGGGTTCGCCAGCGGTATCAGCTTTGGTGAAACAATGGTTGCTTGCTTTGAACTAGATAGAGACAAGATGATATACTTCTCGTGAGTAAGAAACCCGCAACGCATTCATGAGGAGTTGATGATGGAAGGGTCTGTTTTTCTGCCTCTCCCTGAAGGATTGTGGATCACCGAGATCTCCCAGGGGGAAACCGGCTTGCTAATCAAGGTACTCTCAGAACGGGCATCGGCTTGCTGTCCGCTGTGTTCTCAGGAATCGGACGCTGTACATAGTCGCTATCAGCGACGGCTCAAGGATGTACCCAACGGAGGCCAAGCCATCTGCCTCCAACTCACCGTCCACAAATTCTTTTGCCACAATCCTGAGTGCCAGCGCAAGATTTTCACGGAGCGTATGCCGACGTTTGTTGCCCCATGGGCACAGATGACGCTTCGTCTTGCTGCTGCTCTCCAGGCTATTGGCTTGGCTAGCTCAGGCAGTTTGGGTGCGCGGCTGGCGGCTCGGCTTGGGATGAAGACTTCTTGGATGACAATTCTTCGGCGGATCATGGATCTTCCTCTTCCCGAGGCTTCCCCTGTACCTGTTCTCGGTATTGACGATTTTTCGTTTCAACGGGGGCGCAAATTTGGGACGATCCTCGTAAATTTGGGCAACCACAAGGTGATCGATCTCCTGCCTGAGCGCAAGATCGAGAGTGCTGCAACCTGGATGCAAAGCCATCCAGAAATTCAGTATGTGAGCCGAGATCGCGGCAATGACTATGCGCAGGCCACACGGGAAGGAGCTCCTCAAGCAACTCCGGTAGCTGACCGTTTTCACGTGTACAAAAACTTGGTTGAAGCCATTGAGCCCGCTGTAGCTCGTTGCTACAAAGAGATCAGGAAAGAGTTGCCTCCGCTTCCTTCCCCTCGCGTCCCAAAAGCGAAGGAATGGCGACCGGCTCCGGCTCCAGCTCATGAACAGCAACGTCTCGCACGATTGGAGGTCAACCAAGAACGTTTCGACTCCATGATCGAATTGCAGAAGCTTGGTATACCGCAAGATGAGATCGCTCGACGGCTCGGAGTGACAAAGCGAACGATCCAGAATTGGAACAAGAACGGAGGTTGTCCTGGGAGCAAACGGAGACGGAAGCGACGGAGTATCTTCGATCCTTACGCTACCTATGTCCTTTCACGATGGAAACAAGGATGTCGCGATGTGACGCTTCTGTGGCAAGAAATCCGGGATCGGGGATTTTCTGGGGATATCCGAGTGGTCTATCGCTTTCTTCAAACACTCAAGCAGGAAACAGTCGAGCTTCCTGCGCTTCCTGTGCTCTCTCGCGTCTCAGTTCGAGAAGCTGTCTGGTTGATCGCTCGCCCCTTTGATGAGCTAGAAGCAGACAAGCGGGCAAACCTCCAGGAGTTGTGCCTGTCGAGCACCGGACTTGCGACATTGCATATGCTCGTTCAATTATTTGGACTTATTGTGCGCAAGCGGGAAGGGCATCGTCTAGAACATTGGAAGAAGCTGGTTGCTGAGAGTGGCATTTCTGAAGTGCAACGTTTTGCGAAAGGGCTAGAGCGGGATAAAGAGGCTGTGCAAGCTGGATTAACGCTTCCTTATTCCAATGGTCAGGTAGAGGGGCAGGTGAACAAGCTCAAATTAATTAAAAGGATGGGCTATGGGAGGGCGAGCGTTCCGCTCCTTCGTCAACGTATTCTCCACGCCCTCTAGCACCTTCACGTCTTTCTCTGTATGATAGGAGAAAGCAAGCAACCATTGTTTCACCAAAGCTGTGTAAAAACCCTTATTCGACAATCAACATGCCTCCATTGAGGGCCGCGAGCATTTCAGGAGCCCCTTTGATCCGGACTTGACTCACATCTTCCCCAGTGTTACATCTCGTCGAGGGTGTAATGGATGAGACTTTCTTCCTGCTGCTACATCTGAAACGTGCTGGAGCCGTACGCGCACTGATCTGCTGCTTGTGCTCTCAGCAGCACCTGGGCAATCACTTCGGCGACCTTCTTTCTACCCGCTACAGTACGCCAAGGCATAGCTGTAGGTCAATTGCACCAGAAATCCCTTGAGCCAAGTTCAAGTGTTTTCGCACCCATCCTTGCCGCTCTCTTCCCTAGTCGACGACTCCACTCAGGCTAGTTTCTCTGCTAGCTTGGCCAGCATGATCAAAGTCAAGAGCAATGGCAACGGATATGTTTGTCCTCGCTTCTTGCGTCCAGCAGTCATTTGTTCACAGGCACGATACAACGAAGCTGTCTCAATCGTGAGGTCCTCACAGGCTTCTTTTTCTCCTCGAGCAATTATGGTAAGGTACATTCAAGCCATTTCTCGCTTTCTTAGGACTGTTTTGTGATTCTCCTATTCTAGCAGAAATAGCTTACTTTTCTCTTCTTCTTTCGTACTTCAAAAAGCCCTGTTATTCAGAACCCCCGGCTGTTGCAAAGTTCTCGGGCCGTATCTAAGCGCTCAATTGAGCTAAGGCACGATCAAACAGATAGTCAAAGGTCCGTTGTGCATAGGGAAGGTTGCTCTCGCCTTGCCATCGAAACAGACCGATCGCAGTGTTGTTGAGTATGACAAGCAGATGAGGAGCATGACCCAGGCGTCATTGCGAGAAATCTTCTTGAAGCGTGCGATTACGCCGATAATGCAACCCATTCTGGCAGTTGAACAAGAGGGATCGATCCCTCCTAGCCGCCTTCAGAACTGGACAGGAGAGCTTCCCCCTCATCCAGTTCCTCAGTGTCAGGAGCACCTCACGCTTGCTTCTTTGCATGACGTTGATCGTGGTAATGCTGATGGAGAGCGAAAAGATCACTGAAGGCGTTCGTTCTCCCTTCACTTTGGGGAGTGATGTGATCAATCTCTATCAAATCGCTTTTGGAAAAGATGAGTTCACATCAACGACATCTTCTTTATTGTTTGTGTAGCTAGGCTCCTAGTTTGCTGTTCATGAGCACGTGAGATGGCTGTAATCTCTTGTCTCAATAGAGCAGATTTCCATCAAAGGAGCTTGCCCTGCCCTTGACCTTCACATGGCGTTGGATTGCGGTTGCACCGTGATCGCTGAGATAGAAACCATCTGGCGTCGCAAAGCGCCAGATGGTTTCTATCTCATCATTCGCAAGTATCGCATCCGTATCCAACTCACAGACGTGCGAGGATGTTGGCATTTAGCCCATAGAAGAAGCAAGGGAAACAGGTGGTAGTCGCAATCATTGAGCATTTTCTTCGCGGCGACACTGTGGTAGTAGCGTAACCATCCACATATCTTTAGGTTTCATTGCTTAATAAGTGCACTTTGAGAAAGTCTTGTTCCTGCGAGAACCACCGCCAGATCTGAGGCAACCAAAGCGACCACAAGATCAGCAACAGGCACAACCCTTTGCTGATCTGATCCTCCAAAACAACCACGGGGACGACCGAGTCAGCGTGTCCGGAGCTCATCCACCATTTACCAGCAACGACTCAACGACTAACAAGGCTTGACAATCGAAGATTTTTAGGGTATCTAAATATAGTAGTCAAAGGGACCGACTAGCATATTTAGCTAGAATCTTACGCCAAAGATTTATTTGCTGCGCTCTGCCATTTCAATACTAGAAGTATTGAAATGGCGGAGCATAATCCCTTCATCAGCTCGGATTAGTAAACTCTTTAACCCTCCGTTGAGAAAGTGATATTTCTTGCCTTCTTCTTCTCCCTTGTTTATGAGCTTAGTCAATTTAACTGTGCGCTTCGGAAACTATATATACGGCTGGTGATATTTGTTGACTGCTTGATGTAGCTATTACAAGAGAGCACCAGTTTATTATCAGTAGCCAATCTGCTTCAATAGTCCGGACCCTAGATATCAGCTTACTAGTCTATTTGTTCCGTCAAAGATCATGATTTATACGTAAAAGGAGACTTACACAAGATGGATTTAAGTAGCAAGTTAGAAAACACCAGAGAAGATTTTATTGTGTTATTGGAAACGATGTTAGCTAATGGGGTTATCTCCCAGAAAGAGTTGAATCGATATGTCAAACCATACGAAGATCATTTTGATCCCGAATATGTTCGGCAAGAATTAGAGACATGGTATCAAAATTTAGGTATCGAAATGATTATAGGGCGAAAATTTACCTTATCGATATGCCCATTTACTCACGATGAATTAGAGAAAGCGGCAAACGATCAAGAGATTATCTTATGTGTACCAAAGGGTATTCATCGTCAAGAACTAGGAAAATTATTCAAAATAGATAGCTGGGCATTGCATGACCCATTAGTTACTTCGAGTGTCGAGAAAGAAGATCTCTGGTTTCGAACCAGTATGAGCTTGCAACCAAATTATATCAAACGTACTGGCACTGAAGTCAAGCAACTGTTCGAGGATGAAGGAAAAGTTCCTTTTAGCCTTGAACGATACCTCGTCTTTATTGCTCGTATGAAATACTTAACAATTCAGACTCCAGATATACAATATTGGACTTGGCTTCCTTACAGAGCTTATGATCGTTCAGGTATGCTCATTGCGGGGTTTGATCGCAACGGCTCTTTTAACGTACATGGGTGGATGCCTCAGTTTTCGGCAAGTTTCTTAGGTGCTCGTTATGGTTACCCCCCTAAACAGTAACATCATCAGAGGATTGTTAAAAAGTAGTCGAACTAATGCGCATTATGTATGTTCTTATTCTCATTTGTTTTTTAGTTTACTTATTCTTGTATAGAAGAAATTATGCTTTCCTCATTGAAAAGCACTAATGAGTAAGTCTTCTAATTCGTAAAGTCTAAGCTGTATATTGAGAAAGGATAATGTCATGAAGCTTCCGCGAACTGCCAATATCGTCATCATAGGAAGTGGTATTATGGGACTCAGTACAGCATATCACTTAGCTCGACATGGTTGTCGACAAGTTGTAGTTCTGGAGAAGGAAGACACTCTTGGTGGGCAGACAACGAAAAGTTGTGGAGGAGGAATAAGGCATCAATTTTCTGAGGCCATCACCATCCGGATGTCACAATTAGGCATTCAAATGCTCAAAGGATTGATGCATGAAACAGGAGAGACAATTCGCATGGATCAATGTGGATATATGTTTCTCCTAACAACCGAGAATGAGCTCAGAGAATATCAACAAGTAGTTCAACTACAACGACAATTCGGCATTGCCACTGAGTGGCTCTCTACTGATGACGTTAGGGAACATGTACCAATATTAGAAACGAACGATATTCTAGGAGGTACGTTTTATGCTCAAGATGGCTGGATCAGTCCTGAAGATGTTGTTAAAGCATATCTAACCGCTTTGCAGAGATTAGGTGTTACCTGCATAACATCACTAGCTGTAGAGGATCTTCGTATCAAAAAAGGACGTATATGTGAAGTAGTGACCTCGCAGGGAGCAATAGTATCTCCTATTGTAGTCAATGCTGCTGGTCCCTATGCAGCTCAAATTGGAAGGATGGCGAATGTTAACTTGCCTATACGTCCAGTACGACACCAGATGTTAATATATGAGAGGCAAGAAGTACTTAAAGAATACCTTCCGGTTATCTTATTTCCCTCTCAGAACATAGGATTTCGTTCTAATCAGAACGATCTGACAGCCGGTACGACCGTTCATCATGAGGAACCACTTGATAGATCCCTTCAGGTTGACCAAATCCTTAGTGCACAGCTACATATGCGAGCACTAAAATATATACCTTCCTTACAAGCTACTTCTGTGAAAAAGCAAGCCGTTGGGCTGTATGAGATTACTCCAGACTCACGTCCAATTTTAGGACGTAT
>JAABUQ010004424.1_pt1 | contig 24020 bp, 30 predicted proteins | sample 5560001 | NCBI WGS metagenome assembly JAABUQ01 (sample SAMN10711888, study PRJNA513371) | rock metagenome | isolation source: Antarctica rocks | place: Antarctica: Victoria Land, Finger Mt nord | collected 2015-12-18
CCTCGCGTCGCACCATGACGTTTTCCACGATGATAGCGCGCAGGAGCCAGAGCGCCATCTCCTCGCTGTCGCATGCCAACCCGATCCAACCAGGCGCATCGCTGCGACGCACCGGCAAGCCCGTGACCATCGTCAAGCCACGCTCCAACTCGCGCAGCACCGCTTCGTACTGCTCCGGCTTCGCGGCAATGTCGTGCGGGCTGACCGGCTCCAAGAGCGTCCCTCGATGCGGTGCTCCACCGGCGAGCGCGAGGTCGCAGAAACCCGTCCAGATTTCATCCCACGCGACCGAGCCGTCCTCGTTATATGCGAGGGCGGCGGCGCCCATCGGCGCTGCGCTCACCTTGACATTCGGGTCTTGGTAGCGGGGGGGCAGGATGCCCCGCACTCGCTCGACCGACTCCTGTGGGCGTCCGTCCGATGGATTGGCGGCATGTTCCGGCTCGACCTGGACGTTGACTGAGGCGAGATGCCGAACATTGGTCAAGAGCGACTTTCGCACCACATCCGTGATGCCGATCGCTTCCCACAGGGAGAGGTCGTCACCGAGCGCGATGCCCACTTCCGCATGGAGCCGATGACCGAGCCAGCGAACATGGATGCTTTCGACTGCTTCGACTCCCCGGACGTCACCCGCATACTGCTCGATGTGATCGACGATCAGCGGGTCAACGCCGTCCATCAGCCGCTGCCAGATGCGCACCGCCGCATCCTTGGTGATGAAGACGATGGAGACGCCAATCAAAAGACCGATAATCGGATCGACAATGAGATACCCGAGTGCGGTGCCCGCTGCGGCGACGAGAACCGAGAGCGAAGTAATACCGTCGATGCGCGCGTGGAGGCCATCCGCGACCATCGCCTCAGACCCCATCCGCCGCCCCTTGCGGATTTGTAGGAGCGCCACGGCTTCATTGCCGAGGAAGCCTACCACGGCGGCCGCTGCGACCCACGGAATATGCGTCATCGGCTGCGGGTGAATCAGCTTGTCAAACGATGCCCACAGGGCATACCCGGCGCTGAAGGCAATCGAGAGCACGATCAGCACCCCGGCAACGTCCTCAGCCCGGCCGTACCCGTAGGTGTACCGGCGTGTGGCCGCGCGGCGTGCCAGGTAAAAGGCAATCAGCAGGGGGATCGAGTTGAGCGTATCCCCGATGTTGTGGACCGTGTCAGCCAGAAGCGCGACGCTGCCGCTCATCGCGACGATGACGATCTGGATAATCGCCGTGGTGCCGAGCGCGGCCAACGCCAACCAGACCGTGCGGATGCCCTCGTCGGTGGCGAGCGCGGGATCGCTGCCGCGGTTGTCCTGCTGCTCGCCGTGGCCATGGAAATGGAAGATGGCGCCGAGCCAGCCGTGCTGATGGCCATGGGATGCGCGTACTGCGTGTTGATTCACTGTTTGTGACCTCCGCGACCCTGCCCGCACGCGCTAGTGGATAAAGCTATCGAGCGCCTTCTTGAGTTGTTCCCATTCCTCGCTCGCCATGCTTTCCGCCGTACCGTGCAGGCACGATTCGAGGTGGTCCGCCAGGACCAGCTTGGAGACGCGGTCGATCGCGGACCGCACGGCGGCGAGTTGGATGAGCACCTCCGCGCAGTCTCGACCATCCTCGACCATCCGTTTGATCGAGGTGACGTGCCCAGCGGTGCGCGCGAGCTGGTCGGCGACTCTCTTCGTCTGCTTGTGCGGGTTGTGCGTGTGTACCATCTGAATATATCCCCCCCAGGGGGATAGTATAGCAACACGGGTATCACTGACGCAAGGAGCGGACGAGCGGTAGGAAACTGCGTCGGGCCTATTCTTCTTTTGTGAGGTGCGCATCTACCCGTCGGCGATAACTGAGTTGCGGACGCGGCGTGCCGCGGCTCGCCGGTCGCCCCGCGACCTTTGCCTGGCAGTAGGCGTAGAGCGCGTCATAGAGCGGCGCGCTCAGGCGTAACTTCTCGTAGTCGTCAGGCACGCTCACCTGCATGCCCCGGATCACGGCATCGACCCCCGCCGACTCCGGTCGGCGCGACCGGCTCGGCGGCACGTCCGCGTCGAGGATGATCCGCCCCATCTCGACGAGCGCCGGGTCATCGTCCAATCCGTGGCGCGCGAGCATCACTTGGAAGGTGCATTGTCCGTCTGCATGGCTGTACTCCGCGCCGCGCATATCGAACGTGTGCCCGTCCAGCGTCGTGGGATCGGTATCTGCCGGCACAAAGACGAACTCGGCGTCCGAGTCGATATATCGACGGATCAGCCAGGGGCACGACGTGCGATCGATGTGGAGATTCTGGCGCGTAATCCATTTCATCGCGGCGCTTCATCCTCGCGTGCGGCGGTTTCAAGAAAAGCCGCCAGTGCTTCCTCGCATTGGGCGAGGAGTGCGGTCACTTGCTCGGCATCGGCGCCGCCGAAATAGTCGCGCGCCCGCACCTGATCTGTCCAGCGCGTGAGCTTGCCGAGATCTTCTTCCAACTCCTCAAGCTCGGCGAATGTGAACTCGCGGTGTTCCGTCTCCCGATGCACATGGGCGAGGAACCCCTCGGCCTCGCGGGCCAGCTCGCGATATTCACTCGCACGGGCTGCTTGGGACGTTGCCGTGAGCGCCTCCTCACGTTTCGGATCGAGGTGCGCCGCTTCGACCAGTGTCGCCTCGCCACCGAACTCCTCGACCTTTGCCGCGATGCGCCGGAAGGCGGCGGTCGTCTGGGCGTATTCGGGCAGGGCGCAGACGCCGTCGCGGAGGTAGACGGCACCGACTTTCTTGATCTCTCGCCAGATGTACGCCCGCTTGCGTGAGGGCTCCGACGGCACCGTGTAGATGAGCAGTGCCCAGCTCATGTTGGCATCCCTTTATTATGATCCGATTCTTGTGCGGACGATCTAACGCATGTAACATGCATATGGGCGCGAGTGGACCTCTTCGATGCGCGTGTCCCGCACCATTGTACGGCGGCGCTGAATCAGCCGAACAGCACAACCATGCCTGACATTCAAGAGGAGCCGGTGCGCGCGATGCCACCTGATGTCTTCCCGCTCTCACGCATCCTGATCACGGCGGTTGTCTGTGCGCTCGGCGCATTCCTCCTCCTCGCGTGGCGCGGACGCGGCAATAATGCACTACGCACGGCGATGATCCTGGCGCTGCTCATCGGCGTTCTGGTCTGTATCTGGCGGATCGTGAGCAATCAGTTGTATCTCAACGATGATTTCCTTCCCGGTGTCAGCCCCTCAGACGTCGGCTGCGGGATATTACCCCTGCTCGGCCTGCTCGCCCTGACACCCCTGCATCCATTGCGGCGCGCCTGGGTGGTGACGAGCGCCCTCGTCGCCCTCGCCACGTTCGTGTGTAATGTCGTGCTCATCTAGTCATTCCGCTCAAGCGATGCGGTGATTCTGCTATCATCGAGAAGAGAGCTTCTCCCATGAAACGCCGCATGTTCCTGATCATCGTTGCGTCCGCCGCACTCCTCGTGACGGCGTGTTCTCGCGGGCAGCAGACAGCCGCGCCGGATGCCCTCGGGCTGCGGCAGATCGCCGAAGTGCCGCTCCCGGGGAGTACGTCGCGGTGGGATTACGCGAGCCTCGACCCGTCCACGGGGAGGCTCTATATCGCGCATCTGGGCGGCAGTAGCGTGACCGTCTTCGATACGAAGAGCCAGCAGGTCGTGACGGACATCACGGGGATCGCGAGCGCACACGGCGTCATCGCCGTTCCCCAACTGAAACGCGTGTATGCCACCGCGACCGGAGATAACCAAGTTGTCGAGATCGACACGCAGTCGCTGCAGATCCTTGCCCGGACCGAGGGCGGGAACTACCCCGACGGCCTGGCGTATGATCCCGATGATGGCAAGGTCTTCGTCTCGGATGAATCCGGCGGCACAGTTACCGTGATCAGCACCGAGACGAACCAGCGCACCGCCACGATCGATCTGGGCGGCGAGGTCGGCAACACGCAGTACGACACCGTGGGGAAGCGCATCTTCTCTGTTGTGCAGACGCGCAACCAACTCGTCGCGATCGATCCGGTGACCAATCAGGTGGCGAGTCGCTACGATCTCTCCGGCTGCAAGCACGCGCACGGCCTCGCTATTGATGACGCAAATCGCCTCGCCTTCATCGCGTGCGACGAGAACGCGACTCTCGTCAGCTTCGACCTGCGCACGATGCAGATCACCGGGACGCAGACGGTCGGCGATACGCCGGATGTCCTCGCCCTCGATAACGGCTCGCATCGACTCTACGTCGCCGCCGAGAGCGGTGTCCTCGCGATCTTCGACGAGCACGGCACCGCGCTCACGAAGGTCGGGCAGGGGATGATCGCACCGCAGGCGCATGTCATCGCGGTGGACGCCACGACGCACCGTATCTACCTCCCACTGGAGGAGAGTGGCGGCCATCCCGCCCTACGAATCTTTGAACCTGCGACCGGTACGCGCAGCCCTTGACGGTACAACATCGGTCTGATACGGTTCGCATGTCACAGTCGTTATATGGATACATTGTTCGGAGGAGCGGATCGTGGGTGAGAAGCGGATGGTGCTCTTTGTCTGCCCGCATGGTGCGGCGAAGAGCCGGATGGCCGCGGCCTTCTTCAATCGCGTCGCACCTGAGGGGTGGATGGCGCTATCGGCTGGTGTCGAGCCCCAAGAGACGGTAGGACTCAATGCGATCCGGCTCCTCAAGGGCACGGATGCCGAAGCACTCCTCGATCTTGCACCGCCACGACCCGTCGCTGCGGTGCTGTCGCCCGATCGGATCGTCGCCATCGATTGCGATGTCCCGAACGGTGAGCGCTGGGATTTGCTGCATCGGGAGTTCGAGGCGCCGATGCGCGAGGAGTTGCGGCGCCGCGCCGAGGTGCTGGCGCGGGAGGTGAGGGATGGCTGAGGCCATTGGTACCGGCACCATCGCACAACCGTCGCAACGGGTCGGCCTGTTGCCGCTGATCGGCTATTTCCTCAAGCTCGGCACGATCGGCTTCGGCGGGCCGGTCGCGCTCGTCGGCTATATGCACCGCGACCTTGTGGAAGGGCGGCAGTGGGTGCAGGAGGACGAGTACAAGCTCGCCCTCGCGCTCGCCCAGATCATGCCGGGGCCGCTCGCGGCGCAGTTTGCCATCGGCCTCGGCTATCTCCTACGTAGTGTCCTCGGGGCGACGGTCGTCGGCCTCGCGTTCGTCCTCCCCTCGTTTCTCATGGTGGTAGGGCTCTCTATCATCTACGTCGCCTACGGTGGCCTCTGGTGGATGCAGGCACTCTTCTATGGCATTGGCGCGGCGGTGATCGCGATCATTGTGATCGCCGCCTATAAGCTGGCACGCAGCACGATCAAGCGCGATCCGCTCCTCTGGGGAATCTTCGCGGTGCTCCTCATCGTCACGGTGGTCACACAAGCAGAGCTGGCGGTCATCTTCATCGCCGCCGGTCTCCTCGTCCTCGTTGTCCGCGCCTTCCCCAAACGCCTCAAGGCGCGCATCCCATTTCTCAGCGTCGCGGCATGGCCAATCGTGATCGCTGGCGCGCTGACGAGCAGTCGGGAGAGCGGCAAGCTGACGCAAATCTTCCTCTTCTTCATCAAGGCGGGCGTCTTCGTCTTCGGCAGCGGCCTCGCGGTCGTGCCCTTCCTCTACGAGGGCGTCGTCCAGCAGCACCACTGGCTCACCGAGCGGCAGTTCGGCGACGCGGTCGCCGTCGCGATGATCACCCCCGGTCCGGTCGTGATCACCGTCGCCTTCATCGGCTATCTCGTGGCTGGTTTGGCAGGCGCGTCGCTGGCTGCGGCGGGCATCTTCCTGCCGGTCTATTTCCTGACGATCATCCCGATGCCCTGGTTCAAACGACACCGCGACAATGCCCAACTCAAGGCATTCGTCGCGGGTGCGACTGCTGCTGCGGTCGGGGCGATCGCGGGCGCGGTGTTCATCCTCGGCAGACGCTCGATTATCGACGTGCCGACTGCGCTGATCGCGCTCGTCAGTTTCGGTCTGCTCTGGCGCTTCAAGGTGCCGGAGCCGCTGATCGTGCTCGGCGCGGGCATCGTCGGATTGATTGTCTGGGTCGTGATTTAGGGGGAAGCGATGTTCGCCGTCCGCGATATCGTGGTGTTCAGTATCGTCGCCGGCCTCCTCGCCGGGGGCGTGCTCGCGGCGTGGCCGTGGGCGCGGGAGCGGGCAACCTTCGCCGTCGCCGACGTCGCGGCAATGCTCGGGATGCTGGCATGGAACTTCGTCCTCCATGGGTCGAATACCGCGAGCCTGAACGTGGACGCCCCGGTGATCGGGCTGAGTTGGCAGGATGTGGGCACCGGTGTCTGGGCTTTTCTCGTCACGGCGCTTGTCCTGGGGTTGGTGTACCGGCGCGATGCGGAGGCGCAGCGGGTTGTGATCGCTGCCGCGATCGCCGGACTGGTGGCGATGGTGTTCGATATCTTCGTCTTGTAGGAGGAACGCAGATGAAATGGGTCACGCGTGCCAATGTCAAAGTGGACCGGGTGGCTTGCCCATGGCTGATTACGAACTTCGTGGACCCGCAGGCGGAGTTCATCTTCGTCCCGCCGGACGAGATCCCCTCTGTCGTTGAAGCACAAGGCGCGATTCCCTACGACGCCTCCGGTGTCGAACTCGGCCACCACGGTGCGGAATGCTCCTTCGATGCGATCCTCAAGAAGTACAACCTGACGGACGAGGCGCTGCAGAAGCTCGCCCTGATCGTGCGCGGCGCCGATACCGCCGACAAGGATATGACGCCCGAATCGCGGGGGCTTGAGGCGGTGGCGGAGGGCTTCCGGCGCATGGCGCAGGCCGGTGGCTACGATGACCATGAGACGAACCGACGCGAGTGGATCGTCTACGATGCGCTCTACCTCTTCTGCGGGGGCGACACGGCAAAGATCACACGGGCATAACCGGCCACAACGGGGAGGCGGGGAGCGGATGGCACGGACGCGTACCGAGCAGATCGAGGCTGAGACGGGAGGAAACCGGGAGGATGCGCCATCACGGTGGCGATTCCTCCCCGCCGATGCGACGACCGATGCGCGGGTGCTCCTCTTCTCGCGCGGCATCCGTGCCTTCACCGACGGCTATGTCAGCGTGCTGCTCCCCGTCTATCTCACCCGGCTCGGCTTCGGCGGCCTGCGCATCGGCGGGATCACCACCGCGACGCTCGTCGGTTCGTCCGCGCTCACACTCGTCGTCGGGCTGATCGCCTATCGTTTCAAACGGCGGCACCTGCTCTTCAGCGCGGCCATACTGATGGCGTTCACCGGCCTCGGATTTGTCTTCGCGCACGCCTTCTGGCCCCTCCTGGTCGTCGCCTTTGTGGGCACGCTGAATCCGTCGTCCGGCGACGTGAGCATCTTCCTGCCGCTCGAGCAATCGCTGTTGCCGCAGACGGTGAGCGACAAGGAGCGCACTGCGCTCTTCGGGAGGTACAGCCTCGTCGGGGCCCTCATGGGCGCCGTGGGTGCGCTCTTCGCCGGCGTGCCCTCCCTCGTGAGCGCGCACACGTCCATCAGTTTCGGGCGGGCGCTCGACGGGACATTCTGGCTCTACACGCTCGCCGGCCTCGTCGTCCTCATGCTCTATCGCGACCTCTCGCCGCGCATCGAGCCGGGAACCGGCACACCGGATGCGCCCTTGCGCGAATCGCGGCGGATCGTCTACCTGATGGCGGCGCTCTTCAGTCTGGACTCCTTCGGCGGCGGCTTCGTCGTCCAGTCGCTCCTGGCGCTCTGGCTCTTTCAGCGATATCACCTCTCCATCGGAGCGGCCGGGACGATCTTCTTCTGGACCGGGGTGCTGTCGGCCTTCTCATTCCCGATCGCCGTCCGTCTCGCGCGGCGGATCGGCCTCGTCAACACGATGGTCTACACCCACCTGCCGTCGAATATCTTCCTCCTCCTCGTCCCCTTCATGCCGAATCTGCCGCTCGCGCTCCTCCTCCTCCTCGCCCGCTCCGCCCTCTCGCAGATGGACGTGCCGACGCGCAACTCGTATGTGATGGCGGTCGTGACACCTGCGGAGCGACCGGCGGCAGCGAGCGTGACGACGGTGCCGCGCAGCCTGGCGACGGCGGCGAGTCCGCTCCTGTCGGGCTACCTCTTCGGCCTCTCGCCTTTCGGTTGGCCGCTCGTCATCGGCGGCGCGCTGAAGGGTGTCTACGATCTCTTACTCCTCGTCATGTTCAAGGCGGTGCGACCGCCCGAAGAGCAGGACTAATTGACAAAGGAGAGCGTCATGCTCGCACCCGGGCGATTCATCGCGATCCCCAACAGCCAGGGAAGTGCGTTCGACCATGGCGCATACGACCCCCAGACGCAGCGCGTCTTTGTCGCGCATACCGGCGCGAACACCCTCGACGTGCTCGATCATCGGGCGGGTCGTCACCTGCACACGCTCCCCGATTTTCCCGAAGCGGCGGGGATTGTGGTCGGGAACGGGCAGGTCTTGGTCACGAACCGAGGGAGTGCAAGCCTCGCGGTCGTGGACAGCGCCACGCTCGAACGGCGCACGACAATCCCCGTCAGCCCGCGCCCGAACGGGGTCGCGATCGCGCCGACGAAAGGGCTGGCTGTCGTTGCCTGCCTCGGCGACGACACGCACGCGCCGACCCTGTATTGTTGCTCGGTACAAGGTGGAGATCAGGCGACACTCCCGCTCCCCGGTCGGCCGCGCTGGTGCGTCGTGGATGCGGATGAAACGTGCGTCTTCCTCGCTATTCAGGACCCGTCTATGATCTTCGTCGCGGGGTTGCCCGATCTCGCGCTCATCGCGCAGTGGCCACTCCCCAGCGCCGGTGCGCACGGAGTCGATATCGACGTGACGGGCAAGCGGCTCTTCGTCGCCTGCGATGACGGCGCGCTCGTCGCCCTCAGCGCCAAGACGGGTACTGTGGAGAAGAGTTGGCCGTTGCCTGGCGGTCCGGACGCGACCTTCTTCAATCCCGAGAGCGGGCTCGTCCATGTGGCGGTCGGCAATCCGGGCGTCGTGGTCTCCGTCGATCCCGCAACAGGAGAAATGGCGACCTGCGCCACGGAGGCCCGCGCTGGCACGACCGCGCTCGCCCGGCCGGACCGGCTCTACGTCTTCCTGCGCCAGCGCGGCGGCGCGCTCGAACTGATCGAACAGACCGCGTAGTGGGGGCATGATGGCCAGTGTCGTCGATCCCGGCACGATCGTCGTGGAGGGACTGAAGAAAATCTACGAGGGGTACCCCTCACCGGGCGCTGAGGCGGGCGGCATATTCCTCTGGTTCGGGCAGGCGCGCCATGCCCTGCGCCTGATGAGTGAGCCGCCCCGCCGGGTCGTCGCGCTCGACGGCATTGACCTGAGCGTGGCGAAAAGTGAAATCGTCGGGGCGCATGATACATGCACCAGTACCAGCGTTCCCCGCACCCGTGGATGCGACGATTCGGATGCGGCGGGGAGACCCCGCCGCACCTCACTGCTTCCTGCTCGCCGAAGCGAACCTTTCCTCACCAGCCCCTGCGAGGGTCTTATTGTGAGTCCACAGGCGTTTTGCGTCTCCGGGCGCTTCCCGGCGACGTTCCGAGCGTGCGTCTTCCCGCACTCCCACGGACAGGATATTCCGCGCGGCGTTCATCCCCCGTTCGTGCAGCGTGCCGCAGTGTTCGCAGAGCCAGATGTTCACCAGTTCGGGCAGTGCCTCCCGCACATGCCCGCACCGGCTACAGGTCACGTCCGCCGACATCTCCGCAGGGATCGTCACCACCGGGCAGCCCGCCGCTGCGGCCTTCTCCCGGATCAGGCGGGTCAGGCCACCCCACGTCGCGTCGCTGACGCGCCCTCTGCGTGCATGATCGCCCCACACCGCCCGTTGGCTCTCCGGGTCGGTCGCATGGACGGTCATCCCACGCTCCTGCATCACAAGCCGGGGATGGGTATCGACGAGACGGCGGCTGACCGTGTGCTGCCAGTCCCGGCGCTGATTCGCGACATGTCGCGTCGCGCGCGCGAACCGTCGACGCGCCCGCTGCCGATTGCCGCTGCCCGGCTGTGTGCGGCGGACCGCGCGTTTGAGGCGGCGGAGTTTCCGATCCGACCGGCTGACATACCGTGACTCGTTGAAGATCTCGCCGGTGGAGAGCGTCATGGCATGCCCCGGCTCCAGATGCACGCCGATCGCCGAAACGTCAGATACTTCGGCGTCGGCAAGTGGCACGGTGTAGCGAAGCGCAGCCCACCAATTCCCCGCGCCATCGCGGAAGTAGCGCGCCGTGGTGGTGGTCGTCGCGATATCGCGCCCGCCCCGCGCCCGAACCCAGCCAATGCCGGGAATCTTCACGCGACGCCCGTCGAAGCGCGTCTCGGCGGGGATCTCGAACGACGCGTCGCCCCGTTTCCGTGCCTTGTAGCGGGGGAACCCCGGCCGCTCGCTGCGCTGAACGCGGCGGAATGCGGCGCGATACGCCTTGTCCAGGTCGCGCAACGCGCCGACCTTGACCCGACGTGGGATGCCGGTGAGCCAGACGTTGTCGGGCTGTTGTTGAAGGACGGTCAGGGCGCGCCCTTGCTCGTAGTAGGAAAGCGACGTCTGGTGCGCGGCAAAATGCGCCTCCCGGGCCGCCAAGGCCCAGTTCCACGTCCAGCGATGCGCGCCCGCGTAGCTTTCCAGTTGGCGGCGCTGCGCCGTCGTCGGATAGAGCCGAACGCGCTCGATGCGGTATGCATTAGCCATCGTGTACCACCTCGCCGCCGCTGCGGCGCATGACGCCTCGCAGCGAGCGGGTATTCTCCATCAGGCACATACCGCTACATGGTCTCATTCGCGATCCGCAACTGATGATCAGTGAAGCGTGCGAGGTTCGCCTGCTGGCGCGGGGTGATCACCTCGCAGACCCAGCCCCAGTGCAAGGATACCCAATCGCCAATCGCGGCCGTATCCGCGAATCCGCGCGCCTCGATCTGCCGCATGACACGCATCGGGGCGGGCGGCCCGAGGATCAGTTTGCCCTCAACGATCAAGAGCGGCAATTGTTCGACGACCAATTCCGGTCCATCGACCTTGACCACTTTGCCCCAGCTGACGCGGCAGTTGTCGATCGTGTGGAGCGAGTTCTCCAGCTGACCAACTTTGCTATGCACATCGAAGACGTGGAAGTTGTGATGGGGTCGTGCCCCCGTCGGTGCCTTGCCGAGTACCCAGTCCCGCGTCCGCCCCTGTAGCTGGGGACCGAATCGCTCCAGTAAGTGATCGTACAGTTGCCGCACCTCCACATGATTGAGGAGGTCGCTCCCGAGCCAATAGGCCTCGACGACCCGGTCGTCGAAGGGATCGGCGATGCCATTTGTGCGGGCGATCAGTTGCAGATACGGCAAGGCGCCGGTGAATTTCTTCAAAAGCGGGCGCAGGCCGTCGTCCACCGTCCGCTCCACGCCGTACTGGAAGATCGTTCGGTTGTCGTCGCCGCCGCAGTAGCGGAGTTGGTTCGGCATGAAGGCGTAGCGGATGAAGCGCAGTTGCCCCGCGAGCGGCGTTACCTGCGGCTTGAGATCGATCACCGGGTCGCCTCCTCAAGCATCACTTCGAGATCATCCAGGAACCGCAGCATGTCCTCCGCCTCGTCGGTCGGCATCCGCTCCAATACCTGCGCGGCGTAGACGACGACGTATTCGCCGACCACTAGGTCCGGGATGCCGTTCACGGCCATCCAGCGCGGCTCGCCATCGTAGAGGACTTCCACTTTCCCCTCGGCGACGCGCAGTATTTTCCGTGGAATTGCCTGGCACATGCCCGTTCGCTCCTCAATACCCCGACGGGATCGCGACGAGATTCCCGATGATGGTCGCCGTGAGCGCGCCTAGACGGATAACCGCCTCGGTGACGCCGTACTCGACCGGCGCGCTCAGGCCCATCCCCAACTCGTACTGCTTTGGCTGACAACCGAGGATATAGATCATACCCGGTAAAACACCGAGGGCTTGCGCGAGGGTGAGTACGCGGGACGGCACCGTCGCATGCATGTCGGCGAGGAAGTCGCGCTGCTCCGCTTCGGGCAACGTCGCGAAATCCGGCACCTCGGTCTCCAGCAAATAGACGGTGCCCGGTTCGCCGCCGCGATCGACCGCATCCACGATGATCAGCGCCTCGTAGCCGTCCATCAGATCCTGCACGAGGCTGATGCCGCCGCTGCCTGGCTCAACGACGCGGACGCCCTCCGGCACCCCCGCCGCGACGAATCGCCGGACGGCCACGATCCCGAAGCCGTCGTCCTGGCAGAGGTCGTTGCCCATCCCGGCGACGAGCACACGCGGCTTCATGCGTCCACAACCTCTTCAGTGCCCACGGCGATCTTGATTTCCCCGTCGCGCACCGCGACCGGCAATACCTCGAGTTTTCCCTCGCCGTCCAGCCGCTTGCCGGTCCGGATGTCGTAGCGGCAGCCGTGCCAGGGACAAATCAGCGTCGTGCCATCCAACTGCCCAGTGTGGAGCGTGAGGGGACTCCCCGGCGGGCAGCCGTTCTGGTACGCATACACCTCGTCGCCGCGCCGCGCGAGGAGCAGCGATGCCCCTTCCGGCCACACGGCACGCAACTCGCCCGGACGGAGATCATCAAAGGAGCCAACGGTCACCCAGCGCGGACGCCGCAGTGCGCGGGGACCGGCCGGTTCTTGGGCCGGGGGCGCCGGGATCGGCTGCTCGGCCACCAACGCGCGGAATCCGGGGAAGCCTTCGCGGAGCGCTGTCTCGACGACGCGCGAGAGCGTCCCGGATGATCCAGGGCAATCGCCGCAGGAGCCAGAGAGTCGCACGCGCACCGTGCCCGCCTCCACACCGAGCAGTTCCAGATGACCGCCGTGGGATTCGATGTACGGATAGACATTTTCCAGCGCAGTTTCGACGTGCTCCCGCTCGTCCCTAGCCGTCAGGTCATACATCTCCAGGAGTGTCTGCACCATCGCGTCGTCGGCGACCTGCGCGACGAGGTTGGCGCCGCCGATTTCGGCCAGCCGCTCCATCAGGCGACCGAGGGCGTAGCGATGCACGGTATCAATGCCGTCGAGGAGCGCGAAGACTTCTGTCCGCGTCTGCTCGTCCTCGATCTGCTCCATTCGCTCTATGCCCTCGCCGACCCATTCGAGGAGATGCGCGAACTCCGCCTCAGGATCGGCAGTCGGCTGCTGCACCATCTCCAGCGGAATCAGGAAGAGCGGCGTCTCGTCGCTGACGGATGCCATCGCTACGTCTCCATCAGGCGGCCGCGCAATGCGGGCAACTGTCACGCGACATCCCGGCACAAACCGGGCAGTCCGGCCCACACTCTCCGTGAGCGGTCTTCTGCAAGTCGTTCATCTCATCGGCGAAGTGCCGCCCGCCCTCCTTGCTCCCGGTGTCGCTGAGGCGGTACCGTCCATCGCTCTCTTCGAGATACCCATCCGCGACGAGAATGGCGAGTTGCTCCTGGATCATCGCCTCATCCTCGGCCATGAAGGTGATGAGCATTTGGACATCCGCCTCTTCGGCAAAGCCCTCCCCGCGCATCCAGTACATGGACTGCAGGATGTCGTCTCGGCAGCGCAAAGCCTCAATCGGATCAATGCGCATCATTCCGTGATCGGTCGCTGTCATCGCGCGCCCACCTCCTTGTGCTTGCCATTCCCCGCGCGTTCGGCTGTGGCCCTCACTTCATGCCGAATCCACGCGATCACTTCGTCCATGCGTTCCTCGCCGAGCGGGCTGAGGCCCAGGCCGAACTCCTTGTCCGGCGGCTCGATCTCGATCACCGTCGTCCGCCAAGGGAGGATGTCGAAATGTTGGGCGATGATCAGCAGGTTTTCCAGGCTGATCACCCCCGTCACCGCCTCGCAGACGCGCGCCTGCACGTCGTCGGGGTCGAGCGGGCGCGGGATCCAATCATAGGTGACTACCGTACCCGGCTCCCGATCTCGCTCCATCGCGCCAACGAAGATCGCCCGGTCGAACCGCTGGCCGGGGGTCTCCTCGAACCAGTGCAGAATGGCGATCGGGCCGTAGCCGAAATCCTCGATCCGCACATCCTCCGGCCAGTCCATCGTTTGCAGCCGCTCGACCATCGCCATGCCGAAGGAGAGGTCGCGCAGATGCGCGTAGCCGACCCCGGCGATCAGGAGCACCTAGTCCTCCGCCCCGCAGGCGCAGGTGTTCACCTCGCGCGTCACGATCCCTTGATCGTGATGGATGTGCGTCGTGCAGGGCATGCATGGGTCGAACGAGCGGACGGCGCGCAGGATGTCAATGCCCTGGAAATTGCCAGCGGGGCTTTCTTCCAGAATCGGCGTGTTGAGTGCCGCCTCCTCGTACATGCCTGGCGTCCCCCACGGGTCGCGCGGCGAGGCGTTGATCGTCGAGGGCGTGATGATCTGGTAGTTGGTGACGACGCCCTTCTCCAGCACGAGATGATGGGTGAGGAAGCCGCGCCCCGCGCCCCAGAAGCCGACACCGCGCTGCGTCCCGCGCTTCGGCATCTCGAACTTCGTGCTGACCGCGTCCTTGCCGTCCTTCATGAGTTGCATCGCTTGCCGCCAACTGAGCAAGGCGACGAGCGCCGTGTACGCGACGCAGTAGGCGCGGCCCCGGTTGCGCTCGAACGCATTCCAGACCTCCGGGACGTGCCACTCGAGTTCCATCTCCGGCATTTTGCTCTTGGGCATAAGCAGTTTCAGGCTGTGGCCCGTCGCCTCGATGTACGGATTCTCCGGGATCAGTTGCGCCTTCGCGGTATTCCACATCCGCGCGGTGCATTCCGCGTCCATCGGCTGGCGGTCCCAACGGGGCGAGGTGGACCAGGTGTACTTCTCGCGCCAGTTCGGGGCCTGCGGGCGCGGCTTCGTCTCCTTGTTCCACGGATGGTTCGGGCTGAGCGGCGCGCCGAGCGGATCGGTCGGGTATGGTTGACTCTCCCACGATTCGTAGAAGGAGTGCTCGACGAACTCCTCCAGGCCGACATTGATATTCTGCAACTTCGTCGTGACGAGTTCGCCGTTGACGATCACGCCCGGCGTCGCCCAGCGCCGCTCGCCCCACGCGTTGCAGTTCTCGTAGGTCGCGTCGTACGCGTCAGGATCGTCCCAGACGCCGCAATCGATCAGGTTCGCCTGCGTCCGGCCGACATCCTTGTACTTCGGGTCGGCGTCGTAGAAGAAATCCACGATGTCGTCGTAGACCGCCGCGCACTTCTTCGAGTAGTCGAAAAACTGCTGCACGCGCAGGTAGATCTCGTTGAAGGTTGTGGTGTTCACGGTTGCGCTGATGCCGCCCGGCACGACGGTCTGCGGGTGCGGAAATTTGCCGCCGATCAGGACGTACGCCTCCTTCGCGACGCGCGTCATGTGCAGCGCCTCGAGGTAGAGCGATCCCGTCAGCGCGTTCATGTCGGTCATAATCTCGCCGATGGTGCGGTAGCCGTGGACATTGGCGTGCGGCGCTTCGGTCTTCTCGGCCCGGTCCCAGAGCGCAGGGTTCGTCTTGCGGACGATGTTCTCGGAGTAATCCGGCCCGGCGAGCAGGAAGAGATGGAGCGGCAGGTCGAGCAGATACTCGAGGGCGAGGAGCATGTTCCTGAGCACGATGCCCAACGGCGGGGGCCGCACGCCGATTGCCATCTCGATCGCCAGGGCGGAAGCGGTCGAGTGGACGCCGCCGCAGACGCCGCAGGCGCGACTCGTGATGTAGATAGCGTCGCGCGGGTCACGGCCCATCATGATGATCTCGTAGCCGCGAAAGAGTGTCGCGACCGAGCGGCTTTCGATCACCTTCCGCTCCTGCATGTCCACGACTGAGTGGAAGGCGAGCGCGCCGGCGACGCGGGTGAGCGGGTCGAAATTCTTCTGCTCGATGTGGCCGTTGCGGGCGAGCAGATCCTCGATCTGGTCGCGCGTGAGTGTCGTCACGCCGCCGCCGTTGAGATTCGGTGTCCGCTGGAGCCCGTACGGGTCGCGGATATCCTCTTTCAAGTAGGCGCGCCCGTTTTCGTCGAACTCTACCGGGAGATTCTTAAAGCACATCCCTGCCCCCTGCTTCTCGCGCAAAAACCTGGTCGGCGCCCGCCAGGTGACGGTCAGTCCCTTTGAGTAGGTCCCGGAGCGCGGTGAGCGCCCCGTTGATCGTGGCGAGGTCTTCCGGCAGTGGCCGGGCATGCCCCTGAATCGCCCGCAAACCGCCGACGAGTTTCACCAGGTGACCGTCCGCCTTGTGCAGGTAGTAAGCAATCCCGACGAGGTAGACGACGAGCACGAGCACGACAATTACAATCGCGGCAATCGTCAGATAGACGAGAATCATCGTGTCACCTCCCCGCCCGGGACGCGAGCGCCCCTTCGATCACGCCGGAGTGCTCCTCAATCGCAGTCGCCGTGCCGAGGATACCCGTTGCGACGTTGATGGTGTCCTTGAGGGCGACGATATTCGCCGTGTTCCCCGCGACGCCGATACCTGCTTCCAGCGTCTTCGCCGCGTAGAGCTCGATCTGCCTCGCCGCCGCGAACGCGCGATGCAGCAGGTAGACCGCCAGCGGCAGCACGACGAGCACCGCGACGCCCAACGTGATCCACCAGATGACATAGACAGCACCGGGAACGGCAAGGGCGACGGTCATCGGGTATTGCCTCCCTGCCGCACAACGGCGTCAATGGTCCGGACGAGATGATCGTCAATGCTCTGCAAGCCACCGGCGGCGCGGGTCAGCGTGCCGTTCAGGCGCGTGACCTCCGGGCCGAGGTGCCCGGTCTCCTGCTCGATGGCCCGCACCCCCATGGCGATCTTGCTGAGGTTGCTCGCGCGCTTGCTGTATCCCTTCGTCTCGCCGCCGATGCTCTCCAGCGCGGAGATGATCTGGTTTAGATAGACGACGAGCGCGCCGAAGAGGACGACGACCGCGAGCGCGGAAAGCACGACCAGGAGAACGCTCATGCCAGCCTCCGTATCCCGCCGGGCCGCACGCACTGCGGGCACCCCGGACATCCTTCCGCGTGGGTTTCGATTGCCGCCGCCGCACCGTCAATGACGACGGCGTGTGCGAGGATGTCATCCACGACCTGATTCGTTCGGTGCAGCATCGGGATATGGACGGTGTTATTCGCGATCCGCTGCCCGACGACCCAGATCTGCCCGACCGCGCCATCGAGGACGCGCGCGGTGCGGACGATCATCGTCAGGAGCGCGGCGACAACGAGGATCACCACGACGCCGATAGCGAGCGAGATCCACCAGACGGTATAGGCCGCGCGTTCACTGGCCGCGAAAAGTGGCAGATACGACATCGTCATTACCCTCCGAATTCGGGAACTGCTTGCGTCTCGTGAAGCGCCCCGGCGATCCGACCGCCATGCGCCTCGATGCTCTCTACCGTCGCGAGGATTTCCCCGGCGACCGCATTCGTGTCCGCGAGCGCCCAGATGACCCGCGTGTCTTCCGCAATCGCGTCCGCCGCCGCGAGCGCCTGAAGGCCGTGCGCGACGAGGCTCCGCGCGACGAGCAGAATGGCGATCAGCAGTGCGGCGGCGATCAGAATCACAACGACCGCAATGACGAGGCAGATGGTCCAGACCGTGTACAATCCGGCGATCATCGCGCTCCCTCCGTTCTATGATCCGCTACTATCGGGTGGCGGCACGCCACCCTCGCCGTGCCGCGCACCTTCCTCACCGCCGGTGGTGGAGACATCGCGGGGAACCTGCATGCCGCGATGGCGCTTCGGCGGATCGGTCGGCCAGTAGCGATCCGCTTCCCGCCCCGGCTTGCGCACGCCGCGCGACTGTAGTTTCTCATAGAAGAAATGGACCGTCTTATCGAAGGTGTTCGGCTTCTCAATTTCGCCCCAGCCGCTCGGCACGACGCCGTCGTTCAGTTTGTCCCATCGCACCTCGCGGTTGCCGTAGTGATTGCTCAACGCGCGCAGCCGCCGGATCCCGGCGCCGTAGGTCCGGGAGGCGTTACTCGAAATGAAGGCCCCGGGGGGGGATTTGTAGAACGGGGCGAACTTATCCGGGAAGCCGGGCATCGTGCAGCCGATGCAGGGGGCGCCCGCCGCCATGCAGCCGCCCATGTGTGACTGCGCCCCACGCGAGACGATGTTGCAGTTCACGACCGGGCCCCAGCAGCCGACCTCAACGAGGCACTCCTTGTCCCCGTACTCCTCAGCGAAGACGCCCTCCTCGTAGTATCCGGCGCGGGTGCAGCCGCGATGGACGGTCTCGCTGAAGAGCCAGGCGGGCCGACCCAATTCGTCGAACTCCGGGAGTGGCCCCATCCCTTGCAGGAAGAGCAAAATCGCCGCGACCGTCTCCGTGAAGTTGTCACCGACGGGCGCGCAGCCGGGGATATTGATGACGGGCAGGCCGAGCGCGCTGCGGTAGTCTGCGCCGAGGAAATCCATCACGCTCATCGCCCCGGTAACGTTGCCGACCGCAGCGGGGATGCCGCCCCAGGTAGCGCAGGTACCGATGGCGATCACCGCCGCCGCGCCTGCCGACATCTGCTTCAATCGCGTCGCGGTCGGGAATGGTCTGCCTTCAATCGCGTGATCGCCCATCGCGGAGAAATAGCCGCCCGTCTCGGCGGCGATCCGCTCATCGGCGATGGATCCCTCGTAGACGCAGACATACGGCGCATCCAGCTTGCCTTCCGCCGCCAATTGGAACGGCTTAATGAACTCCTCGCCATTCTCGACCGCGAGCACCGGGTGATGGAGGACGACCGTCGGCAAGCCAGCGATGCTGCCAGTCAGCAGATCCTCGACACTCGGGTTCGTCGCGCCCGTGGTGGAGATGCTGCAACCGTCGCAGCTCATCCCGGCCAGCCAGAAGGCATGGACAACTTTGATCGGCCCTTCGGGGGCTTTTCGACGCTCCGGGAGCGGCTCGGCCACCGGCTCGGGCGGCGCCTCAATCGGGGCGGGGGGGGCGTATATCGCCATCGGGACCTCCGTTTGCGGACGATATCGGCACATGGCAGGACGCATTCTCACACAACTGTTTCGCTCACGGGGCATTGTACACCCAACGTTGGGTTTGCTGTATCTACGTCAACGATGGGGAGATAGATCATCGTCGTTCCCCTTCCTCGCGGCCGCCCTGTTATCGCAAATTGACAGTGATGGCGCGAGATGCTACACTCCGCTGTGTCACAGATAGCAGCATTTCCTTGGCGTACTACCGCTGTTGCAGCGTGCTGCGCTTCATATCCGCCCTGGCAAGAACAATGGCGCAACGAAGGAGCGTGGGCATGGAGAAGCGGCTCAGTCGGCGGAATATGCTCCGGACGGTGTCGGCAACGTCCGTCGCAGCGGTGCTTGCCGCCTGCGGCGGAAGCAAGGGCGCGACGGACACCCCCGGTGGCGCGAAGACGGCTACGGACACTCCGGGCGCGGTGAAGACACCACAGCCCACCGGCCGTCAGGAGCTGAACGTTGGCGCGACGCAAGACCAGTACGTCCTCGAAGGCCCGCGCGCGAGTCTCGGCGCTTATCCGGTGAATGCAAACATCATCGAGACGCTCACGTACCTCTCCCCGACCTATGAGGCGCAACCGCTCCTCGCCGAACGATGGGAGTTCAAAGCGCCGAACACCTGGCGGTTCTTCCTCCGCAAGGGCGTCACCTTCCACGACGGTCAACCGCTCAATGCCAAGGCCGTGAAAGAAGGTCTCTTCGACCGCGTCGCGAAAATTCCCGGCGGGAGCACGATCCAGGCGACGCCGGAGGGCTCCGTGATCGTGGACGACTACACGATTGATTTCACCTCGAAGACCACGAACCTCCGCGTGCCGGAGCAGATCGTTCACCCCAACAACGGTGTCTATGCTCCCGGATCGGACGCCGGGAAAAAGCCTGTGGGTACGGGGCCGTTCCGGTACGTGGAGTACCTGACGAAGGAGCGGATCGTCGTCGAGCGCAACCCCGATTATTGGGGCGAGAAGGCGAAACTTTCCCGGATTACGTTCCGTTTCTATCCCGATTCGAACACCCGCCGGCTCGCGCTCGAATCGGGCGATATCGACATCGCCTATGATGTCGCGCGGCCGGACGTGAAGGCGCTCAAGGACAAAGGATTCACGATTCTCAACAGCCCCGTCGGCGCATATGAGGCGATGTATGCGAATATTCACGGCAAGCCGGGATTCGACCTGCTCGCCGATCTCCAGATCCGTAAGGCGATCACCTACAGCGTTGACCGCGACAAGTTGGTCGCCGGTGTCCTCGACGGTCTGGCAACCACGGACCAGACCTTTGTGCCGCCCGCGATCCTGGGCAGCCACGCCTCGCTTATCACGGGTTATCCCTACGACCCCGCCAAGGCGAAGGCGCTGCTCGATGACGCGGGGTGGAAACCGGGATCGGGAGGCATTCGCGAGAAGGGGGGGCGGCGACTGAGACTCGTCCTTATTTCCGGCTTTCCATCGGCGGAGACGCACCGGCCGATCCCCACGTATCTCCAATCGCAATTCAAAGATATTGGCATCGAGCTGGAGATCCAGGAGCGCCCCGATTCCGCGTCCTTCCAGGCATTGATTGATAGCGGCGATGGCGATCTCTTCCTCGAACAAGGCAACCAGAACGACGCGAACCCCGGCTTCCTGCCGGTTCTGCTGTTCTACACGGGCGGTGCGGGCGCCTCAGCTTCCTACCAGAAACTCTTCGCGCCCGGCCCGACGTTCGACCAACTCATCGCGCCGAGCCTCACCGAGGCCGATACGGACAAGGTGACGGCCTCGGTCGCGGAGGCGATGCACGAAGCGATTGATAATCAGGTTGCGGTCATCCCGCTTGCCGGTATCTACCGAATCTACGGGATGAAAAAATCGGTCGCCGGTTTCATTCCCCACCCTTCCTTCCTGAACGTCCGGTGGAGCGGCGTGACAGTATAATGAGATGAAGGCATACGTACTGCGGAGCGTCGCCTTGCTCATCCCAACCCTCCTTGGGATTTCGCTCCTGGCGTTCGGCCTCGCCAAGCTTGCGCCGGGCGATCCTGCGGCAGAATTCCTGCGCCGCACGACGGACCGCCCCCCGACTCCTCCGGAGATCGCCCGCGCCCGGACTGAGTTGGGTCTGGATCGCCCCGTGATCGTCCAGTACGCCCACTGGGTGCGGCGCGCCGCGATCGGCGATCTGGGCATTTCGTATGCGACCCGGCGCCCGGTCACGACCGAGATACAGCACCGTATCCCCGCCACGCTCGAACTCGCGATCCCTGCCGCGCTCGTCGCACTCCTCATTGCCATCCCGTTGGGTACGATCGCCGCACTCCACCGCAATCGGGCGGTCGATCAGATCGCGCGGGTCGCGTCGCTGGCCGGTGCATCGATCCCCAGTTTCTGGCTGGCCCTATTGCTCATCATCCTCTTCGCGGTGAAGTTTTCCCTCGTCCCCGTTGCCGGTCGACAAGGGATAGCCAGCGTCATTCTCCCGGCGCTCACCCTGGCGGTGACGCCGACGGCCGGTCTCGCGCGGTTCACGCGCTCCGCGATGCTCGAAACCCTCGGCCAGGAATACATCGTCACGGCGCGCGCGAAGGGGCTGCGCGAGCGGCGCATCGTCCGGCATCATGCCCTCCGTAACGCGCTCATCCCCGTTGTCACCGCCTTCGGGATCAGTCTCGGTCATCTCGTGGCGGGGGCAGTGATTATCGAGAGCATCTTCGCCTGGCCGGGCCTCGGGAAACTCGCGGTTGACGCCATTTTGCAGCGCGACTATCCCGTGATCCAGGGGTTCGTGCTCTATACGGGCACGGCCTTTGTCGCCATCAACTTCATCGTTGATCTCTCGTACGGCGTCATTGACCCGCGGGTCCGGCTCGGCGATGCGCTCCGAGGGAGACAATCATGACGATCAAGGTCGCGACGAAGGGAACAGGTCGGGCAGATTCTCCCACGATCCGCGAGGGTGCGCGCAGTCGGGCCGTCCTGGCGGGGTTGCGCCGGGACCGGACCGCGACAATCGGCGTGATCGTCGTCTCCTTCTTCGCGCTGATCGCCGTCTTCGCCCCGCTCCTCGCCCCCCATGACCCGAACGCCGTCGATGTCGTCCGGAAGTTTGCACCGCTCTCATGGAATCACCCGCTGGGCACCGACAACCTCGGTAGGGATGTCCTTTCCCGGATCCTCTTCGGCGCGCGCGTCTCCATCGGGAGCGCCGTTGTCGCCGCGCTCGCCATTACCTGCGTGGGGCTCGTGATGGGAATGCTCGCGGGATACTTCGGTGGCCTGACAGATGCGCTGATTAGCCGGGTGATTGACGTGCTCCTTGCGTTCCCGACCTTCTTGCTGGCCCTGGCGATCACCGGAGGGCTCGGACCGGGGCTCCGCAATATCATGCTCGCGATTATTATCAGTTGGTGGGCAAGTCCCGCACGGATCGTCCGCAGCGCGGTCCTCGCTGAACGGGAAAAGGCTTATGTCGAGGCAGCCCGCAGCCTGGGCGCGTCGGACGGGCACCTCCTCTTCCGTCATCTGCTGCCGAACATCGTCGCACCGATCGTGGTTCTGACGACCCTCGATATGGGCGCACTGCTGCTCGGCATCTCCGGACTTTCCTTTCTCGGGCTCGGAGTCAAGCCGCCGACAGCGGAATGGGGAGCGATGCTCGCGGAGGGGAAAAACTACCTCAGCCAGGATATCAACATGATGCTCTTCGCCGGTCTGGCGATCTTCCTGATGGTCCTTGGCTGCAATCTCCTGGGTGATGGTCTCCGGGACGCGCTTGATCCACGGCTCAGCCACCAACAACACCGATAATCCGCATGTTCACGGCGTATGTTGGAAAGCCGCGACTCGCTACGCCTCCTGGAGCGCCGCCACGAATTGGTTGTCAGAGGTCGCGGCGGGTGATGGCAGTGGCATCCCCTGTACTTCCGCCTCGTAGCGAATCGTCTCCTCCCAGCGATCGGCCTCAAAATAGCCCGGGCCGAACTGCTCGGCCTCCCAGCCGAAGATCAGCCCCGCCGACTGTCGCCACCCTGCACGGGCGTACGCCGGATCGGTTTCGGGATACCGGCGCAGAAGGCTTGCCAGCCCCACCTCCGGTTGGTCGCGTGCCGACACGAGCGCCTCGCGCGCCGCGCTGGCCATTCGCCCCACGGTATCCGGACGCTCCCGAATGAGCCGGTCGCTCGTGATCATCCCGCTCCCATAGATGGAGAGGCCGTAGTCCGCAAAGCGAAAGGTGCGCAGAGGGATGCCGGGATTTCTGCCCTGGATACGCGGCATGAGGTCGATGAAATCCGCGAAGACATCGCAGGCGCCTTCGCCCAGGGCAGCCATGCCGTCGGGGTAGGGCATCTCGACGAGCGGTATGTCCGTCAGGCCGAGCGTATGCCGCGCGAAACGACGATACGCTTTCGTGAAGCCGGAGTCGTCCGTCGCCCCGAGGCGTGCGCCATCGAGATCGCGCGGGTGCAGCGGCACCCGGCCCGTGGACATGCGACGACCATCCACAACGTATGCCGCCATGTGCGTGCGCTGGGTAACAGCGAACATGAAACGCGCCGCCACGCCGGGCTTCTCCGCCCATGCGCGGAGGTAATGCGCGATGCTCGTCAGGCAGAAGTCGGCGTCGCCCGCCGCGACGCGGTGGGTGTTCGCGGGGCCCGGCGCCGGATCGAGAATCGTGACATCGAGACCGTGTCGCTCGAAAATGCCGGTGTCGACTGCCGCGAACCACGGCAGATGATAGCCCGGCATTCAACCCGGGCAATAGAGACTCAGCGTCACCCTATCCATTGCCTTCTCCTGTGCCTTCACGCCACGATCATCGTTTATCATTCGCATATGCGGAATGCCGGATGGGAACATCCTAGTATGGAAAGGGCTGGATCGTCAACCGTGTTATGGTGTTCTCACGATTCTGTTTGTCGTTCGCTGACTCATTCAGACGCAGCCCATATACATGCGCGAAGAATGACAATGCGCGGTTTCTTACTGCTAGTGCATAATCAGGAGACCTCTTCGTGATTGGCAAAATGAGTCCGCATCTGTTGAGACGATTGCGGTGAGGAGGGTACACCTTACAGCAATCCCGACGAC
>JAABUQ010004425.1_pt1 | contig 24018 bp, 23 predicted proteins | sample 5560001 | NCBI WGS metagenome assembly JAABUQ01 (sample SAMN10711888, study PRJNA513371) | rock metagenome | isolation source: Antarctica rocks | place: Antarctica: Victoria Land, Finger Mt nord | collected 2015-12-18
ATTCGCGTAGCGGACTCTGCGTAAGCGCGCGTGTCGCCGCACCCTTCGGACACAGACGCCCGCGCGAGATGGGACTATCCTCGTCGCCCTCGATCTGAATGATGCGCTCGTCCTTGACGTAGATTTTTTGGCCGCAGCCGACCGCGCAGAACGGACAGACGGACTTGACGACTTTGGCGTCCGTGGTCCGTGCCGTCCAGGCTTTGGTCTTCTTGGACTGTACCGCAGCCCCGTAACCGAGCGGATCGCCGGCGGTCTGCCGCAAAGCTGGCCACGGAAAACTCTTTAGTGCCATATTAAAAACCTCGCACGGTGAACGTCTAGCTGGTTCCCGCGGTGTTGGTGAGCAAACCTCTTGGCAGGCTGCCGACCGACCGGGTCAATGGCTGCTTTCGGTAATGAATCCGAAAGAGGCGATCGCGATGAAGCGCAAGCCCATGATGAGCAGCACGGGATGAAAGGCGACGCCCAAAAGCACCAGGCCGCCGCCGAGCGCGAAGACCGGCGGCCACGGCGTTTCCGTCGTGACGACGCCGATCCGCTCGCCGACGACGTCGGACATGCGCATCTCCGGATTATCGGAGCCAAGCTTGCTCTTGCGTTCTGCGAAGTACAGATAACCGGTCGCAAAGGCCAGGCCGAAACCGAAGAAGCCGAGCAGTAGAACGCCGGCCGGTTCGCGCGTCGTCAGCCCGTAGATCGTCGCCAGCACGATGCCGAACCCGGCCGCATAGGCAAACACGCGCCGCCCGGTTTTCAAAAGAACTTTCCCTGCTTGGCTTTGGCAATCGCGAGACGTTCCTTTGCTTCCGTTTGCTCGAACAGTTCGGGATGATGCAGGTCGAATGCAGGCCGGAACGACCGAATCGGCGGCAACCATTCAAAGTTGTGTTCGGGCGGCGGGGAACTCGTTGCCCACTCGAGCGAGCCGGCATCCCATGGATCGTCGGGCGCTTCCCCGACGTGCAGCAGCGACGAGACATAGACGTTGACCAGAAAAAGGATGACCGCGACCGCCATCAGCCCCGCGCCGCAACTCGCAATGAGGTTCATGTCGCCCCAGCCCGGATAGTTCGAATAGGTGTACACGCGCCGCGGCATGCCCCACATGCCGAGGAAAATCATCGGGAAGAACGTCGCGTTGAAACCGATGAACGTCAGCCAGAACGTCGTCTTGCCCATCTTCTCGTTGAGCTTGACGCCGAAGACCTTGGGAAACCAGAAGAAGATGGCCGCAAAGATCGCAAACATGCTGCCGCCGCCGAGCACGTAGTGGAAGTGGCTCACCAAAAAATACGAATCTTCGGCATGGAAATCGATCGGCGGCGAGGCGACCATCATCCCCATCACCCCGCCGAGCAGAAAGTTCAGCAAAAATCCAAGCGAGAACAGCATCGGCGTCGTCAGCCGGATCGCGCCCTGCCACATCGTCCCGATCCAATTCCAGAACTTGATCCCCGTGGCGACGCCGATCAAGAACGACATCCCCGAGAAAAAAGGATTGGTGACGGCGCCGGTCGTGAACATGTGATGCGCCCACACGCCCATCGATAGGGTAGCGATCGCAAAGGACGACAGCACGAGTCCGAAATAGCCGAAGACCGGCTTGCCGGAAAAGGTCGCGATAATCTCGGTGATCACGCCGAAGTACGGCAAGATCATGATGTAGACTTCGGGGTGCCCGAAGAACCAGAACAAATGCTGATACAGAACGGCGCTGCCGCCGGCGGTCGGATCGAAGAAGTGGCCGCCCATGCGCCGGTCAACGAGCAGCATGAGGAAGCACGTCGCGAGCGGCGGAAACGCCATCAACATGAGCAGCGACGTCGCGAGCATTTCCCACGTGAAGATGGGCAGCCGCCACATCGTCATGCCCGGCGCGCGATAGAGCAAGGTGGTGGTGACGAAGTTGATGGCGGCCATGATCGTCGACACGCTGGTCATCAAGAGACCGATCAGCCACAGATCCTGCCCCGCGCCGCTCGAGATTTGGATGCCGGAAAGCGGCGCGTAGGCGAACCAGCCCGACGCCGCCGCGCCGCCTTGCGCCGCTGCCCCGCTGAAGATCGTAATCCCGCCGAACAGGAAGAACCAGTACGACACCGCGTTGAGCCGCGGAAACGCCATATCCGGACCGCCGATTTGCAGCGGAATCAAATAATTCGCGAGCCCGAATCCGAACGGCGCCACGAACAAAAAGATCATGGCCGTGCCGTGCAAGGTGAACAACTGGTTGTACACGTGCGCGTCGACGAAGGTGCCGTTGGGTTGCGCGAGCTGCGTGCGCATCGCAAGCGAGAGCAGGCCCGCCAGAATGAAGAAGCCGAAGCTCGTGCACATGTAGAACAGGCCGATGCGCTTGTGGTCTGTCGCGGTCAACCACGAGAGGATGCCGTGGTTGACGAGATGCGGCGTGGCGGGCTTGAGGCGAATCGGCGGGGCGACGGCGCTCATCGTAAGGCCAACGTTCCGTGAGACCGTGCCCACCGCTGAAATTCGTCCGGCGCGACGACGCGCACGGCAAAATGCATGCGCGCGTGCTCGAGGCCGCAGAACTCTGCGCACTCCCCCCAGTACCGGCCCGTCTCGCGCGGATCGAGATCGAAGCTGTTGGTGAGCCCGGGGATCGCATCTTTTTTGAACAGGAACGACGGGATCCAGAAGGCGTGATCGACGTCGACCGAACTCAGATTGATCTGCGCGGTCTCATTGACGGGCAACACCAGCTCCGGTTCCTGCGTCGGCGTCCCGATGATGCGGATGCCGTACGCGGGATAGACGAATTGCCACGACCAGCGGAACGCCGTGACGTTGACGTTGACTCCCGGCTTGCGTACCAGGTGATCGATCTTGTTTTCGAGCGGCCACGTCATCATGAAGAAGAGCCCGAGCACCAGCGCCAGCGGCAGCAAGACGCCCATGATTTCGACTGGATAGTTATCGCCGAATTGGGGCGGCGGCGCGGACGATTTTTTGCGCCACAGGATCAAGGCGGAAAAAATCAGCGATGCCGTGATGATATAGACGATACCGCCCGTTATCCAAAACGCGTACCAATTGCCCGCCATCCAGCGGCCCTGCAACGTGGCAGGATGCGGCAGACCGGCGCAGGATGCGAGCGCGATGCACGCGAGCGGCACAGTCGAACGGAAGATCCGACTCACGCCATCCCTATACCCGACAAGTGGGTAGGAAACAAGCATGAGTGCGCAAGGCTCTCGCAGTGCGCTTGCCGGCGCGGTTCGCAGCGAACCGTTGCCGCTGCGCGTGCATCCGCTGGTGCTCGGAATGGTCATCTTCCTTGCGTCCGAGACGATGTTGTTTGCGGCGATGTTCGCGGCGTACTACGAACTGCGTTCGCAAGCCGCGGTGTGGCCGCCGCCCGGCGTTTCGTTCAGCGTCATCGAGGCCTCGACCGGCACCGCGCTCCTTGCGTTCTCCAGCCTCACGATGTTCCTGGCGACCCGTTCCCTCTCGCGTAAGCGGCATGGCGCGGCGCGAGCTTGGTTCGTCGGCACGTGCGGTCTCGGAATGCTGTTCCTGGGCCTGACGGTGCACGGCTGGAGCGACGCCAAGTTCCACATCTCGTCGCATGCGTATGGCTCGCTCTTCTATTTGATGCTGGGCGTCCACGCATTGCACGTGCTCGTCGGCATCGTGTTGATCGCAATGCTGGCGCTGGGCGTGCGGGAGCGGGCATTTCTGCGGGAGGAGGACGCCGGTGCCGAAGCCATCGGCTATTATTGGCACTTCGTCTTCGCCGTGTGGTTCGTAGGCATCTGGCCGACGATCTATCTCGTGAAATGACGTCGCCCAAGCACAAGCGCCAGAACCGCGCGATCGGTGCGACGCTGGTGCTCTCGATCGTGGCCGCCGCGGTATTCGTCGCGACCGACATCTACAACGCCGGTCCGCAAGCCGAAGGTTCGGCGCTCGCGGTATCGCTCGGCGCGTTGTCGATCGCGTTGATCGCGTGGAGTAAAGTCGTGCTGCCGGAGAAGCAAGTCGAGCAAGAACGGCCGCCGCTGCCCGCACCGCATTCGGGACCCGATGAGGCCAGTGAAATCTTCGCCGAAGGCCGCGACGAGGTCGTGAGCCGTCGGGCGCTGACGGGGTTGCTCGCGGCCGCCGCCGGGACGCTCGGCGTCGCCGCCATCTTTCCGCTGCGGTCGCTCGGGCCCAGCATCGATTCGCTCTTTCACACGCACTGGGCTCCGGGCGTGCGCATGGTCGATGAAGCCGGGAAACCCGTGCATCGCGATTCACTGGGTCTCAACGCGATGATGACCGTCTATCCCGAGGGTTACGTCGATTCGCAAGATTCGCAAACGCTCTTGATCCGTACGATCCCGGGCTTCATCGTGCTGCCGCCGCAGCGCGCCGGCTGGGCGCCCGAAGGCTATATCGCCTTCTCGAAAGTCTGCACGCACGCGGGCTGCCCGGTGGCCCTCTATCGCGCGACCGACCAAAAGTTGATGTGCCCGTGCCATCAGTCGGTCTTCGACATCGCGCAGTTGGCGGCGCGCGTTTCGGGTCCCGCAGCGCGGCCGCTTCCGCAGTTGCCGATCGTCATCGGGCGTGACGGTTATCTGCGCGCGCAAAGCGACTACCATGAAGCGATCGGTCCGAGCTTCTGGGAGCGTTCGCCGTCGTGATCGCCCGTCTCATCACTTGGATTGACGAGCGCCTTCCGACCGAAGGACTCATTGCCAAAGAGATCTTGCGCCACGCTTTTCCCGACCATTGGTCGTTCATGCTCGGCGAGATCGCGCTCTACGCGTTCACGTTTCTGGTTGCGAGCGGCACGTGGCTGGGCTTTTTCTTTCATCCCTCCAACCAAGAACAAATCTATCACGGCCCCTATCAGCCGCTCCAAGGCGTCAAAGTTTCACAAGCGTACGAATCGGTCCTCAACATCTCGATCTCGGTGCCGCTGGGCCTTCTGATTCGGCAGGCGCATCATTGGGCCGCGCTGATCTTCCTGGCCGCCATCATCGCGCACATGTGCCGCATCTTTTTTACCGGTGCGTTCCGGCGGCCGCGCGAAATCAACTGGATCATCGGCACCACCTTGTTGCTGCTGGGAATCCTGGAAGCCTATACGGGCTACTCCCAAGTCGACGATCTATTGTCGGGCGTCGGTCTGCGCATCGGTGACTCCGTGGCGCTGGCGATTCCGGTCATCGGAACGCACCTGTCGTATCTGATTTTCGGCGGCGAATTTCCGACGCCGTGGGTCTCGAACCGGCTCTTTTTCATCCACGTGCTGATTTTGCCGGTCGCGATCGCCGGCCTGATCGGCGTGCACTTGCTCAATATCCTCGTTCAGAAGCACACGCAATTCCCCGGTGGCAAACGCCGTGAAGACAACGTCGTCGGTTCACCGCTCTGGCCACACTATACGCTCAAGTCTTTCGCCCTCGCCGCCGCGCTGTTCGCCGTTCTCTTTGCGCTCGGCGGTCTCGTGCAGATCAATCCGATCTGGCAGTACGGACCGTATCATCCCGCTGACGACCTGTCGCCCGCGCAACCGGACTGGTACGTCGGCTGGCTGATCGGTGCGCTGCGGCTGGGGTGGCCGTACGATTTGCACCTGCTCGGTCACACGATCCCCGAACCGTTCTGGCCTGGCGTCTTCATGCCGGCGGGACTGTTCGGATTCGTCTATCTCTGGCCGTGGATCGAGAAGTTCCTGAGCCGCGACGACGCGCGCCATGAGTTGCTCAATTATCCCCGCGAAGTGCCGCTGCGCGTGGGGGTCGGCGTCGCGGTGTTGGCCTTTGTCATCATCTTGACGCTCGTCGGAAGCGACGACGTCCAATCCAACATCCTCCACATCTCCGTCGAAAAACTCGTCGAGATCTATCAATGGGCGGTGTTCATCGTTCCGCCCATTGCCGGCATCATCGGATTTCAGATCGCCGCCGAACTGCGCGCACGCGCGCGCATCGGCGATGAAGTGAAGCCGGCACGGGTCGTGCTCGTGCGCAACGCGGCCGGCGGCTACGATGAAGAAGCGGCGCGAAGCGTGTGATCGTTGCGCTCGTCTGCGCGGCTTCGTTCGCGTTGTACGTCCTGCTCGTGCGCCGGCACGATGCCAAGCTGCCGCGCCGGCGCTGGCCGCTCGTGCGCTCGGTGTGGTGTGGTCTGGGGCTCGCGCTGTTCGCCGGAGCACTGTCGCCGGCGTTCGATACCGCCGCCGATCGGGCGTTCGGACTTCACATGCTGCAGCACGTGCTGCTGACCTTCGGCGTGGCGCCGCTCTTGCTCTCGAGCGCGCCGCTGTTGCTCGTCCTCGCCACGGCGCCACCCGGCATTGCGCGGCCGCTCGCGCGCGCGTTGCACGGTCCCGTCGGGCGCGTGTTGTTCTTTCCGCCGCTCGGATGGCTTGCGTTCGTCGGCTTTTTCTGGGCGTCGCATTTTAGCGGACTCTACGAGAACGCACTGCGTAACGAGAGCGTGCACGTGTGCGAACACGTCGTCTATCTCGCAACGGCGCTGCTCTTCTGGTGGCCGATCCTCGCCGTTCCGCCGACGCCGTGGCTGCTCGGCTATCCCGCACGCCTCTTGTACGTGTTCTTGACCATCCCGCAAAATGCGTTTCTGTCGCTCTCGATCTTCTCGGCGCGCCACGTCCTGTACCCGACGTACGGTGCGCTCGGCGTCGCCGACGCGCTTGCCGGTCAGCGCGCGGCCGGCGCACTGATGTGGGTCGTCGGCGGCCTCGGCATGCTCGTCACAGTCCTCGCGCTCGGCATGGGGTGGGTGCACGATGAGCGTGCGCGCACCCTGCGCGAGAACACTCGCCTCGACGCCTCAGCGGGCGCCGTGATCGCGTAGAGCAGCGCGATGTTTGCCGCCGCGTTGCTCGGCGTGATCCTCGCGTCGGTTGGTATGCCGTCGCCCGCGCCGTCCGCCGAGCCGATGTTGAAGTCCGCTGCGACGCCGTTATCGAAGCAGGCGCAGGCGGGCAAAGAAATCTACGGTCTGCGCTGCGCGTCGTGTCACGGCGTCGATCTCGCCGGCTCGCAGGATGCCCCGCCGCTGCTGCACGTCGGCGCCGCGAACGTCGACTGGTGGGTCAGCACGGGACGCATGCCGGCCTCGAGCGGATTGATGATCGAAAAGCATCAACACCAGTCATATTTTACGCGCGCTGAGATCGACTCGCTCATCGCCTACGTGACCAGCGTCTCGCCCGGCGGTCCGGCGATTCCGCCCGTGCACGGCAGCGACGACACCGCGCTCGGTCGATCGGTCTTCGTGACCAACTGTCAATCGTGCCACGGCGCGTTCGGCCAAGGTGCGACGGTCGGTTACGGCTACCTCGCGCCGTCGCTGTTGCAGAAGAGCATCACCGATGCCGAGATCGTCGAAGCGGTGCGGATCGGTCCGGCGCCGATGCCCGTGTTTGATGAGAAGCAAATCGACCAGCGACAACTTGACGCACTGGTGCACTACCTTTCGATCGTGCGCACGCAGTCGGTCGACAAGATTAACTACGGCGGCGCATCGCTCAACTACGGCGGCCCCGTTTCCGAAGGGTTCGTTGCGTGGGCACTTGGCATGCTGACGCTTTACGGCGTCATCCGCGTTATCGGGACGAACGAATAGCACGACGGAGTCGAGTGAAGATTCCGCTGGAACGCGTCGGTGAGACGGAGGGAATCGTTCACCTGCGCGGCCGTATTTCGAACGCGGGAAACAGCGGCAAGCGCCTCGCCTTGCGTTATCGCACCCGTACCGGAGCACTGTTGCGGATCGGGGGCCGGATCGCCGGCGCGTTCGATCGCGAGCACGGTACGGTTCCGCTTCCTGCCGAGGACGGGACTCTTGAGATTGAACTGGAGGTCGAACGCCGCTCACTTCCGACTTGGCTCCTTCCGTCGCGTCCAGGCCTGCGCTGGTGGTTGATGCAGCGTCGCGCCAAGCAGAAACCTCATCGCAGCGCAGAACTCCTCGCCGCGCCGCTGCCGGCGGAAAACGACGGCGGCCTCCGCGACGGCTTGCCGCTCATCGGTCACGCGCACCTCGACATCGCGTGGTTATGGACGTACGGCGAAGGCAGACGCAAGGCCGCGCGCACGTTCGCAACCGCCGAACGTCATATCGCGGCGGGCGACGGTTACGTGTTTACGCAGAGCATGCCGCAGTTGTACGCGTTCGTTGAAGAGGACGAACCGGAGCTGTTCGCCCGCGTTGCCGCGGCCGCGCGTGCCGGACGTTTCGATGCGAGCGGTGCCGCGCTGTGGTGCGAATCCGACTGCAATCTGCCCTCCGGCGAGTCGCTGCTGCGCCAGCTGGCCTTCGGGATTCGTTACGCCGAAGAGCGGCTCGGAACGTCGCCGCGCGTCGCGTGGCTGCCGGACAGCTTCGGGTTCGCAAACACGCTCCCCACGTTGCTCGCGCACGCCGGCATCCCGTACTTCGCGACGACGAAGCTGTGCTGGAACGATACGACGCGCTTCCCGTACACGCAATTCTGGTGGGAAGGGCCCGATGGAAGTCGCGTACTCTCCGCGCTGATTGCATCGTACGTCGGTGGAACGCAAGTGTGGCGCGTGCAGACCGCGCGCCGGCGCGAGGAGCCGCTACTGCTCGGCTATGGTGACGGGGGCGGCGGCGCAACGGACGCCATGATCGCGAACGCTTCACGCCTAGGGCACTGGACGACGCTCGCCGGCTGGTTCGATCGTCTCGCGCCCTCGGCGACCGCACTTCCGGTTCACCGCGATGAACTCTACCTCGAATATCACCGCGGCGTATACACGACTCACCATGATATCAAAGCGCGTCACGCGGCGCTGGAGCGCAGTCTGTGGGAGGCAGAACTCCTCGGCGCTTGGGCATTGGCGCTGCGTGCCTCGCCGTTTTTCCTCGCCGAGCTTCGTGCGCAGCTGCGCGAGGCTTGGGAGATCGTGCTGCGTAGTGAGTACCACGACGTTCTACCTGGTTCCGCGATCGGCGCCGCGTACGCCGACGTGCTCTGCGAATACGATCGTGCGGACACGTTGGTCGCCCGCGCGGCGGCGGGGGCGCGCAGTGTCCTACCGCGTTCCGCTACAGCCGACGCCGAAATGCCGCTCATCGAGCCGCAGCGCAGTGGAAGCAACTATCGTTTCGACAACGGACTGGTAACCGCGCTCGTCCGCTCCGACGGCACGATCATCGAGTTGCGCCGTGCTGACGGCAAGAACGTCGTCACGCAGGCGAACAAGTTATGTGCGTACGTCGATCGGCCCAAGGAATGGGAGGCGTGGAACATTGATCGCGGCTATGCAAAGCGACCGCGCAAGCTGCGCGCCACCGGCGCCAGTATCATTGAGGGGGCTCTTGAAGTGCGCTATGCGCTCGGCGAATCGCGCTTCACTGCACGTATCTCGCTTAAGCCCCAGGAGCTGTTACTCCGAGTCGACCTTGCGGTCAACTGGTGTGAACGGCAAACGCTGCTGCGCAGCGAGACTGAACTTCCGCTGCAAAGCGTGCGCGCCCATTTCGGGACGCCGCACGGCACGGTGGAACGCACCGCGTATTCCAACACCGCGGCCGAGCGAGCGAAGTTCGAGGTTCCGGGTCAACGCTTCGCGCGCATCCAGTCGGCCGACGGCGGTGGACTTGCCCTCCTCACGCTGGACACGTACGGCTGGAACGTCCTCGGTGGCGACGGCGCGATGCGCCTCGGTCACTCACTTCTGCGCGGTACGACATGGCCCGACCAGAAGGCGGATCTCGGTGAGCACATGATCTCCTACGCCTTCGCGCCGCTGCATGGTCCGCCAGATCGCAGCACCACGCTCGGCGCGCTCGAGCAGCTGTGGGGCCGCTTCGCGCTCGCGCCCACGCTCCCGATGTTCGATTGCGACGACGAAAGCGTGCTCGTCGTCGCCACCAAGACCGCCGACGACGGCGACGGCGTCATCGTCCGCATCCGCGAATGCGACGGCGTAGCTCGCGACATCAGTCTCCGCTGCGCCGCCCGCGCCCGCAGCATCACCTGCGTAGACGGGCTGGAACGCCCGGCCCAAGGCGACGCCGCACTGCACGATGGCGTAGTGAGCGCGCACCTGAGTCCATTTGCATTGCGCTCGTTTCGCGTGCGTTTCTCATGACCGTTGAGTCGCGTTGACCCATGCGGCTCCCGGTGCTACAATGCGTCATATGGCGATAAAACGTCCGGCAAACGCCGGTAGTGGCGTAGCCCGTAAGCCGCGCCGCAGAGCCACGGGTCGTCGTCCCAGCGTGGGAAAAGGTCTTTCCGAAAGCGGGATGCGAGTGTCGATCTTCGGATCAACCGACCCTACGGAGATACGCCGCCAAATCACTGATAAAGCGCTCCCCACCAGCAAGGTCGTCAGCGTGGCGCGCAGCGTTTTGGGACTGACAGTCAATGATGTCTCCAAGGTCATTGCGGCGTCGCCACGCACCCTCGAACGCCGTTCCCTAAACGCCAAACCGCTCGAAGTATCGGAAGCCGACCGCGTTTACCGGCTGGCGAGAATTTACGATCTCGCCGTCGACATGATTGGTGATCGCGCAAAGGCTGCGCGCTGGCTGCACTCAGCGCATCGCTTTCTCGGCGGGGAGACGCCGCTCGCCATGATCGAAACTGAGGTTGGAGCGCACGCCGTCGAGCAGTCGCTGTATGCGATCGCCTATGGCGGCGTTGGTTGACGGTCTGGCGGCTCGTCCGCCAACGGTTTGCGAGAGACGCGCAGAGCGCCTTTAGCGGAGAGGGCGCCGCCCTTCGGGGCGGCCGCTGGAATTCGCGGGGCGTACGTCTAACATACGTATCCACGTCTCGTGCACTCGCCGTCGTAGAGCTGCTCGTCCACGTGGACTGGTCGCATGTTCCGACCGACCTCATCTTCATCGGTGCCGCTCTGCCGCCCGACAGCATCGAACGCCTTGATAGACTTCCGGAACGGTGGAACGCTTCTCCCCCGCTTCCGACATTAGGAGAAGTCGGCGACGCGTTCGTGCAGACCGGCCGCGCGCTCGCTCTACTCGTTCCCTCCGCCATCGTCGCGGGCGAGCACAACGTCTTATTGAATCCGTTGCATCCGAGCTTCAACGACATCATGTTTATGCAGCTTGAACCTTCCACGCTCGACCGCAGGCTTCATCGCTAGACAGCCGTGAAGCGAGATGCCGCCGGGGCGGTTGCCAAACCGTTAGATAGGAACCGGAAATGCTATGCCAGGCCAGTGGCGTGAGTCAACCGCCGTCGTCGCCGCGTCAATCGCGCTGTAGTACTAGACCGCGCTACCACGTTTTGCTACAATAAACTATGTCACGGCAGTATCCGATCTCCATTCGGCTCGAGGCTTCGGTCCGAGACGCCGTTGAGCGCGCTGCTCATGACGCCGGCGTCGGCGTCACCACCTTCATTGGAGACCTCGTTCGTCGGTGGGAGAAGGAGGAACGCGAGCGGCGCATCGAGTCCGACTGCAAGCGAATCGCCCGTCTCCCGATGGGCGGTGATATGAAGGACGAGCCGGCCGACCTGTATCCCGAGATCGCTGCGTATAACGCGGCCCATCCCCCGCGTGGCTGAGGTTCCCGACGTGGTCCGGCCCGGCGACGTGCTGCTTGTCGATTGGCGCGAGCCGGTTTCGGGCGGCGAGTCGAATAAGTCGCGCCCGGCAGTGGTCGTCGGCTCGCGCGTGTTGAGCGCGAACGCGACGACACTGATCCTTGTGCCGGTGACGACGGATTCGAGCGTTGTCCTTGCCGACTTCGCGCTGAACCTCACGCAGACGGCGGGTAACGGCCTCCGCGGCGATAGCTTCGCGCTCGCCCATCTCGTCACGGCGGCGACGCGTTCGCGAGTTTACGGACACATCGGCGCGGTGACGAGCGAAGAGCTGGGAGCGGTGCGCGCCCTGGTTCACCGCGCGCTCGAGGACTGATGAACTTCGCCGCTTGGAGGACCGCATGAACGGAGCTGCCAGACCCGCCGTCGCGAAGGCGGTGAATCTAGCGCAATTGATTTGGAACAATGCCGAAATCATGCGCGGGCTATACAAGCCGGCTGATTATGGCAAGGTCGTGTTGCCGTTCACGGTGCTGAGACGACTCGACTGCGTTCTGGAACCGACGAAGCAAAGGGTGCTTGAACTGGCCGCCTCCCTCCATGAGATCGGTGGCGCGGATGACTTACGCCTACGCAAAGCCGCAAAGCAGCAGTTTTACAACACGTCGAAGTTCGATTTCTCGAATCTGCTGGCCGTCCCGAAAAATCTCGCCGCAAATCTCGAGAACTACGTGGGTGGATTTAGTGAAAACGTTCGTGATATCTTTGAGCGTTACGACCTCACGAACCACGTGGTCAAGCTCAACAAAGGCAATTTGCTGTACCTCGTCGTGCAGCAGTTTGCGAACGTGGACCTGCATCCGGACGTCGTCTCCAACGATGCCATGGGCGGTCTGTTTGAAAACCTCATCCGGCGCTTCGCAGAGCAGTCGAATGAAACCGCCGGAGAGCACTATACGCCGCGCGACGCCATCCGCTTGATGGTCGATTTGTTGTTGGCCGGCGACGATGACCTATTGCAGAACCCGAGCCCGCTGCGCACGGTCTACGATCCCACGGCCGGGACCGGCGGCATGCTCACCATTGCTGAGGATCATATTCGCGCCCTGAACGCCAAAGCGAAGGTCATCGTCTTCGGTCAGGAACTCAATCCCGAATCGTACGCGATCTGCAAAGGCGATATGCTCGTCAAGGGGCACAGCGTCGAGAACATCGCCGTCGGTAATACGCTCGATGCCGACGCCTTTCCGACAAACAAGTTTGACTTCGTGCTCTCCAATCCACCATATGGCGTCGAGTGGAAAAACGTCCAGAAGGCCGTCGAGGACGAGCACGAGACGAAAGGAATGGACGGACGATTCGGCCCCGGATTGCCGCGCATCTCGGATGGTCAAACGCTTTTCCTCATGCACGTGATCTCCAAGATGAGGCCCGTCGCGCAGGGTGGCGGCCGCGCGGCGATCGTCATGAACGGGTCGCCGCTCTTTTCCGGCGGCGCCGGCTCCGGGGAATCGGAGATTCGGCGGTGGGTCCTCGAGAGCGACCTGCTCGAAGCGCTCGTAGCGCTGCCAAATGACATGTTCTACAACACGGGCATCGCCACGTACGTCTGGATACTGACGAACCGCAAAGCTGAAGAACGCAAGGGCAAGGTCCAGTTGATCAACGCGATCGAGTTCTACCAAAAGATGCGCAGGAGCCTCGGAAGCAAGCGCCGCGAGCTCGGCAATGATGACGTCGCACGTATCGTAAAGATTCACGGGGCGTTCGAGGAAGGCGAACACTCCAAAATCATGCGGTATGAGGAGTTCGGCTACCGCACAATCGTCATCGAGCGCCCGTTACGCCTCAACTTCCAAGCATGTGCGGAGCGCATCGCTCGTCTCGATTACGAGAAATCGCTGGCAGAGAACGGCCCCGGCCTGGTGGGGTTGAAACAAGCATTAAGCATGATTGGCGCGACGACCGTCTTCACGAGTCGGCGCCCGTTCCTCGAAGCGCTGGACGCTGCGTTGGGAAACGCAAACGTGTCGTTAAGGCCAGCGCAATATAAGGCAGTATGGTTAGCTTTATCAGAACGCAACGCAGCTGCAGACATATGCACTGGATCGAAAGATAAGTCGGAACCTGACTCCAACCTGCGCGAAACGGAAAACGTACCTCTCGATGAGGACGTCGACGTTTACTTTAACCGTGAAGTAAAGCCCTATGCCGCGGACGCCTGGATTGACCACGACAAAACTAGGATCGGGTACGAAATCCCGTTCACGCGCCTTTTCTACAAATATGAGCCTCCGCGCCAGCTTCACCAAATTGACGCCGACTTAACTGCAATCACATCGCAAATCCTGGGAATGCTCAATGAGATCTCAGCGTAATATGCTACGTCAGAGTGTACCTCTGAGCCGACTATTTTCCGTGGTCAACGGCTCGACGCCCAAAAGTAACGTTCGAGAGTACTGGGACGGCCACATTGTATGGATTACTCCAGAAGACCTGAGTAATCGGAAGGACGTCGTGGTCACTTCGGCCCGGCGACAACTCACCGAGGCCGGTTACAAGAGCTGTGGAACTGCCTTCGTCCCCCCTGGCAGTATCATCTTATCGACGCGGGCGCCGATTGGTAATGTCGCTTTGGCCGGGACGATGCTCTGCACAAATCAAGGATGCAAGGCTCTTGTGCCTATCGCGGATGAAGTCGTTCCGCGTTTCTTTCTCTATCAGCTCCAGTCACAGAAGTCAGCTTTGAACGCGCTCGGAAGTGGAACGACGTTTCCGGAGTTGAGCAGTAGCGAGCTGCGGCGGTTTCGCCTCTTGATGCCGAGTAAACATGACCAGCTAGCCATTACCGAGTTTCTGGACCGTGAGACAACCCAAGCCGAGAGAATTGTCGCGAAATATAGACCGCTCATGGAGCTGCTTGAAGAAAAGGGAGTAGCTTTGACTCAGCAGGCCGTTACGAAGGGCCTCGATCCGGACGTGCCAATGGGCGACACCGGCATCGATTGGATCGGGCAGATGCCGGCGCACTGGGACCTGGTACCACTACGCCATCTAGTATCATGCCTAGATGGTTCGCGTAGACCGTTGAATGCCGAACAGCGGGGAGAAATGCCTGGAGCTCTTCCGTATTGGGGCGCTAACGGTATCGTAGATACCGTCAGCAACTGGCTTTTCGACGAGGAGCTGATTCTTCTCGGCGAAGATGGAGCGCCTTTTTTTGAGCGCGGCAGGAACGTCGCGTTTTTGGTGAACGAGAAGGTTTGGGTCAACAATCATATTCATGTTTTGCGACCGCGGCCGCCGGTGCATGCTGCCTTCTTGGCCCATGTCCTAAACTGCGTCAATTACGGCGCGTTCATAGAGGGATCAACGAGAGATAAGCTGACACAGGGTTCGATGAACGCAATACCGATTCCACTACCGCCAATGCACGAGCAGCGCAACATCTCGGACCATATCGATCAGCGGGCTGCCCAGTTGAGCAAATTGATGGACATGGTGCGACGGTCGGTTTCGCTTACTAAGGAACGTCTTTCGGCGATGATCTCGTCTGCTGTTACTGGACAGATCGATGTCCCAACTTGCAAGTCGTCCGAGCTAGGCGGTGTAGCGTAGATGTCCGCCGTGCACGCCGAAACCAACTTCGAATCCGATTTCGTTGCTAGTCTCGTCGTTCATGGGTGGTTGGAGGACGATGCAAAAGGATACGATCGCGCCCTCGCGCTCTTCGGCGACGACGTCGTCGGGTGGCTTCAAGAAACACAGAAAAAGGAGTACGAGAAGCTCAAAACGCTACACGGCAGCGGTACGGACCGAAAGATTTGCGAGCGCGTTCGTAAAGCTGTCAATGATCAAGGGGCGCTTTACGTCCTGCGCAACGGCTTCGCGGCGATGCCGTCGACCTTCTCGATGTGTGCCTTCAAACCGGAAAACTCGTTCAATGCCGACTTACTGGAGCGGTACGCAAAGGTTCGGTGCCGCGTCGTTCGTCAGGTCCGATACAGCCTGCATGGCGGCGAGAGCATCGACCTGGTTCTGTTTGTGAACGGCATACCGGTCGCGACACTTGAATTGAAAACCGACTTCACGCAGCCGATCGAAAATGCGAAGAACCAGTACAAGGAAGATCGCCTTCCCAAGAACCCGAAAACCGGGCATGTCGAACCGCTCCTGACGCCAATTCGCGGCGCCGTCGTCCATTTCGCCGTCAGCACCGATCAGGTGTACATGACGACGGAACTAGCCGGGGACAAGACAGACTTCTTACCGTTCAATCTAGGAAACGACGGCGCTGCCGGCAATCCGCCCAACCCCGCCGGCTATCGCGTCTCGTATCTCTGGGAACGAGTCCTCCAACGCGACCCGTTTCTGGACATCCTTGGGCAATTCGCCCACGTCGAGACGTCTGAGAACGAGGTCGATGGCAAGGCCGTTAAGACATCCCACCTCCTGTTTCCCCGCTTCCACCAATGGGATGTCGTGACGAAGCTGCTCAGAGCAGCGCGTGAGGAAGGCCCGGGACGGCGGTACCTCATCCAGCATTCCGCGGGATCCGGCAAGTCGAACTCGATTATGTGGCTTGCGCATCGATTGCACAGTCTACACGATGCTGCTGACAAGCGCGTCTTCGATACGGTGTTCGTCGTTACGGACCGTAACGTTCTCGATAAGCAACTGAGCGATACGATCTTCCAGTTTACGCACGAGAAGGGCGTCGTCCGAACGATCCGCGACGGAACCAAGTCCAAGGAACTGCTTGACGCGCTCAAGGCGAAGACGGCCATCATCGTCGTAACGCTCCAAACGTTTCCCTTCCTCGGGACGGCATTGGAGGACGATGTGGAACTGCGAAAGCTTCGCTACGCCATTATCGCCGATGAAGCCCATTCGTCGCAATCAGGCAAAGCCGCGCAGGCGATCCGCGAGATGCTCGGTCATGCGGACGACGAGCCCGATGCGGAGACACAAGTGAGCGCCGAAGACTACCTGGCTCTGCAGGCCTCGCGACGCGCCCAGCCCGCGAACATCAGTCACTTTGCCTTCACCGCGACGCCGAAGCCGAAGACGCTGGACCTGTTCGGCCGAAAAGATTCGGATGGCCGTCCGGCGCCGTTCCATGTGTACGAGATGCAGCAGGCTATTGAAGAAGGCTTCATCCTTGACGTATTGCAGAACTATACTGCCTATTCGGTAGCCTACAAACTTGCAACTAAGGACGAAAAAAGCGCGGGCGTCGTCGTTCCTAAAAGCCGAGCGGCGATGCTCATTTCCGGCTATGCGAGGCTACACGACTACAACATCTCGCAAAAGGTCGCCGTCATCGTCGAGCACTTCCAGGAACAGGTTCGCCCCCTGCTCGCCGGCCGCGCGAAGGCGATGGTCGTGTGCGATTCGAGGAAAGCGGCGGTGAAGTATAAGCGCGCGATGGACGCATACATCGCTGGGACGCCGTATCGCGATCTCAAGACGATCGTCGCATTCTCCGGCGATGTCACCGACGAAGCCGAATGGCCGGGCGCGGTCTTCAATGAGCCGAACATGAACGGCTTTCCGAGTGGGCAGATTGCCAAGAAATTTGGAACGCGCGACTACCAAGTATTGCTCGTGGCAGAGAAGTTTCAGACCGGCTTCGACCAGCCGCTCTTGTGCGCGATGTACGTCGACAAGAAGCTCGAAGGCGTGAATGCCGTGCAGACGTTGTCTCGCCTCAACCGAACATACAAACGGGATGGTCTCGAAAAGACTCAGACGTTTGTGCTGGATTTCGTAAACGATCCGGAGGCCGTGCTCGATGCCTTTCGCCAGTTTTACCGCACCGCCACGCTCGACGCGGCGACCGATCCCGACAAGATTCACGATCTGCGAAATCGCCTCGACGCAACGGGTCACTACGGTAACAGTGAAGTGGACGTTTATGCCAATGCCTACATCGCGGCGCTACGAACGGGAAAGAGGTCTGAAGGCGCGCAGGCGGCTCTGAAGGGAATCCTCGATCCGATCGTTGAGCGCTTCAGACAATTTCTAGCGGCAGCTGAGGAACGCGGAGACGCCGAGACGATTGAAGCATGCGACGTTTTTCGTAAGGATATGCTGTCGTTCACCCGCGCCTATGGCTTCCTCTCCCAGATTTACGACTACGCGAGCACGGATTTGGAGAAGCGCGCGATTTTCTACGATGGGTTCGGGCGCCTCGTCCGCGACGTACACGAAAAGGTGCCGCTCGATATTTCCGCCGTTACGATGACCCACTATTCGATGATTAAGCTACACGAAGGGTCTCTTCCGCTGAGCGGTTCGGAGAACGGAGTGCTCAAGAGTCCCAAGGATTTCGGAACCGCCGAAGCGCGCGAGGACGAGAATGTCGCTCTCGCGGACGTCCTCGTCGTGCTAAACGACCTGTTCGGCGAGAGCATCACCGAAGAAAACAAGATCGCCTTCGTGAGCGACACGCTCGAACAGGCCGCGCAGAATGATGTTTTGCGCGCCGAGGCGGTCAACAACAGCTTCGAACGCTTCCGCGATGCCGGCGGTCTGGATCAGTACATCAAGGATGCAGCCCTCGAAGCGCGCGAGCAGCGCGGCGAGCTGAACGACAAGCAGAAAGACGACTACGATGTCATGCTGGAACGGCTCCTAGGCGACCCGGATGCGTTCGGCAACTTCCTCGGCGGCATACGGAAGAAGCTCTACGACGACTTCAACGGCGCTTCACCCTGACAACGGGTCAAAGGCCATCTATCTCCGCGAGCTGAGCTGTCGACCTCAGTGTTCTCTGCGCTCGAGGCGACTCAAGTTGCCGAGAACCCACGCGCGGACATCCGAACGCGTCCGGATCATGGATGTCCTTCCAGCGATGTTGAGGACGGAAGCCAGTGCGAAGTTGCGCGCTTGCACAACATAGGCAGCATCCATTCCGAGATGGACCGTATCGCTCCGCGCTTGGTATACCTCCTTGGCGAGAGACAATGCATGCGATACGGCATCGAGATCGGTAGCGACGGAGGCCGCCATGCCCGCACACGTTATGCGTTGGGCTTCATCTTGCTTTGAGAACAACGCCTCGCATGCTGATACGTATGCCGTTAAGGCCTGGCGCGGATTCACCGAGCGTTCCCCGTCAGCAACCATCCCGATGGACCGCCAGAGCATGGCGTCGATGGAATCCCGCCGCTTCGGGGGCTGGAGCGCAAAAGGCGCTAATCTCAGGATGCCGAGCCGGGCAAGCTCGCTAAGGTCGCCGGCATCGAACGTATGCGTGGCTACACTGCCGCGGACGTTGGGCAGGTCAAAAACATCGTACTCCGCTGTCATCACAGGAATGAACGTCGCGAACCTGCCCTGGTACTGCCCACGGAAATCAACGATATTGCGCTCGTACCGGCGTCCCCTAAGTGCGACGCAGAATTGCAAAAACTCGGCGACGCGATCGGCACAGGGAGCCAGCGCCGGCACGACGCCGCGTTGACCGCAGCGTTGTTCGAACCGTATGGTCGGCACGTTAGCGATAATTTTAAGGAGCTCCGAAACGCGCGCAATCTCTGCGCGAATTTCGTGTTCGGGTCGTCCGGCGAGGTGCATGCGCAACCGGCCGCCGATAAGTTCCTGAAGGGCGTTCTCACCCAGCGTCCGGAGTTCCGATGATCCGAATGGGATGCTGACGCCCGGCGCCAGATGGAGTCCAAAGAATGGTACTACGGCAATGTAGTCCGCGATTTCTCCATCGAGCGCTGCCACGAACCATGCCAGCGCCGCCTCGACGTTCGGCGCCCCAACGAGTGCCTTGGACAGCCGTGTCTCGAACTCGCTGGCTGGATAGGCTTTGGTCCATTCCGCGCGCGCAACTCGAACTTCATCCGCTACGGAGCGGAACTGCGCGTATGCTTCGCGCCCGAGAGCAAAACCGCGTCCCTCATGGTAGAACGAATAGGCTGTTTCCTTGCCGACTGCCGAACCTTCGATCGCCTCAAGACGATTCTTCAGACGCTGGAACCGTCGCCGCGTGAGGCGCAATTTAGCCTGTTCAACATCAGGGTCGGGCATGCCCTAAAACATAGCACGTTGGGCTGGCAAGACGAGTTTCTCCGTTCGCCACGCCTACTAGCTCGGCGCCAACGATCCGTAATGTCGTTACCGGGATAAGCGACTGTCTTGAATGTCAAGCTCGGTGGTGAGTTTTTTACTGCTGGCCGGCTTTCGTGCTGGGCCCTTATCCTGCCTCAACGGCGCCGCCGAGGATATTGCGCTGAACGGACCATGGCTGTTTCGTCTTCGCGATCGCATTCAAGATGACGAGCAACTTGCGCATAGAAGCGGTCAATGCAACCTTCGGGGGCTTCCCATGCGCACGAAGACGTTCGTAAAACGTCTTGATGATGGGATTGTGGCGAACGGCAACGAGCGTGGCCATGTACAAGACGCAGCGCACCTGCGCTCGGCCTCCCCAGATCGACTGCCTTCCGCGCATTGACCCGCTGTCGCGGTTAATCGGTGCGACGCCGACGAGGTTCGCGATCTGCTTGCCGCTTAGGGTGCCGAGCTCCGGTAGTCCTGCGATGAGCGTTAAGGAAAGAACGTCGCCGACGCCTGGCACGCTCTTGAGCAGTTCGCTCTTAGCCTGCCAAATGGGACTATTCGCAACAGCAGACTCGAGTTCACGGTCGAGCCGTTTCAGACGTTTCCCAAGCCAAGCGATGTGTGCTTTGATGTCCGCAAGCGCTACGCCGCAGATGCCCGCGAGCCGGGCTTTTTCGGCCACGATCATCTCAACGAGTTGCCGTCGACGTCCAACGAGTTCACTGAACTGTTTCGCATGCATATCCGGCAATGGGCGCACTTGCGGCCGTACGGCATCGGCGAAATGCGCGAGAACCGAAGCATCGATCGAGTCTGTTTTAGCGAGCTTTCCCGTCGCTCTCGCAAACGACCTTACCTGGCGCGGATTGACAGCAACGGGAACATGTTCCGCGGCAAGTTCAGCTGCTACCATCGCTTCCATGCCGGCGGTTGCTTCAAGCACGACCAAAGCCGGTTCGAGTTCGCGCACGCGTTTGACGAGCGACGCAATGCCCTTTTCCGTATTGGCCTCTTGGAACTGCTGCATATCCGGACGCACGCATACGTCGAGACAGCGCTTAGACACGTCAATCCCGATCCACCGGGAAGCATCGGCCATCCAAACTCCTTTCGATAAACTCGGCGAACGACTCGATCTGGCGGATGCGAGCTCAAAGCCCAGGCGACTGTTCGAGTTTTCATCGTCGATCGATGCGGCGACCAAAGCTTATCCGCGATCTCAGGGATCGAGGTGGACCACGATCTACCGCGCCATCCGCATGATACCAGGTGGACCCACTACTGCCGCGTTAAGGCGGACCCACTCGCGCGGGAGGTTGGCGTTTTCCGGGCGCCAACACCGTACAACGCGCTGCGAACCACCCTCAAAGCAGAAATCGACGCCGAAGCCTGGGGAACGCTCAACAGCGATACGTCCCGCCCCTTCCCGAAACCAACATCCGGCCGCATCGCCGTCAAAGTAATCAACCACCTCGGTGACGAGGTGATGAAAGTCTTCAAAGTTACATGATCTCGGCCATCACGATGACATACAGCTCGTCCGCGGCACCCGGATGGATCTCCATGACAGACTATCGCGCTAGAATCACAATTGATCCGAACAAACGCGGAGGCAAGCCTTGCATCCGCGGCCTCCGCTTCACCGTCTACGACGTATTGGAATACTTGGCGTCAGGAATGTCGATGGACGATATTCTCGCCGATTTCCCGGATTTAGATCGTGACGACATTCTGGCCGCGCTAGCATTGGCGGCAGATCGCGAGCGCAAACTCGCGTCGACGTCCGTGTGCACGGAGAATCAGAGACTATGAAACTAGCCCCGATCCATCCAGGCGAAGTGCTCGCGGAAGATTTCATGGCGCCACGCGGTTTGAGCGCCAAAAGGCTCGCGCTCGATCTTCACGTTCCCGCAAACCGCCCCACCGAAATCATCCGCGGGCGGCGTGCATTGACCGCGGAAACCGCGCTTCGTCTCGCCCGCTACTTCGATACGGCGCCGGCGTTCTGGCTGAATCTGCAGTCGCGCTTCGATCTCGAGCTAGCCAAAGCCGAACGCGGGGAGGCTATTGCTGCTAAGGCGCCGTCCGACGCCGAGCTTGGCGTGAATCAGGAAAGCCGCCAAGAACGGGCGAAACGGATCGATCGCGAGATCGCCGCCGACGTTGCCGAAAATGCCGACACCGATGCGCAGGTCTATGCCGATTGGGAATGCACGCTAGCGGACGGTCTCGACGAGACCGAATAATCGGCCGGCCGCATCTTGCTGGCCTTTTTTGGCTTTTAGGACTAGACGTGGTCGCTCGGGGTTTGGGCGGCGATTTTACAAGTTTTACAACATTGATCCACGCGCGTTGTGGGCAGTGGCCTGGGCGCTCGGCGTATTCTTGGCTCCCGGTTTTACCACGCGTTCAGTATGCCGGGTTGCCGGAATCTGAAACGTGACATGGGCGGGGCCGCCAAATTTGTTTCAGGCCGGGACCGACGATGGCCGCCGTCGCATCAGTGCACCTTGGAACGCTGTCAGGCGAATCCACTCTTCGAGCAGCGCAAGGCCGACGTTCAAGAAGGCGTTGAAGCCGGCGACCGCGGCGACGTCTTTGACGAAGCGGAGGTCTGGGAGTACGTGGATGCCCGGATCGATGAAGTCGAAAGCAACTCTATGCGGCCGCATCCCGGGTGCTAGCACTGGAACGCGACCCGCTCGCGTGAATCGCACGTACCCTCTACGCAGCCTTACGGGGACGGCCGCCGCGCTTTCCGTTCTCGCGCGACGAACGCGTCTTCGCGGTCGTCTTCACGCTCCCGGCTTTGCGGGCGGCCGCCGAGCGTACCGCGTTTCCGAAGCCGAGAAACTCGGGCAGCATTTCTGCGACCGAGAAACTGACGTCCAGGTCGGGCCATTCGATCGTCCCGCCGTCGTCTTCGACGATGACGGCCTCAAGGGCGGTTGAGCCTTCGTGGAGTGCACGACGCGGCTCGACGCGACGCCGAAAGCTGTCGATGCGCGAAAGCGGGAACGACAGCTCGACATCGTCTTTACCGCGCAGACGCAACACAAGACGCGATGGGTCGCCTAGGAAAACCTTCGCGCTGGCGACACATAGGGGATTTTTCACGGGTGGAACCTCCGCCACATAGCAAGGAGCTGGTGCCGACGTCCTCCGGTGTGCGAGTGCCGCGCAGGTAGACGCGGAGCTCGGTACCCTCCCGGAAAACGTGAACGTGAGCTGGGGCACGGTCGTCCGAGCAGACGCGGATAACGAAACCCTCGACTACGATCCTCGGCACGATCTGAATTGTAACCTATCGCGTTGGGTTTGCAAGTTAGGACTATCGACTGCTCATCAGCATCACCCCGGAAAGCATCCCGTTGCGAATTGAAGTGCAACGTGTTCGGCCACTGGCCGCACCTGACGACTTTATAGAGCGAAGCGCGCATTGAAATTTCTGATCGCCGATACGTTTACGGACAGTTTGTCAAGCTGACCGCCGAGGAGCAGAAAGCCGCCAAGACGACGGCGTTCGATCTTCAGGTCAATCCGGCGCATCCGAGTCTGCAATTTTACAAGCTCGATCGGGCGAAGGACCGGCGTTTCTGCTCGGTCAGGGCCAATCTCGATCTTCGCTTGATCGCGCATAGGAGTGAGGACGGGCTGCTGCTGTGTTACGTCGGACACCACGACGATTCATACGACTGGGCGGAGCGACGAAAACTTGAAGTGCACCCCAAGACCGGAGCCGCGCAGTACGCGTTTGCACGCGCCCGGATTCCTTCAAAGTGCTCGACGGAACCGTGGAAACGAGCGGCGGCTATGCATCGCTCGGCACGATGGAGTTGGCGAAAGGACTCGAACACCGCACGGTCGTCGTGATGGCTTGCGACGACGAAGCAATTCCGCTTCAGGAGAGAATCGAATCGGTCGGCGATGAGGCCGATCTCGCCGAAGTCTATGCCAGCGAGCGGCAACTACTGTATGTCGCGTGCACGAGGGCGCGCGATCACTTACTCGTGACGGGCGTAAACCCGGCGTCGGAACTCTCGACGACCTGCAGGCTTAGCCGGTATCTTGCAGGCCAGCATGCTCGCTTGAGGCCGGCGCCGGTTCTGCATAAGAAAAACCACACGCACGGCATCTGAGCCAAAGCATGCCGCTCCACTGCTCGAGGATGGAGGGCGGGCCGCCGCACAGCGCAATCGAGCGCAGGACTCTCGCAATCCTTTCCCACACGCATCGACTGCGACGGACGACGAGATCATCAAGCCGTTCAGCATCAAATAAGAGCGGCCGGCAGCATCGATGAGGACGCGAAGATGCAGGCAGCACGGGTCTCAGAGGAAAAGCGGTGGCGCTAATGAGTCGTCGCGCCTTTCTGGTGTCTTCAGCTGCCGCGGCATGCGTCGCGTCTT
>JAABUQ010004427.1_pt1 | contig 24007 bp, 19 predicted proteins | sample 5560001 | NCBI WGS metagenome assembly JAABUQ01 (sample SAMN10711888, study PRJNA513371) | rock metagenome | isolation source: Antarctica rocks | place: Antarctica: Victoria Land, Finger Mt nord | collected 2015-12-18
CGGCGCTGCACGGCGCTGAAATTTTGGCAAGCGACGTTCTGCCGCTCAAGTACACCGCGCTCTCGCCGTGCTTCCGCAAAGAAGCCGGCGCTGCAGGTAAGGATACGCGCGGTTTGATCCGGCAGCACCAGTTCGATAAGGTCGAACTCGTGTGGTTGAGCGAGCCCGAGCGGTCGATGGAAGCGCTCGAACGGCTGACGTCCGACGCGGAAGCGCTCCTTGCGGAACTCGAATTGCCCTATCGCGTGATGCTGCTGTGCAGTGCGGACGTCGGCTTCAATGCTGCAAAGACGTACGACTTGGAAGTTTGGCTGCCGGGACAGCAGGCTTATCGGGAGATCAGCTCCTGTTCGAACTGCACCGACTTCCAAGCGCGCCGTTCGCAGATACGTTTCCGGCGCGACGTCAAAGCGAAGACCGAGTTCGTTCACACGCTAAATGGCTCCGGGCTCGCGATCGGCCGGACGCTCGTAGCTATCCTCGAAAATTACCAGCAAAGTGACGGAAGCGTCATCGTGCCGAGCGCGCTCGTTCCGTTCGCCGGCTTTGCAGTAATCGACGCGAGCGGCACCGCGCACTAGCACTTGCCCTGCGTCTAAAAAGTGATAGAAAGCGCTGCGCCGAATGGGACGACGCGCGGATGGGTGCCGGAGCGGTTTAACGGGTCGGTCTTGAAAATCGAAGACGGTTTATCCCGTCCGTGGGTTCGAATCCCACCCCATCCTTCGGCTCGCGTCGCTTAGTCCGCCTTGAGCCACGCGACGAGGTCGAAGCGTCGCAGCGACCGCTCGTACATGAGCTTCCCGTCGAGCGTCCAGTCCGGAACGTGCACGACCGACGCGAGACCGGGATGCGGCTCTTTGCTCAAGGCGACCTTGTGCTTCAGCGGAAGCGCATCGGATATTCAGTAGTCGTCGTTCGTAAACTCGTCCTTGTCGCCCGACAATTTAAAGAAGAGCCGATGGCCGACGATTCTTTCCACTGGCTTATTCCAGTTGGCGCCCGCTTCGGCATCGATCCCATAATGAAGGAAGTGGATCTCGACCGTACCTCCGTCGAGCAGGCCGGTCGGGAAGTACCCACTTCTTACTTTTCATGTCGCGAACGTAAGCGTAACGGGACGCGGTCGCGAACGACAATGGTGAATGCAAGCTACGGCTGCAATCGGTCGCGAGCCGCATGAAACAGGGACCTGCGACGAACGTTCCGATCAGCGGCGTGGTGAACGGGCAGGTTCAAGTCTTTGTAGACCTCCGCCCCCAGCAATCGTTCGAAACGATAGTAAAGTTTGTCGAGCGTAGCCGCCAACGGCGGACTTGCGATTGCGGACTCAATAAAGCCGAAGGACGTTGCAACGCGTCTTTGGTATAGCGGTTCAGCAGCAGGTACTCAGCATCGCAAAACAACGGCGCGGATGCCACCCCGATTTGGGGAATGGTCGTCAAATCGCGCTTACGTTATAACAGACTCACCAATCGGGCGCCGCACGGACTCGAGCGCGCTTCCGGTCGCCTGCAGACGCGGGGGACGCTATTTTCTCATATCCGTTTAGTCGCATCGGGAACGCCGTCGATCTCTGTTCGACGGTGCTGCGATCCGCAGTCATACTTTCGTCGCATCGCTCGGTCGACCGGCGATTCCGACCTTCCCTCGCGCCCAGCCCGGGCGGTTGGCAGCAGAAAACCCGCGTCGTGTTCGTGGACCAAGCCGGTGCCGTCGCGGGCGGAGCCGAGCGAACCCTGGCGACGCTGCTCGGCTTCATGCCTGCCGACCTGATGCCGAGCGTGATTCTCTTCGAGGATGGCGCGTTCGCCGAAGAACTGCGTGCGATGCAGGTGCCGGTCGAAATCGTCCACGCGCCCGCATCGTTTGCTACGTCGAAGCGCGAGCGGTTGCGCGCCGGGGCCGTCTTGGACACCTTCGGGCACGCTCTGCGCTTGGCGCGGCGGCTGCGCGACCTTCGCGTCGATGTGGTGTATGCAAATACGATGAAGGCGCATTTCGTGTGCGCGCTCGCGGCGCGCCTAGCGGGCGTGCCGTGCGTCATGCACTTCCACGACATCGTCGACGGTGTGGTGATGCACGCCCTGCGAGCCGCAGCGCGGATCGGCAGCGTGGAGCGCGTCGCGTGTGCTCACGCCGTCGCGGATGCGCTACGGCTGGAGCGCACGACGGTAAGTTACGGACCGATCGTGCTGGAAGCGTATCGCGATCTTCCCGCTCGCGACGCGGCGCGCGACCAACTCGGTTTGCCGAAGGACATACCCGTGGTCGCGCTCGTCGGGCGCATCAATCGCTGGAAAGGACACGACCGCTTTGTGCGGATTGCCGCCGCGGTCAACCGCGTGACGCCCGCACACTTCGCCGTCGTTGGGGCCCCCATTTTTCGCGACGCCGATTTCGTTGCCGAACTCGAAGCGCTCGTTCGCGTGCTGGGCATCGAGAAGCAGGTCTCGTTCATTCCCTGGGTCGACGACGTTCGGCCGGTGTTCGCGGCCATCGATTTGAACGTCAATTGTTCGACGCGCGAACCTTTCGGGCGAACGATCGTCGAAGCCGCGGCTGCCGGCGTGCCCAGCGTGTGCTTCGACGACAGCGGCGCTTCCGAAATCGTCCTTGACGGAAATACCGGCCGCGTCGTTCCGGCAGGCGACGAGGAACTCATGACGGGCGCAGTACTGGACTGGCTGTCCCGCGCCGCGCAGGCCGATACGCACGCGCGCGTGCGGCACAGCGCGACGCGCTTCGAAGCGCGAGCGATCGCCGAGCAAGTCGCGAGCGTCGTTCGACGCGCGGCCGCCTCGCGCTCACGTCGCGTACGGCGACGGGCGAGCACAGCTTCGGTATAAGACGTTGAACGAACGTGCGCTCGGGCCCGATCGCCGGCGGCAGCGCCGAACGGTGCGGCGCTTCAAAACCGAGCGGACGGCATGCCCGTGACCGCACAGGCAAACTGGTCCTATGCTTGACGCGGCTATCCGAGCGATATATCGGCGAGCGATCGGGCGCGATGCGAACGTTTCGGACGTTCCACTCCTGCTGCTGCGTGCGCTTTACGGTGAACGCGTCAGCGTACGAACAAAATCGGGTTTCCAGATCCAAGTCGATACGCGCGATCGTTATGTCGCGTTTAAGCTTTGGCGGACCCGCGCTTACGAAGCGTCGGAGACCGCATTCTTCGTGCGGTTTGCCCGCCCTGGGCTGCGCGTCTTGGACGTCGGGGCGAATATTGGATACTTCAGCGTTCTGCTGGGTCGCGCCGTAGGCAGCACCGGTAAGGTCCTATCGCTCGAACCCGCGCCGAAAACTGCAGCGATCTGTCGCAAAAATCTTGAGATCAACGGTCTGCTTTCGACCGTGCAGTTGCTCGAAGTCGCCGCCGGGCCGGAACCTTCCACTGCGACGCTGTACGTCGACCGGGACCACCCCTCCAATAACGCGTTATACGACCATCGGCTGGGCGGCAGTACGCTGCGGGAAGCTCGGCAGGTGGACGTGGTCCGCTTGGACGACGTAGCTGCCGAGATGGGCCCAATCGATCTCATCAAGATTGATGTGGAGGGCGCCGAGCTGAGCGCTTTGAAGGGTGCGCGAGAGACAATGCGCGGTTCGCCGACCCTCGTCATTTGCTGCGAGGTGGCGCCACGCTGGTTGCGAGCGGCCGGACATCGGCCCGAGGACCTATTAGACGAAATCACCTCGCATGGGTTCGAAGCGTACGAGTTCACGGTCGACGGCGTCCTAGCGGCGATCGACCCTTACGAACGAGCCGAAAATCTGGAACGTGCGGACGCCGGTGAAAACTTTTGCTTCATTCGGCAGCGCGCCGCAGCAACGTTTGCAGGGGCCGGACGGGTTATAGTCCGGCCCCCTACATCTCAACGTCTCAAAGTCGCACGTAGCGACGCTTCGTTGCGGGACCGGCCCACCGCACTGCCGCGTGCAGCCGCGCGATGCCCCGCTCAGCCACACCCTACGAGCGTAGAGTAAAACGCCTTCATTCGGGCGGCACCCCTCGAGAAACTACTATTCTCGAGAAAGCTTGCTAACTCGCAAATATCGTTTTCGGACAGGGATTCGCTATCGATGCGATCCAAGGCAACTTGCATGCTTTGCGCGATGCGCTCAGGCTGCCGCGCATAGCAGGACACCCACGAACTACCGACGGCGCGAATCAGTTCGAGAAACATCGGCAGGTCCGACGCAAGCACGCGCGTCTTGTTGCTAAGCACGAGCATCGCCGCCGAAGAATTCCCGCCTTTCGTGTAAGGCAGTAAGACGACGTCTACGGCCTGAATCATTTCATCGAGGTCCCGATCCGAAAGCTTTGCGTCGATCCTAACCAGCGACCGTGACGGCATGCCCCCTAAGATGCGATTGCCTTCGCGCTCGTACCCGGGTTCAATTTTGCCGGCGACGACCACCCGAACCGACCGGCCGGAAAATAGACGACTTGGAAGTGATTTAAGCGCCTCAAGTCCCTTGTATCGCTTTATGTTGCCGAATATTCCGATCAACAGGGCGTCAACCTCACCCACGAGTAGTCGTCGTCTTTGGGAGCGCTCGGCTTCCGAGACGGCGGGCACGGGAAACGGTCCGTGCGGTATCGTTATATTCGGCTTAGCTTGCTGGTCCGGGTATCGGGCATAAAACTCTTCGCGCGAGGACGCGTTTAGAAAGACGTACCCATCGCAAAGGCGGTGTACGAGGCGAATAAATGGCCATACTAACCACTCTCGATGCAACTGCACCGGCAGCACGTCGTGAATAGTGTAAACAATTCGTTTTTTAAGCAGCTTCGTGACTATGTAGAATAAAGAAAGCGACATCGCCGAGAATATCGCCTTAAACGAATTCGGCTGCGTGACCAAATGCGACGGGAAGTGAAGGTGCAGAACGTCGAAGCCTAAACGCCGCGCATCCCGGTCGCGCGTGCCGAGCACGATAACGCCGACATCTTCCAGCGCGCTATTGAAAAGGCCGAAATACGGGCTATCGTGGATGCTCACCGGCATCGATAGGATTTTCAACTTTCGACCGTTACAGGTAGTACGGCGACGCTGGTTTGAAATCGGTTCACATTATACATGATGCAATCGAATTCAATAAGGGCGGGGAAGTGTCCACGGTTGTTCGGCACAAAGGCACTTATTTCGAAGTCCTGGTCTAAATAAAAAGCGAGTGCGGCACGATAATCGACGGCCCTATCGTACAGTTTTTTCACCGCCATTTCACTTTGCAGCCCTACGAAATATTGAAGACGCGAGCCGGCGCCTCGAGCTACCGAAAGATCGTTACCTTGAGTGTCCATTTTAAGGAATGGATGCGTAAACCCTAATTTTGCCTTATAGACGTCGTAGAACGAAGAAAGCTCACGCGTAACTAACTCGACGGAATAAGCGACCGCATTCATCTCAATGAACTTACCGGTATCCTCCGTACTGGGTGCCAGCAGCGAACTAAACTGGCTGTTTCGCATGACATTGAACGACACTCTGCGCTCCGCCTCATCGAGCGCGACTTCTTCTATAAACCAGAGCGGATCGTGTTTGGCCTTTGCTCGAAGATTCATCGCGGCCGAGGGAATCGGCTCGAACGAGACGATCGGACCGGCGTATCCGAAGCGACGTAACATTTGTGCGTACTGGCCCTCATTTGCACCGACGTCGAAAACGCAATCGACTCCAAACGACGCAAAGAACAGCTTCAAATGATCGCGCTCGAAAAGCGGGCCTACGGCGCCGGCCCGCACTATGGTAACGTTTAGTGTGCGCCCTACCAGCGCGACGAGCCAATGCCTTAGATTCGGCATTACCATCGCGAGCCTCATAAGAGAAACACCCCATACTCGAGTGTCCCGCGCAGCCGCCCGAGGAACGTCGCAAACTGAAAAGCGGATAACGTTGAAACATACTCCGGTAGATCTTTTATACGCGCTCCTACCCGCAGCCCTAGCGCGCTCAAACCGCCGGTGTAGACGACCGCTATTACGAATGATGTCGCGGACAGCCGCCGCAGGGTCTGCCGTGCCGTATTTGGCCGGAGCGCGATACGATACAGCGTAAAGGCGACGTTCGAAATCCCGACTACCGCAGCGATGCTCGAGCCATAGTTACTTCCGATGCCGAAGAGGTAGTATGCGGTCGAGCGTGTGGCGAGAGCCGCATACGCGCCATGACGCGAGGCGAATAGGTTGCTGAATTTGCTATTCAAACCGGCGCTCCACATCGAGCGAATCGTTTCCCGGCGCAGTGGATGATCGATCCATGCATTTTTCGCATGTCCGACGCGATAGCCGTTCGCTAATGCGGCTAGAACGAAGTCACGATCGTCGCCGGTCGCCGCTCTAGCACAGTAGCGAAGGCAAAAGCCGCCCAGCTTCAGATATGCCGCGCGATCCATCGCGAAGCTCGCGCTGACGAAGCCTTTGCGGTCGGGTATATTTTCGAGAGGGTACACCGGTCGCCGCGAACTGCGAATCCGAGAAAAGGACACGAGCATAGGGTCGCTGCGAACGCAGCACAGCATCGACGGTAGCCATTCCGCTTCCGGCAAGCAGTCGGAATCGATCGCGATCCCGATACGGCCGCGCGCCTCGGCAAAACCCGTGTTTCTCGCGCTCGACGCTCCACCATTTTCTTTGAGGACGACGCGCGTCGTTATCGGCATAAGAGCCGCTTGCGCGCGGGCCACGGCGGGCGTTTCGTCCGTAGAACCGTCGTCCACGACGACGACTTCGCCGGTCCCGAGCGAGCGCCAGTTCGGATAAAGTGACGACAACCTTTCGAGCAATGCCAGCACGTGGTCGGGACGGTTGTGAACCGGTATAATGATCGAGTACTCGAGCGAAGTCGCCGTGTTACGATCCGCAAGTTCGTCACACGCATGACCGGGGAGCGTACGAATTCGGCGCGCCGTCAGACGAAGCGCTGCCGAGGCGGCGATGCAGGCCGAGGCGGCCCCGGAATTTGCAGCGAAATACGCGGAGCGCAGCCCCATCGCTCGCCCTACGCCGACTGCGACAGCACCATAACCCGACGCCAGCGCGGCGAATGCGCTCGCAGCGTACATGCTCTTCGGTGATCGAAGGCTGAGGGGAGTAAACGTCGTCAGGTTCACCACCTCGCCGTTCGGAGTCTCGCCGCCCATCTCACCATCCATGGGAAGGGACGTCGCAATCTGTCACGTGTAGCCTCCATAGCGCTCGTGGACAGCGTTTTCATTCAAGGTATGCATCGCGGGGATACGAAGTTCGGCGTCATGACCCTCCGGTCGCGTCGCATCTTCGTCATCCATGGGTCGCACAATCTTACCGATCATTCCTTCAATGGCGACGGCCTAGTCGCGTGGGGGTTTATCAACGAGCTTGCAAATCGCGGTCATCAAGTGTACGTCGCAACAGATAAACTTGATGTGCGCGGACCCGTGCCGCCGAACCTCACGCTCGCAGAGTTTCCGCGTAGGCACCGCAACGGAGTGCGGCACTACCTGTCGTACATGCGCCGCGCGCGCGCGCTGTACCGCGACCTTGCGGCACGAGACGGTATCGACGTCGTGCACCAGATGAATCCCGTCGTACGGGGTTTGAGTCTAGCGCTGACGGGGCTGAACGTTCCGGTCGTCCTCGGCACCTATGTCGGTGACTGGGTAGCGTCGCCGCGAGCGCCCGGCTACAAAACGGCTACGCTGAGGCGCCGCTGCGAAGCGTGCGTGAAGCTCGCGCTCGATGCGCTTCAGCAACGCTCCGCCGCAGCGATCGTACTGGCGACGCCACACGCCCTCGGCCGCGTTCCCTTGATGTTCGACATTGCCGGCCGCGTCCGGTTCATGCACCATGGGGTCGATGCAAGGCTTTACCACCCGACTCGGCGAGAAACCGATCCGCCACCACGCGCCAAGGCGATACTGTACGTCGGCATGCTGATCGCGCAAAAGGGAATCATGACGCTGGCCGATGCCTTCGCTCGGGTGGTCGTGCGAGAACCCGACTCCCGCCTCGTGGTAGTAGGAATCGGTCCCGATGCCAAGCACATGAAGGCGCGACTGGAGGCATTGAACGTCGCCGACCGCGTCGAGTTCGTCGGATTAGCAACGCGCCAGGAAGTGGCCGGCTGGCTACGCGCGTGCGCGGTGCTCTGTGCGCCTTCTTTTGGAGAGCCTTACGGTCAGAACGTATTAGAAGCCATGGCGACCGCCAAGCCGGTCGTTGCTACGAACGAAGGAGGCCACCCGTACCTGCTCGACCTGGCGGGCGGACTGCGAACGTCGCCGGGCGACAGCGCCGCCCTGGCGGATGCGCTAACGGCGGTCTTGTCGGACCCGGCTCGTGCGCACCAAATGGGCGCGCATAATCGCGCGGTTATCGAGCGCCGCAACACTTGGTCGTGTGTGACCGACGAGCTCGAACGGATTTACGAACGCGCCATCGCCGAGCATGCGGCGAAGCAATGACCCCGTTTTGGGGAATGGCCGTCAACGGCTAATTACGTTATAACCGAGCCACGATAGGTTCGCGTCCGACGAACGAACAGTTTCCGCCGATCGGGCGCCGCCTGCCATTGCCGACTGCCCTGTTGTGTCTTTCGCTACCGCGTCGCTATTCGATCGGGTTCGGCAGCCGTCAGTGCGGGCGTTGCCTTTTGACAGTAGCTCATTAGGATACAAAGCTACTAAGAGGAGATTCCTATTCGCTCCGTATTGAGCCGCGCCACGCTTATCCCGAACTTCACGGGAAGCGCCCCGCGAGCCGCTGTCGCACAGGCGCAACATCACGACATCGTCGACGATATCGCGATGCAGGTGCTGCCGGCGTCCGCGCCGCGCCGCAGGCGGTCTCGCGCCGGAGCGCACGCCGCTCGGCTGCGTGCACATGCATATAGCACGGGCGTCCCGAGCGTCTGTTTCGGCGACGGCGGAGCGAGCGTCATCGCCGGTCAAATCGCGAACGTCGTTCGACGAGCAGCGGCTTCTCGAGCCCCGGGTGCGCTCGATCGACTGCGAGCCGCGTGGCACCGATGAGCACAGCCGTAATGCCGCTGCGGTCGGCACCGAAGCGCCTGCTCACCGTCGGTCACTCGTACGTGCTTCGCTCCAATCGACGCCTCGGCGAAGCTATTCAAGAAGCCGCAAACGGGGAATGGCGAGTTACGGTCGCAGCACCACGGTTCTACCAGGGCAATCCGCGCTTTGGAGATCTCAAGCCGGAGACCCTCGCGGTCGGATCCGACGAAAAGGTCGAAGTGGTCAGCATCCCGGTCGCATTCACGAATAGAGTGCACTTCGCACTTTACGGCGCACGCCTGCGCCACTTGATGGCTTCGGGATACGATGCGATTCATTGTTGGGAAGAGCCGTTCATTCTCTCCGGCGCGCAGATGGCGCGCTGGGCTCCATCTGACGCTATCCTTACGTATTTCAGCTTCCAAAATATCACGAAGGCGTATCCGCCGCCCTTTAACTGGCTCGAAAGGCGTGCCATCGCGCGAGCCGATGGATGGGTGGCTGCGGCAACGTTGGTCGAGCAGGCGCTGAAAGACCGGCCGATTTACCGCGAGCGACCCCATCGCGTGATCGGTGTCGGCATCGACCCCGTGAAGTTTCGTCCGGATCGCGACGCCGGGAGACGAGTGCACGCGTCTTTCGGGTGGCCGGACGATGGCGTTCCCGTCGTCGGCTACATCGGTCGCTTCACAGAAGCCAAAGGGCTGCCGCTACTCCTGCGCGCTCTCGAGGGCATCGAGCGCCCTTGGCGCGCAATCTTCGTCGGAACCGGTGCGCTCGAAAGTGACTTGCGTCGCTGGTCGGCGCGATACGGTTCGCGCGTTCGTATCGCCACCGGTGTCCCACATGAGGACGTACCAAAACATCTTAACGCAATGACCGTATTGTGCGTGCCGTCGCAGACGACCTCGATCTGGCGCGAACAGTTCGGGCGCGTCCTTATCGAGGCTTTTGCCTGCGGCGTGCCCATCGTCGCAAGCGACAGCGGAGAGATTCCGTACGTCGTCGCCGATGCCGGGCGAATCGTAGCAGAACATGACGAGCCGGCTTGGCGACGCGAGATCGAAGCTCTGCTCGGCGACGACCGCCAGCGACGAGAACTTGCCGAGAGGGGCGTCGCGCGAGTGACCGCTCATTACACGTGGTCTGCGGTAGGCGCAAAACATGTGGAGTTTTTCGACGTACTCGAACGTTCCAAACGTAAGCGATCGCCCGTGCCTCTTCGCTTAGCGAACTCGTAAGGGGGTTCGGTTGATACGTTTCCGCCATAGCGTGGTCCCGGGCCGCGTACCGACGCGCTCCGTCTCAATTTGCCGCCGCCGTGCCAGAACGGGAATGTTGCCATGATTGCACCTGACGTCGGAACTCCGGGCAGATCGCTCCTCGAAGTGCTGCGACGGCGCTGGACCGTCACGCTCGTCACGTTCGTCATGATCTCCCTCGCGACGTTCGCGTTCGTCCACGTTCACAAAGTGAAGTATGGCGCGCTCTCGCACGTCGTGCTCATCAACGATATGAACGGCCGCGATCCAGACGTTGCCGGCGTTGATATGCCGGCCATCGTGACCGGTTCGACGGTGTTGCTCGAAGTGAAGCGGCAGCTCGGATTATCGGAGTCCGTGCCCGATTTGCGCAACTCCGTCACTGCGCGCATCGCACCCAAGTCGAGCTTGATGACGGTAACGGTGCTCAATCGCAATCCTCAAATGGCGATCGCTATCGACAACGCGGTCGCGGACTCGTTTACCAAGCTGTACCGGCAGCTGGCCGGCTCGCGGTACGAGAATGTAACACAGCGCCTAGGCAACGACGTCGAACTCGCGCGAGCGCATTTGAGCCACCTCGAGCGGCGTCTCGAGGCGGCATCGGCGGGCGCAACCTACGTAGGGTCGCAGGCCTCCCTCGATGCGAGCGCATCGCATCTCGCCGAACTCGAAGAAAACCGAGGAGTCGCTCTCGCGCAGCTCACGACAGATCGTGCGGACATGCAAGCGGATTACGAACGACCGGGGAAGACAGCGAAAATCGTTCGGCACGAGATGCTGATGAGCAACGCGACGTACCGCGAGACGGAACTGGCGGTCGGAAAAGACGTCGCGCAATATACGACCGTGCGCGCCGGCGTCACGGACAAATGGCCGGGCATCGTCGGATATGCCGACAAGCTGCACGAGGAAAACCAAGCACTGCGCGATCTTCGTGTCAAGGCGCTTACCGGACAGGACGCATATAGCCCCTCGCAGGGCGGGCAAATCGTTCAGACTGCGAAGGACGAGGCCGCGGTCAAAGGCGATGAAATCAAGCTCGCTGCGTTCGACGCTCAGATCGCGTCGATCAATAAAAAGCTGGCAGCGCCTCCGAGCTACGTGCCGAGTATTGGCGCGCTGCGAGCCGACCGGGACGCTGCCGAGGCGCAGCTGCTGGCGCTATCGCAACGTTTGAGCAACGCCGAGGCGAACAGTGCGGAATCGAGCTCGCTCGGTGAAGTCGTCGTCGTGGATCGCGCGAGCGAGGCGCGGCCGACACTGCTAGGCTCGACTTTTCTGATCGCCTTAGGTCTTAGCGCGGCCGTCTTGCTCGCAATCGCAGCTGCGTATCTCGCCGAGGCCATGATCCCGCGCCTGCTTGGACCCGGTGACGTCGAACGCGTTTACGGCCGCCGCGTTCTAGCAACCCTTCGTTCCCGATAGAGGCCGACCGCATGTCGTTTACCAACACGCGCATGGATCAAATCGAGATGCTGCGCACGCAACTCGAGACGTCTCTCCAATTACCGACGATCCTCGTCATCTCCTCGGCGCGTAAAGATGACGGAAAGGGACTCGTTGCAGCCGGCCTCGCACGTAGCATGGAAGCGGCGGGTTATTCAACGTTGCTCGTACTCGCCGACGAGCAGACGACCGCCGGTCAGGGTCTAACGGAGCCTAAGTCGCTTGCCGAAATATCCGATTTGGGGATCGCGCGCTTCGTTCGAGCTTCACGTTCGAGCGAAAACATGATGGCGATACCCAGCAACAATTTTCGACAAAAGGTTTCGCGGGATGCCGTCGCGCGCTTTTGCGAAACGTGCCGAGCTTCGTATGAAGTTACCGTCGTCGACGCGGGTCCGGTGTTGCGAAGCGCCTTTGCAATGTTATTGTCGGCTGCCGGGGACGGCGTTTTGATCGTAATCCGCGACGGGCGGCGAGTATGCGCGGACGATCGACAACTCGCAAAGATGCTGGCGAGCGAGAAGACGCCGTTTCTCGGCGTCGTGGCCGTCGCAGCGTCGGCAATCAACGACGAGCGGCGTCTTCAGATTGCTAAGCACCCCACTACCGGTACAACGAAGACGGCCAACGTTAAGGCCGGTGGAAAGCGGCACGCGGTCTGAACCAGCCAGCCGCTAAGCCGCCGCGGATTTCGCTCGAGTGGACGTACGTGCTGCTCACGATCGCCGCGTTCGTTTTTACACCGGAGCTGCGCCGTTTAGCGGACTGGCGGGGCAACTACGATCCTCTCAACGTTTTCGCGGTGATTCCGCTGCTCATGCTCTGCCCCGTCGGCGTTCTCGGGTTCAGAAGGCGCCGCCGACTGCGGAGCGGCGCTTTCGTTTTTGTCAACCTCACGTGGCTCAGCGCATTTGCCTATGCGACCTTTATCGCAGCAGCTCACGGCGCGATTATTCAAGCGATGTACTCGGCCGCGCAATTCTGCCTTCCGGTCAGCGTAGGGTTCTGGCTCATGACGCGCGACGAGACTATGCAGGTCGCGCATGCGCGCTTTGCCCGGGCGCTACTAGTTTCCGGTGCGATCGCGGCCGCTTACGGCGTATTTCAGTTTGTCGTTGCCCCGCCGTGGGACATCGCCTGGATGCAGAATGTCGACGCCGACAGCTTCGGAACGCCCGAGCGCTTCGGCATTCGCGTCTTTGGAGTGCTCAACGGGCCGGGCGTGTTCGCCCTTTTTCTCGGCTCGGTCATTCTCTTCAATTTGCCATACTTGCGCGTGAGAAACTGGCTCGGCATGGCCGGGCTGCTTGCGATCGTCGTGGCACTCATGCTGAGCCTAGTGCGGAGCGCGTGGCTCGCCGTCTTCGTCGGCGTTGCGATCTTTCTTTGGCTGAGTCCGCGGCGCATCGAGGCAACGCTCAGCTTTGCCTCAGTGTTACTCGTGTGCGGCCTCGGCGTCTTCGCAGTCCTGCTCGCGTCACCCGACGCCGGCGCAAGCGATCGCATCGTTCAACGCTTCACGACGCTCTCGAATATTCAACAAGACGGCTCCGCAGCGGAGCGACAACAAACGACCGAGGCGACCTTTGCAAGAGCGGTCGATCAACCCTTTGGGGCCGGCTTGGGAATTACCGGCGGCGGTTCGAAGCTCGGAAATGCCGATTTTAGCGGCGCGCCGGCAGGTCCGATCGACAATGGGTTCGTCTCGCGCTTTTTCGAAATGGGTGTCCCCGGATTTGCGGCGTTCACTATTGCGAGCTGTGCGTCGATGGCCGCCCTCGGCGGGGCGTATATGCGCTTGAGGCGACGACACGATCGCGCAGGAATGCTCGTAGCGGCAAGCTGCATCGCGACGCAAGTAGTGATCTTCGTGCTTAATCTTTCCGGCGACGGTCAGCAGGCGCTTCTCGGAACGCTCTTTTTCGCTGCGCTCGCTTTACCATTGATGCGCTCGTCCCCGGCGAGAGCGCACGCTTCCGGTTTCAAGCGGTCCTCGTCGTGATAACGCATCGGCGCGCGAATTTCTCATGAAGGATGGCAGACCGAATAGTCGTGTTCTGAAGCTAATCGCAGTCGCTTTAAGCGCCGGCGTCGTAGCGGCCGCGGTGCCATTCCTCGTCGCGGGGTCAGCCGGCGAAGCCGAACGATCGTCCGTCGCAAGTATTAGAATCGATTTTGCGGAGCTTCCAATCGGAACTCTGCCGAAAGCTTTTGTGGCGGTGCCCTTTGTCGGTAACCGCAATGCGAACTTTCGGATTTCCGAAAGCAGCGGTCGCCGCATGTTGATCGATAATCCCGCAAACGGTGGCGACGTTCTCTATTACACCGCTACTAAGCCAATGGCCTCAATCGAAGAGTCGTATGCGTTCGTGTTCTCCGGTCCGGACTCGATCGTCGAGCCATTCATAGTCAACGCCCGTCCTCAAAACCACGACGCGACGGAGGGCATTACGACGAACCTCGATCCGTCCGGTCCTGGTAACGATTTTGCGGGCAACGTTTCCTATCGCTACGTCGACGGCGTAAATCAAATGCAAAGCACGGTATTGGGGCGTTTGCGCACGGAACCTTACTTCTACAGCATCGGCCATACCTACCGTGTCGACGCAATCGCCGATGGTGCGTCGGGGCTGCTGACGACGCGGGTGTACGATGCGGCGCTCGGTCCGCAAACGTTCGATCTCCACATCAAGAAGTTGACCAAGGGACTCTATGCTTTTCCCGGGATCATCGCTTCTCACGGCAGGGTGGGCGTTACAGACTTCGAGTTCGGTCCGGCCGGCGGGCCACCGAAACGACCCCATTCCGCACGGCGCGCCGAAACCTACATAAATTATCTCGGGTATAACGCTGCCGTAAGCGGCCCGACCAACTCAACGGCGTCGGTCGCGTTTCAGCGCTATTTCCCGCGATTACTCATCAGACACGTCCGGGTGCCGGATGAATTGCGCTTTCTGCCATCCCTTAATGCCGTCGCTCACTACGGAATCGACGCCGACGTCTTGACCGGTAACAAGACGACGCTCGAGGGCCTGCGGAATTATATCGGCGGCTTGGCGCTTCCGCCGGATTCGATCGAACTGTGGAACGAGCCGAATAACCCATACGAGGGCGCCGCGTACGATCCGCAGTACGCGAGCAAGCTACCCTCATTCGCGGCCGAAGTCGTCCGAAACTATCCTAGGACGAGGATCTGGGGACCCTCAGTGCTGCCCGACCCAAACGGTTACCCATCAGACGTGGCAAAACTTGCCGCTTCGATCGGAACATCAATCGCCGCTTGGAACGCTCACTCGTATACTCAGGGCACGCCGGAAAATCTTGGATACGGCGGCTTCTTCTCGAATGCGTGCGGGAATTCTCGGAAAGAGGATTGCGGTTGGTACGGTTCACCAAATTATAATGATAACCTCAGTGCGGTCATGAATCCAAGCCTTCCCGGGATCACGAGCGAAGGCGCTGCGAGTTACGGCTCGTACCCCGACATCTGCGGCCATAGCAACGTCGATCTAGCGACTCAACAGGCGTACATCGAGCGCGGCATGCTGTATAATTTCAAGCTCGGTCATTTGAGAATTTATCCGTACAAATTTATCGACGACGGCGGATGCAGCGACGGGTTCGGAACCTACGGCATTTTGTCGAAGCTCGTAGCCGCCGACGGCGCGGCAACGTTCACGCCCAAGCCTGCGTACGTGGCGCTCGTGAATTTAAATCATATCCTCTCCGATGCTGGGAATACGGCGAAGACGTTTTCCCCAAAGCCGCTGGTCTTTGCGCTCGCCGGCGCTCGACCCGACGTCGAGGATCTCTTACTCGAGGAATCGGACGGATCATATCGGTTAGTGCTGTGGAGCGATGCGGCGCTTTGGGATTTCGATGCGAACGGCCCCCATTCGGCCGGCAGCGAAGTACCACTCGCCCCCGAACACGTCGACGTCACTTTAGCTGAGGCGATGGAAGCAACCGTATACAGTCAGATACCGGGCACCGGTGCCTGGACGGCAAAGGGCCGGGTGCGCTCCGCATCGATCGGAGTAACGGTTACCCAATATCCGCTCGTCATCGCGATCTCGGCGAAGGCGGCCAACGCCCTGTCGAACGCGCTGCCGCAAGGAGTGCCCACGCCCGGGTTAGTCGAGACGCCGCTGCCGCGGCGCTCCGCGCAACGAGCCTCGTTTTAACGTTTTCGCTACTTGAACGTCATGACTGCGCTCGGCGCGCGCATCCGTTGGATCGGTTCGGCCCGAACGTCGGCATCCGCCGTAGCGTTTTCGCTGGTAAGCCGCGTTGCGATTCTTGTCGTTAACGTCGCAACCGGGATCATCGTCGCTCGAACGCTCGGACCGGCGGGTCGCGGCGCGGCCGCCGCTATGGCGCTGTGGCCGATCGTGATTTCCGGCCTTCTCACGTTCGGAATTCCCAGCGCTCTCCGATACGAAATGCAGCGTCGACGAGACGGGCCGGGCGATTTTCTTTCGAGCGCGTTGGCGATGACCGGCATCCTAGGCGTGCTCGCGTTCGCCATCGGCTTCGCGATCGTTCCGCACATTCTGATGCACTATCCACCGCCGGTGATCGCGTTCGCACAGTCGATGATGGTCTTCGCGCCGCTCATGCTTCTGAACGCAACTCTTCAAGCGTTTTATGAGTCGCAGGCAGACTTCAAGCGATCGAACGCAATGAACTACATTCCGCCGCTGCTGACGTTGGCGGGACTAGGGCTCCTACATGCTGCGAATGACGTGACGCCGTTTTCAGTAGCGCTCGTATACGAGCTACCTTTCGCTTTGATGACGTTGTCTACGCTGGTCGTACTTAGACGCTTCCTACGGTTCCCGCATCAAATGGCCGGCCGGGTGCGTTCGCTCCTACACTACGGCACTCGCGCTTATGGAATCGACATTCTGACCACGCTGGCCGGGCAAATCGACCAGGCAATGGTCGTTGGGCTGCTATCGGCCGGCAATTTCGGATTGTACGCTGTAGCGGTTAACGGGTCTCGTATTTTGTCGCTGTTGGCAGCCTCACTCAATACGGTCCTTTTCCCAAGAGCTTCACGTCTCGAGGCCTCACAGGCTGTGGAGCTCGTCAATCGATCGGCCCGTATCGTCTTCGCATGCACGTCGATTGCAACGCTTGCCTTCATCCTTGCGTTGCCCGTTCTCGTTCCTATCGCCTACGGCAAGGAGTACTCGCCCATCGTAGGCGTTACCGGCCTGCTCTCGATCGCCATGCTGTTAGGTGCGACCTCCGCCACCTTCACGCAATCATTCATGGCAACCGGGCGGCCGGAAATCGCTACGATCCTACAAGGCATCGGTATTTGTACGACCGTTCCGCTGATGCTGCAATTGATTCCAAGATTTGGGCTGACCGGCGCGGCCTATGCAGTCGACATTTCGAACGCGCTGCGGTTTGCACTGGTCATGCTTGCTTACCCTCTCGCGCTACGTCGTCCGATGCCGCGTCTCTTGCTCACGCGACGTGATCTGCGCGATTTGTTCGGGCGTCTGCGACGCGTACCGGCGGCCTAGCGTAGCGTGCCCACGCAGCATACACGCGCCGACATCCGCTTCCGCCGAGACGATACCGAGCAGTTTCCCGCCACGACGTTACGGGGCTCCGCGAGGGCCGCCCGCCGCGCCTCTCGCGCCGCCCGGAAACTTTCGAAAGCGGCGCCCGAACGTTCATTTAGATAAGCTGCAAAACCTGAGCGCAGAAATAAGAAAGAACGCGCATGTTTACAAAAATGTCGACAAGGGTCCGCGCGAAAAACCTTACATACCTTTCTGCAGAGAAACTCGAAGGCATTGGCTCTTGCCTGTCGGTTCTTAAGAGTACTCATGTTCCAGGTCACTTCATGGAGTTCGGGGTCGCATTGGGCGGCTCAAGCATATGCATCGCAAGCGAGCTAGACGCTGGACGAAGCTTTTTCGGGTTCGATCTGTTCGGCATGATTCCGCCGCCTAGCGAAAGAGACGGTCCCGGTACGCAAGCGCGCTATGAGACGATCAAACCGGGAAAATCAAGAGGCATTCGCGGCGATAAATATTACGGTTACCAAAACGATCTTCTAGGGATCGTGAAACGACACTTTGCAGAGTTTTCGTTGCCGGTCGACGGCAAGACGATTTCGCTCATACCGGGACTGTTCGGCGAGACGATCCCAGCGCAGACCGAAATGGTCATCGCCTTCGCACACATCGACTGTGATTGGTACGATCCCGTTACGTCCTGCCTCGAATACGTCACGCCTCGCTTGTCGACCGGCGGCTTTATCGTGATGGATGACTACAATGATTGGCCGGGCTGTAAGCGGGCGACCGATGAATTCTGCGCAGCGCATCCAGAATTGAAGCCTACGCGGCATCGTCCCAATTTCATCCTTTGTAAGGTCACCTAGGTTCGACGCGTCGGTGCCTTCGAGCATCCGCCGTTAGCCATTCGAGTTCGTCGTGATCGCTTGTCTCGACGGAGGCCGGATCGAGTTCTTGCCGCCGATCAGCGACAAGGCGTATCGATTGCTTATAGCATGAAGCTGACCAAACGGCGATAGCGCAGGACGGCATCGACCTCTCTAATCGAGATACGCTGCCCGCCTAAAGCGCGTGACGCCGTACGCCCGGAAGACTTTCGCGAGCGGCGTCACGAGTGCTGAAAGTCACCGGCACTAAAATTCGCCCATGGCGGTGCGGTGACGTTGCACAACTACCGGACGAACACATGATGAATGACTCATCTGCGCCCGATGACGGTCTATAGTTAGAACAAGTCTGCGATGGCAGGCTTACCGTCACCGGAGTTTCCTTATGCATGCCTCGTTATTTACGTGTCTCCTCGCCGCAGTTGTCTTGCTCTGCCCTGCGGCTTCCGTCGCACACGATTCGCCACGTTCGAACCCCCTTACGCCGATTCTGAGCGGATCCCACCCAACTGCGCGTTCGCCGGGGGCAAATCTGACGCACCGCGCGCGCTCTAGCGCCACGGTACCGGGCCTAAGCGACGATTTTTCCGGGGATGCCGTCGGTGGCCCCGCCGCCGGCTGGAACGCGGTGAGCGGAATTTGGTCCGTTTGTCAGTCCGGCACCGTACATGCTTACTGCCAGGCTTCGCGCGATACCGGCGAATCGCTGAGCGGAGCCGCCTGGTGGAGCGACTACACGGTCGATGCGCTCGTAACCGATTCGAATGTGGCGTACGGCGTTGCCGCCATCATTGGCCGAGTGACTGCGCCCGGCCAATATTATGAATTTGAATTACGGTCGCAAGTGAACGGCTCGTTGCCGTATTGGTACATCTTAAGGAAAGGTAACGGCCCCGTGACGACGCTCGCCGGTGGTCCGCTGAACGCGCCCGACACGAATCCGAATTACTGTCTTCGACTGACGTTCAGCGGAAGTACGATTACCGCTTCAATTGCCTTCGACGGCGGGACCAATTTTCGGGTCGTTGCTACAGGGACTGATTCATCTTATCCGACCGGCCAAATTGGGACGTTCACATGGGGCACGGCCGGCGTTCGTTTCACGAACGTCAATGTGGTTTTGGCCGGCACGAGCACACTCTTGCCTAGCGAAACTGCGATCTCATCGGACGCGTTCGTAGATTCCATCGGCATGAACGCACACTTCGAGTCGCCGACGTATTACCAGAATTACGCGCAGGTCCGTTCGCTCGTAGGCAATCTGGGAGTGCGGCACTACCGCGTCTCCGCGGCAAATCTGTCTCAACCTAATTACCAGAACCAACTTGCCATGCTGTATTCATCGTACGGCACGAAATTCGACGTGCTCGCAAGCCGCTTGAGTTCGCCGGCTCAAGTCGTGCAGGCACTCGCACTGCTGCCCACAGGAAGCGTCGACTCGGTCGAGGGCCCCAACGAAAACGATAGTCAAAGCCAGGGAGCCGAATACGATCCTAACTTTGCGAGCGATCTGCCCAGCTACATGAGTTCCCTGTACGCGACGCTCAAGTCGACGCCGGCGACCGCGCAACTTCCGATAATCGGACCGTCGTTCGCGAATTACACCTCATATGCTGCCGTGGGAAATCTCTCCAAGTATGTGGACGCCGGTAACACCCACGACTATTTTGCGGGCTTTAACCCGGGCACCGTCGGGTGGGGCGGGAACGGCTTTAGCTTCGCACCGAGCCTCTACTACGGCTCGATCGATTGGAACGTCGCCGCTTCCGCTCAAGCCACCGGCTCAAAGCCGGTCGTCGCAACGGAAACCGGCTACTTCACAGCAGCCATCCACGGGGGCGTTCCGCTCGACGTGCAGGCGAAATACGTTCCCCGCATATTCTTCGAACAATACCGCCACCATATTCCGCGGACGTTCATGTATCAGCTTATCGGCTCTAATACGAACAGCGCCGACGGTTCGCTCGAGATCGTAACACCTTCCTACGTCCCGGCTCCGGCATACAATGCTCTGGCCGGTTTGGTTTCGCTTCTCAGCGAAGGCGGGCGGCAAAGTGCGGCGGTCATTTACAATTGGGGCCTTACCGGTCAGACGCTAAATGTCGATCACCTTCTCTTACATAAAGCCGACGGAACGTTCGTCCTGCCGCTCTGGATCGAGTCGGCTTCGTTCGATCCTAATGCTAACGGCGGAATGGGTGCGAGGATCGTGGTACCGAGACAGACCGTGACCGTTACTATCTCGCAGCCGGCAAGCAGCGGGGTGTTGTGGACGTGCGATCCTACAAGCGGTGCTTGGTCGCCGGCGCCCGTGACTATAATTAACGGGATGGTGACGCTCGACATCGGCGATTCGGTATCTGTTCTTGAAGTCGGACCTTCCGCTCAACTCCATTTCGCGAAGCGCAGAGTGTTGCGATGACGCCGAAAGACGCTCAAAGCGTGCGCGACGAACGCTGCCACACCTCGAGCGCGCTTTCGAGCGTCTTATACGTGCCGACTCGATCGGCGCCGCACATCCATGTGTCGATGAATCCACTGTTCTTGCCGTAGCTGTTATCGACCACAGCACGGGGAATGTCCAATAGAAGAGCGAGGACGTACGCGTGCAGTCGGTCGGTGACGATGAACCTTCCGGACGACAGCAACTTAAGACCGCGCTCGACCCGCCTTTCGGCCAGACGCATGAAGTACTTGAAGCGAAGGTCATCAGGATCGGCGAGTGAGGCGGGAAACCTTACGACCGACTCGGCTAAAGCCTGGACTTTTCGCGCCGCGCGCATCGGTTTCTCATCCATCCGCCAATCGTCGATGAGAGCATCGCGTCCCGCATCCCGGAACACTTCTCGCACGCCTTCCGCTCGCTCCTTATCGTTTCGCAGCAACATGAGGAGGTCATACCGCGGCGAGCCGATACGCGCGAGAGGACCGAGGCAAAGCGCCATGTCGGGGCACAGGACGACCGAGCAGTCAAATTCGCTCGTGGCCAGTTCGTAGCTTTTCTTGTCACGAACGAGCAAGACGAAGTTAGCATGACGCTTGATGATCTCCCTCGTACGCGCGAGCGACGCTTTCGATTCGAATTTCAACGTCTGCGGCATCTGCACGATTCGACGATTTGGGAATCGCTCGAGCAGAGCTTCGCGCCGGTCATGATGCCAGCGCCAGAGGTCGCCAAAATTGCCGCCTCCGTGAATAAGGATGAGTGCGTCCCGATACCGGGTGGACAGACGTGTGAAATTGCAGTGGTCGGCGCGGCAGACGTAAGCCGGAGCCATGCCGTAGCGCCGCCGCAGATAGGCCAACTCTCCCAGCCAAATCGCGCTGTCGCCCACGTTATTGTGATCCGGAAAGTCGAAAAGTGCATAGGACCCCGCGTGGCTGATGATCGGCTCCAAAGCACCGTGAATCTCATCTTGAAGACGCTCGATAAGCGGAGCTTCAGCATGCTTCGAAGCCGTTGCCGATTCTGCTCTAGAAGAGACGTAAGTCGCTTCGTTATTGGTAGCGGTCGCGCCGTCCGACGATAAGCGCGGTCGAGAAACGTTTTCGTTCACAACAGAAAAACCCCAAATTCGACAGTACCTATCACTCGTCCTAAGAACGTCGCGACTTGGAACGCGCTAAGCGTTGCCACGTATCTCGCCAATTCTTTCGACGCGGTTCCCGTCAGCAGGCCGAGCGTACTCAACGCAAACATGTACGCGATACCTGTTGCCGCGATGGTTTTGAGAGCTGCGCCGGTTAGCGGACTCCGTTTCGCGGGCAGCGCAACGAGACAAGCGACGAAGAAGGCAAGGTTTACCGCCGCCACGGCGATCGCGATACTCGAGCCGTAGTTACTGCCGATGCCGAAGAAGTAGTACGCGGTCGGGCGCATTGCACTTGCCGCATACTCGCCGTGACGCATAGCCAGAAGGTTTCCGTACCTGCTATTAAGTCCGACTCGCCAGATCGATTGGATGGTCTCGCGTCGCAACGGGTGCAGGGTCCATCCTTCGGCTGCATGCGCTACGTCGTAACCACGTGCCAGGGCGGTCAGGACGAAGTCCCGGTCGTCGTGCGAGGCGCCGTAACGCTCGTAGCACCCGCCTAACTTGAGATACGCTCGACGCTCTAAGGCGAAGCTGGCACCTACAAAGCCTTTGCAATCGGGCAAGTTTTCTACAGGATACGCTGGTCGCTTCGGCCTACGAATCCGGGCGAACACAACGAGGTTCGGGTCGCTTCTGACCGCCGCCAACATCGATTCAAGCCACCTCTCTTCAGGCAAGCAATCGGAATCGATAACGACTGCAATATCGCCGCGCGCCGCGGCGAAACCAGCGTTGCGCGCGCTCGAAACACCGCCGTTTGTCTTGGAAATCACGCGAGTGGAAATGCGCATTTGCCGCGCCGCTTGGCGCGCCACGACGGCGGTATCGTCGGTCGATCCGTCATCGATTATCACGATTTCACCGATGCCGAGGTGCGGAGAAACGGCTGTAATATTAGCGAGCGATGCGAGCAGCCTGCGAACGTCTTGCGGCCGATTGTAAACCGGTATGATGATCGAATAATCGATCGGGTCGCCTTGATTACGATCTTGTAGTTCCGGAGCCGGCTGTGACCCGACGGTAGGCTGCGGGCGCGCGGTTGCGCGCAAGACGAGTGCGATACCGGCGCACGCAGCCGCAACGAAGCCGTTCGCGATTGCGAATTCGGAGCGCAATGCTCGCAGACGTGCAAAGGCGAGCGCGGTCGCAGCGAAGCCGAACCCCAGCGACGCAAAAGCACTCGCGCCGTAGACATGTCCCGGCGAACGAGCGACGACAGTTTTCAGACGCGTACGATCGACCACGCCGAACCGTTGCTCGGGGCCGGTGTCGCCGCAGTCCGCCGAATTTCTATCGTCGTTGACGTTCACTTCGCATTCCTTTGCGCATCCGGCACCGCGCAGCCATCGAGGCATCGCATTAAGGTGCAAGTAGAACCTTCGTCGTGCTAAGTTCGAACTCTGAGGTATGGCCTTGCAAGGCGCTTCAAGCCGGTGTGGGAAATTCTCCGGAACGCATAGGCATTTTACCTGAAGTGGGCGCGCATCGAGAATGTGGAAAATCGCGCGTCCGCATGTGTTTGACCTCCGTCGAACGAGCGCCGATCGAAGCGTTGCTGAGATGCGCGCTACCGGAATCATCCATGACGAAATAACGGTAGACAACTCGCACATGCGAGTTTTGGCGCGCATTATCCTCGTGCGAATGTCGTCCAAAGCGGCCGTCGCGCATGCCGTCCTGATCGTAGACTCTCCGAAGCCAAGTCTTCGACCAACTCACGATCTTAGTCTCGTTCGCGGTTGGTTCGAATCTCCGACGCCACGCGGGGCGCGTGTGCGGAACGGCCACCGTTCGGCACGCCAGAAGGATTGCAAGCGGGCGGATCCACGCGACGAAACCGTCGAGTGAGATGGGATGCGGGACGTCGGGAGCGGCTCAAACGCAGAAGTTAAGCGTCTCGCCGCGGACCACCCGATACGCGCTGGCTTCTTAGCTCGGCGACGATACGGTATATTCGTCTCTATCGAGCGGACGAACGGCCGGCAGCACGAGCGCACGCGATCGCCAAACGCTAACGAAACAAAAGCTCATGACCTTTTCCGTGCTTAACCATTCCGGTGCTAATGACATATGGGCGATGTTAACCCATTAGCCACTCCCTTCGTAAGGCTGGGAATGCGATCAGATCTTCTAACATGGAAGACGACTTCTCAAGTGAGAGGTACTGACATGGGACCGGTTATTTAGGCCAACGGAGATTGTGGGATTTCGGGCTAATGTGCCCACAGGAGATCCTACCGATGAAACGGAGTCGATTCAGCGAGGCGCAGATC
>JAABUQ010004428.1_pt1 | contig 23999 bp, 24 predicted proteins | sample 5560001 | NCBI WGS metagenome assembly JAABUQ01 (sample SAMN10711888, study PRJNA513371) | rock metagenome | isolation source: Antarctica rocks | place: Antarctica: Victoria Land, Finger Mt nord | collected 2015-12-18
GCCGGGCATCGCGCTCGCTTCGGCTCACGCCGATCGCTAGCGCCCCCGCTACCAGACCTTCCGGCTCAGGCCCTCAACCGGCCAAGATAGTTGTCGTCGACCGGCCAAGATAATTGTCGTCGACCACTCGTTGCCGCGTCTTATCGCATGCAACAAAAAAGCTTTCGGCGAACCGAATCGCCGCGCCGAACGGGCATGACGAAGTTTGAGCCTCGTGGATCTTCATATTTCACCTTGCGGGCGCATATTTCGCTCCAACTATCATTATCGCACAAAAAGGCGAGTTGCGGCGATTTCACGTTGCGGTAGCGCTTGCATTGCTTTCCATGGTCTGCAGGCGCTGAAGCGACGGCGGCGAGTTCCACACGCTGCGCGCGCCAATGCGTGACGACACCGCGGGCCGTGCGTCGTGATAGGCGGTCGCCGCCGAACCTTCGCGCCGGCGAGACGCCGGTAGTTCTCTGGGCGGCTCGACACTCGGACGGTCTTTACGAGGCCTTCTCGATATCGCCGACATGTTTTCGGGTTCTCGGGCGTCGCGATGCGCTTCCACGGAACACATCGACGTCGCGATCGCTGCCGTCGGATGCTCTACGCTGTGCGCTGCGCCCCCATCCCTTAGCGCGGCGCCACCGCCGCCTTTACCAGTGTGAGCGCATCCTCCACGCTTCCGCCGGCGTCTATCCGCGTCCACTCGATCGCTCCGCAATCGGCGGCCAACTGCATCTCCAACACGTCGACGGTAGCATCCGACATGTCGCCCGCTCGCCGTTCGACACGCCCGCGCAACACGTCCGCTGAGGCAATCAACCAAAGGCCGGCAAATTCGGCCCCGCAGTCGCGAGCAACGGCCGCGATTGCAACACGATTCTCAGAGCGGGTGAAGACGCCGTCGACGATGACGCTGTAGCCACTGCGCAGATAAGTCATCGCTGCTTCCCGTTGCAAGCGGTAGACCGTCTCGTTGACCGCGGGCGTGTACGCGTCAGCGCAGAGACGCTCGGTTTTCGCGACACCGAAGAGCCGTTTGCGCAGCGCGTCGGTGTGCAACAGTCGTGCACCGGGCGCGGCACCTGTGTCGGGCGCAAGGGCGCGTGCGAGCGTCGATTTTCCGGTGCCGCTCAACCCCCCGATTGCGATTAGCCGGGGCACCTCATCGTGCAACAAATGGTTGGCGAGGAGCAAATACTCACGAGCTTCATCGACGATGGTCTGCCGCTGCTCGGGACGGGGCTGCGCGTCCGCGGCCGCCAAGCCGGTATGAGCTCGAATGGCGGCACGCAAGGACATCATGAGCGGAAGCGCCCCGATGCCGTCCGACTCGTCGTTGAGGTCGAGATACGCGTTAAAGGCCAAGTTTGCGAAAGCGCCGAGCCGCCGGTGCAGCAGATCCATCAGAAGGAATGCGAGATCGTACAGCACGTCGATGCACGCCAAGTGCTCGCTGAACTCGATGCAGTCGAACAACGTCGGCCGATCGTGCCAAAGGCAGATGTTGCGCAGATGCAGATCGCCGTGGCACCGCCGCACCTTCCCGCCCTGGTCGCGCTGATCCAGAACAGCGGCGTAACGGCCAAGTTCCGCTCGCCAGCGGCGAACGAGCGCCCGACAAACGTCCGGCGCAAAGACCTCCGGCGGGGCGAGCCTAAGATTTCCGTCGTTGCCGGATATCTCGACCTCGAGCGACGCTCGGCCGCCGTGTCCGGGAGTTTTTTCCGCTGCGGCATGAAACCTTGCGACCTCGGCGCTCAGCTGAGTCACGAGCGCGTCGTCAAGCGCACCGCGGGCAGCCAGTCGATCGAAGAGCGAATCCTGGTCGAATCGGCGCATCACCACGACGTAGTCGAGCACGATCCCCGCTCCATTGAAAGCGTAAGAACCGTCGGCTTCACGGTTGATCGAACGCACTTCCAGATAGATCTCGGGCGCGGTCCGCTTGTTGAGCGCCACCTCGGCACGACACAATGCGTGCCGTCGCTCGATCGTCGAAAAGTCGAGATACGAAAAACGAACGGCGCGTTTCAGCTTGTAAGCCCGATCCCCGGCAAGAAACACCGTCGCTGAATGCGTGTCGATGCGTTCCACCGCCGTCGCAACTACGCCATACGTTTCTCTTTCTCCGAGAAACGCAATTGCCTCACGCTGGTCCTGGTCGTTCACTCCCATCGACGAACTACTTCACGTAATCCAGCCCGTTTCTTACGGGCCCATCGCCGGAGGGCCCGCGCGCGCGTCCGCGCGCGGCGCCTCCTACTTGGGCGATAGATGTGACGGAAATATACGACCCCGAGGCGCAAAGCCTAGTCACGCCTCCGTAAATTCGTAATCGGCAACGGTAATTCTACCGCGCCAAACGGCGGCCGGGCCGTCGGGAAGTATCCACTCGACCTCGGCCGCCATCGGGATCATCATCCCTTGAATCGACGTGTAATCTCGGTAGCGACCGCCCCACGGCGTTAATACGAGCACGCCGTTTACGTAGCGGTGGCGCATCGTCGAAATGCTTGCGATTTCGCCCCGGACACCGAAGTGAACGTCGATGGATACCGCCGTCGATCCATCGGTCAGTGTCGCTCGAGCGGTACTGTGGTCGATCGGCGCCCACGCCAGATTCTCGCTGGGTAAGAGCGTGGTCGGCAGCCACGTCGCCTCCGCGAGATATCGGATAAGTGATGCCGACGCGGCTTCGGGCGTGCCCCGAAGAGCGCCGAGCGAGATGAGTCCGGCTATCTTTGCTTCGGACGCACCTTCGCCCCGGAAGTACGAGTCGCGAACATGGAGCGAGACGAGCGGTGCTACCGGCATCGATGCGTCCCACACAAATCCCGGGGGTCGTACCGAGAAATGTTCGACAGCGCTGAAAGGTGCCCAAGATTTATCCGCATCGCTTCGCATGGTACCGATCTGTTCCAGTCGAGCCCGTCGAATCAGTGGCTGTCCAGCCGTGAGCGCGAATCGGAAGTAGCGCGCCACCGGCTCGGGCAATTCTGCAACTTGTCCAAGCGAGAAAGCCGCAGGGCGGACATCATCAGAATGCCGCGTCGTTAGTGTCGCTACGATACGCGCGGTCGTGCGTTTCCAGAGCGACGTTCCAATACAGACAGCAGTCGCGGCTCCCAGTGCAATGCCGGCCGCCGCCACAGTGACGCATTTAGACGGCCTCATAGCGACCCTGTTGCACTGCGCGCTTGTTTCTGCGGTTCAAAACCGCGTCCAATAACGTGCCGCCGCGGCGCTTCCCGTTCTCTCATTCTCCTCGTCAGACGACGACGGCAGCGGCAGGTCGTCGCAACGATCGTGGCATCTCTGGGCCGTAACCGAAGCGCACCACCAAGTCTGGACGGCCGCTCCCGAGCCGGAGCGAGGCGGCAAAATGAGGGCGCATAGTCGACACTTCGACTGGTTGATTGAGCATCGCCGTGCGGATGTTCATCGCGGCCGCTTGCAGAGCGAAACGTTCGTAGCAGCGACCGGCTTCGACCCAGTGGTTCTTGTCGCTCGCGTCGGAGACGAAAACGGCGATCCCCGCGGAGCTGCGAATGAACTTTGCGTACTTGTCACCTTCGCTCTTCGGTGTGAAAAATAGCTTGAGCATGGCGTTCCCAAGCCAGCGTGGTACGGATGGGTTGCCCGAGGCGCGGGAGAAGAGCCCGTCGCCCTTCGCGACGGCCTCCGCGTCGCTGAAGCGGATCCAGCGGCGCAATTCCTCCATGAACGCCGGGTCGTTGAGCTGCACCGTGTTGCCGTTGACGACGTACTCTAGGACGCGTTTGACCTGTGGCCGTGCTGTCAGCACCGCAACGCGGACCCCCACACCCCGGCCGGCCTCCTCGAGCGCGCGCAAGTCGGGGAGAGGTACCGCTTTGCCATCGTACTCATCGCGCGTGCATTGCCGTATCGGAATCGCGCCGAACAGCTCTGAGGTCTTCGGCCGTGCCGCCTCGAGCGCGATGCGGACGCTGCCGCCACGCGCGGGATCGAAGCGCACATGGCTTCGCAAACCGTGCGCACGTGCGGCGTGAACCAGATTCTCCGCCGCGCAGCCCAGACTTGCGAACAGATGATGGTCGTCCGGATCGACGACCGGGCAGCGACGCGAGAAATCTGGTTGAATCGCAACGAGATTACGTTCCAGATGGAAGCGCCAGCACTGGGTGTTGTGACTCGATGGTGCGAGCGTCGCGTAGCGAACGAGCTCGCGCTGTAACGCGCGGCGTTCCGTAATCTGATCGTCGAACGGCCGCCACGTTTCCCTCACCGCTCTGCCGTATCCGTCTTCGGCAGAACACGACGACAGCAACGCTGCGCCGGCCGTGACGCTTGCGGCTGCGGAGAGGAACCGACCCCGCGTCGTCACGGTCTTACCGGCCCCGGGCCGGGACCCGCGACGGAATCGAAACTCAAATGCGCTTCTCCGGTTGTGCGGCGCTTCGCAGACGAGCGTGAATCGTCGGGTAACGCCGGGTTAGCCATCATGGCATCGCACCGCCTACGGGTAGAATTGGTGACGAAGACTTGCGAACAGGCCAACCCGTGAGACTGGGAGACCGCGCGTCGGTCTTCCCATCGGCTATATCATAAAGGGACGTGGCTGACCGTCTTCGGCACAGCACCAAGGGCGGTTCGAGGTACCGGATCAGTCGTCGAAAGTTCTGTGCTGTGGCGGCCATGAGTGTTAGCTTTTTGACAGTCCGTAGTCGACGCAATCGAACTCGTCGGAGTTTGATAATGTTCTTTGATCCCGGCGAATAGTTCCTCGACCTGGACCGCCCCAAGACGCTTGGCGATAGACGGAAGAAGCATCCGCTATCTATTGTCGGTGTCCGGTCCGCCCCGGGAATCCTTAGCACCCCCTTCCGGCGCCGACCGTCACCGTCCGACTCAACAGCGCTCCGGCCAGTACGAATGACAAACTCGGGCACATGCTGGCACTATTGTCGTACAAGACCTTGTACGATGCCGAACGTCTATGAAGTTACGCGCGTCTTCACAGTCGACTCCACTGCGACTCGTACAAACTCGGCGAGCGTGTGAGCGGTGGCTGTCGCGAGCAAGACGATCGTCTGCGGGCTCATCATCGTCCCGGATCCAGCCGGCAACTCGAGCGGGGCTACCCGCGACGGTCAGGAGCGTACCAGCTGCTTCGGGAGTTAGCTGCAATCTTCCCGTGAGTCCCGGGAATGGCATGGGACCCCCAGTCGTCGCTTCCCAAACGACGTCGACGCGTTCGTGTTCAGGAATATCGATATAGGAACGCATGAACGTAATCAACACGTCGTGCTCGACAAGGCCTTCGACCTGCGCAACGGCCACATGCAGGCTAATTTGGGGCGCACCCCCTTCGGAACCCGTCGCACCGTCAAGGAGACGCTCGAGCCCGGCCCGCGTGTCGGTCGGGGTAGCTCCGATCGTGACCCGTTCCACGACGACGTCCATGGTCTAAACGTGCTCCTCGCGTTTGAAACGCCTTTCGCCGTGCTTGACGGCACCGGCACTCGCGGCTTTGTTCGCCGCTGTCGTGCTCGCCGTCGCAATACGGGTTATAGTCGAAAGCAGCTTCGTACACGGCCGAGCCCGCGAGGATACCTCTAAGCCATAGCAACTGGGCACTACCTTGATCTTCTTGGTACTTTTCATCTTCCTTGCTTCGCGATAATGGACCAAAAAAAAATGGAGGTTGCGATCGATGTTGCTACTAGGCACCGATGCGAAACGCATGGCGGAGTGGTCGCCGCTGCGAACGGAAGTCGTGCGGCCCTGATTGCGCGGCGCGGCGATCTAAGGCTCGTTGCGTTGAGCGACAAGAGCGCGGGGGGTGCGTGGAGCGCGCTGGTGCCGATCGGCTCCGCGAACTGCAGCGATCTTCGATCGAACAACTACGAAATCACCTTCGCGACGGACGCCGCTGGCAACGCGACTTGCACTGATGTTGATCCGGCGACGTGTACGCTCGAAAGCACCGGCAATCTTAAAACGAATCGCTGGTCGCAACCGGTGCCGATTTCAGCACCTCACCGGGTTGCGTACGAGCAGCCCTTCTTTCGCACTACGCTTTGGGCACCGCGCCCGACGGGTTCGCAGTGATCGCGGAGTGACCGTACCCCGATCTCAGCGCAAAAGTCCTTGAGCGCCGCACACGCCTGACCTTCAATGCGCGCGTCGCGGCGCAGTCATCGCGTCGCGGCCGCGAAATCCAGCCACGACCCTTCGAACGGAACGCTCAAGCGAATCGACGCTACGCCGTAGTCAAAGAGCTTGGCGCGAGCCGTCGCCGGGGGTTCTTCGAGATCGGGGAGCCGCACGATCAGCGGCGGCTTAAGATACAGGATGAAGTCGCTCGAGGCTTCCTGGCGCAAGACGAGCGGCGCGCGTGTGACGCCGGCGCGTCGCACCGTACGCAGTGATGCGAACCGATCGTGTCGACCACGTCATAGACGGAGAAAGCCCGAAAAGCGCCGCGTCGGATGCGAGGGAGGACGCTTTGCGAGCGGCGTGTCTCCATCGTTCCGCGGAACCGGTCAAGCTCGCCGTCTCCGAGCCTCGCCGCCGTCACACGCGGCGGAGGAAAGTCTTACCGACCGCGCGCGGGAAAGCGCGCGAATGATCGCATTGCCCACATCAATGAGCGCGGCCGTGGTCTGGCAGTCGCGACCGCTCCAGGAACGTCCCCTTACGCTGGAGATCATTGCCGTGCCGGTGCCGCGGCGCGGCGAAGTTTTGCTGAGCGTTCGCGCGTGCGGGGTTTGTCGCACGGACCTCCACGTAGTCGAAGGCGAGCTGCCTCCGCACCGCGCCCCGCTCGTACCCGGCCATCAAATCGTCGGCACGGTCGTCGCGCTCGGTCCGGACGTCGCACTCGATCGAGGCGCGCGCGTCGGTGTCTCCTGGCTCGGCGCCGTCGATGGAACGTGTCGGTACTGCCGGTCCGGTCGTGAGAACCTCTGCGATCACCCAACTTTTACGGGGTACGACCGCGACGGCGGCTATGCAGAGTACGTCGTTGCAGACGCCGCGTTCACATATCCGCTCCCCGATGCGCTCGACGACCTGCATGCGGCGCCGCTGCTCTGCGCGGGAATCATCGGATTTCGCGCGCTGCGCGTCGCAGGCGTGAAGCCGGGAGAGTTCGTCGGGCTCTACGGCTTTGGTGCGTCCGCTCGCCTCGCGCTACCGGTCCTGCGTGCGTGGGGATGTCGCGTCGCGGTCGCGACGCGCGGCGATAAACACCGCGCGTTCGCGCGGCGGCTCGGAGCAGACTGGATCGGCGATGCGCTCGACCGGCCCCCAGAACCGCTGGATCGTGCGGTGACCTTCGCGCCGGCCGGGGACGTCGTCGTCGCGGCGCTCGGTGCACTTGCGAAAGGCGGGGTCGTCGCGATCAACGCAATTCATCTCGATCGGATGCCGTCTTTCGACTACGATACGCTGCTCTGGGGTGAGCGCGAGATACGGAGTGTAACGAACATGACGCGAACGGACGCGCGCGACTTTCTCGCGCTCGCCGCCGAGATTGAACTGCGTCCGGAAGCGACGCTCTTCCCTCTCGACCGCGTGCACGATGCGCTGCAAGCGGTCAAAGAAGACAGGATCGACGGCGCCGCGGTTATCGAGGTGCGCCGCTAACGAGGCCTGCTGCCGGAACCCCGCGGGCCAAACGCTACTTTGTTGCGTGAGCCTTTAAATTTTAAAGCGGCGGCGCAGCCGCCGTAACAGCCGCTGTGCTCGTCAGCACCAAGGTCACATCACGCGCGATTGCATATTCTTCGCGTGCATGCACGATTGCGACGCGCACCGCGGATCCCGCAGCGCTGATTTCGCAATCGGGACCGTCGTGCTCAGCCTCATTCCGCGGCGCAATTCCGAGGAAGGCGAGCCGGTCGCACACGCGGTCCCGCACGTATGCGCAATGCTCGCCCACGCCCCCCGTGAACGAAAGTGCATCGATCCCGCCGGTCGCGGCGGCCATTGAGGCGACCCCGGCGCTGATCCGATGCACGTAGATGTCAAGCGCGAGTTGTGCGGACGCGGATCCGCATTTGGCCGCGGCAATAACGTCGCGTACGTCTTCGGACACCTGCGACACGCCCGCGAGGCCAGATTCTCTGTTGAGGATGCGGTCGAGATCCGCCACACTATACGAGTTACTGCTCAAGAGATACAGCAGTAATCCGGGGTCGACACTGCCCGATCGCGATCCCATCATCAAACCGTCGAGCGGCGTGAACCCCATCGTTGTATCGACGCTCTCGCCGCCGGCGATCGCTGCGAGCGAACAGCCGTTGCCCAAGTGCGCGCTGACCATGCGAAGGTTTCGCGGTTCGAGTGCGAGCAGTTCGGCCGTGCGTTGCGCACAATACCGATGGCTGATCCCGTGAAAACCGTAGCGCCGCAAGCCGCGTTTCGCAAACCAGTCGTAGGGCAACGCATATGCCGCCGCCGCGGCCGGCAGCGTGGTGTGGAACGAGGTATCGAAGTCAGCCGCTTGCGGCACGCCGGGGAAAAACGCTGTGACCGCGTCGATGCCGGCAAGGGCAGCACGATTGTGCAGCGGCGCGAGCTCGGCGGCGCTCTCGATCAAGCCGCGCATGCGCGCGTCGATTAGGGCGCAACCCGGCTCGCTCATGCCGTGGACGACGCGGTGGCCGACGACGTCGGGCTCGATGCCGAAGGTTTCAACTGCGGTCTTCAGCATCGCCGCTACGGCACTGCCGTGCTCGTCGATGTCAGCAGTGCGTGAACCGCTTCCGTTCGGCGTCGTCCAGTGCAGGTGTCCGACCGAGGGCAAAGTCAACCAGCGAACCTCGGCTGCCCACGCCGCATCGCGCGTGTGCGCCCACGCTTCACCCTCGTAGTACGCCGCTTTCACGCTGCTCGAGCCGGCGTTAATTACGAAGACGTTCATGCCCCGCGCGGCTTCCACATCCAGTCACGGATCTCGGGCATATCCTCGCCGTATGCACGAATGTACTGTCGATGCTCGATGAGCTTATCACCCAACCGTTGCGAGACGTGATCGGCCGAGGAGCCGAGCCGCGGCACGCGATCGATCGCGTCGCCGGCCAGATGGAAACGGTCGAGTTCGTTCTGCACCGTCATGTCGAACGGCGTCGTCGTCGTGCCTTCCTCTTTATAACCATGAACGTGGAAGTTATCGTGGTTCGTGCGTTTGTACGTGAACCGGTGGATCAGCCACGGATACGCGTGGAACGCGAAGACGACGGGCCGGTCCCGGGTGAAGATATGGTCGAATTCGGCGTCACTAAGACCGTGCGGGTGATCCGTGTGCGACACAAGCGCCATGAGGTCTACGACGTTGACCACACGAATCTTGAGGCTCGGAACATTGCTGCGCAAGAAATCCACAGCGGCGAGCGTTTCGAGCGTCGGCACGTCGCCGGCGCATGCCATCACAACGTCTGGTTCCGAGCCTTCATCGTTGCTGGCCCAGCGCCAAATCCCCAAGCCTTGCGTGCAATGCAAAATCGCCGCTTCCATATCGAGCCATTGCGGCGCCGGTTGCTTCCCGGCCACGATGACGTTTACGTAATTGCGGCTACGCAGGCAATGATCAGTCACCGACAGCAGCGTGTTTGCATCAGGCGGAAGATAGACGCGGACGACGTCGGCTTTTTTGTTCGTGACATGGTCGATGAAGCCCGGATCTTGATGGCTAAAACCGTTGTGATCTTGGCGCCATACGTGCGATGTCAACAAGTAGTTCAGCGATGCGATCGGCCGCCGCCATTCAATCTCACGAGTCACCTTGAGCCACTTCGCATGTTGATTGAACATCGAGTCGATGATGTGGACGAACGCTTCGTAGCACGAAAGAAGCCGTGCCGTCCAGTGAGCAAATAGCCCTCAAGCCACCCTTGACACATGTGCTCGCTCAAGACTTCCATCACGCGCCCGCTCGGCGAAACGTGATCGTCGGTCGCCAGCACTTCGGCGACCGACGTGCGGTCCGTCGCCTCAAAGAGCGCACCGAGCCGATTTGAGGCCGTTTCGTCCGGCCCAACGACGCGGAAGATGGCGGGATTGTCGCGCATGATATCGCGCAGGAATCCCCCGGCGATTTGGGTCGCTTCGCCGGTGACGCCGCCGGGAGCCGGCACATCGACGGCGTAATCACGATAGTCGGGCATGCGCAATTCGGTGAGTAAGAGGCCGCCGTTGGCATGTGGGTTGGCGCTCATGCGCCGGGTGCCCGTCGGGGCGAGCGCAGCGAGTTGCGCAATGAGCGCGCCGCTCTCATCGAAGAGCTGATCAGGACAATAACTGCGCATCCACTCTTCGAGCTGGTGCAAGTGGGCATCGTTAGAACGCACACCGTCGAGTGGAACTTGATGTGCGCGGAACGTCCCCTCGACCGCGAGGCCGTCGACGAACTTAGGGCCGGTCCAACCTTTGGGGCTGCGCAACACGATCATCGGCCAGATCGGCCGTTGCACGAAGCCGCTCTTTCGCGTTTGGGTTTGGATCGAACGAATCTGTGCGAAAACCGTGTCGAGCGTGCGCGCCATGTCGCCGTGCATCGTCGCAGAGTCGTCACCTTCGACGAAGTGAGCCGCATAGCCGTAACCGGTCAGCAGTGCTTCGAGTTCTGGTTTGGGGATGCGCGCGAGCACTGTCGGTCCGGCGATCTTGTAGCCGTTGAGATGCAGGATCGGGAGAACGGCGCCGTCGCGAATCGGATTCAGAAATTTATTCGAGTGCCAGCTCGCTGCCAGTGCACCGGTTTCGGCTTCACCGTCACCGATGACGCACGCTGCCAGGAGATCGGGGTTGTCGAACACCGCGCCGAAGGCGTGCAGAAGCGAATAGCCGAGTTCGCCGCCCTCATGGATCGAGCCCGGGGTTTCGGGCGCTGCGTGACTCGGGATGCCACCCGGAAACGAGAACTGGCGGCACAGCCGGCGCAGCCCGGCGAGATCGCGCGACACGTTGGGATAGATTTCGCTATACGTGCCTTCCAGGTACGCATTGGCCACGACGCCGGGTCCACCGTGACCGGGGCCCGCGATGAAGATCGCGCTCTGGTCGTCGCGTTTAATGACCCGATTGAGATGGGCGTAAATAAAATTGAGGCCCGGCGTGGTGCCCCAATGTCCTAATAATCTCGGCTTGATGTGCTCGCGCGTAAGCGGTTCGCGTAAGAGCGGATTATCAAGTAAGTAGATTTGCCCGACCGAGAGATAGTTTGCCGCACGCCAGTAGGCGTCAATGAGCTCGAGCTCGGTATCCAAGCGTGGAAGTTCAACTACGGTGCTGACCATACAATTACTCCAAACGTCGGCGCTAGAGGGTTCTGAGCTATGACGATCCGATTCCCAGTGCCCGACGGTAAAAGAATGCCTTCATAGCCTCTACCAGCAGCGTGTACCCGACGACGATCGCGGCGAGGATCGGAACGAAGCTCCAACCGAGCCGCGCGAATCCGAAAAGTCCCGCAAGCGGCGAGAACGTGAGCGCGATGCCGATGGCGGTGACGCCAAGCGTCGACGCCGCGAGAGAGATGCTGGGCGAACTGCGAAAGAACGGCACGCGCCGCGTGCGGATCGCGAATACGATCAGCGTCTGCGTTATGAAGGACTCGGCAAAATACCCCGAGCGGAACAGCGCCGGTCCGGCGTGCAGCACCAGCAGCAGAACGAGAAATACCGACGTGTCGGCGAGCGCGTTGAGCGGGCCGAACGCCAACATGAACCGCCCGATCATCCGGGTGTCCCAATGCGAGGGGCGTCGTAGCGCTTCGTCGTCAACCCGGTCAGTGGGAATCGTCATCTCGCTGAAATCGTAGAGGAGATTGTTCAGCAACACTTGCGACGGCAGGAGCGGAAGAAACGGCAGCACGAGCGACGCCCCTGACGAGCTCAGCATGTTTCCGAAGTTCGACGAGACTGCCATCAGGACGTACTTCACCGTGTTGGTGAAGATGCGGCGACCTTCCAGGATGCCGTCTGCCAGGATCCCGAGGTCCTTCGTCACGAGAACGACGTCGGCAGCGTCGCGCGCGACGTCCGCGGCCGACTCGACCGAGATCCCGACGTCTGCGTCGTGCAGCGCCACGGCGTCGTTCACGCCGTCGCCCAGGAAACCGACGTCAACATCCGCAGCGCGCTGCAGGCGGATGAGCCGCGCTTTCTGTTCCGGCGAGACGCGCGCGAAGACGGTCGTCTTCCCAAGGCTCGCAGCGAGCGTGACATCGTCCATCGCTTCGAGCTGCGCGCCGGTGAGGACGCCTTCGACCGCGATACCGAGCTCGGCGCAGACGCGCGTCGCCACCAGATCGTTATCGCCGGTGACGATCTTCACGATGACGCCGAGCTTCGCCAGCCGCTGGATCGACGCAGCCGCGTCGGGCTTCGGCGGGTCGGCAAAGACGAGCAATCCTTCGAACGCGAGGTCGCGTTCGTCGGCGGCGGCAAGCGTGGTCAGCCCGGCACCCGGGCGCGACGCGATCGCAATCACGCGGTAGCCGGCAGCGAAACGGTCGTGCAGGATCGCGTCGAGACCTGACGGCACATCGGCGCACCGCGCCAAGATGGCTTCGGGCGCGCCCTTCGCGATGATGATTCGCCCCGCCCCGCCGTCGTCGCCGAGAACGGAGACGAGGCGGCGATCGTGGTCAAAGGGCACTTCTCCGGCACGCCGGAACGCCGCCGTGTCGACGAGCGCGGCTTGCGGGGCGCGGCGAAGCGCGGCATCGAGTGCGTCCGTGATTCCGAGCGCCTCGACGGCGGCGTTTGGACTCGCGGTGCAGAGCAGTCCCAGGCGCAGGACGCGATCGGACAGCGCGCCCGCAGCGTCGACGGCCTCACCAAACGCGAGCTGTCCGAGCGTCAGCGTCCCGGTCTTGTCGGTGAAGAGCACTTCGACGTTGCCAAGGTCTTCGATCGAGACGAGCCGCTTGACGAGGACGCTGCGGCGCGCCATCCGTCGTGCGCCGGTCGCCAAGCTTATCGTCACGATCGCCGGAAGGAGCTGCGGCGTGAGGCTGACGGCAATCGCGAGCGCGAACAGCAACGTCTCAAAGAAGTTGTGTCGCAAGCAGTGTATTGACGAGAATGACCAGCGCCACGACCACTGCGGTGACGCGCACGAGCAAACCGACGACATCCCGCAGCCCGCGCTGGAACGCGGTTTCCGGAGGACGTGTGCCGACGCGTGCAGCGATCTTGCCCAGTTCGGTGTCGCGTCCGGTCCGCACGACGATGCCGCGGGCGGTTCCGGCGCAAACGACGGTCCCGAAGAACGCGCAAGACGGGAGCTCCAGCGGGCCGCCGGATACGCTCGCCGGTTCGGTAATCTTCGGCGTCGGAACGCCTTCACCGGTCAGGACGGCTTCGTCGCACTCGAGGCCCTGCACGTCGATCAGCCGCACGTCCGCAGGAACGATGTCGCCGAGACGGAGCGCGATGATGTCGCCGGGGACGAGCGATGCCGCGTCGACGACTGTGGCGTTACCGTCGCGCAGCGCGATCGCGGTGCGACGCAGTCGCTCGTCGAGCTCTGCGACGACCTGCAGCGAACGGTACTCGTTGAAAAACCCGAGGCCGACGCTCATCGCGACGATGACGAGGATGATGATCGCGTCGGCCGACTGGCCGAGCACAAGCGAAATCACTGCGGTCACCGCGAGGAGAACCAGCAGCGGGTTCGCGAGCTGTGACGCTAAGACGCGCAGCGCTCCGGCTCGCCCGTGCGCGACGACGTTCGGGCCCGACGCCGCCGCGCGCCGCTGCGCTTCGGCGATCGTCAGTCCGTCCGGCGAACTGTGCAGCGACGCCAGGACCGCGTTCATCGGCGCGCAAGCAGCGTCTCGCAGAGATAAGCTTGGCGGAATTGCCTCCATTAAGCCGGACATACAGCAAAGTGATGATTCACGCGGATGAAACCCCGTGGTGCGACCATCCAAAGAGCGTGATGGGCATGGCAGTCGCTGTAGTCTTCGAACCAGGCGTCATGTTGTGCGACGCCGCTGGGGCGTCGGAGCACGAATTGCAGCGAACGTAATCGCGCTTGTACGTTTTCACAAACACTCCGACATGCCGTTCGACTCCAGGCTTCGAATAAATATGAAGGCCATTCAACGCGGTGCGTCGCTCGATACGTCCGAATCAGTCGGCAGAGCCGTTTGTGGTTGATTACGGGCTCCCAGTCTTGCGGAGTCGGCGATGAGCGGCGCCGAAATCTGACGACAGCCGTACGCCGCGCTTGCGAACAAGCGGCACAAGCAGCTCGTCGTCACTTTTACGTACGGAGCTCGTCTTACCCCATTTCGCGCGATCAACTTTGTGAATGAGATTCGGGCACGAGACTGCGCATGCTTCGGTGATCGGCACGCGATTCTTGCGGCGCGGGTCGCAGCTTGACCGCGCCTTGGCAATCAGCGACCCCAAAGCGTCCGTAGCCTGGGGAGGACGGACTTAAATACGCTGTCGCGGCGGGCAAGTGCCGCGTCTTGGGATCGCGCCTGTAAGGCACTCGATGCGCTAGTGCCACAGCGCCAAGATACCGATCACCGCTTCCAACGCGATCAGCGCGATAACCACGTACTCCAGAAACTCGCTGCGCACACGTTGTGCTTGATCTTGAAATACCCGATAGATTTCGCTTACGCTTCGAAGCTTCGCGTCAATCTGACGCTGCCAGTCAGCTAGCCCCAACCGTCCCGCGGCGCCCCGGTACAAACGCGCGTAGTATGCATCGCCGATGATCTTAAGCGCGTTCGACGTTCGGTCCGTGAGCTCGAGCACGTCCACCAAGAGATATCGCAAATGCGCTGCCGACTCCGCCGATCGCCGTCGCAGAAAGCGTCGCTCCGATCGTCCCGGTTCGAGCGCGTAAATTGTGTCGAGCTCCGCGTCCAGGCGTGCGTCGTAGGTCCGAAATTCGGCTAACTGCGTGTTGGCGAACTCCAGGATGTCCTCGACAGCTTCAGCGCCTTCATTGCGTTCGTAGACGAACGCGGCGTCCCATTGCACGACCGCCAGATCGTCCTCGAAATACGAGAAGCTAACGCGCAGGGCTTCTTGCGCTTCGGCTTGCGTGAGACGCCGCTCTTCGCTCAAAATCAAGCTCGCGAGCTCGGAGGCGTACTCGCCAACGAGGCGACAGGAGGTGAGCGGTTCCTCGAACGTCTCCACTTCAAAGATGAAGTAGTCCTCGACCAACGGCTCGTGCGGCTCATCTAAGGCCTGACCAAGCTCCGCGCAAACGTCCTCAAGCGCCGCACGCGCCTGGCGTTCGATGCGCGGGTCCCGGCGCAGTCCTCGTGTCGCTGCCGCGAAGTCCAGCCACGACCCTTCGAACGGCACGCTCAACCGAATTGAGACCACGCCGTAGTCGAAGAGCTTGGCGCGAACCGTCGCCCGGGGTTCCTCGAGGTCGGGGAGCCGCACGATCAGCGGCGGCTTCGGATACTGGATGAAGTCGCTCGATGCTTCGCGGCGCAAGACGAGCGGCGCGCGTGTGACGCCGACGCCTCGCACCGTGCGCAGAGATGTCAGATCGATCGTGTCGGCCACGTCGTACACGAAGAAGGCCCGAAAAGCGCCGCGCCGGATGCGAGGGAGGCGGCGGGATTCGGCGGCGACGACGGACTCGACCATACAGAGGGCTTTCGCGGGCGACGATACGGTTTCGTCTGCTCGCGAACGAATCGTATACCCGGTTAAGCTTGGAGCGGGTGCGAACCTGATGTGAGAGCGCCCTCCGTGCTGCTTCCTGAACCGTCAACGGCGACGACAAGGCGTCCGAGAATCGACACGGTCGTTCAGAGTGACTCGACGTATGCCGCCGAGCCGCTAACGTCATTCTCACTGGCGCTATGGAATACGTACTGTGATAGCCGGCCGCCGCTGCCTGCGAGCGGCACAAAAAACGGACGCTCGTGTAACGAACGGGTCATCGATGGTCCTGCGGCCGAGCGTCGCTTGGAGTTGTCAGGTCTGAGGGGCTTGCGCGTCTTTCCGAAGCCCAGCGCGCCTCCAATGCTAGCGCAAGCCGGCCAAGAAGGTCGCGGCACGTCGCAAGGGCGAGGTGATTTCCGATAACCCGGTCAAACGCAGCGCCCAACCACCCGAAGGGAGGCCGATATGTGCCGTTGAGGATGACGCGCGTTTTCAAGGTCTCGATCCGAAACCTCAGGACACCTTGAAAGTCGGGCAGCCAGCGCGATTGCGCCTTCCAGTCAAACGCGATCTCATCGTGGAACCGCCCCCATTCAGCGAGATCCTCTTGCCGTCTGAACTTGACGGCAACGCCATGCTTCACTGCGCCGGCGAACGGCAGCCCTAAGTCGCGATATGGAACCCGGACGCCACCGCTGGGGCTTTCCACCATTGCGAAGATCACATCGGCTTCACCGAGCACCAGTGAGAAAGGACAGTCCACGATCCGCTCGACGCTGACGGTCATTTGCTTCGCATCTGCTTCGCGGGCCGAGGGCATGCTTTGCACTGCGCTTTACACGCTCAGGCGTCCGAAGCGTCGCCATGTCGCTCCAACGAATCGCCGGCAGGTTCAGGCCGGCGCTTACGCTGTTCATCGACCTCGAATTCCTGCTCAATCATGTCTTTGAGGCGGTGCAGCAAGTCGGCGGCTGTCGCTTGCGCGATGCGGTTGCCCAACACGGTATCGAAGCCTTTCCCGACGACTCCAAGCGGGGGCATATACGTGCCGCTCAGGCGCAGCGTAAACGTGTCGTAATCATTACCCGCTTCGACGAGCAACTCGCCGGCGAAAAGGGGGAACGGCCCGGGCTTCTCGGGTGTCCATTGCACCGCAAAGCGCGGCGTCATATCCGCCGCCAGATGGTGCAACTTGATTGTCGCTATAACCGAGCGTTCCAGCGTTAGCGGCGTCGGCAACCCGGGCACGTTGACATCAAGCCGAAGGTCGAGCTTAAGCGTGTCGTTCTCCGCGTTTCCATGCAGACGAAAAAGTGCTTAAGCCGTGCGGCAGCTTGCGGCAGGGGGCACGCGACATCGATCCGCTGCTGCAACTGGCTCATGGGGCAGCGACACCGATGACGATGTTCGCGTGAGATAGCCGGAAACTCACCGCACGCTCAACAGCCGCGCATGCCAGCAGGCAGAGCACAACGGCGACGCCAGTGATCAGGACAAAGATTGAAGTCACCACATTACTTTCCCCTGCTATCTCTGAAACCGTAGGTGGATCGAGAAACGGCTTGCCAAACAGGTTGCTGAATCGGAGGCCTGTGGATTGTTCGGCTTGAATCGTTCTCGACGACCGCCCGGAATCGTGGCTTCTGCACCACGCGCTGCGAATCCGTGGCGATTTCGGATAATCTTGTCTCGTTCATGTAAACGTCGCCCTCATTGACTGGTGACGGCGCAGCAGTGCGCAGTTTTTCTCGGCAAACGCGTGGTCCGACTCAACCATCCGACCTGCCACGTGCTGGGACGAAGCGCGGCTAAAGCAAGCTCGTGAGTCATCACCACAGACCCTCCGACACACGCGCTAGTCTTACCGAGGGTCGCACTGGCGTCTTAGTACGTGAACTGCTGCGACTGGTTCGGGGTCGGTCCGCTCGCACCGACGCTTCGCGGTCTCTATCCGCGGGGGTCTCGACACGATTCAAGTGGCAAGGAGTCTTCTATGGCCTCTCATCAAGCGATCAACGCCACGGCGGAGCGTAACGACGCGTGAACTAGACGCGTGAACTAGACATGGGAGATGATAGGCGATCGCGCTTCCTACACGCTGCTTCAGTGCCACGAACATCGCAACGGTGACCACGAGCAACGAACCCTTCGTCGCGCTGCGGCGACCATGCCGAACGTCGGGAAAGACTGCCCATCCAACGTGAGCCGCGTTAAAAAGCGATTCCGCCGAGCGGGAACTCGTAAACGCCGGGCCATCAACCCCGCTCTACTGAGCGTCACGTGGCATTGCAGTCGTTCCATGTCCGGAGATGTTCTCCGCCGTCCAACGCTTCTCTAGCGCTTCCGCAAGCCGGTGAAGGATCTCGCGGCAAGTCGCAAGCGCTAGGCGATGTCCGATTAGACGGTCGAAGAGCATACCGCTCCGCCCGAACGGAGGTTGATATGCGCCGCTGAGAATGACGAGCGTCTTCAAGGTCGCGATCCGAAATCGTAGGACGCCCTGAAAGTTGGGCAGCCAGCGCGAATGCGCGCTCCAGTCAAACGCAATCTCATCGTGGAAGCGCCCCCATTCGGTGAGATCGTCTCTTCGCTTGAAATGGACAGCAACACGGTGCGTCACAGCCCCGGCGAACGGTAGGCCGAGTGCGTGATACGGAAGCCGGACGCCACCGCCGTTACACTGGCTTTCCAGTATTGCGAAGATCACATCAGCTTCATCGAGCACTAGCGAGAACGGACAGTCCACAATTCGCTCGACGCTGACGGTCGCTTCCTTCGTATCTGTTCCACGTGCCGGCTGCACCATAATCCGCGCGCCTTCGTCGTTACGGCTCGCGCGTCTTTTGAGCAGACGTGCCTATTTTGTAAATCGGATAGGGCTCGACCGAAGAACGGGGACCAGCACCGTTGCTACGCTGGCCACCGACCGGTTGATCCTCTAGCTTAATCTGATGATCGAACCGGCTCGCAAGATCATCTTTTCATCGACCGCGCAATCTCGAGATAAAGTTTCGGTGAGTCTCCCTAAGGTGCGCGCGCAGTGACGTGTGCTCAGCGTCTTCTTCATTCGGAGCACGCCACAACACCGTGCCGACCCGAACCGCGATGTGGAGGCGAATCCCTGCCCGAATAACCACCGATCAGAACACGGCTGCCGCGTAACGTCGCGAAGCCATGGCTCCAACGAAGAACGACGCGCAGGCGTCGCTTGGCCCGTCCAACGCTCTGTAGGTAACCTGCGCCATGTGCTGGCACGGCGCGCCGGCGACGTTCAGCGTGCGCGCTTTACATCGTCGGGGTTGATAATCGGCGCATTGTTTCCCCATGACGTGCGTTCGTGGTCGATGATTGCCGCGATGTCGTCGTCGGTCAGCTGAGGAAACGGCGGCATCTGGCCCGCGTATGTCGTCCCGCGGATCACCTTGCCGTGCAGGCCGTGCAGCACCGTTAAGATCTGATCCTTCGGGTCTTTGGCCGTGACGACGGGATCGCGGGCGAGCGGCGGAAAGACGCCGGGCGTGCCGGCACCGGCTGTGCCGTGGCACGACGAACAGTTGTTGCTGTACAGCTGCGGTCCCGTCTTTGCGTAGTCGAAGCCAGCTGCCACCCCGTGACCGCTGTACGCCGGCGGCGACGTGGAAACTAGGGGTTCGTTTGATCCGGCGACGGGATTGTGTTCGTACGTGGGTGTGGCGGCGAACGACGCCGGGGTCGGGAACTCCGCGATGCCGTACCAAGCGGCCCACGCCGCGATCAACGCGGAGACGACCCACGTCCATACCGGGATCGGACCTCTCGATTCGGCGCGAACGGGATCGAACGGTTCGCTACCGCCGAAGGCGTTGACGTCGATCGCGACCTCGCCGCTGACGCGCTCGTTCGCGCGTAACCCGGTCACCGTGATGCCGGGACCGTTCTGCACGACGAACGGAATCGTGCGCAGACCAACGTTGCCGACCGCGTCGCGCGCCCGGATGCGCAGGACGTGATCCCCATCTTCGAGGTTACGCGTGTCGAGATTGACGCTCGCAGGCGGTCGGTAGCGCGCGAACGGTTCGCGCGCATCGTCGAGATACAGGCTTACCGCGACCGCTTCTTTGAGATCGAGATCTTCAGGCTGCGACATCAGCGATCGTCCTTGAAGATCAGATATTTGGGATGACGCGGATCGTGCTCGCCCGGTGAGATTGAGACGCGCACGGCGAACGCGATCACCCACAGCGTGAGCGCTGTCCCAATGATAACGATGGCCATCCCCAGCGGGTCGCCGTGTGGAGGCGGATTCATCGGCATGCCGTCGTTCATGGCGCTGGTGTCGGGAGCGGCGCTTGTTTGAGTTCTTTGAGATATGCCACGAGGTCGAGCGCCTCGGGTGTAGCGACGACTATTTTGCCGGGCGGCGCATATCCCGGCGGAACGTGAACGACGACATCCCCCGGCGCCGCGCGATCCTTCACGACGAAGAGCCACTTGTACGCCGGCATGATGGAACCCGACACCAGAGCGCGCGGCTCGTAGAGATGGATCTCTTGCCAGACGTCGCTCGGCTGCCGCGCGCCGATGTTGCTCAGGTCGGGGCCATTGCGGTGATCGCCGAGCAGCTCGGGAGTCGAATAGGCGTAGTCGCCGGCGGTTGAGGGACGCCCGTAGACGTGGTCTTGCGCTAGCGGGCGAACGCTCTGCGTGTGGCAGTACGCGCAGCCCTCCGATACGTAGACGTCGCGCCCGCGCTGCGCCGCGGCGCTGAACGGAACGACGCCTGGGCCCGGTCGCGTCGCGGAGAGCGTGAGACCGGGCAGCACGCCCATCAGAACCGCGAGCGCACCGTAGACGATAGCCGAACTGACGACCAGAATGCGGACGTCGTTCATTCCGCCGGCACGTCCTTGCGGAGTGTTTATGCCGGAATTCCCGTCGCGTTCGCTGGCCCGGCAACGGTCCTCGAGGATTGCGGTGCTAGAGTCATCTTCCACACGTTGTACGCGAAGATGCAATGCGCCAAGAACATCATCGAGCCGGCAACGGCGCGTGCTTGCCAGTAAGGTGCGGCCGCTTCAACGGAAGCGATGAACGGATCGCCGGCCGCCCACGTGAGGCCTTGCAGCGTCCCCGCAATCGAGAGTACGGCGACGAGATCGTCACGCCTAAGAATGCGAGCCAGAAGTGCAGGCCGCAAGCCAGCCGCGACGGCTGTTTCTGGGTCGCGAACGGCAGCAATCCATAGATGCCGCCCCATGCGATGAACGTGATGAAGCCGTACATCGTCAAATGCGAGTGGCCGATCGTAAAGTTGGTGAAATGCCAGATCGTCTGTAAGCTGCGCATGGCTTCGATCGTGCCTTGCGTCGAACCGAGAAAGTAATACAAGACGCCGACCCAGATGAAGGGCAGCGCGTACGAACGGCGGATCGTCGCCCAGCGACCCCGCATCGTCAACCAGAAATTGCCCGAGCCCGCCCACACGGGCACGAGCATGCCGACGCTGAAGACGATCGCGAGCGTCTGCAGCCACCACGGCAGCGGCGTGAACTCGAAGTGGTGCGCGCCGATGATCGGATAAAAGACGAGATTTGTCCAAAACCCGAGCACGCCGAGGGCGTAGGAATAGATCGGACGGTTCAGCAGCTTCGGCAGCGCATAGTACGTGATGCCGAGCGCCAGAAACGTGAACCACATGCCGACCGCGTTGTGCATGTAGAAGCCCTGCACCGCGACTTGGCCGAGTCCGTGTTGGTACCATGGAATCCCCGCGGTAATTCCAAGGATCGTGGTGAAGACGAAGCCGCCGATCGTGTACCAATTCGAAATGTATATCTCGCGTTCGGCACGCGACGCGACCGTGGCGACGACGACGATCCCGCTGAGGACGACCGCGAGCACGAAGAACGCCGCGACCCACCAGACCCATTCGCGATATTCCTGATCGCCGTTGTTGATGCCGAGATCGAGCGTGATCGTGCCGAGCACCGCGGCCAGGTTGAACGCCGCGAGTGCTGCCCAGGCGAGTTTCTTTTGCGCGAGCGCAACGCCCGACGACCGCGCCGCGACCCAGAATGTGCACCCGACCAGCGCGACCGAAGCCCAGCCGTAAAACGTCCCGTTCGTGTGAATGGCGCGCAGGCGGCCGAACGAGAGCCAGGGTGCCGTGCCGAAGTCGGGATAGGGGAACTTGAAACTTTCCAGCAGCCCGACGGCGGTCGTCAGTAGCAACCAGAACGTCGCCGTTATCGTAAACGCAGAAAAGATCGCGACGTCTTCGCGCGACTCAACGGCAGCGGAGCGATGTGGTGGTGACGAGTCGGCGATCGTGGTCATCATTTTCGTTAGCGAACCATCTGCAGCAGCGAAAGCGTAGGCGGCGGCGTCGGTGGCGGACGTTCGGCGATCGCGCGGTGGCGAGCAATGATAACGTTCGCCGCCATCGCGAGCCATCCGGCCACGCCGCAGAGCGCGCCCGTTTCAAGCAGCGCAGCTGTCTCCAGCAAAAGCCCCGCCGCGCCGGCCGCGACCGCAGCTTGGAACAGCCCGAACGAGACCCAGCTCAGCGGCTCGGTCAGCAACTCACCGGGCCTCGTCTCGTCGTCGTCGCCGCGCGCCATGGTCGCGAGCAGCCGAATGCCGATGTGATAGAGGTGGCCGTTGACCATCTGGCCGATCCAACCGACGAGCAGCACGTACACCGCAGCGGCACCGGAGTGCGCGTCGACGAGCGCGCTCAGCGCAAGAGTGAGCCCGACCAGAAGCCAGACGGCGCCGCCCCAGAGGAACGCCTGCGGCGGCCGATGCGGCTGGGTCGCCCGACGTAGCACGTCGACGAGGTCGCCAATGTAGAGAAGCGCTCCGGCGGCGATCGTGATAACTCCGGTCCAAGCGAACGCCGCTTGGCCGAGTGCGAAACCGCGGCCATCGCGATGAGGCCGACGAATTCAGCCCCACCAGCAGCGGCGTGCGCCCAGCCGAAACGAGAACGACCGCCAGTTATCGGCCGCACGGTTTGCGTGGACACGCCCATTATCAGCACGGTCAGCCAGCCGATCGTCCCGAATGCCGCGTGAATCTGCGGGCCAAATACGATAACTGACGACGGCAGACGGCCGGCTAAAGCCCAGGCGAGTATAAATCCCAAGCCGGCGGTGACGAGCAGCGACGCGAGCGTCGCGGAGAGCGCTCGCGCGATCGCGGCCTCGACGCGCGGCCGCGCGTATCCGGCCGCAAGGATTCGCGCCGCCGGAACGAGGTAGCACCCCAAGCCGGTCAGGACGAGCGTCGCCGCCCACGGCAACGCCGGCAACGCCTGCCACCAAAACGCGGCGACGAGCGCGGCGACGCCGCACGCGTAGACGACGAGCGCGCGGCGCGCAAGCAACTCGCCTTTCCATGCAACGTCGGTGAAGGTCGGAATCACGTACACCAACACGGAAAGCGCAATCATCGTCAGCCAGCCGAGGGCAACGAGATGGACCCACGCCAGCGCCGGAAGGCCGACGGCGAACGGCTTGCGCACGGCCAGGACGAGTAGCACGATCCACGAGATGCCGTGCGCTGCAAAGCCGGTCAGCAGACCCGCCGGCGGAATCCAATGGCGCCGCGGTGCTGCCACGTTAGTGCGAGTCCAAGGTTAGCGAGTTCGGGCGCGACGTAGTGGGCGGCCGAACGCGCTGCCACGCGATGATGACGAAGATCGCAATGCCGAGCGGCTGCGCAACCGCCGACACGAGAAGCAGTGCGGCCGCGGCGACCGTCGCGCCGCCAAGCTGATACCACGGTTCGCCGACGAGCCGCAGCACGAGCCCACCGTTGAGCAAGGTGAAGCACGCCGCGACCATGCGCCGTGGATAACGCCCTTGCGTGCGGGGAAAGCGGGACCGGTTGAGCGGCAACATCCATAGCGCAATACCGATGACGGTATTGACCAGCCATCCCACCGTTCCGAGATGAGCGTGCTCGATCCCGAAACATACGGGACGGGATGCCCGACGGCTTCGAGCGCGAGCAGTACGCTGCCCGCGACGAAGCTGAGCGCCAGATAGCAGAGGCCCGCTTTGACGAACCAACGTGCCTCCGGCGGCATCGATTATTTGAAATAATCCGCGTTGATCGCCGTGTAGTGTTTCCACCGTTCCGGCACGTCTGCGTCGGCGTAGATGGCCTCGACCGGGCAGGCCGAGACACAGGCTCCGCAATCGATGCACACCTCGGGGTCGATGTAGAGCTGCGGATCCCCATCGGCACCATGGATGCAGTCGACCGGACAAACGTCGACGCACGACTTGTCTTTTGTGCCGATGCACGGTTCGGTGATCACGTAGCCCACGGCTGCATTGTCATCTTTTGCGGAGGGTTCGCGCTTTGACCGAAATCATT
>JAABUQ010004429.1_pt1 | contig 23989 bp, 20 predicted proteins | sample 5560001 | NCBI WGS metagenome assembly JAABUQ01 (sample SAMN10711888, study PRJNA513371) | rock metagenome | isolation source: Antarctica rocks | place: Antarctica: Victoria Land, Finger Mt nord | collected 2015-12-18
GAAGCTCATCAAACGGTCGATGTATGGCCGTGCCAAGTTTGATCTGTTGCGGCAACGGATGCTCTATGCGAGCACCTCCTGATCTCTTGGAGAGTCAGCATCGGTTCACACAATCCTCGGAAGAGCCACCAAAGCGGGTCAACTCCATCCCCTTCCCCGGTCATGCATTGGTAGACCGGGATTCTGCGTAGATACTTGACCTGGAGGGATATGTTTGCCTTCCCTCACTGACGCATATCCGCCCTGGCTGTTGAAATTCGATCCGCACGTCGGTGGCGTTTGTAGCTCCCGTTGTCGGATGTCGCAGTTGTCAGCTCTGAATCGCACCGATGGACCGTCTATTACCACCACGCAAGCGCCGTTTGGAGGGTCAGACCAGCGAAACCGGCCGCTCCGTCCGGCCATGGTCGCCGCCCCCGGCCCTTCGCGCTCAGCAACCGTTTCAGATTCTGCCCTGTTGCGATGAACAGCCCTTCCATGTTCACCTTCTGCAAACCCCGGAGCCGAAACTACGGCTTGGCAGTGCATTCCGATCGAGTGATGCACGCACGATCGGTGGCTTCCACGACGGGAGACGCTGATTACCAAGACCGAATGAGGAAGATCGATCGGTGACCAACCCGATTATCAACACCCTCGGCCCATTTTGAGATAGCCCCCAGTGCGTATGCATCACTTTCACGTCGTACCCGTGATCGAGTAAGAGGCCCACGATCCACCCGGCTCACGGCACCTCCTTCGTCGTAGGCACGATCAGGCAGTCCACCACCCGCGCCCCGTAGCCGCTATCGAAGACGAGGAGCGGATTGATGTCGATCTCCTGGACGAGATCGCCGAGGTCGAGGCATAGCCGCGAGAATTTTCCCAGAATCTCCACGACGGCGTCTGTGTCTGCCGGGGCCGCGCCCCGCGCACCGCTCCCATCGAGGATCGCCGCGCTGCGCAGGCGGGCGAGCATCGCGCGGCTGTCACGGTCGGTGAGCGGCGGCACGCCGAGCGCGATGTCCTGCAATACCTCGACAAACACGCCGCCCAACCCAACCATCACCGCCGGGCCGTACGCGGGGTCCCGCGTCATGCCGAGGATCATCTCGCGGCCACCGCTGACCATCTCCTGCACGAGGACGCCCGCGATTTGTGCGTCCGGATTGTACCGGCGGGCGTTGGCGATGATCGTCGTGAAACCGACCCGCACCGCCGCGTCGTCCCGCACATCCAGCAGCACGCCACCCGCCTCGGTCTTGTGGGCGATGTCGGGGGACTCGATTTTCAGCGCGACCGGATAGCCGATGGCGCGCGCCGCTGCGATCGCCGCATCCGCCGTCGTCGCGAGCGATTCGCGGGTCACGGGGATGCCGTAGAGGGCGAGAATGTCCTTCGCCGCGCGTTCGACGAGTGGCGCGCCTCCCGCCGCCGCGACGCGCGCCTGTGCCTGCCCCGCGACAGCGGTCGCCGTTGCCGGTACACGCTCGCCCGCCGAACGCATCCGCTGAAACTCTGCGTACTGCATGAGCGAGCGCACCGCGCGCAGTCCGTTGTCCGCGCCCTGGAGGAAGGGCACGCCATCCCAATGCACAACCGGCTCGACCGGGTCCTGACCGTATCGTCGGCCTTCCCGGATCCGCCCTGCGACGAGTGACGTGATGAGGAAGAGCGTGTCGGGATAGCGGCCCGGCATTGCGCGGAGGATTTCACCCACCGGCGTTGCGAGGTCGAAGCGCTCGGGGACTGCCTGACCGTAGACGATCGTGTGGATGTTGGGGTCCTCAGCCATCGCGACGAACGCACCTTCGGTGATCTGCGGCTGGCTCGCCGCCTGCCCGGTGACATCGAGCGGGTTGCTGATGTTGCCGAAGTCCGGGATCACGGTCTTCAATTTTTCGACCGTCTGCGGCGCGGGTTGCGGCATCGCGACGCCGAGGGCATGGCCGAGGTCCGACACCAGGCCGCAGGCGCCGCCCGAGGAGAAGATCGCGCCGACGCCGCTCCCGCGCGGCAGCCGCCTGGCGTGGAAAACCGCCAGCGTCTCATTCATCTCGTCCAGGGTATCAACGCGGACGACGCCGTACTGTCGCATGATCGCATCGGCGATCGCGTCCGAGCCGACCAGCGAGCCGGTATGCGCCTGCGCGGCCCGCCTGCCCGCCTCCGACCGCCCGATCTTCAGGACGACCAGCGGCTTTCGGCGCTCCGCCGCCATCGCCGCGACGCGCAGGAACTTCTGCGGGTCGCGGAACTGCTCGATGAAGCAGCCGATCACGCGCGTCTCGTCGTCCTCGACGTAGTAGCGCATGAAGTCCGTCGCATCGAGGTCCGCCTCGTTGCCCGTCGTCACGATATAGGTATAGCCGAACCCGCGCTCGCTCGTCGGCGTGACGACGCAGTATGCGAGCAGCCCGCTTTGGAAGACGAGGCCGACCGGCCCGCGCGGGACCGCATCGTACGGCCCCCAGATCGCGATCATCTTCGCCGGGGTGCTGATGATGCCGAGGCAGTTCGGACCGACGACGCGGATGCCGGTGCGCCGCGCGAAATCGCGGATTTGCTTCTGCCGCTGGTGCGCCTCGCCGTCGCTCTGCTCGCCGAAGCCGCTGGTGATGATGTTGACCGCCGCGACCCCGGCGCGCTCCGCCTGGCCGAGCACATCGAGGACGAGATGGCTTGGCACGACGACAATCGCCGTGTCCACGCCACCGGGGATCGCGTCGAGCGTCGGGTAGCACGCCGCGCCGAGCACCTCCTGGTGCCGGGGCGTCACGCCGAAAATCTCGCCCTGATAGCCACCGGCAATGATCTCGCGATGGATGTTGTACGCGAATCCCTGACGCGGCGTCGCCCCGACAATCGCAAGCCGCTTCGGGTGGAATAATGCCTCCATCGCCCGCGTAAACGCTGCCTGCTCGTCTGCCGCGCTCATCTTCTGCTCTTTCCGTCCGCTGCATCGGCCTTTGCGGTCGCCGCGATCCGATCTTGCCGCACTTCTTTCGGCAGGCCGAGCACGCGCTCGCCGAGGATGTTCTTCTGGATTTCCGCCGAACCGCCGTAGATCGTCCCGGCGCGTGACCACAAGAAGGCGTATGCCCAACTTCCCGGTTCACCGAATTGCGCGTCCGCCTCGAGGGCGAGCGCCTCCGGCAGGCCGCCGATCTGCTGCCCGTACGGCCCGAGAATGTCCTGGAAAAGTTCCTGGACGCGCTTGTCGAGTTCGGCGGTATGCAGTTTGGCGATGGACGCTTCCGGCCCCGGCCTCAGCCCTTTCTCTGCGCGACTGAGGAGCCGGAGCGCGGCGTAGCGGAGCACCTCGATCTCAGCGTAGATCTCGCCCAGTTTCTGCCGGACGTTCGGGTCCTCAATCGCGGGCTTGCCGTTGCGCTTGAGCGTCTTGCAGGCTTCGATCATCCGGTCGAACATTTTCTGCAGGCGGGCGACATGGCCGAGCGCGCTGCCGCTGCGCTCATACGAGAGCGTCGTCTGCGCGATCCGCCACCCGGCGTTCATCTCGCCGACGAGGTTGTCCGCATTCACACGCACATTCGTGAAGAAGACTTCGCAAAACTCCTGGTTGCCGCTGATCTGCTTGAGCCGCCGCACTTCGATGCCCGGCTGATGCATGTCCACCATGATGCAGGAGATGCCCTGATGCTTCGGCGCGCCGCGGTCGGTCCGCGCGAGCAGGATGCCCCAGTCGGCGTGATAGGCGTCGCTCGTCCAGATCTTCTGCCCGTTGATAATGAATGCGTCACCGTCCCGGTCGGCGCGGCATTGGAGGCTGGCGAGGTCGGACCCGGAGTTCGGCTCCGAATACAACTGGCACCAAATCTCCTCACCTGTCAGCAGCTTCGCGACATGATCGCGCTTCTGCTGTTCGGTGCCGTGGTGGATGAGCGTCGCCACATAGATATCAATGCCGAGGCCGTCCAACCCCACGGGGGCATTGGCGCGCGCCATCTCCTCGGCGACGATCGCCTGCTCCATCGGGCGCGCCGGATGGCCGCCGTACTCCTCCGGCCATCCCGTGCCGCGATAGCCCGCGTCGTACAGTTTCCGATGCCATTGCTGCTTCTCCGCCAGCGTTTCGAGTTTCACGCTCGTGCCCGGCACGCTTGCTTCCAGCCAGCGGCGCGCCTGCTGACGAAAGGCGGTGTCCGCCTTTGTGTAGGTGAGGTCCAAGTATATAACCCCCTCGTAGGATGGGCAGGGAGATGTACTATCCCGCCGAGTCCCTGCGGCCTGTAGGGACTTGGCGGGGCATTCATCGTATCTACGGGTCCTTCCGACCGCTACTTGATCAGCCCCTGCTGCTTGAGGAAGGCCCGGGCCACGTCGCGCGGCTCCTTCTTGTCCTGGTCGACCTGCAAGTTCAGGCCGGCCATCGTCTGGTCATTGATCTTGCCCCCCAGCTTATTGAGCACGTCGCCGACCTTCGGGTCCTTGCTGAGCAGGTCCTGACGGACCACCGAGGCGGCGAAGTAGGGCGGGAAGAAGTGCTGATCGTCCTGTAGGACAACCAGATTCAGTGCCGGGATGCGCCCGTCGGTCGCGAAGGCGGAGATCACATCAACCTGCTTCGAGGCCAGTGCCTGATAGGTGATCCCCGCATCCATGCCCTTCGGGTCCTTGAACTTCAGGTCGTACGCCTTCGTCAGCCCCGGCATGCCATCGGGCCGGGTGAGGAACTCCTGGGTGGCGCCGAAGTTCAGTGAATCGGACTTCCCCTTCAGGTCGGAGATGGTCTTCACACCGAGTTCGGTCGCCTGGTCCTTGCGCATGGCCAGGGCGTAGGTGTTGTTGAAACCCAACGGGTTGAGCCAGGTGACCTTGAATTGCTTCTCGTATTCCCCCTTCACCAGGGTGTACACCTGCTGCGGGTCGTTCTGCACCGGCAGCTTAAGGATGGCCGTCAGCCCGGTGCCGGTGTACTCGATGTAGGTGGTAATGTCGCCGCTGACCAGCGCCTGATGCACGACGGCGGTGCCACCGAGATTCAGCTTCCGCTCGACCGGATAGCCCGCGTCCTCCAGCAGGAGCGCGGTCATCTCGCCGACGAGGATATTCTCGGTGAAGTTCTTGGAGCCGATGACGACCTTCGACTTCCCGCTGCCCGATCCCGACCCCCCGCAGGCCGTCGCAAGCATGAGCAGGACGGCAGCGACCATGAGTAGCCACGGGCGGCGCCCCCCGGTCATCAACAGCATGTTGCGTCTCTTTGCCATGATCAGATACCCCTTTCGTGATGCGCCCAGCGGTAATCGGTACGGTGTCGCCGTGGTGATATCCGCGTCTCTTCCCCCTTTCCCCACATGGCCTGGAGACCAGCGGGACCACGTTCCTATCCGCTGTCGCGGGAGAAGCGCCCCGGCAGTTAGCGCGCCCCCTCAGCCCGCAGGCCGGCCGGCACGATCAAGCGGCGCAGACGCCCCATCCCGACCTCCGCCACCATCGCGAGCAGTGCGACCGGCACCGCCCCGGCCAGGAGGACCGGCGGATCCACCATCGCGAGTCCCTGCAGGATCAGATCGCCAAGCCCGCCGCCGCCGATGAACGCCGCGAGGGTCGCGATGCCGATATTCTGGACGGTGGCGGTCTGTACTCCGGCGAAGAGCACAGAACTGGCGAGCGGGAGTTCGACCTGCAAGAGCAGCTGGATGTCGCTGGCCCCCATGCCGCGCGCCGCGTCAACCACCGCGCGATCGACGCTGCGCAAGCCCACGTAGCCGTTGAGGAAGATCGGCAGGATCGCCCGGATGGTCAGCGCGAAGAGGGACGGCCGGAATCCGATGCCGAGGACCGGCAGGGTCAGGCCAAGAACGGCCAGGCTCGGAACCGTCTGTCCCACCCCGGCCAGCCAGGTCATCGGTTTCGCCAGCACTTCGACGCGCGTGGCCAGCACCGCCAGCGGCAGCCCCACGAGGATGCCGAGTAGGACCGAGAGCAGGGTTAACTGGATGTGCTGAGACAGGAGACGCAGAAAGGTTTCCGGGTGCTCGCGGATATAGGTGATGAACGCCAGCGGATTGTGCATCGCGGCCGCTACCCCTTTCCGCCAACCGGCCCGACATCGCGCCGCAAGACCTCGCCGAGCCGCGTCAGGCCCCAGTCCGCCGCCAGCGCGAGCAGCGAGGTTGTCAGCGCGCCCGCGACGATGCGATCGCCGTCCAGCGTCCGGATGCCGTCGAAGATCAGGCGACCGAGGCCGCCCGCGCCCACCAGCACGGCGACGGTGGCGATGCCGATCGCCGCGACGGTGGCCACCCGCACCCCGGCCAGGATGATCGGGAGCGCGAGCGGCAACTCCACCAGCAGCAATCGCTGGGTGGGCGTCATGCCCATGCCGCGGGCCGCGTCGAGCGTCGCGGGGCTCACGGCGTCGATCCCTGCGACCGTGTTGCGGATGATTGCCAGTAGGGAGTAGACGACGAGCGCGATGATCGCGGTCGAGGCCCCGAGGCCGGTGAAGGGGATCAGGATCGCGAAGAGCGCCAGACTCGGCACGGTATAGAGCACGCCGGTCGCGTTATTGACCGGCCCTTCCAGCCAGCGCAGCCGCGTCACCAGAATGCCGACCGGGATACCGATCAGCATCGCCACCAGGACGCTGATCAGCACGATCTTCAGGTGCTCGGCGGTCAACGTTAGCACGCGATCCGGGTGGTCAATGAGGTAGCGCATCGGGCCCCCCTTCCCCCTCATCCATCGCGCCGGTCGCGATCGTCTCGCCCAGCAGCTGGGCCAGCCGCAGGTAGGAGAGATAGCCGGTCGGGCGCCCGGCGGCGTCGCCGATCCAGAAGCCATCCCCCCCGGCGCAGTTCTTACCCAGCCGCCGCGCTGCTTCGAGGACGGGGAGAGTGCCAGGGAGGACGAGGCCATTCGCCGGGACATCGCCCGGCATCGGGGCGGCCAGTTCGTCCAGGGTGGTGAACTGCAGGGCGCGCAGGTCGCGGTCCTCGCCGATGAATGCCGTCACGAACGCGTCGGCCGGCTGGCGGAGCAGATCGGCCGGAGCGCCGTTCTGGACGATGCGCCCGTCTGCCATCAGAACGATCCGGTCCCCCAGCAGGAAAGCCTCGCTGATGTCGTGGGTGACGAAGACGATCGTCTTGCGCACCGCCGCCTGGATGCGGCGGAGCTCGCGCTGGAGTTGTTTGCGCGTGATCGGATCGACCGCGCCGAACGGCTCGTCCATCAGGATGATCGGCGGGTCGGCGGCCAGCGCCCGCGCCACGCCGACCCGCTGCTGCTGGCCGCCGGAGAGCTGGCGCGGGTAGCGATTGGCGAAGATCTCCGGGGGGAGGCCGACGAGCGCGAGTAATTCGTCGGCGCGCTGGCGCCGCTTCTCGCGCGGCCAACCGAGCAGGCGCGGGACGACCGCCACGTTGTCGGCGACGGTGAAATGGGGGAACAGCCCGCTCTGCTGGATCACGTAGCCGATGCCGCGCCGCAACTCCACGGCGTCCAGGGAGCGAATATCGCGCCCATTGACGACGATGCGCCCCGCTGTCGGCGTCTCCAGACGGTTGATCAGCCGCATGGTGGTCGTCTTGCCCGAGCCGGACGGGCCGATCAGCACGCAGAGCTCGCCCTCCCCCACCGCGAAGCTGACATCGTCCACCGCCCGCACCGTCTGACCGTGGGAGGTGAATGCCTTGGAGACGCCCTCGAGCGTGATCACCGGCCCCTCCCTCGCTGTGGCGATGCCGCGTCGGACTGGCTATCTTCCCAAGCGAGCAACGTCCCTTCCTGCTGCGTCGCACTACTCCCGCCGGGCACATAGATGCCGGCCTCGCTGGCGGCGTCCTCCATGCGTTGCAGGCGGGCCCGGGCCTGCTCCCCCAGCCGCACGCCGAGTTCCGAGACGAGGCAATTGATCAGCGCGGCAGGCGCGGCCAGGGAACCGACGAAGTCGATCATGCTGGGCTTGGCGAAGAGCGCCACCTCGGCGAGCGGCAACACCGGGGAGAGGGGGCTGTCGGTGATGGCGAGCAGCCGGACCCCCAGACGGTGGGCGTAGCGCGCGAGGGCCACCATCTCCGCCGGATAGCGCGCGAAGGCGATCACGATGAGGAGGTCGCCGGTGTCCATCAGGCGCACACGGTCATACAGCGATGAGTCGGCCTGCGTAGAGACCTGGATGTTCGGCTTGATCTTGCCGAGGGAATACCCGAAGAAGGTCGCCAGCGGGCTGACGTAGCGGAAGCCGAGGATGGTGACGCGCTCTGCGGCGCGGATCGCATTGGTGAAGGGTTCGAGCTGCGGCTCGGAGAACGTTTGCGCCAGCGCACGCAGGCTCTCGCAGTCCGCATCGATAATGCGACGCAGCAGGGCCGCCGGCGAGCGATCGGCCGTGGGCAATTGCTGGAGGCGCTCGACTGCGGTCAGGTCGAAGTTCACCCGATCCTGGATGCTGGATCGCAGGGCGTCAAAGTTCCGATAGCCGAGCACCGCCGGGAATCGCACCACGGTGGCCAGGCTGACGCCGGCGGCGGCGGCAAGTTCGCGGGTGCTCATGAACGCCACCCGCACATAGTTGTCGCTCACGAACGCCGCCAGCCGGGCCATCTTAGGCGTCAGCGTTGGCTGCGCGGTCGCCACGCGCGTGAGGAAGTCGTGGCCCACACCATGAAGCATATGATTCTTCCTTATGTTACTGCGCAATCATTCGTATAGTACGGTCGGGTGAATTCCCTGTCAAGGGGCCGGGTCTGACATCCGGGCGTAACTCAGATTTCCCAGTGGTAGCAGGCTTTCCAGCCTGCCGTCCCGTGCCGAGAGGCAGGCTGGAAAGCCTGCTACCACCCTGTTTCCTCCCATGTATCCGCAGTTATGTCCGGATGCCCGTTTCGTTTCTTGACAATCGCGAATGCCTGTCTCATCATTCATATGATTCGTAACTGATGAAGAGGTGGATCAGGTGATTCAGCGACACTATGACGACTCTTCCGGCGCGGCTCGCCGCCTTCGGTCGGAAGACCACCTCGTCGCTCAGGGGCCGCGCACGCGCCTCGTGGCGGATTTCGTCCATGATCTGCGCTGGGATGATCTACTCGCTCCGGTGCAGGGTCAGGCGATCCGCGTTCTGCTCGATCTTTGCGGCTGCGCGCTTGGCGGGAGTCGCACCCGCGTGGCGCAAATTTTCGCCGCCTACGCGCGGCATACCCATGGTAGCGGGGATGCGACAATCATCGGCTCATCATTCACTGCATCAGCGGTAGGGGCTGCGCTGGCGAACGGCTATGCCGCCTCCGCCCTCGACATCGACGACGGCTATCGCCCGCTGAAAGGCCATCCCGGCGCGGTGGTCTTCCCCGGTATCCTCGCTGCGGCCGAGCACGTTGGCGCGAATGGACAGGCATTCTTGACGGCGCTTGTCGCCGCCTACGAGGTCGCGATGCGGGCCGGTCATATCCTGCACGCGTTCTACGGCTTCTATCACGGCACGGGATCATGGGGACCGATTGGCGCGGCCGCCGGCGCGGCTCGATTGCTCGGTTGCACACCGGAGCAGATCTGGCACGCGATGGGCGTCGGCGAATTCCACGCGTGCATGACACCCGAGATGCGCTCGGTCGATCACCCGAGCATGCTCAAGGATGGCATCGGCTGGGGCGCGATGGTCGGCCTTGCGTCCGCCGAGCTCGCCGCCCGCGACCTCACCGGGATCCCGAGCCTCTTCGATACGACCGATGGGGCAGACATCCCCCTCGATGATCTCGGACGGGAATGGCTGATCATGCGGCTCTATTTCAAGCCGCACGCCTGCTGCCGCTGGGCACAGCCGGCGGTTGACGGGGCGCGCGCTGCCGCTCGGCAACTTGGCGTCGCATTTGCGGACATCGCATGTGTGCGCGTCCATACCTTCGAGGCGGCGTTGCATCTGCGAAACGCCGCTCCCCGTTCGACGGAGGAGGCGCAATTCAGCCTTCCGTGGCCGGTTGCCTGTGCGTTGATCGATGGCGCCGTCGGACCGGAGCAGGTGCGGGAGTCGGCCCTGGCGGATCCCGACCGTCGCGCGCTCGCGGCTCGCGTGGAGATGGTGCATGATCCGGACATCGAAGCCGCCTTTCCCGATCGGGCTCTCGCCTGGGTGGAGGTGGAGACCGCCGATGGGCGATCTGCCCGTTCCGGCCTCATTGCGGCGCATGGCGATCCTGACGCGCCGCTCACCGACGCTGAACATACCGAGAAGTATCACCGGCTCGTCACACCCGTGCTTGGCGCGCGACGCGCGGAGGAGTTGCGCGCCACGATCGAGGCGCTCCCTTCCGCGCGCGATATTCGCGGCTTGACGCGCCGACTGCGTGATGAATCATAACGTTGCATTGACTTGACTCTATGGAGCATTTGCTTTAGTGTGGAGCCGTTCTCCCGCTACGCGCGGCGGATGGGCGCGGATCGCTCGATCAGGCTATGGAGACGAGGCATGCAGACGCGTCGGTGCGAGTTCTACAGTGATGGTGTCCGCCTTGAAGGGCTCCTCCAGTTGCCGGACGAGGCTCCCCCGCAACAGCATCTCCCAACTATCCTGCTCTGCTCCGGTTTTCAGGGGTTGAAGGAGTTGATCCCAGCGAAGCTATGGACACCGTTCACCGCAGCGGGCTATGCCTGCTTCGCCTTCGACTACCGCGGTTTCGGCACCAGCGACGGCGAGCGTGGTCGCATCCTGCCACGCGAGCAGGTCGAGGACGTGCAGAACGCCATCACGCTGCTGGGGCAGCAGCCCGAACTCGACCCGGAGCGCATCAGCCTGCTTGGCTGGGGGCTGGGGGGTGGGATCGTCGTGCAAGCCGGCGCGGAGGACCCACGGGCACGGGCGATCGCCTGCCTCAATGGCGTCGGCGATGCGGGTCGGGCTGTCCGCGACTCTCGATCCTATGCCGAGTGGCTCGCCATACAGGATCGGGTCGCCGCAGACCGCGTCCGGCGCGTCCTGACGGGACGCTCGCAATTGGTCAGCCCGTGGGAGGTCGTCTTCCTCGACCCGACGACGCGGGCGAACGTCGACGAAGACATGTACGGCAACCACCAGCGCTTCGGTGTCGATATGTCCCTGCAATCGGCGGAGGCCTATTACGCGTTTCGGCCGGAACTTGTCGTGGACCGCATCAGTCCGCGGCCCTTGCTGATCGTCCACGGCGGACGGAACGCCTTGCACCCGATCGACGAAGCGCGCAGCCTCTACGCGCGCGCCCGGGAACCGAAGGAATTGATCGAGATCGCGGGAGGGCAGCACCTGGATTGGATCCAGCCGGGTGATCCAATGTATGCGACGACGATGCCGCGTATCATCGACTGGTTCCGGCAGCACCTCCCGTATGAAGCGGCGCAGCCTATCCCCGAGCGGCTGCACCGATAATCGAGGCACGCCCGGCGGCGGGAGCCGGATACGGTGGACGGCAACGGTTGGACAGGGAGGTACCCCAGGATGCGACGCACGTACGAGGTCATCGTTATCGGTTGCGGCGGGATCGGCAGCGCCGCCGCCTACTGGTTGGCGCAACGGGCCGGCGCCAATGTCCTGGCCATCGAGCAATTCCAGCTCGGGCATGATCGCGGCAGTTCCCAGGATCACTCGCGGATCATCCGCCTCTCGTACCACGATCCGCACTACACCACCCTCGCCAAAGCCGCCTACCATCTGTGGGGCCAGCTCGAAGCGGAGGCCGGACTGCAGATCCTCTTCAAGACCGGCGGGTTGGACCTGGAGATGATCGGGGCAACGGGACCCAAGGATTTGTCGCACTGCGCAGCGACGATGGCCGCGCACGGCATCCCCTACGACGAGTTGAGCGCCCGAGAGATCATGGATCGGTGGCCGCAATTCCGCCTGCCGGACGCCGCCCGTGGACTGTACCAATCCGACAGCGGCATCGTGGAGGCCCGCAAGGCCAACGCGGTCCACGTCGCACTCGCGCGCCTCCACGGCGCGACCATCCGCGAGGGCCTCCCCGTGCGGGCGATCCGGCCGAGCGGGGGGGCGGTCGAGGTGATCACCGATGAGGGCGTCTTCACCGCCGGGCATCTGGTCATCGCCGCCGGAGCCTGGACGAGCAACCTCCTCGGCGGCATCGGCATCCACTGGCCGCTCACCGTCACGCAGGAGCAAATCACCTATTTTGCCACCCCGCATCTGCGCGACTTCACCCCCGATCGGTTCCCGATCTGGATCTGGCGAGCGCCGGAAGAGTTCTACGGGTTCCCCATCTATGGGGAAGTCGCCACGAAGGCGGGCCAGGATGTGGGCGGCGACGAGGTGACGGCGGAGACCCGGACGTTCGAGCCGAATCCGCGGACCCACGCGCGGCTCGTCCGCTTCCTCGAGGCGCATATCCCGCAGTTCCTCGGCCCGGAGCTCTACACCAAGACATGCCTCTACACGATGCCCCCCGATCGGAACTTCGTCATTGACTCGGCGCCGGGCTATCCGCAGATCACCGTCGCCGTCGACGCCGGCCATGCCTTCAAGTTCGCCACGCTCATCGGCCGCATTCTCAGCCAGCTGGCCCTCGATGGCCGCACAGAATATCCGATCGCCCCATTCCGGGCGGACCGACCGGCGCTCACCGATCCGACGTTCCCGCCGGTGTTCCGCAACGAGGCCGTTATCCATCAACGCTGACCGCGTGGGCGGTTGGTCGCCGCGAGGACCCCATAACGAGAAGGAGCATACCGATGCGCGATGACGCTTCCACCATGAGGATTGGCCTTCTGGAGCGACTCCAGGCCGGGCCGGTGATCTGTGCCGAGGGCTATCTCTTCGAGTTCGAGCGGCGTGGGTATTTGCAGGCCGGGGCCTTTGTCCCCGAGGTAGTGCTCGAGCACCCGGAGCTCGTCGCGCAGCTCCATCGCGAGTTCGTCCACGCCGGTTCGGATGTGGTCGAGGCCTTCACCTACTACGCGCATCGGGAGAAACTCCGGTTGATCGGCAAGGAACATCTGCTCGAGGAGATGAACCGGCAGGCCCTCGCAATCGCCAAGGCAGTCGCGCTGGAGAACGGTGCGCTCTTCGCCGGCGACATCTGCAACACCAACGTCTTCGTCGGGGACGATGCCTCGCGACGGGCTGTGCGGGCGATGTTCGAGGAGCAGGTCGGCTGGGCGGTCGACGCGGGGGTTGATTACATCATCGGCGAGACCTTCTCATGGGGTGAGGAAGCGCTCATCGCGCTCGATGTCATCAAGCAGGCCGGGAAACCGGCCGTGATCACGCTCGTCGCCCACCAACAGCCGGAGACGCGCGAGGGATGGTCGCCAGCGGAGGCGTGCCGACGACTGGAGGAGCGGGGCGCGGATGTTGTCGGACTGAACTGCAGTCGCGGGCCGCGGACAATGCTCCCGTTGCTCAAGGAGATCCGGGCGGCGGTCACCGGGCACGTCGCGGCGCTGCCCGTGCCGTACCGGACGGATGAACAGGAGCCCTCGTTCCAATCGCTGCGTGACCCCGCCACTCCGGCGGCCCCGGGCGGACGGCCGTTCCCCACGGCTCTCGATCCATTCACTTGCACCCGATACGAGATCGGGGACTTCGCGCGGGAAGCCTGGGAGTTGGGAATTCGCTATCTCGGTGTCTGCTGTGGCGCCGGCCCGCACCATATCCGGAGTATGGCCGAGGCGCTCGGCCGGACGCCGCCGGCCAGCCGCTACACCGCCGACATGTCCAACCACGCCTACCTCGGTACGAATCCAAGCCTGAAGGAAGAAAACTGGGAGTATGCGAAGAAACTCTGACGCGGGCACAGCGACCCATCCTCACAGGACTGTCTTGTACATCGACACCGAGCACGACAGGGTGCTCGCGCATCCCGAATCCGGCCCGGCCCACCGGGTCAAGCTCGAAGCGGCACGGGCCCGCCTCGCGGCGGCGGCCGGGGGGCCGTGCCTGTCGCTGCGCTTCCCCGAGGTTTCCCCCGCGCAAGTCGAGCACATCGCGCCGGCGGCGCTGGTGATCAGTGGCAGCACCACCGACTGGGCGGAGTACGACTTCTCGTCCCTGGACGGGCTCCTGGCCACGATCCGCGCCGCGCCCGTACCGATCCTGGGCATCTGCGCCGGGCACCAGCTGATCGGCTTTGCCCACGGCGCGCCGTGGGGCCCGCTCGGCCCTTTGCACGCAGGGGAGATCGATCCCGACCCGCGTTTCGCCCCCGGACGGCGGAAGGAGCGCGGCTTCCTGCCCATCGAGGTGGACCCGCGCTGCCCGCTCTTCCAGGGCTTGGACCAGACCGCCGCCTTCTTCCAGTCGCATTACTGGCAGTTGGAGGGTGTACCCCAAGGGTTCGCCGCGCGCGCGCACTCACTGTGGTCGCCGATCCAGGCAATCGAGCGGCTGGATCGGCCGGTGTTCGGCGTGCAGTTCCATCCGGAGCGCTACGGTGCCGCCCAGCCGGACGGCGCGACCGTCCTGCGCAACTTCTTCGCGCTGGCGCGGGATCCTTGAGCGCACGCGGCTGCCCTTATGTGCTGATCCACGGTGGCGGATGCGCCACGGGTGACAAAGGGAATTGTAGTGGAACCGAAATCTCGTTTTGAAACTCGTCTCGCTATCAAGGGGGTAAATCAGACTAATAGATTGTATGTCAGCATCGTATCAGAAAGGCCCGAGCCTGGTCTGAAAATAGGCCCTCCCACGCGGCGCGGGGTTCGAGCGTCACCGTGTATCCCAGCCCTTCCAGTTGGTGTACCAGTCGCCGCTCCGCCCCCTGGCGATCCCGCTCCACGAAGTAGTGCGGGCCGAGATCCTCATAGACGGTCCCATCGCGCACGATGTGGTAGATGATCACCAGAATCGTGTGCCCCACCGCCATCGCTGCCCGGCTCTTCCCCCGCCGCGCCGCCAGGCGCCGGTACTGTGCTTCGAGATACGTGCCTTTCTTGCGTGCCGCCGCATGTGCCGCTTGCACCAACTGCGCCCGCAGCCACGCATTCCCTTTGCGTGTCCTGCCACCGCGCTGCGTGCCCGCGCTCTCGTTACTCCCCGGACACATCCCCGCCCAACTCGCCAGATGCCCGGCGGTCGGGAAGCGGCGCATGTCGGTGCCGATTTCGGCGAGCAGTGCTTCGGCGACGTAGCGCCCGATCCCCGGGATCGTATCGAGGCGATCAACCAGATCATCGGCGGGTTGCAGTCGTGCGGCAATCTCGGCGCTCACCGCGGCAATCGTCGCCTCAAGGAAGTCGATGTGCGCCAGTTGCTGCGCCACCATGAAGCGTTGATGCGCACCAAACTGGCCGACCAGCGCCTGTTCGAGCGCAGGAAGCTTCTCCCGTAACCGCCCTTGGGCGTATTGCGCCAGCGCTGCCGCGTCGGTCGCACCTGCGATCAGCGCCATGAGGATATCCCGACCGGACTTGCCGAGAATCTGCCCAGAGGGCGCCCGGTCGCCACTGAGGCGAGCTTGATATTCGCGCCCTCCAATGTCTTCTGCAGTCGGTTTGCCTCCGCTGTCCGCTCGCGCACGAGCGTCGTCCGGTCGCGCGTCAGTTCCCGTAACTCCCGCTGGGCGCGCTCGGGCACGTAGCTGCCAGTGAGCAAACCATGCCGCAGCAAGTTCGCGACCCATTCGGCGTCGGTGACGTCGGTCTTCCGGCCGGGAACCGCCTTCATGTGCCGGGGATTGACGAGCAGCAGGGTGAACACTCCTTCGAGCAGATTCCAGATCGGCTTCCAGTAGACGCCGGTACTCTCCATCGCCACCTGTGTGCAGCCCGCCTCGACCAACCAGTCCGACAGTGTCAGGATGTCCGCCGTCATCGTGCCGAACGTCCGCACCGTCGTGGACGCCGCACCCGGCGAGCCGGGCAGCGACAGGCAGGCGACGATGCTCTTCTTGTGGATATCCAGTCCGCGACACCGCTCATGGATCACTTCCATCGCGCACTCCTCCCGGATACTGACAGCCGAGGGGAGTGTCCGCAAATCAGTCGGTTGGTCTGCGCGCTCGCGGCGGCAATCAGTGGTACCCAAGGACACTCGGGGTCACCTTGTTGAGCGGGCTCGGGGCACCATCCTCACCCGACCTCCGTCCACTCGGCTGGACAAGGGAGAGCATACGCCTCTTTTCATCTGCCAGTAGCACCGCGCCGCGGTATCGCCCTTGTTGAAAAAGTCGGTAGCCGTTGGAGCGGTCTGCAGCGTTTGTCGCCAACACTCATCTTTCATTGCGCGGTATCGCCCGTTTGCTGACGTGTTAGCGTAGCGCGAAGTGTAACCGAGACGGCAAACCGGCGATTCCGGTCGCGCCGTCCGGCCAGGGGCGGCGCCCCCACCCCTTCGCGCTCAGTAGTCGCTTCAGGTTCTGTCCCGCCGCGATGACCAGGCCCTCGATCATCTCGGTATCCCCGCCGACGCGCGCGTGCTCGTCGCGGCGCTCGTCGACGTGCTAGCGGAACTGCCCGCCCCCGGTGTGCGCGACCTCCCGACGCACGATCGGACAGCATGCCGCTACTGTCAGGAGTCGTGTCCGATCTGCCCTGTGTGGGCAAGTGCCCCGATCAGATTGAGGATCAGCCGCGCTGCCAGAAAACTGGTCATGTTCCTGACATCAATGGCGGGCGCTACTTCGACGAAATCGAGGCCGACGATCGTGCCTTTCGCAGCGATGCCGCGCAGGAGATTTGTCGCCTCATAATACGTCACGCCACCGAAGGCGAGGGCGCGCGTGCCGGGTGCGATGGATGGATCGAGGCCGTCCGCATCGAAGGTCATGTAATACCGCTCCGCCGCCGGAATCCGCGCCAGGACATCCTCAACGCCGATCCGGTGCAATTCCTCCGCGCCAATCAGGACGCTGCCGTACGCGCGAGCGTCATCGAACTCGCTCTGCCGTCCGCTGCCAACGGAGCGTAACCCGATCTGGGCCATACCGCAGATCCAGGGCAATTCCGAGGCCCGGCGCATCGGGCTGCTCAACCCCTCGCGCACGCCGTTCCGCTCGTCCCGCCAGTCGAGATGGGCGTCAATCTGGACGATGCACATCGGCGCGCGCCCCTCGTATGCACGCAGCACGGGAATCGGGATCGCGTGATCCCCGCCAAGGACGATGGGTATCGCGCCGCGATCCAGGATCGCGCGGATCGCGCGGGTCGCCGTGTGGTTGTTCGCTTCGTACGCGCCTGGCGTCATCGCGACGTCGCCGCAATCCACGATCCGGACCGTGCGCCCCGCGAAAATGTCGCCGCCGAAGTCGAAGTCATAGTGCGTCAGGAACCGGGCCGGGCGCAACGATTGCGCGCGGATCGCATCGGGCGCGGCGCTGCAATCACCGCGCGACGCGGCCATGTCGTACGGCGTGCTGTAGGGGATGCCGATGATCGCGATATCTGCATCGAGTGTGTCAAGGTCCGTGCATCGCGGCATCGCGAGGAATGTGGGCCGGTCACTCGGGACGGGCACGATCTCGCCATTCATCATCTGCTCCTCACACGTTGCGCATCGTCGGGTCCAGCACGTCGCGCAGCCAGTCGCCGATCCGGCTGATAGAGATCGTCGTTAGAGTAAGCAGGATACCCGGGAAGGTACTGATCCACCATGCCGTGTTCAGGTATTCACGCCCCTCACCGAGCATCCCGCCCCACGAGGCAGTCGGCGGCTGGACGCCGAGGCCGAGGAAGGAGAGGGTGCTTTCGAGGATGATGGTCCGCGCGAGGTCAAGCGAGGCGACGACGATCAGCGAGGCGGCGATATTGGGCAGGATATGGCGGAAGAGGATGCGGCTCGCCGTCCCGCCGATGGCGCGCTCCGCCGTGACGAACTCCTGCTCCTTGACTGTGAGCACCTGCGCCCGTGCGATCCGCGCGTACGTCACCCAGCCGCTGATGCCGACAACGATGATTAGGTTGCGCAGGGACGGTCCGAGCACCGCGATCACGGCGATGGCGAGCAGGATGAACGGGAACGCGAGTTGCATGTCGCCGAGTGTCATGATCGTTTCGTCGAGCCAGCCGCCGAAATAGCCCGCGAGCAGCCCGAGGAGGGAACCGGAAAGGCCGCCGACGAGTACGGCCGCGAAGCCGACGGTGAGCGAGATGCGCGCGCCCCAGAGCATGCGGGAGAGAACATCGCGCCCCAGGCCGTCCGCGCCGAGCACGTAGGTGGGGTCGCCCGAGAGGAATGCCGGTTTGGCAAGGCGGCCGGAGAGCGCGCCGACAGCCGGATCGTAGGGCGACAGAAGGGGCGCGAAGACTGCCGTGAGCACGATGACCGCGAGCACGCCAAGAAAGAGCCAGACGGGCAGGGGGATGCGCCGCCGTCGGCGGGCGACGCGCGCCACGGGCTCGTCCGCAAGGGCAGGGAGCGCGGAGGGGCTGCCGACAGGCCGTACGGCATCGCGGCGCGTGTGCATCCGTCCCTTCCTCACGCCGCGCGGATGCGCGGATCGAGCCGCCCATAGAGGAGATCCGTCGCGAGATTGACGAGCACGAAGGCGACGGCGGCGATGAAGACCGTCGCCTGGACGACGGGGTAATCGCGGTTGCGGATGGCGTCGATCGCCAGTCGCCCCATCCCCGGCCACGAGAAGATCGTCTCCGTGACGACCGCGCCGCCGAGGAGCGCGCCGAACTGCAACCCCATAATTGTAATGACGGGAATGAGCGCGTTGCGGAAGGCATGCGTCATCGCGACCACGCGCGGCGACAGCCCCTTCGCCCGCGCCGTGCGGATGTACTCCTGCCCCATCGTCTCCAGCATCGAGGAGCGTGTGAGGCGGGCGATGGAGGCCATCGCGTACGTCCCGAGCGTGATCGTCGGCATGACGAGATGCGAGAGGCCGCCGCGCCCGCCGACTGGCAGGAGGTGAAAGCGCACGGAGCAGAAGAGGATGAGCAGGATGCCGAGGTAGAACGTTGGCAGCGCCTGCCCGACCACCGCAATTGTCATCGTCAGGTTGTCCACGACGCCGCGCGGTCGCACGCCCGCCAGGATGCCGAGCGGCAGCCCAATAACCACTGCGAAGATGAAAGACGCAAGGGCGAGGAGAAGCGTCGCGGGGAGCCGTTCCACCGTCAGCCGGACGGCGGATTGGTGGAAACGGAGCGACTCGCCGAGATCGCCCCGCACCGCGTGGCTGAGGAAGACACCATACTGCACAGGCAGCGGGTCGTTGAGGCCATAGCGGTCCCGCACCTGCCGCACCACCGCCGTCGGCGCGTCCGGCGGCAGGAGAAGCGTGATCGGATCGCCCGAGAGCCGGGTGACGACGAAGACGATGGTGCTGACACCCCAGAGCACGATCACCGTACGGATGAGGCGTCGGAGCAGAAAATTCCCCATCTGCCCGCCCTCAGCCCGTCACGAAGCTGGTGATTTCCTTGCGGAGATTCAGGTTGAGCGTGCCGTAGAGCTTGAAGTTGACGTAATTCGCGACCCCCCAGGAGGTGTACGGCTGGATGATTGGCAGCCAGGGGAAGTTCTCGCGGAAGATCTCGTCCATCCGTCGATAGTCCTTCTGTCGCAGGTTCGCGTCGAGCGAGACGCGCGCCTCCGCGCCGAGTTTGTCGAACTCGGGATCGCGCCAGTAATCTTGCGGGCCGCCGGGACCGAGCAGCCGCCACAACATGCCGTCCGGGTCCTGCGTCGTGCTCCCCGGATCGCTCCACCAGAGTCCCTTGAAGGATTTCGCCGTATTCTTCTGCGCCCGGACGGAGATTTCGATCAGCTCGACCTTCGCATTGATCCCGGCCGCCTTCCACATCTGCGCGATCGCCTCTGCCATCTGGCGGTCGTTCGGCAGATAGCCCTGCGTCGTCTCGATGATGATCTCCTCGTTGTTGTAGTTCGCCTGCTTGAGAAGATCCTTCGCCTTATTCGGGTCGTACGGGAGCGGTGGGACGCTCGGGTCGTAGGCGAAATCACCCTTCGAAATGGCGCCGTTCGGGATGGCGCCCTGATTGCGCCAGATCTCCTTGAGGATCGAGGCGCGGTCCGTCGCGTAGGAGAGCGCTTGCTTGACGAACTTGTTCGTGAGCGGCGGCACCTTCGAGTTGACGGCAAGGACGTAGAGGCCGTCGAAGAGCGCCCCTTCCGTCCGCGTCTTACCCGCCTTGTTGATCTGATCGGTCTGGTCCGGCGGCACGTTCGCGATGATATCGGACTCGCCGGAAAGGAGCGATGCGACGCGCGCCGCCGTCTCCGGCCGGGGCCGGAAGATAACGTGGTCATAGCCTGGCGCGCCGCCCCAGTACTCGGTATTCGCAGCGAACGTCGCATGGTCATCCTTGACCTGCTCGACGAACTTGATCGGCCCGGTGCCGACCGGCTTGGTGCCGAACCCTGCCGCGCCCACCTGCTGGAAGTACTTCGCCGGCATCATCTGCCCGCCATAGTTGGCGAGCCGCGCGGGCAGGAGGGGGTCCGGGGTCTTCGTGTTGAAGATGACGGTGGCATCATCCGGCGTCTCGATCGTGTCAATGGTTGTGAAGATCGTCGAGACGAGCGTCTTGGCATTCGGGTCGTAGGTGCGCTCAATCGTGAACTTGACATCGGCGGCGGTGAAGGGGTCGCCGCTGTGGAACTTGACGCCCTGCCGCAGTTTAAACGTCCACTGCTTATCGCCCGTGGCCTTCCACTCAGTCGCCAGCATCGGCTTGAGCGAGTAGTCGAGGTCGCGGAAGGTCAGGTTGTCGTAGAGATTGAAGGTCGCGTTATCGTCGTTACCGGTGGTCGAGAGTTGCGGATCGAGGGTCGTGATATCCGCGCCCTGTGCAAGGATCAGGTCTCGCTTGCCTGCAGGGGCGGGGATGCGCGCCGTGATCGGGGTCGGTAGGCCGGCGATGCTCGCGGCGGCCGTCGCACCACTGGTCGTCGTGCCGCTCGCGGCCGTCGCGGCAGTCGTTCCGGCGGTGCCGCTCGTCGTTGTGGTGCCGCCCGTCGTGGTCGCACGCGTCGGCGAAATCCCGGCTGCGGTCGGCGCGCTCGTTCCCGGATTGGGCGCGGACTTCGAGCCGCCGCACGCGACGAGGATGCTCCCCGCCGCTGCCGCGCCCGCCGCGCTCGCCCAGCGCAGAAATGATCGCCGCGTGACTCGCTGATGTTCGCGCATCTCGCCATCCTTCCGATAGACCGAATGACCATCCCTCAACCGTGGAGCGTCGGCGCCACCCGCGCATGCATGCCCGCGAAACGTGCGAGCCGGAACGGCTCCAGCGGCAACGATGCCGCGCCGCGCGTCGCCAGTTCGCACAGCATCTGCCCTGTGACCGGCCCGAGACAGAAACCGTGGCCGGAGAACCCCGCCGCGACGATGAAGCCCGTGACCGGCGTCGCCTCGATCACCGGCAACCCGTCTGGCGTCATATCGAGCAGGCCACCCCATATCCGGGCGATGCGCATCTCTCGCAATGCAGGTAGTATCGCACAGCCACGTTCCAGCACCGGAGCAACCGCATGGATCGCTGGCTGGACATCCTCCGCAGCGAGTGGGCCGATCGGCCATTGCCATGGACCCGAGCCACCCGTCATGCGGAACGCGCCGCTCACTTCCTGCCGCCCGGCGAAGTCGGCGTTCGCTACGCCGATCACCGGAGCGATGAGCGACGGCCCAGGGACCGTCTGGATCGCGGCGACGTGCGCCGTGGTGATCGGCAGATCGAGGCCAACCATCCGGCAGATGCGGTCCGCGTAAACGCCCGCGACGTTGATGACGACGTCCGCCGCGATCGGGCCGCGTGTCGTCTCCACGCCGCGCACCGTGTCGCCCGCCGTCTCGATCCCCGTCACCTCCGTCTCGGTGAGGATCGTCGCGCCGTGCCGCTCGGCCGCTACGGCGAACGCGCGGACGGTCTGTGTGGGATTGGCATGGCCGTCCGTTGGACAGAAACTGGCGGCGAGGACCGTCTCCGCGACTGCAGGTGCGACGGCGCGGACGGCGGCGTTGTCCGGCAGGAATGCGAGGTCAAGCCCTCGCTCCCGTTGCTCGCGCACCATCGCCTTGATGACCGGCACTTCATCCGGCGACCGAGCCAGGCGTATGTTGCCGCCCTGCCGGTACTCGGTCTCGGCGTCCAGTTCCGTGTCGAGCGTCGTCCAGCGCCGCACAGCCGCTTGCGCGAGGGGCAGTTCCGCCGGGTGCCGTCCAGACTGGCGCACACCAGCGAGCGTCCAACCGGAAGCCATGCTCGCCAGCGCCCCCTTCTCGATGAGCGCCACCCGCACCCCGGCGCGGGCGAGTTCATACGCGGCGGCCGTGCCGCTGATTCCCCCACCGATGATCACGACCTCCGTGCTTGCCATGGGCTTGCTCACTTCCGTGGTATCGCGCAACTGCGGGGCGCATAGGCGGCACATTACCGGAATCCGCATTCAGCGCGCCAAGGCCAGGGAAGAGTGCGGTGTCCGCCATCTGATGTCTCATTTCCCCGCTGGAATCTGTATCGCCATCATACAAGATGGTAAAGATGGCTCCAAGAGCACGACAATCGTCTGCCACATCGCAAATGGACTACCCATCGGCGTCGGTGTGTACCATGAATCTCGGAATTACTGACGCTTGAACTTGGCGGTGTACCGCCCCCCTGCGCGCGAGACGCTGACCCGCGCCCGCATAACGCGGATCGGCTGTGTGCCCGGACCTCGCCTGCGGTCCGGGCATGCGACCAAGTTGCGTATCGTCCCCTCAACGCGCTGATCCGTCAGCCCGGAGTGCAACCGCTAGCGGCTGTGCGGGGAGCATCGGTCCGGGCCAAACCACGCGACTGCCGCACCAAGCCACCAGCACGGCACAGCCGCGACATAGAACGTGTTGATGTAGAAAAGGTTGATCGCCACCACCCCCACCCCACTGACAATCAGCACCAGCGCGGTCGCCCCCCTGGTCCGCCGGACGATGAGCAGCACGCCGAGTGTCGCGACGATCGCCGCGGCCAACGCGAGCCAGCCGAAGCCGATGCGGGGGTGGTACGCCCGGTCCCCGCCTACAGCGACGAGCGCGGCGATGGCACTGACGCCGCCGATGACACTGACGCCGCCGATGACCCCGCCAAGAAGACCAAGGAGGGCAGCAACGAGGATGCTCCACGCCGGGCGGTGCATAGGCTTTTCCCTCTCAGGGTTGCGCGCCGGTGGTCGGATAAGCCGCCTGATGCGCCGAACTGGCAACGCACAGTCATCGCTATTGTCGCATGCTCTATGCGACTTGGACTTCTTCAAAAGTGTCCATCTGGGCTGTACCCCACTCTGACGGCTCGCCCCGCATCACCCGTCGCGGCCTTGGCGGACATTGGTGTCCGCTTCGTGCGGTGACCCCGCATTGCGCTGCGCGTAGCAGATAACGGACGGAAAGGGTCGCCGCCGCGCCCGCGCGCCGATCCCGCCCGCGACGAAGCCCGCGCCGAGCCCGGCGCGGGCCCGATGCCCAGCAGCCGGAAGAGCCGCGCCATGCCCATCGCCGCTCGTACCATCGCACCCCCCTGCACATCGAGCGGTGCCCATCAATCCGTCCGCTGACCATACGAGAGTGCGCCGCACGATCGCACCGCCGATGCCCACTGGAGGTCCGCCGGCGTTTCGCCGCGCCTCCTGCCCGTCGTTGTCCGTGCCTACCCACTCCATTAAGGATGCGTCGCAGGCGAGCGTGCTCCTTAGCCGTCGCCGAGTCGGCGGATATAGAGGGCCGTGCCGCCCTCGCCCGTCCTCGGCGGTGCCACCGGGATCGCTGCTGCCGGTGCGGAGGGCTGCGTGCCGCCCGTCGCGGCCTTTGCCGTCAGGACCGCGCACGCCACGCGCGCCCCGCTGTTGCCCGCCGGGTCGGTCTTCTCATCATCCATGCTCGCGTGGATCACCAGCGCCGTGCCATCCGCGTCAAAGATGCTCGTCGCACCGGGGGTGAGTGTGATCATGCTTGTCGTCGCGGTGAACGTGTAGCCACCCTGGCTCGCCGTGGACGGGCCGACCGTGAAGTTCGGCAGGTCGCCCGCGTGCGGGCCGCTCGGGTTGTCCAGCCCGTGCTGCTTGTTGGTCGGGTTGAAGTGCCCACCCGCCGAGGTGAAGTCCGGGCCGTCG
>JAABUQ010004430.1_pt1 | contig 23986 bp, 24 predicted proteins | sample 5560001 | NCBI WGS metagenome assembly JAABUQ01 (sample SAMN10711888, study PRJNA513371) | rock metagenome | isolation source: Antarctica rocks | place: Antarctica: Victoria Land, Finger Mt nord | collected 2015-12-18
TTCCTCTAGGGGTCCGATCCTTGAAGCAACAGGCCAACCTCATTCGCGCCGGTCAGGTGCTGGACCATGGCGGCAGCCGCTGGACCGTGCTGAAGCAGCAGATCATCACGCCCGGCAAGGGCGGCGCATTCATCCAGGTCGAGATGCGCAACCTCAAATCCGGCAACAAGACCAACGAGCGCTGGCGCACCGCCGACACCGTGGAACGCCTGCAAACCTCGGAGAAGGACTTCACCTACAGCTACACCGACGGCAGCAACATCGTGCTGATGGACCCCGAGACGTTCGAGCAGACGATGGTGCCGACCGACCTCTTGGGCGACCTGGCGCCGTTCCTGCAGGACAACATGACCGTCACGGTGGACCTGGTGGAGAACGAGCCGACCGGCATCCGCCTGCCCTCCACGGTGATCCTGGAAGTGACCGAGGCCGATCCCGTCGTGAAGGGCCAGACCGCCGCCAGCAGCTACAAGCCCGCCGTGCTGAGCAACGGCGTCAAGACCCTGGTGCCGCCCTTCGTCGAGTCCGGCGAGCGCATCGTGGTCCGCACCGAGGACGCCAGCTACGTCGAGCGCGCGAAGGGCTGATCCATGGCGCTCCGCCTGTCGCCCCACATGACGGTGATGCAGAACGCGGCGCAGAAGGCCGCCAAGCGCCTGCTGCGCGACTTCAACGAAGTCGAGCAGTTGCAGGTCAGCGTGAAGGGCCCCGGCGACTTCGTGAGCCAAGCCGACCTGCGCGCCGAGCAGACCATGCGCGAGGAGCTGGCGAAGGCCCGGCCGGGCTACAGCTTCCTGATGGAGGAAAGCGGCAAGTCCGGCAGCGACAACTGGGCCTGGCGCTGGGTGGTCGATCCCCTGGACGGCACCAGCAACTTCCTGCACGGCATCCCGCACTGGTGCATCAGCATCGCGCTGGAGCGCCGGCTGCAGGACGGCGGCACCGAGATCGCGGCGGGGATGATCTACAACCCCGTCGTGGACGAGATGTTTTGGGCGGAGCGCGGCGGCGGCGCCTACCTGAACGAGCGGCGGCTGCGCGTCTCCGCCCGGCGCGAGTTCAAGGACGCCCTGTTCGCCACCGGCATCCCGTTCGCCGCCGTCAGCGGCGCGCGGCGGCTGGCGTTCGCGCGGACGCTGGGCGTGCTGATGCCGCAGGTCGCCGGCATCCGCCGCTTTGGTGCGGCCGCACTGGACATGGCCTGGGTCGCAGCCGGGCGCTACGACGGATACTGGGAGCTGGGATTGAAGCCCTGGGACATGGCGGCGGGCCTGCTGATCGTGCGCGAGGCCGGCGGCTTCGTCACCGACCCGGCCGGCGCCGAAAGCGTGCTGCACGAGTCCGCCGGCAACGACATCGTCTGCGGCAACCCGCACATGCACGCCCGGCTGCGGGAAGTGGTGGCCGAGGGCGTCACCGCCGCCGAGGGCCGCGCAGCCTGATGCCCATGCGCCCTAACCGCTTGCGGGGTGGGACTGCGGCGCTGCTCGTGATCCTGGCAGCGCCGGCCTTTGGGCAGACCGTCAACTCCGGCGCGCTGGACGCCCTGACGCCTGCAAAGCCAGCGGCCCCGGCAAGGCCAGCAACGCCGCGCCCGGCGCCAGCGCGGCCCGCACATCAGGCCGCGGCAGCCCCGGCGCGCAACAATGCCGCAAAGCCCGCAGCGCCGGCCCGCCCTCCAGCCGTGCCCACCATCCCGCCCGCCATCGCCGCCATTCCACCGGCCGTCGCGGTCCCGGTCAGCCGCCCTCCCCCGGTTCCAGTGGTCCCGGTCGCCGCCGACGCGCCCGGTGACGCCAGCCCGATCCCCGGCGGCATACGCGTCACCTTCGGACCCGACCGCGCCGACCTGAACCCGGTGACCGAACCGGCCCTGCGCAGCTTTGCCCGCACGGTGAAGGCAAACGAGCGGGCGACGGTCAACGTGGTCGCCACCGCGGCCGGCAGCGCGGACGATCCCAGCACACCGCGCCGCCTGTCGCTGTCCCGCGCGCTCGCGGCCCGTGCGGTGCTGATCACCGAAGGCATCGCCTCCACCCGCATCTACGTCCGTGCCCTTGGCGCCAACGGCCCGCCGGATGGACCGCCCGACCGGGTGGACGTGTCGTCCGCCGCACCAGGGTCGTCCGCTGCGCCGGCGGGACCGGCACAGTGACCCGGCCCAACACCTACCTGATCCGGATGGTGATCTTCCTGGTGCTGGTGCTGGGCGTGGCGGTGTTGCTCTCAGGGGCGCTGGTGACGGCGTTCGGCAGCAACCCGTTGCTGAACGGCCTGATCTTTCTGGTCCTGCTGGCCGGCATCGCGTGGAACCTGCTCAACGTCAGCCGCCTGGCGCCCGAGGTGAACTGGCTGGAAACGTTCCAGAAATCCCGCAACAACCTGGCCTCCTTGCCGCCGCCGCGCCTGCTCGCGCCGATGGCCAGCATGCTCGCCGCGCGCCAGGCCAAGTCCCGCGACGGCCAGGACCGTTTCACCCTGTCCGCCCCCACCATGCGGAGCCTGCTCGACAGCCTGGCCAGCCGTCTCGACGAAAGCCGGGAGCTGTCCCGCTACATGACGGGGCTGCTGATCTTCCTGGGGCTGCTGGGCACCTTCTGGGGCCTGCTGCTGACGGTCGGCGCGGTGTCGGACGTGATCGGCGGCATGTCGGTCGGGTCGGGCGACCTCAACGCGCTGTTCGACCAGTTGAAGACCGGCCTGGGCAAGCCGTTGCGCGGCATGGGCACGGCGTTCAGCTCCAGCATGTTCGGCCTGGCCGGGGCGCTGGTGCTGGGCTTCCTGGATCTCACGGCCGGGCAGGCGCAGAACCGCTTCTTCAATGAACTCGAGGAATGGCTCGCCAGCCTGACCCGGCTGAGCAGCGGCGCGCTGGGCGGCGATGCCGAGGGCGGGTCGGTCCCGGTCTATGTGCAGGCGCTGCTGGAGCAGACCGCCGAGAACATGGAGAACCTGCAAAGCATCCTGGTGCGCGGCGAGGACGGCCGCCTGCAATCCAACAACGCAATCCTGGCGCTGACCGAGAAGATCGGCACCCTATCCGACACCATGCGGACCAGCCAGCAGCTCATGCTCCGCATCGCCGAAACACAGACCCAGCTCGGCCCCGCCCTGGCCCGCCTCGGCGAGCGCCGGCCCGAGGGCGACGACGCCGCCCGCGCCCACCTGCGCAACATCGAGCTGTACATGCAGCGCCTGCTGACCGAGGGCGAGCAGGGCCGGGTGCAGAGCACGGCGGAGCTTCGCAACGACATCCGCGTGCTGACCCGCACTATCGCAGCCCTGGCAGAGGGACAGCCGAGCTAGTGGCCCGCTTGCGCCGCCGCAGCGCCAGCGACGAGTTGAACCCCTGGCCCGGCTATGTGGACGCGCTGTCCACGCTGCTCATGGTCATCATCTTCGTGCTGCTGGTGTTCGTGCTGGCGCAGGCGTTCCTGTCCGTAGCGCTGACCGGCCGGGACCGTGCGCTGGACCGGCTGAACCGCCAAGTGGCGGAGCTGACCGACATGCTGAGCCTGGAGCGCGGGCGCGGCGGCGAGCTGCAGCTTTCGATGGCCGGGCTGAACCGCGACCTGCAAGCCGCCGCCGCCGCCCGCGACGGCCTGACGCGCGACCTGGCCGCCATGCGGGACGAGGCCGGGCGCACCGCCGCCGACCGCGACGCGCTGCGGGCCGAGCGCGACCGCCTGTCCGCCCGCCTGGCGGATGCGGAGTTGCAATCGGCCTCGACGCAGGCACGGACGCAGGCGTTGCAGGGCCGCCTGGCCGAGGCCGCCGGGCGCACCGACACCGCCGGGCAGGACGCCGCGGCGGTGGCGGGCCAGTTGGCCGATGCGCGGCGGCAGCTTGCGGCGCTGCGGACCCAGGCCGCCGCGGTGCAGGCCGAGCTGGACCGCACCGTCCTGGCTGACCGCACGACCATCGAGGCCCGGGTGGGCGACATCGCCAAGCTGACCGACCAGGTCCGCGCGCTGTCCGCCCTGCGCGATGATCTGGAGCGCCAGGCGCGGGACGCCGCCGCCCGCGCCACCACAGAGGCCGAGCGCCGCGCCGCCGTCGCCGCGCAACTGGCCGACGAGCAGAAGCTGTCCGAGAGCGGGCGCGCCCAGGTCGCCCTGCTGACCCGGCAGATGGACCAGCTCCGCTCCCAGATGACCCAGGTCGCCGCCGCGCTTGGCCTGGCGGAGGCGTCCGGGCGCGACAAGGACGCACAGATCGCCAACCTGGGCAGCAAGCTGAACGCCGCCCTGGCATCCAAGGTGGAGGAGCTGCAACGCTACCGCAGCGAGTTCTTCGGCCGCTTGCGGGAAGTGCTGGCGAACCGTCCGGGCATCCAGGTCGTGGGCGACCGCTTCGTATTCCAGAGCGAGGTGCTGTTCCCGCCGGGCAGCGCGGACATGACGCCGGCCGGGCAGGACGAGATCAAGGCGCTGGCGGCGACCCTGAAGGACATCAGCAAGGACATCCCGCCCGACCTGAAATGGATACTCCGCGTGGACGGCCATGCCGACCGCACGCCGGTGGGCCGCGGCACCTTCACGTCCAACTGGGAGCTGTCGGCGCAACGGGCGATCAACGTCGTGAAGCTGCTGGCCGACGAGGGCGTGCCGCCGAACCGCCTGGCCGCCACCGGGTTCGGCGAGTACCAGCCGCTGGATGGCACGGACAGCGCGGCCAGCTACGCCCGCAACCGGCGGATCGAGCTGCGCCTGACGGACCGGTGACAGGGAGGGCCTGATCCCTCCAAAGTTCGCCCCGTCCTGCAAACCGGCTAATCGCGAACTATTCAAACCCGCATGAACCGGCGCATGGTGGCACCCAAATGCCGCACGCTGCCAGGCGGCCAGGGAGAGAAAGCATGGACAACGTCGCCGGCCGCAGGGAGCCAGCCTCGAAGATCGCCACGGTGCTGCGCGTCACCAGCGGCAACTTTCTGGAGATGTTCGACTTCTTCCTGTTCGGCTTCTACGCCACCTACATCTCCAAGGCGTTCTTCCCCGGCGACAACGACGTCACCAAGCTGCTGCTGACGTTCATGACCTTCGGCGCGGGCTTCCTGATGCGGCCGTTGGGGGCGATCATCCTGGGCGCCTACATCGACCGCATCGGACGGCGGCGCGGGCTGCTCGTGACACTGGGGATCATGGCGTCCGGCACGGTGCTGATCGCCTTCGTGCCGGGCTACGCCACCATCGGGCTAGTGGCGCCGGTGCTGGTGCTGATCGGGCGGCTGCTGCAGGGGTTCTCCGCCGGGGTCGAGCTGGGCGGGGTGTCGGTCTATCTGTCCGAGATGGCAACGCCGGGCAACAAGGGCTTCTATGTCGCCTGGCAATCCGGCAGCCAGCAGGTGGCGATCATGTTCGCCGCCGCCATCGGCTACGTGCTGAACCAGACCCTCGCCCCGGCGGAGATCGGCAGTTGGGGCTGGCGCATCCCGTTCATCATCGGCTGCCTGATCGTGCCGTTCCTGTTCTACATCCGCAGCAGCCTGCAGGAAACGCAGGAGTTCCTCGCCCGGCCGCACCGCCCCAGCATGGGGGAGATCGCGCGGTCCCTGGTGACCAACTGGCAGATCGTGCTGCTGGGGATGCTGATGGTGGCGATGACCACGATCTCGTTCTACTTCATCACCGTCTACACCCCGACCTTCGGCAAAAGCGTCCTGCACCTGAGCGAGACCGACAGCCTGATCGTCACGTTCTGCGTCGCGGTATCCAACTTCATCTGGTTGCCGGTGATGGGGGGGCTGTCGGACCGGATCGGGCGCAAGCCGCTGCTGCTGCTGTTCAGCGGGTTGACCGTGGTCACGGCCTATCCTGCGCTGGCGTGGCTGGTGCAGGACGCGACGTTCCCGCACATGCTGATCGTGCTGCTGTGGCTGTCGTTCCTGTATGGCAGCTACAACGGCGCGATGGTTGTGGCGCTGACCGAGGTGGTGCCGGTGGCGGTGCGGACGGCCGGGTTCTCCTTGGCATATTCCCTGGCGACGGCGCTGTTCGGCGGGTTCACCGCGGCGATTGCGACGGCGCTGATCGAGTGGACCGGCAACCGGGCGGCACCGGGCATCTGGATGGCGTTCGGCGGCGCCTGCGGGCTGGTGGCGACGGCGCTGATCTACCGCGGCAGCAGCGTCGAGCGGCGGGCTATGGCGGAACGCCATGCGGCCGGCGGGATCAGCGCGTGATGCCCCGTGTCCCGCGCCGGGCCGCAGCGCTCGGTCTGGCGGCGCTGCTGCTGGCCGGCGGCGCATCGGCGGCGGAGGTCCACGTCGTCAGCTCCGGCGGCTTCGCGGCGGCCTACAAGGTGCTGGCGCCGGGGTTCGAGCAGGTCACGGGCACCCAGGTCAGCACCGCTTGGGGTCCGTCCATGGGCAAGACCATCGACGCGGTGCCCGCCCGCCTGGCCCGGCACGAACCCATCGACGTGCTGATCATGGTCGGCTACGCGCTGGACGACCTGGCGGCGCAGGGCGTCGTCGTGCCCGGCAGTCGCGTCCCGCTGGCCCGGTCCGGCATCGGCGTGGTCGTGCGTGCCGGTGCGCCGCATCCCGACATCAGCACCACCGCGGCGCTGCGCCAGGCGTTGCTCGATGCCAAGTCCATTGCCTATTCCGACAGCGCCAGCGGCGTTTACATTGAAACGACCATGTTCAAGCGCCTGGGGATCGAGGCGCAGATGGCCGGCAAGGCGCGCATGATCCCGGCCGAGCCGGTCGGCGCCGTGGTGGCGCGCGGCGAGGCCGAGATCGGCTTCCAGCAGATGAGCGAACTAAAGCCAATCAAGGGCATCGACTTGGTGGGCCCGCTGCCGCCGGAGGTGCAGCAGGTGACGGTGTTCTCCGCCGGAGTGCTGGCCGCGGCGCCGCAGCCGGAGGCGGCGCGGGCATTGATCGCCTACCTGGCCTCGCCAGCCGCCGCCGCGGCGATCACCGAGAGCGGCATGGAGCCGATGGGTTCGGCGCATTGATCACCGGCGCGAGGTCCCCGGTTCCGCTGGACCTGTCGGGCCTGCGGGTCGCGATCACCGCCGGGGCGGGCGGGATCGGCCGGGTAATGGCGGACAGCTTCGCGGCCTGCGGCGCCGCGTTGTTCGTGTCCGACGTGGACGAGGCCGGGCTGGCCGCTTGCGGGCATCCCGGGATGCGGGCGGACGCAGGCAAGCTGCCCGACCTGGAGGCGTTCATGGACGGCGCCCTGTCGGCCTTGGGCGGGCTGGACGTTCTGGTGAACAACGCTGGGATCGCCGGGCCGACCGCGCGGGTGGAGGACGTGACCCCGGCGGAGCTGGACGCCGTGCTGCAGGTGGACCTGGCGGCGATGTTCCACTGCGCCCGGCGCGCGGTGCCGGCGCTGCGGCAGGCCGGGGGCGGCAGCATCGTCAACCTCAGCAGCGCCGCGGGGAAGTTCGGCTTTCCCCTCCGCAGCCCCTACAGCGCGGTGAAGTGGGGCGTGGTCGGGTTCACCCGCACGCTGGCGATGGAGTTGGGGCCAGACGGCATCCGGGTGAACGCGATCCTGCCCGGTCTGGTGGACGGGCCGCGCATCCGCTCGGTGCTGCACAACAAGGCGGCGGCGACCGGCATGGGCGACAACGAGCAGACGGAGCGGACGCTGGCCACGGTGAGCCTGCGCTGTTTCGTGACGCAACAGGACATCGCCAACATGGCGCTGTACTTGTGCAGCCCGTTCGGCGCCACGATCAGCGGGCAGGCGATCAGCGTGGACGGCGGCCTGGAGGGGCTAAGCTAGCCTCTGTCTCTCTCCCGGAGAAGTGGGGCAGCAGCCGTCAAATGTTGCCCTGCTCTTCCATCGGCGGCTCGTCGTCCGGGCCGTAGTAGAGCGCCGCGCAGTCCTCCGCCATCACGCCGCCCACCACCTCCATGTCGTCCCGGTAGGCGTCCTTGATGAAGTTCATCGTGTCGAGGTGCCGGTCCTCGAAATACATCTTGTGGACGTGCTCCCGCCCGGCCCCATACACCACCCGGCCGATCCGGCTCCAGATGCTGGCCATCGTGCACATGCCGCAGGGCTGCAGCGTGGAGTAAAGCGTTGCGTCGCGCAGTTCGTCCCGCTCCAGCGTGGCGCCGGCCCGGCGGATGGCAACCATCTCCGCATGGGCGGTCGGGTCATGGCGAATGCCGACCTCGTTGTGCCCTTCAGCCACCACCTCGCCGTCCATGACGATGACACAGCCGATGGCCGATGCGCCGGGCGTGCCCTCGCCCTTCCTGGCCAGCGCCAATGCACGCGCCATGAAGCGGTGGTCGGCCTCGGACGCCGTCTCGGCAGGCGCCGCGCCGGGAGAGGCACAGTCAGACGGTGCGATGTCATCAAGCATGTGGGCACAAGGCTGGCGCCGCAGCAAAGTTCCTCAGCCCGCCCCCACCAGCCCACGCGCAAAGTCCATGGCGTCGAACGGCCGCAGGTCCCCCGCCTGCTCGCCCACGCCGACGGCATGGACCGGCAGGCCGAACGCCTCGGCCAGCGCCACCACGATGCCGCCCCGGGCGCTGCCGTCCAGCTTCGTCACCACCAGCCCCGTCACCGCCACCATGTCGGAGAACACCCTCACCTGCTCCACGGCGTTCTGCCCCGTGGTGGCATCCAGCACCAGCAGCACGGAATGCGGCGCCGTGGCGTCCTGCTTCTTGAGCACGCGAATCACCTTGGCCAGCTCCTCCATCAAGGCGGCCTTGTTGTGCAGCCGCCCGGCGGTGTCGATCAGCAGCACGTCGGCGCCGTCCGCCCGCGCCTGGGTCAGCGCGTCGAACGCCAGCCCGGCGGCGTCCGAGTTCGGGGGTCCGCTGACCACCGGGGCGCCAGTGCGCTGCCCCCAGACCTGCAACTGCTCGACCGCAGCGGCGCGGAAGGTGTCGCCGGCCACCAGCACGGCGCGCATCCCCTCCTGCTTGTATTGCAGGGCCAGCTTGCCGATGGTCGTCGTCTTGCCGGTGCCGTTCACCCCGACCACCAGCACCACGTGCGGACGCAGGCTACGGTCGATCACCAAGGGTTGCGCAACCGGCTCCAGGATGGCGGCGATTTCCTCGCTAAGCGCGGTCTTCACCTCCGCATCCGTCACCTCGCGGCCGAAGCGGCTGGCGCGGAAGCTCGCGATGATGCGGGCAGCGGCGTCGGGGCCGAGGTCGGCGCCGATCAGCAGCTCCTCCAATTCCTCCAGCGCGGCGTCGTCCAGCTTGCGCTTGGTGAAGACGGCGGTGATGCCGGTCGTCAGCTTCTGCGTGCTGCGGGTCAGGCCTTCCTTGAGGCGGGAGAGGAAGCCGAGTGCCATCAGGTCATGTGTCCCGCACCGGTCACCGTGCTGGAACGTCCAGCCGGCGCTTGATCTGCTCCACGTCGCCTGACACACGGTCAACGCGCCGCGACAGCGAGGCATACCCGGCCTCAAGCAACCCAAGCCGCTCCTTGACCTCGACCATACCAGTCCGAATCTGCGCCACATCGCCGCGAATGGCCCGCAACGGCTCAAGCACAAGGTTGTCAGACATGGGACCTCTCTGCCGAACGGGCTAGCGGATAGGGTAATAGCCGGGGCCGGACGGGTTGAACATGCAAACCGGCGGCATCTGCACCCATGACATGGCACGACAGCAAGCTGCCGACTTCATGAGCACCGTCCAGCCGAACCGGCGCATAGTGCTCCGTGTGGCCGCGGCCGCCACGTTCCACCACCACCTGCACCGCGCGCCCCAACAGGTCCGAGTGGAAACCTGCGGCATGAACGGCAGCAGCGGCCCGCAACTCTGCCGCCCGTTCCCGGCGCACCGGCACGGGCACGGCGGGCATCCGGGCGGCGGGGGTGCCGGGCCGCTCGCTATAGGGGAAGACGTGCAGGTAGGGCAGCTCGGCCTCGTGCACGAAGGCCAGGGTTTCCGCAAATAGCGCGTCGGTCTCGGTCGGAAAGCCAGCGATCAGGTCGGCGCCGATCGCCAGGCCGGGCCGCAGCCGCCGGGCGCGGGCGATGGAGGCCAGCGCGTCCGCCCGACTGTGGCGGCGGCGCATCCGCTTCAGCACCAAGTCGGACCCGGCTTGCACGGACAAGTGCAGGTGGGGCATCAGCCGCGGCTCCTCCGCCAGCAGCCGCCACAGGTCCTCATCGATGGCGGCCGGGTCGAGCGACGACAGCCGCAGCCGCGGCAGCTCCGGCACCAGGGCCAGCAGGCGCGCGACCATGGCGCCCAGGGTGGGACGCCCCGGCAGGTCCGGCCCGTAGGAGCACAGATCGACGCCGGTCAGCACGACCTCTTTGTAGCCAGCCGTCACCAGCCCGCGCACCTGCTGCACGATGCCCCCCACCGGCAGGCTGCGGCTAGGCCCGCGGCCACGCGGGATGATGCAGAAGGTGCAGGCGTGGCCACACCCCTGCTGCACCTCCACGAACGCCCGCGCGCGGCCGTCGAACCCGGTCACGAGGTGCGGCGCATCCCGGCGTGCGGCGTGCAGGTCGGACACCGCGGCGGGGGCGCCCGGCTCCCAGGAGGCCGGCAGCAGCTTGTCCAGGTTGCCCAGCACGCGGTCCACGCCAGGCAGCGCGGCCCAGGCGGCGGGGTCGATCTGCGCGGCGCAGCCCGTGACGACGATGCGTGCGTCCGGCCGGTCCCGGTGGGCGCGTCGGACGGCGGCGCGGCCCTGGCGCTCGGCCTCGGCCGTCACGGCGCAGGTGTTGATGACGACCAGGTCGGACTGGCTCCCGGCATGGCCGCGCATGACCTCCGCCTCATAGGCGTTCAGGCGGCAGCCAAAGCTCTGGATGTCGGCGCTCACAGCGCGACCGTGCCGCGGAAGCTGGTGACGGCCGGGCCGGCCATCAGCACCCGGCCGCCCGGCGTCCACTCGATATCCAGCACGCCGCCATCCATCTCCACGGCCACGCGCCGCCCGGTCAGGCCGCGGCGGTGCGCGTTCACCACCGCCGCACAAGCGCCGGAGCCGCAGGCCAGCGTCAGCCCGGCGCCGCGCTCCCACACCCGCAGCCGGATGCGGTCGGCCGCGAGCACCTGGGCGAAGCCGATGTTGGCGCGCTCGGGGAACAGCGGATCGGTTTCCAGGTCAGGCCCAAGGTGCCCGGCGACGGCGGGGTCGGGCACGAACAAGGTGGCGTGCGGATTGCCCATGCTGCACGCGGCGGGGTCGCCCAGCAGGTCCAAGTGCAGGGTGTCCATCGCGCGAACGAGCGGCACGTCCTGCCAGCCCAGCCGGGCCGGCCCCATGTCCACGCGCTGCCGCCCGTCCGCCAGGCGCTCCGCCGGCAGGTCCCCGGCGCTGGTGCGGATCACCTGGTAGGGCCGGCCGTTCTCCTCGAACAGCATCTCGGCCACGCAGCGGGTGGCGTTGCCGCAGGCCCCGGCCTCGGAGCCGTCGGGGTTGCGGATGCGCATGAGCAGGTCGGCGTCGGTGCCCGGCGGCGGGGGATGCAGGGTGATGAGCTGGTCGCAGCCGATGCCGGTGCGGCGGTCGGATAGGGCGCGGACGGCGGCGGGGGAGAGGTCCAGCGGGCGGCGGCGCTCGTCGATGATGACGAAGTCGTTGCCGGCGCCGTGGGCCTTTGTGAAGGGGATCATGGTTCGCAAGCATATAGGCCGGGCAGCACGGCAGGGGTAGCGGAGGGCTATTCGAGGCTGGCCGGGTCGAAGTGGTCGCTGTCCACGTCCTTGATGCTGACGGTCTTGGTCGTGCGTACGCCAACGTCGTAGCGCACCATTGCCTCAGTCAGATCCTCGCCGTTCATCAGGACGATGCGGAGATTGCTGACCTGGCTCGCAGCTTGCCGGGCAGCGTTGGTGAAGTCCGATGTCGTGATCAGGACGCCGTTTTGCGCCGCGCGGTTGACCAGGGCACCAATGAACGCCTGGACGGCTGGGCCGCCAACGTTGTTGCCAGGCCTGTACAGCTTGGCCTGCAAGTAAATGCGGTCGAGACCGAGTGGGTCCTCGTTGATCACGCCATCGACGCCGCCATCGGCGGTTCCGCCGAGTTGCTGCTTCGACCCACCCTTTGCCACGCCGTAGCGCATCCCTAGCAACACATCGAGGATGACGCGCTCGAAGAACCTCGAACCTTTCTCGAAAAGGCGGGCCAGCAGCGCATCCTTGAGCGAGTCCTCAATAAGCTGCGCCACTATGTCTATCTTCTCGATAGGTGTAGATGAGTCTTTCGCTGCCTCGACCGGCAACGGGGTTGGGGCCATCGGCAGTGAGGACTGGTCCTTGTTGGCGCCATCACCTGTCCTGCCAGCAAACCGTGTGAACGAGGGATATTGAGACAGCAGCTTGGTGTCTATGTGCGTCGGTTGCGTTGCCAAAACCGATGTGCCGCTTGGGGTGATTTGGACGATGCCGCGCTTCGGCTGCTCAACTAATCCAGCCTGCTTCAAATAAGTTTTCGTCCAATGGATCCGGCTGCTCAAAACGGTCGTACTGCCGCCCGGGAGCAGGACGGCCCTGTCCTCGGCGGACAATTTCAGATCATCGGCGATCCTGCGGACAAGCTGGCTCATCTGCCAGGACTGCTGGGCTATATGCTTCAGCACGGGGAGCATCAGCGTGTCGTAGCTTGGAATCGGCAAGTGCATGATCCTGTTACGCTACCGCAAACTGATGCACGCGGGGCAAGTCGCCAAGCCATCAACCCGCCTGGCGACGAGGTCGCCTGCCCATGGGTGATGGTTCCAGCGCTACACCTGTGATGCTGATGTAGCGATAGCTCTGCTTCCAAACACGCCTACACCATCCAGTTTTCCAGCTTCAGCCCGGTGACGCGCTGGAACTCACGGGTATTCGCCGTCACCAGGATCGCGTCCAGGCTACAGGCATGTGCAGCAATCAACAGGTCGTTTGACCCGATTGGACGGCCAGCAGCCTCCAGCTCGGCCCGGATTGTGCCGTATGCGCTGTCTGCCGGTGCACCGAACGGCAGCACCGGCACCTCGGACAGGAACTCTCCGACCCGCCGCAGCAACGACGGCGACGCCTTCTTGGCGCAGCCGTAGCGCAGTTCCGCCGCAACGATGATGCTGACGCAAACGGTGTCCCTGGCCTGGGTGGCACGCTGGGCGGCCCGTCCGCCGGGGTTGCGGATCAATTCGCTGACGATGTTGGTGTCGAGCATGTAGCGCACGGTCAGAAGATATCCCGCGGCGGCGGCGGCGGATCGTCCAACTCCGGAAAGTCGTCATCCAGTGGCGTCCAGCTCGCCAGCAGGGCAGCCAGGCCCGCCTGGCGTACCGGCTCGATAATCAGGCGGGTCCCATCCCAGTGGATGAGGGCCTCGGTGCCCGGCAACTCAAGCTCCACCGGGATGCGGATGGCCTGGCTCCGATTGTTGCGGAACAACCGGACCCGGCGTGGCAGGGAGATGGACGGAGGCATGACAGCGCACCTTCTTCTTGGATATGCCAGCTTCTTGGATATGCCAGCAACATATGCCGATACGCGTGCCATGACGAGGATCAACCGAGCCGTATCTCCCCCGCCTTGCATCCCTCCCTGCCCTCCCCTATACGCTCACCCCTCAGTCAGCGAGACCGGGCCTGGATCGGGCATGCCCGGCCGCGACGCCTGTGCAGCCGCCACCCGGCGCCGCCAGGTCCAGCACAGGAGACCCAAATGCCCAAGCTCAAGACCAAAAGCTCCGTCAAGAAACGCTTCAAGATCACCGCCACCGGCAAGGTCCTCGCCGGACCCGGCAAGAAGCGCCACAACCTTATGGCCCGCAGCCAGAAGTCCAAGCGCGCCAACCGCGGCAGCCAGACGCTGACCCACGCTGACGGCCTGACTGTCAAGCAGTGGGCGCCCTACGGCATCGCATAAGGGAGCGCAGGCATGGCACGCGTAAAACGGGGCGTCACCACCCACGCCCGGCACAAGAAGGTCCTCGACGCCAGCAAGGGCTTCGTCGGCCGCAGCAGCACCAACTACCGCATCGCGCTGGAGCGCCTGGAGAAGTCCCTCCAGTACGCCTACCGCGACCGCCGGCAGAAGAAGCGCGACTTCCGCGGCCTATGGATCCAGCGCATCAACGCCGCAGTGCGTGAGCATGGCATCACCTACAGCCGCTTCATCGCCGGGTTGAAGGCGACGGGGATCGAGATGGACCGCAAGGTCCTGGCCGCCATCGCCTATGACGACCCGGCAACCTTTGCCGAGGTCGTAAAGCAGGTGCAGGCCGTCATCGCCGCCTCCGCCCCCGTCACCTCTGCCCCCATCGTCACGCACCCCGCGGAGATGGACCCAGCCCCCGCGCTGTAGTCCCTGGCCGGACCCAGCCTTCCAACCTAAAGAAGGGCCGTTCCCGCAAGGGGACGGCCCTTTTGCCGTGAGATGGACCCTGATGACCGACGACCTGCAAGCCCTGCGCGCCGAGACCGAAGCCGCGCTGGCCGGCGCCACCGACCTGCGCGCCTGGGACGCCGTGCGCGTCGGCACGCTCGGCAAGCAGGGCCGCCTGACCAGCCTGCTAAAGGAACTAGGCAAGGTCTCGCCAGACGAGCGCCGCACCCGCGGCGCCCGCCTGAACCAGCTAAAGGACGAGCTGACCACGCTGTTCGACGCCCACCGCGCCGGCCTGGACGCAGCGGCGCTGCAAGCCCGCCTGGCCGGCGAGCGCATCGACGTATCCCTCCCCCCCCTGCCCCACCCAACCGGCGCCATCCACCCCCTAACCCGCACGATGGAGGAGATGGCCGCCATCTTCGGCGCCATGGGCTTCACCGTCGGCGAGGGCCTGGACGTGCAGACCGACTGGTTCAACTTCGGCGCGCTGAACATCCCCGCCCACCATCCCGCCCGCGCCGACCATGACACCTTCTACCTGCCCGGTGCCCGCGACGGCCGTCCGCTGCTGCTGCGGACGCAGACCAGCGACGTGCAGATCATCTCCATGCTGAGCCAGCCGCCCCCCCTGCGGGTGATCGCCCCCGGCCGCGTCTATCGCGCCGACCACGACGCCACCCACAGCCCGGTCTTCCACCAGTGCGAAGGCCTGGTGATCGACCAAGGCATCACGCTGGCCCACCTCAAGGGCTGCCTGACCGACTTCCTGCGCGCATTCTTTGGCATTGCCACCCTGCCGGTCCGCTTCCGCAGCAGCTACTTCCCCTTCACCGAGCCAAGCATGGAGGTGGACATCGGCTGGAACCGTCGCACCGGCGACCTCGGCGCGGGCGGCGACTGGCTGGAGATCCTCGGCAGCGGCATGGTGCACCCGCGCGTGCTCGCCAACGTCGGCCTAGACCCCCGTGTCTGGCAGGGTTTCGCCTTCGGCATGGGCGTGGACCGGGTGACGATGCTCAAGCACGGCATCCCCGACCTGCGCCCGTTCTACGAGAGCGACATGCGCTGGCTGCGCCACTACGGCGTCAACCCGCTGCAACCCGTGGCGCTGCACGAGGGCGTAGCATGAAGTTCTCCCTGAGTTGGCTGCGGGAGCACCTGGACACGGATGCCGGCCTGGACGCGATCACCGACCGCCTGACCGCCATCGGCCTAGAGCTGGAGGGCGTCGAGAACCCCGGCGGCGCCCTGGCCCCCTTCCGCATCGCCCGGGTAGTTGAGGCGGTGCAGCACCCCAACGCCGACCGCCTGCGGGCCTGCAAGGTCGATACCGGCGATGGCATGGTCTCCGTCGTATGCGGCGCGCCGAACGCACGGACAGGCATGCTGGCGGTATTCGCGCCGCCGGGCAGCCACATCCCTGGCAGCGGCATCACCCTCAAGGTCGGCGAGATCCGCGGCGTCGAAAGCGCCGGCATGCTGCTCAGCCTGCGCGAGATGGGGCTGGGCGAAGACCATGCAGGGATCGTGGACCTGCCAGAAGGCGCACCGGTTGGCACGCCCTACGCCAAGTGGGCCGGGCTGGACGACGCGATCATCGAGATCGGCGTAACACCCAACCGCGGCGATGCCCTGTCGGTCCGCGGCATAGCGCGGGACCTGGCGGCGGCCGGGCTGGGCACGCTGCGGCCCTGGGCGCCGGCACCGGTGGCCGGCGATGGCCCCAGCGCCATCACCTGGGCCATAGACATGCCCGAAGCCTGCCTCTGGGTCCTGGGCCGCACCATCCGCGGCGTCCGCAACGCCCCCAGCCCGGAGTGGCTGCAACACCGCCTGCTCTCCATCGGCCTGCGCCCGATCAGCGCGCTGGTGGACATCACCAACTTCTTCACCTTCGACCTAGGCCGCCCCCTGCACGTCTTCGACGCCGGCAAGGTGCAGGGCGGCGTGCTGCACCTCCGCCCCGGCACGGGCGAAACCTTCCGCGCGCTCAACGGCAAGGACTACGTCGCCGACCCCGAGGACTGCGTCATAGCCGACAGCGCCGGCGTACAATCCCTCGCCGGCGTCATCGGCGGCGAGGCCACCGGCTGCACCGACGCAACAACGGCCGTATTCATCGAGTGCGCCCTGTTCGACCCGGTGCACGTGGCCCTGACCGGCCGCCGCCACGCCATCACCTCCGACGCCCGCCAGCGCTTCGAGCGCGGCATCGACCCCGCCTTGCTGCCCGATGCCCTGGAGGCAGCCACCCGCATGATTCTGGACCTATGCGGCGGCATCCCCAGCGAAGTCGTGTCCGCCGGGGCCGAACCAGCCTGGCAGCGCAACGCCACCCTCCGCTTCGAGCGCCTGGAAACCCTAGGCGGCCTGGCCATCCCACCCGACGCCGCCGCAGCATCGCTGCAAGCCCTAGGCTTCACCGTCCAGTCCCGCACAGAAACGGCAGTAACGGTCGCCGTCCCATCCTGGCGCAACGACATCGCCGCGCCCATCGTGCTGGACCAGGCGCCCGGCCTTCCCCCCGCGCAGGCCGCCGCCGCCGCCGAGGGCTGCGCCGCCGTAGAAGCCGAGTGCGACCTGGTCGAGGAGGTGCTGCGCCTGCACGGCCTGGACAACATCCTCGCCGTATCCCTCCCCCGCCTATCCGCCGTCCCGCCCGCCGTGCTGACGCCCCGCCAATCCCGCACGGCGCTGGCCCGGCGCACCCTGGCCGCCGCCGGCCTGCTGGAATGCGTGTCGTTCAGCTTCATGGACAGCAAGGCCGCGGCAGCATTCGGCGACGCCCCGGCGTCCCTACGGCTGCTGAACCCCATCGCGTCCGACCTGGACCAGTTGCGCTCCACCCCCGTCGCCACCCTCGCCCAGGCCGCCCAGCGCAACGCCGCCCGCGGCTGGCCCGACGCCCGCCTGTTCGAGGTCGGCCCGGCCTTCGCGCCCGACGGCCAGCAGGTCGTCGCCGCCGGTATCCTGACCGGCCACACCCCGCGCCACCCCCTGTCGCCCGCCCGGCCGATGGGCGCCATGGACGCGAAGGCGATGGTGCTGGACGTGCTGGCGGCGCTGGGCCTACCGATGGACAGCCTGGGCGTGACCACGGATGCGCCGGGCTTCTACCACCCGGGCCGGTCCTGCGTGGTGCGGCAGGGACCAAAGCTGGTTCTAGCGACCTTTGGGGAACTGCACCCGGCCGTATCGCAAGCTCTGGCCCTGGTTGGCCCGGCTGCGGCGTTCGAGGTGTTCCTGGACCGCATCCCCGAACCGAAGCGCCGCCGCCGCGCCGCGCCGGACCTGCCGCAGTTCCAGCCGGTGCGCCGGGACTTCGCCTTCCTGGTGGCCGCAGACGTCCCCGCCGACGCCGTGCTGCGCGCGGCGCGCGGGGCGGAACGCACCTTGGTGTCCACGGCCAGCCTGTTCGACGTATACGAAGGCAACAACGTCCCACCAGGGCAGAAGTCCGTCGCCGTGGACGTGGTGCTGCAACCCCGCGAGCATACGCTGACCGACGCGGAGATCGAGGCGGCCAGCGCCAAGGTGGTGGCCGCGGTGGCGAAGGCAACGGGCGGCGTCCTGCGCTAGCGGCTTGGCGCTGGGGTGAGCAGGCAGCTTCGTACTTGACCCGGCCGCCCCGCCCTCCCCATAAACAGCTCATGGTCCCGACGCTGCCCCTGCGAATTACCCGCCCGGCCCTTCCCTAGAAGGCCGGGACAGCACGCGCGCGCAACCGCCGACCAGGGCCATCCCCCAGGACCATCCCCATGGCTGACATCCCCGACTACAAAGCCCCCGACTACAAAGCGACCGTCTTCCTCCCCGCCACCTCGTTCCCCATGCGCGGCGACCTGCCGAAGCGCGAGCCCGACCTGCTCGCCCGCTGGGACCGCATCGGCCTGTGGGAGCGCACGAAGGCGCAGATGGCCGCCCGCCCGCCCTGGGTGCTGCATGACGGCCCCATCTACTCCAACGGCAACCTGCACATCGGCCACGCGCTGAACCGCATCCTCAAGGATGTCATCATGCGGGCGCACCGCATGGCCGGGCAAGACGTGGACTACATCCCCGGCTGGGACACCCACGGCCTGCCAATCGAGTGGAAGGTCGAGGAGGAGTACCGCAAGACCGGCCGCGACAAGGACGCCGTGCCGGTGCTGGACTTCCGCGACGAGTGCCGCCGCTACTCCGCCCATTGGCTGCAGGTGCAGACGGCGGAGTTCCAGCGCCTGGGCGTCACCGGGGACTGGGCCGCGCGCTACGCCACGATGGATTTCTCGTCCGAGGCCGCCATCGCCGGGGAGATCTGCAAGTTCCTGCTGAACGGCGCGCTGTACCGCGGCCTGCGCCCGGTGATGTGGAGCCCGGTCGAGCGGACGGCGCTGGCCGAGGCCGAGATCGAGTACCACGACCGCGACAGCGACACCGTGTTCGTGCGCTTCGCCATCCTCCCAAGCGGGGGCCTTCCAGGCGGCGGCCTGTCCAACGACCTGCAAGGCGTCAGCGTCGTCATCTGGACCACCACGCCCTGGACCATGCCCGGCAACCGCGCCCTGGCTTACGGACCCGAGATCGACTACGCGCTGGTCCAGGTCGGCAGCGTCACCGAAGGCTCCCTCGCCCGCCCCGGCGAGCGCCTGCTGATCGCGCTGGCCCTGCTGCCGCAAGTCTGCACCGAGGTCGGCATCGCCACGCACCATGTGCAGCACATCTACAAGGGCGCCGAGTTCGCCGGCCTGGTCTGCGCCCACCCGTTGCGCGGCCAGGGCTACGACCACGACGCACCGCTGCTGCCCGCAGCCTACGTCACGACGGACCAGGGCACCGGCTTCGTCCACATCGCCCCGTCGCATGGCGAAGAGGACTTCATCCTAGGCCGCGAGTACGGCATCGAGGTGCCCGAAGCGGTCGGCGCGGATGGGACCTACGCCGCCTGGGTGCCGCTGTTCGCCGGAACCCACGTCTTCAAGGCCGCCGCCCCGGTCGGCGCGGCGCTGGAAGCGGCGGGCGGTCTGCTAGGCCGCGGCACGCTGCGCCACTCCTACCCGCATTCCTGGCGCAGCAAGGCCCCCGTCATCTACCGCGCGACCCCGCAGTGGTTCATCCGCATGGACGGCCCGGAGCACCTGCGGGAACGCGCGCTCGAACAGATCGCGCAGACCGCCTTCATCCCGGAGGCCGGCCGCACCCGCCTGGCCAGCATGGTCGCCGGCCGCCCCGACTGGTGCATCAGCCGCCAGCGCGCCTGGGGCGTCCCGATCCCGGTGTTCGTGGACCGCCGCACCGGCGAGCCGTTGCGCGACCCGGCCGTCGTGGACCGCATCGTGCAGGCCTTCGCCGCCGAGGGCGCGGACGCCTGGTATGTCAGCCCCCCCAGCCGCTTCCTCGGCAGCGACCGCGATCCCGACGCCTACGAGCAGGTCATGGACATCGTGGACGTATGGTTCGAGAGCGGCAGCACCCACGGCTTCGCCTTGCAGGACCGCGGCCAACCCTGGCCGGCGGACCTCTATCTTGAAGGCAGCGACCAGCACCGCGGCTGGTTCCAGCACAGCCTGCTGGAGGCCGTCGGCACCCGCGGCCGCGCTCCGTTCAAGGCAGTGCTGACCCACGGCTTCGTGCTGGACGAGGCCGGGCGGAAGATGAGCAAGTCGCTCGGCAACGTCACCTCCCCGCAGGAGGTGACGGACAAGATGGGTGCCGACATCCTGCGGCTATGGGTGGTGAACTCCGACGTGTCGGAGGACCTGCGGATCGGCCCGGAGATCCTGAAGCAGCAGTCCGAGCTGTACCGCCGCCTGCGCAACACCCTGCGCTGGCTGCTGGGCAGCCTGGACGGCTGGAACGAGGCGGAGCGGGTGCCGGAAGCGGACATGCCGGAACTGGAGCGCTGGGTGCTGCACCGCCTGGCGCAGCTCGACCGGCGCATCCAGGGCGCGCTGGCGTCGCATGACTGGACCGGCGTCTATCCCGACCTGCACGCCTTCTGCTCGGCGGACCTGTCGGCATTCTACTTCGACGTGCGGAAGGACGCGCTGTACTGCGACGCGCCGGACAGCCTGCGCCGCCGGGCCGCACGTACGGTGCTGGACCACTTGCACCGCTGCCTGGTGGCCTGGCTGGCGCCGGTGCTGTGCTTCACCGCGGAGGAGGCCTGGCTGGCCCGGTTCCCGTCCGAGGACGGCAGCGTTCACCTGCAAGCCTTCCCGGTGATCCCCGCCGCCTGGGACAACGCCGCGCTGGCCGCGAAGTGGGCGCTGATCCGGGAAACCCGCAGCGAGGTGACCGCAAAGCTGGAAACCGCCCGGGCAGGGAAGCTGATCGGCTCCTCGCTGCAGGCCACGGCGACGGTCAAGCGGGACCTCGCGGCGCTGCTGGATGCGGACGGGTGGGCGGAGGTCGCCATCGTCTCCGCCGCCAGCTTCGGCGACGACTTCACCGTGCAGCGCGCGGACGGGGGCAAGTGCGCCCGCTGCTGGCGCGTGCTGCCGGAGGTCGGGCAGCAGCCGGCGCACCCCGGCCTGTGCGTCCGCTGCGCCGAAGCAGTCGGCGGCCTATCCTGCCAGGCAGCAGCCGAATGAATACCCGGATGCGCTGGGGCCTGCTGGCGGCGCTGCTGGTGCTGCTGGCGGACCAGGGCAGCAAGTGGTGGGTGCTGAACGTGCTGAACCTGCCGATGCGCGGGCAGATGCCGGTGCTGCCGGTGCTCAGCTTGACGATGGTGTGGAACCAGGGCGTCACCTTCGGGCTGTTCCACCAGTCCGGCGCCTGGGGGCCGTGGCTGCTGGCGGCGGTCGCGCTGGCCGTCGTGGCCGTTCTTGCGGTGTGGCTGCGCCGGGCGGAGAGCCTGCCCGTCGCGCTGTCGCTGGGCGCGATCGCTGGCGGGGCAATCGGCAACGTCATCGACCGCGTGCGTTTCGGCGCGGTGGTGGACTTCCTGCACGCCCATGCCTTCGGCTACTCCTGGTATGTGTTCAACGTGGCCGATGCTGCGATCGTGTGCGGCGTGGGCGTGCTGGTGCTGGACGGGCTGCGCCCCAAGCGGCCCCCGGCTGAAGCGCCGCCACGCTTGCAGACGCCGGGGCTTCGGCGGTAAGACCCGGCCATGATGGCAACGCTGCGACCCCTGTTGATCCTGGCCGCCCTCAGCCTCTCGGCGTGCAGCGGCGACGAACTGACCCGCACCTTCGGCCTGTCGCGCGACGCGCCGGACGAGTTCACGGTGACGACGCGCGCGCCGCTGTCGATGCCGCCCGACTTCACCCTGCGCCCGCCCCGCCCCGGCGCCGTCCGCCCGCAGGAGCTGACGCAAAGCCAGCAGGCCGAGGCCGCCCTGACGCCGGACACCGTTCTGGGCGGACCCGTCGTTGCCCCCACCGCAGGACAGCAGGCGCTCGTCGCCGCCGCGGGCCGCGCCGCCCCGGCGGACATCCGCAACCGCGTGGACTCGGAGGCCGCGCTCGACACCCCCAGCCGCACCCTGAGCGACCGCCTGATGTTCTGGCAAAGCCCGCCGCCGCCGGGCACCCAGGTGGACGCGCAACGCGAGAGCGCCCGGCTGCGGCAGAACGCCGCACTGGGCCAGTCGCCGGAGTCAGGCGACACGCCGATCATCCAGCGCAAGCGGCAGGGCCTGTTCAGCAGCCTGTTCTAGCCTTACTTGCCCCCGCTCCCTCCGGTGGAAGGCGCAGCAAGGACTCCTCGCGCCTCCTCGGCGTCCGTCACGATCTGCCCGCGCAGTTCGTCGAACGACGCAAATTTCCGCTCCGCCCGCAGGAATGTATGCAGTGCGATGGCGACCTCCTGGCCGTACAAGTCGCCGGACCAGTCGAACAGGTGCGCCTCAACCCGGCTGACCGCGCCCTCGGCCACGGTGGGGCGGCGGCCGATATTGGCGACGCCGGGGACTTGAACGCCGTCCCCCAGGCGGGCGGTGACGGCATACACGCCCCGCGCCGGCTCCAAGTGGCGGCCCAGCGGCACGTTGGCAGTCGGAAAGCCGATGGTTCGCCCCCGCGCGTCGCCGTGCGTAACTGGCCCGCGCACCGCCCAGGGCCGGCCCAGCTCCAGCGCCGCCCGCTCCGGATAACCGTCCTGCAGCAGCCGGCGGATGCGGGTTGAGCTGATCGGCGCCCCCCCCTCCACCAGCGCCGGCGCAACGGTCAGGCCAATGCCCAGCGCCTCCGCCCGCGCCGCCAGGAACCCGGCGTCCCCACCCCGGCGGTGACCGAACGCGAAGTCCGGGCCGCAGGTCAGGTGCGCCGCGCCGATGCCCCGGTGCAGCACGTCGGTCACGAACTGCTCGGCCGTCAGCGTGGTGAACGCGGCGTCGAACGGCAGCTCATACACTACCTGCACGCCCAGCGCGTCCAGCGCCGCCGCCCGCTCGGCCTGCAGCGTCAGGCGGAACGGCGGGTCCTCGGGTCGGAACAGCTCGCGCGGGTGCGGCTCGAACGTCAGCACGGCCAGCTTCGCATCCGGCCTGGCGCCATGGGCGCAGCGCAGCACGTGGGCATGCCCCAGGTGGACGCCGTCGAAGTTGCCCAGCGCCACCGAGGCGCCACGCAGCGCGTCCGGCAGGCCCTGCCAGGTGCGGACGACCTCCAACGGCTACGCCCGGCTGCGCGGCAGCACCGTGGCCTCGCCATCGATGACGACCTTGCCGGCGACGGTGCAGGTGGTCCGCAGGGTGGCGCGCTTCTTGGCCGGGTCGAGCGCCGTGACCTCCGCCGTGGCGGTCACGGTGTCGCCGATGCGGACCGGCCGGCGGAAGTTAAGGGTCTGCGCCAGGTAGATCGTCCCGGCGCCAGGCAGTTGGGTGCCCAACACGGCGCTGATCAGCCCGGCGGACAGCATGCCGTGCGCCACCCGCTCCTTGAACACCGACGCTGCCGCCGCCTCGGCGTTCAGGTGCACCGGGTTGGTATCGGTGCTGACGGCGGCGAACAGCAGGATATCCGCGTCGGTGATTGTCTTGCCGACGCTGGCGGTCTGCCCGACCTGCAGGTCCTCGAACGCGATGCCATCCATGCCTTTGCCTCCCAGGCGCTTGGTTGGACCTGGGCGCCTGGTTGGACAAGGCAGTACGCCAGTGCGAAGGTCAAGGCCGCCACTTCTTGTCGGATCTGCCCGTTCTCGTCGGGTCCGACCGCCGAGGATGCCCCCATGGACCGCCACCACGACGCCGCCCGCCTGCTGCTCAGCGCCCGGCGCGACCCCACGCAACGCCTGCATAGCCTGCCGGAGGTGATGCGCCCCAAGACCGAGGAGCAGGCCTACCTGATCCAGCGCGCCATCATGGCGGAGCTGGGCGGGATCGGCGGCTGGAAGGTCGGCTCCCCCGATCCGCAGGGTCCCATGACCTGCGCGCCCCTGCCGGCGGACGGGGTGCAGGGCAGCCCGGGCCATGTGCTGGAGGCGGTCAGCCAGGACCGCGTCGTGGAGGCCGAGATCGCCGTGCGGATCGCCCACGACCTGCCGCCGCGGGAGGCGCCGTATTCCCAGGCCGAGGTGCTGGATGCCATCGCCTCCGCCCACCCCGCCATCGAGGTGCTGCAAAGCCGCTATGTCGACGTGGGCCAGGTGGACAAGCTTTCCGCCTTGGCGGACAGCCTGTCGCATGGCGGCCTGGTGGTGGGCGACCCCATCCCGGACTGGCAAGGCATCGACCTTGGGGCGGAGCAGGTGCGCCTGCTGGTGAACGGG
>JAABUQ010004431.1_pt1 | contig 23978 bp, 23 predicted proteins | sample 5560001 | NCBI WGS metagenome assembly JAABUQ01 (sample SAMN10711888, study PRJNA513371) | rock metagenome | isolation source: Antarctica rocks | place: Antarctica: Victoria Land, Finger Mt nord | collected 2015-12-18
CGTCTCCACCGGTGAACCGCAGTTGCCCGACTGGACCAGCTGCCAGGGGCGGCCGCCACCGGCGAGCAGCGTGGGGGAGGACCAGCGGTGGCCGTCCGCGGAGCTGGCGATGCCGTTGCTCTCACCGTTGGACCGGGTGAGCGCCACGTGCCGGCCCCGGACCGTCCTCGGGAACAGGGCCAGCCCCTTGTTGCTGGCGGCCGGTCCGGACAGGGTCGACACGGTGAACCGGAGGAAGTCGCGGGTCTCGATCAGCTGGGGGGCGATGTGCTGTCCGTCGTAGGCGGTGTAGGTCGCGCGGTAGGAGACGGTCCCGTCGCCGCCGGTGAACCGGACGAACCGGACGTCCTCCATGCCGTGGCTCTCGGCCCGGGTCTGGGGCAGTAGCACGCGCCCGTCCAGAGCAGTGGCCGCGGGGAACTCGACCCGGTAGGTCAGGCCGCCCCCGTCGCCGCCCGGCCCGGTGTCGCCGCCCGTCCCGGTGTCACCCGCCTGGACCGCCGCCACGGCTCCGACCTCCAGGTGCGGGCCCGGCGCGTCGAGGGAGAGATCGTCCCCGGGGCCGAAGACCCCGGTGCGGAACTCCACGGACGAGACGTGTCCCTCCCCGACCGCGCGCAGGCTCAGCACGAACCGGCACTGCCCCGGAGCGAGGCCGGACTGGTCCGGGTGCGCGACCGCGGAGGGGTTGAACAGGGCGGCGCCTTCGACGGCGTACTCGTTGGTGAGCACCGCTCCGAGCAGTTCACGCCGCTCGCTGCCCAGCGTCCCGAGGTCGGGGACCAGGTGGGCGACGTCCAGGAGGCTGGTCGCGAAGACTCCCGGCAGGTCGCGGTGACGGCCGCCGAACCGCTCCCGGACCGCCAGCAGGGTGGCGGTCACCACGTCGTCCGGCAGCCCGAGGACCCGCGCGAGCACGCCGGCCGGGCGGCCGTCGTCGTCGACGAGTCGTTCCCGGGACGGGATGAACGGCCGGCCCAGGACCCGTTCGGGTGCGGCCCGTATCGAGGGCCCCATCCTGGTGACCAGGACGGACCCGCCCCCGGCGCCGGGATGCGACGACGGGGTGGACCCCGCGCCGTTCACCATCCGGCCGGGACGCGCGCCAGGGCGCGGGCGTGCTGCAGGGTCGAGATCATCGCCAGGGTCGACTCGGCGCCCTGGTTCTCGTTGCGGCGTTGCGCGTGCAGCCCGTCGCAGCCGCCCCCGCTGTCCGGGTCGTACAACGGGACACCGACGTCGTTGACTCCGAGGAACCACGACACGGCGAGGTCGATGCCGTCCAGCCACCGGCCGTCTGCGGTGAGCGCGTGCGCGCGGGCGCAGGCGTCGGCCAGCGAGGACACCTCGACGGGCTGCTGGTCGAAGCCCGGTGGGCCGTCGCCCGGCCCCCAGCCGCCGACGGGTACCACCGAGAGGTGTCCGTCGTGCGTCTGCAGTCGCAGCAGCCACTCCAGGAGGGCGGCACCGAGGTCGACGGCCGCCGGGTCACCCAGCGCCGCCCCCGCCGCCATCAGCGCGTCGGGGATCAGGGCATTGCCCCAGCTCAGCCGCGGCTCCGGCCACGGCCACCCGGGTCCGGTCCGGGTGTCGGTGCGTGCGGCCGACGACCCCCGCAGGACCGGCAGCGCGTCGGTGAGCAGTGCTCGCGCACCCGCGTGGTCGGGGAGGACGGCGAGGACCTCGACCGCACCGAGCACGGCGTGCGCCGCGGCGCGCGGGTGGTGGGAACGCAGTTCGACGGACCGGTCGAAGCCGGCCAGGGCACGGGTGTCCGGTCCGGTCCGCACCGCGTAGGCGACCGCGGATCCCAGTCCCCACACCGCGCGTCCCCAGCAGTCACCCGTCTCTGGGCGGCCCGTCCAGCGCAGGTCCACCGCACGCCGGTTGGTGAACCGACCGTCACCGGCCTGCGCGGTGAGCACGAATACGAGGTCCTCCTCGCGCATGCGTTCCAGCTCGGGCGTCAGCCCCGGGCTGCCGGCGCAGGTGAGGCGGCGGCCCTCCCGGCACAGCAGGACGAGACCGCGGGCCACGTCGTCGACGCAGTACCCGTGGGAACGGCGCGGCGTGGTCCGGTCGGCGTGCTCGAACAGACCGCCGGCATCGGACAGGTGCAGCAGGTGGGAGAAGGGCGGGTCCGGGATCGTCATGAGGCGGTCGGGATCGTCACGAGGCGATCGGGATCCTCATGAGGCGGTCGGGACCGTCACGGGGTCGCCGTCCGCCGAGCCGCGACGAGGCTCTCGGCGATGCGCAGGTACCGGGTGGCCACAGCACCCCACAGCAGCCCGGGGGCACGGCGCGACGCGATCGCCGAGAGGTCGCGTGCCAGTCCGGGCTCGGTGAGCACCCGTCGCAGGGCAGCAGCCAGAGCGGCCGGGTCCCGCTGGGGGACCACCAGTCCGGGGCCGTCGGTGAGCAGCTCCACCGCGTGCGGGAACGCCGTCGACACGACCGGCCGCCCGGCGGCCACCGCCTCGATGAGCACTCCGGAGGTCACCTGCTCACGGGAGTCGTACGGCAACAGCACGACATCCGCCTGCGCCACCACATCGGACAGTTCCTCGACCCCCAGGTAGGTCGCGTCGAACTCGACGAGGTCGGTGACCCCACGCTGGACGGCACGGCGCACCAGGCTGTCGCGGTAGCGCTCGCCGTCACGGTCGAGGACCTTGGGGTGGGTCTCGCCCAGCACCAGGTAGCGCGGGTCCAGGTCGCGGATCCCGGCCATCGCGTCCACGGCCCACTCGATCCCCTTGCCCGGTCCGATCAGACCCCAGGTCAGGATCAGCGGACGCCGCGGCACCGGTCCGGCAGCCGGTGGCGGCACGACCTCACGCCGGCCGTGTTCGGCGTGTTCGGGGTGGTCGGCGCGTGCCCGGGCGGCCGGGGAGCGGTGCACGGTCGCACCGTGCGGGACGACGGTGATCCGCGCCGGGTCCGTGCCGTACGCCGCGAGCAGCCGGGTCCGCGCCGTCTCGGTCATCGTGACCACCACGTGGGCGACGTCGAGCAGCCGCGAGATGATCAGCCGTTGCCGGTCGCTCGGGTCGTGCAGGACCGTGTGCAGTACGACGACGACCGGCACGCTCAGTGCCTCGAGCACCTCCAGCACGTCGATGCCGTCCGGGCCGCCGTAGATGCCGTACTCGTGCTGCACGATGACCGCGTCGAAGGTGTCCAGGCGGCGCACCGCCGCGGCCGCGCTGTCCCCCCGGCCGTTCACCAGCTGCGCGACGACCTCCGGGACGTCGTCGGAGGCCGGTGCGTCCACGACCCGAACGACACCGACCTCGGCGGCGGTCCGGGCGAGGTGATCCACGAGTGCGGCGCTGAACGTGGCCAACCCGCACTGGGTGGGCGGGTAGGTGCTGAGCACCCCGATGTACGGGCCGCGTTGCACGCCGGCTCCCGGGACGGGCACCGGGGTCGAGGGCAGGACGACGACCGGTGGGCGGTGGGCGCGGTGGGCGGGGACCGGGCCGGGGCGGACGGGCAGCACGGCGCCCGCCGTCCCGGTCGCCGTTCCGGTCGCCGTCCCGGTCACTGGGCGGTGGCGTCGGTCGATGTCCGGCACATGTCCTCCTCACGACGTCGGGCCCGCCCGGTGGGTCCGGGCGGCCGGGACGTGACCGTCAACCAGCGCACGGGAACCGGTGTCCGCGACGAGCGGTCAGCGCTGCCCCGGGTACGGGTCGACGAGGTCACGTCGGGTCTGTGCGGCTCCGGGGACACCGGACGATCGGCGGGGCGGTCGCGACTACTTCTTCGGTGCGCCCGCCTTCGGGACGGCACTGACCGCGGTCGCGACCGACGAGGTCACGGCTCCCGGCTTCTTGTCCTTCTTCGGCTTGCGGGCCTCGCGGCCGCCCTTGTCCTTGGACACGGTGCTCCCCTTCCCGGTGCAGCGGCGGTCATCGGGGTCAGACCCCGCGGACCGTGTTGGGTCCATCTTCGGTCACCGGCGACCCGCCGTGGGCGCGCGCGGGGCGTCCAGCTTGTCTACGGTGCCGCCATGCGCCTCCTCGAACGTCGCGACCTCGCCCAGGCCCGACGGCCCCGGCCCACCACGCCGCGTCCCGGGACCTCCCGGTCCTTCACGTCCCGGTTGCTCCGCGGGGCGGCCGCGGCCGCGCTGGCCGCCGGGTCCATCGCCGTGGCGATCCCGGCAGCGGCTCAGGCCGCTGTCCCGGCCGCCGCCCGCCCGGGGGCCGCGAGCGGCGACGGGGTGAGCAGCGTCCCGGTGTCGTTCACGGTCCACAACGTCAACCGGTCGGCGTTCGCCTGCGCCAGCGACGGGAAGACCTACACCGTCCACGGCCACCTCGTCGGCCCGAGCGCCCAGGTGGCGTCGAGCTCGGCGTCCGGAGCGACGCTGTACCTGCACGGCCTCAACTTCGGCGAGTTCCTCTGGTCCTTCACCGACGTGCCGGGCTACGACTACGCGACCGAGTCGGCCCGCGCCGGCCAGATCTCGATCATCATCGACCGCCTCGGGTACGGCACCAGTGACAAGCCCGCGGGCACCGCGATCTGCGCCGGCTCCCGGGCCGACATCGCCCACCAGATGGTGCAGGCGATGCGCTCCGGGAACTACCGGACCGGATCGGGCCCGGCGCCGGCGTTCCGGCACGTGGCACTGGCCGGGCACAGCTACGGCGGGCAGATCGCCGAGCTGGAGGCCTACTCCTTCGGTGACATCGACGCCCTGGCTGTCATCTCCTACACCGATCAGGGTTCGACCGCGCTGGCGGCGTCCTCGGCCGCCTTCTCCACCAAGGCCTGCGCAGCGGGTGGACAGCCCGTCGCGCCCGGTGGGCCGGGTGGCTACGCGCCCTTCGGTGACCCGAACGGCGCGAGGGCCGCGGTGTTCGGCGACACCGACCCGGTCGTGGTGGCGGCCGGGCTGCCGAAGCTGACCCTGAACCCGTGCGGGGACATGGTCCCGTTCAACGACGTCGCCACCGCCGACCTCGCCCACCTGGGGAAGATCGGGATCCCGGTCCTGGAAGTATCGGGCGGCGGCGACAAGCTCTTTCCGGTCTCCGCGGGCGACGCGCAGGTGACACTGTTCACCGGGAGCTCGCGGGTCACCCGACTTGTCGTACCGGGTGCAGGACACGCGATCACCCTGGCGCGGCAGCAGGGCGCGCTGGTCAGCGGTGTCAGCGGCTGGCTGGCGACGACATCGGTCGGCGGGACACCCTCGGGTGGGGTCGGCACCGGCGTCGGGCAGTCCCCGGACACCGGCCGCGGCCTGCTGGCCGCCGGCGGGCTGGCTGTCGTGGCAGCCGCTGGGACAGCAGTCCTGGCCATGCGCCGGCGTCGCCACCCCTGAACCACGGCGACGACGCGGGATCGCCCGCGAGACCCGACACACGTACAGCGGCCCCCGGACCGAGGTCCGGGGGCCGCTGTACGTGCTGCGTCGCGTGTGACCTGGTGGTCGGTCAGTAGCGGGGTGCGGTGGCCCTCAGCGACCCGAGCGCGGGGCGTTGGCCTTCGCGGTGTCCTGGACGGAACCGGCCGAGCTCTTCGCCTGGTCGGCAACCGTCCCGGCGGAGTCCGTCGCGCTGTCCTTGACCGTCGCCGCCGAGTCCGCGGCGGCGCCCCTGACGGTGTCGACGGCGTCTGTCGCCGAGCCCTTGGTGGCCTCGACGGCGCTCGTCGCGCTGTCCTTGACCGATGCCGCGGCGTCCTGGACGGCCGGGGTCAGGTTGTCCTTGACCTCGGTGACCGCCTGCTGCGCCTGAGCCTTGATCGGGTCCAGCAGGGGCTGGGCAGAGTCCTTGAGCTTGACCACACCCTGCTTCTCGGCCTCGGTGGCAGGGAACAGTCCGGAGACCAGGAGGCCGACACCGAAGGCGACGACACCGGCGGCGAACGGGTTGCCGGAGGTCCTCGCCTTCGCCTGGGCCGGTGCCCCCTGGACGGCGGCACTGAGATCGTGCGCGCTGCCCGCGATCGACTGGCCGGCGCTGTCCCTGGCCGACCCCATCTCGGAGGTCAGCTGTTCAGCCGAGCCCATCACCCTGTCCTTGAGGCCCAGCAGGCTTCCCTTCGCTGCGTCCACCCGACGCCCCACCACCTTGCTCGGGGTGACCTTCTCGCTGAGGACATCGAGGTCCTGACCGAGGTCCTCCCGGGTCTGGGCGATCTGTGCCTTCAGTTCTTCCGCGTCTTGAGCCATTCCTTGTCCTCCTTCAACGTCTCGACGGTCTTCTCGGGAACCGGGTTCAGTTCCCTCTGCTTGGTCTTGGCCATGGAGAACAGGACGGCACCGGCGATGCCCCACAGGACCGTCACGATCAGCGCGCCGACCCAGTAGCTGTCGAACAGGCTGGCAAGCAGGAACGCCAGCGTCAGGGAGAGGAACAGCACCGCGAAGTACCCGGCCGCGCCCGCACCGCCGTAGGCGCCCGCCATGATCCCGGCCTTCTTGGCCTCGGCCCGGATCTCGAGTTTCGCGAGCTCGACCTCCTGGCTGACCAGCTTGGACAGGTCACCGGACAGGCTCTTGAGGATGTCCCCGACGCCGATGTCGGACACGTCGGGGACGGCGGCCTCGCGCCCCATCGGGGTGCTCATCGCAGCCCGGCGTCGGAGCGCGTGGTGCCGTACGGGTCGGCGGCGGGCGCGGTCGTCCCGAGCGGCGAGTCGTAGCCGTAGGTCGACTCCGTCGGACCGGGCGCGACCGGGGTGTAGGGGTCGGCCACGCGGCGGTACGTGGGGCTCGCCGGCATCGTCCGCACCGGCGTGGCCGTCGACGTGAGCGCGGCCGCGTCGTCGGACGCCGCCTTGTTGCCGCGGATGAACCGACCGGCCAGGACGCCGGCCATGACCGCGCCGAGCAGGAAGCCACCCGGGCGGCGGGCGGCGGAGCCGCGCATGTCGCTGACCATGGTGTCCGGTTCGCGGTGCTCGAGGTAGTCCGCGAACGAGTCGCCGCGCTGGGCGAGCGTCTGGGCCGCCTGGGAGGCGGCACCGTGGTTGTCACCCTGGTGGTTGCTCATCTGGTGCAGCTCCTCCGCCAGCGAGCGCAGCGCCTGCGCGAGCTTCTGGGCTGCGGAAGCCGCCTGCTCGGACACCTGGGTGCGGACCTGCTCGGTGAGGTCGCGGACCTGGTGCACGGCCTCACCCGCGACGTTGGAGGCCTGCTCCTTGGTCGTGCCGACGACGTCCGAGGCGGCCGATCCCGCGGTGGAGGCCACGCTGGACGCCTCCTGCTTCGCGGTGTCGGCGGTCTGGGCCGCGGCGTGCTTGGCCGTCTGGGCGGTCTGTGCCGCCTCGTCCTTCGCGGTGCCGGCCATCTGGCCGGCAGCGTCCTTCGGCTGTCCGGTGAACTGGGTGCTCATCCGTTCTGTCCCTCTCGTTCGTCCTACAGGTCCGGTCGCCGCAGGAGTGCAGCGGTCCGGGGTCGTGTCGCTGAGCTCCTGGTGTGCGTATCGCGGCGACGCAGGCGACGCGGGCCGGACGGACCAGGACCGCGGGGGTCCGGGCGGCCAGGCGACCGGGAGACGCCCGGACGAGCGCTCTTCGATACGACTGCGGCCGAGGTCATCGGTCCCGGACGATTGTCACGGTCGATGGCCTCGTCCGCAACTCTGGACCGACGGGAGGTGGGACACGATCGGCGCGTGTGCCCTCCCGTGTCCGCTGCGCCGATGCCGCGCGGCCGGCGGTGGAGCGGTGCTCGACGGCGAGATGGTCGCTCTCGGGCCGGACCGGGACCGTCAGGCCACCCCGTCCCTGCGCCGGGACACCAGGCGCACCCACGTCGGGTCGGCGGCGCCCTGCCCGGTCCCCGGAGGACCGTCCTGCACGTAGTGCTCGTACAGCGCGCGTTCGACTTGCCGCGACGTCCCGCCCACCAGGACGTCGCGGACCGGTCGGTGGCGGGCCTGGGCCTCGGAGAGGTCCATGTGCTGCCGGTCGACCGACGCCCGGATCAGTGCACCCATCTGGCTGTTCATCGCTCCCCACAGCTCCCCGAGGCGCCTCAGTCCGGATGCCCTGACCAGAAGACTGTGGAACCGGGTGTCGACTGCGACGACCTCTTCGAGGTCGCCCGCCGCGGCGGCCATGCTCATCTCGCCGAGCACTGCGTCCAAGGGCCCGGCGAGGGCGGCCCGGTCCCGGCGTGGGACGGCCCGAGCAGCGGCGACCTCCAGCGCGGCGCGGGCGTAACAGACGTCCCGGGCGTCGTCGGCGTTCATCCGGGTGACGACGCTGTACCGGCGGGGGACGATCTCCACCAGGCCCTCGCCGGCCAGCTCCCGGACGGCCTCTCGCAACGTGGCCCGACTGACGCCGAGGTCGGCGGCCAACGTGGTTTCGACCAGCCGTGAACCCGCCGGCAGCTCGGCGTTGAGGATCCGCCGACGCAGTTCGGCGCGTGCGGTCTGCGGCAGGGACTGGTGGACCAGCACGTCGCTCAGGCCGGCTGGACGGCGTCGCGGCTCACCACGTGACGGTACCGACAGCCGCGGCCCGGCGGGCGGCGAGGATCTGCTCGGTGAGGCCGGGGGTGCCGGCGACCTCCTCGACGCCGACCAGCCGCGCCGGACCGCTGACCAGCGCGGTCAGCCCCGCGCCGTGTCCGGGCTGCCGGCTCGCGCCGCTGCCGACCACGCCGACCGTGCGCCATCCGTGGCGAAACCCGACGTTGTGCCGCACGTCGAGGTCGTCGATGGCGACGAGGTCGCCCAGGCGGAGTCCCACGGCCGGATCGGTGGACTGCAGGGCGACGTCCCACTGGTGCGCCGGTCGGCCCACCCCGTTCCCGGCTGCCCGGGCCGGCAGGACGGCGGCGACCCGAGCCCGTACACCGCCGCCGGGTACGACGTGGACGCCCAGTTGGCCGAGCAGGTCCGGCGCTGCGTTGAGCACGGCCACCGACGGGTCCAGGCCGTCCGGTGCGCCACCCTGGCCGACCGCGCGAACGGCGACCTGGTCCCCGGGTCGCAGCATGGCCAGCACCTCCTGGTCGAAGACGCCGATCACCCTGCCGGACTCGCCGCGGATGCCCGACACCGAGCCCAGGAGGCCGGCCGCGGCACCCGTACGCACCGTCAGGGTGTTCCCGACGCAGGACAGTGCCGTGAGCGCCGATCTCGCCGCGGCATCGGGGTGGACGAGTGTCAAGCCGGGGACGACCTGCTCGCCGACGGTCCCGCCCACCGGGTCGCCCAATCGCACTCCCAGGACCACACCGCCGTCACCTGTCGGTACGAACGGGTGCCCGTCGACGTCGAGCAGCCACGGCGACGGACCGTCGAAGGACGGGTGCTCGACGAACCCGAGCAGGTTGACCGCGACAGTGGCCGGAGCGGCGCTCACGCGGCCACGTCCGGCCCGGGGGTCCGGCCGGTCCGCGCGGCCAGCAGTGCCGCCAGGTTCGCGGACGGGTCGTCGACGAGTTCGAACGACGAAGCCGGCCGGACAGCAGCGTCGAAGGTCCGGGGCCGTGCCCGAACAGCGAGCAGGACCCGGTGGAGACCATGCCGATCGTTGTCCACCCGGGCCTGTGCCCGCGGCCGAACCGGTGGTCCTGGTCGTGCAGTGCGACGACGTCGCCGATGCGAAGGCCCTCCAGGCCCAGCGAGAGGTCGTCACCCATGCCGGTGTAGGCGCCCATCAGGTCGGTGTTGGCGAACTCCGGGACCATCCCGGCGCCGGCTCCGATCGCCTCGGACGGGACATGGGCGGCCACGCCGACCCGGAGCCGGCCACCGGTGCCGTCGGGGCCCGCGGCGCGGACGGTGCCGCCGGACAGGCCCGCCAGCACCCACGGGTCGGTGTTCTTGACCGCGACGTCAGGGTGGTCACGCAGGTGCAGGCCCTGCCCGCGTGCGAAGACCGCCACGCGGTCTCCGACGGTGACCCGCTCGAGCACGGCCTCGGCGCAGTCGACCAGGACGTAGGCGTGCTGACCGGTCACGATCCCGGTGCACCCGGCCGCCGGGCCGGACTCCACGCGCACCTCGTTCCCGACGCAGGAGAGGAACTGCAGCGCCCAGTTGGCGCCGGGCTCGCGGTGTCGGACGGACAGCCCGGGCTCCACGTGGTCCCCGGCCCAGCCGGTCGCCGGGTCGCCCGGGTGCACCCCCAGGGTGACCCCGCCCATCCCGGGCAGCAGGAAGGACTGCCCGTCGGCATCGATGCGGTACGCGTGTCGGTCGCCCAGCGGCGGCCACACCTCACCGGTCAGCACCTGGGTGACCAGCCGGTCCGCGTTGGTGGTGACGTCCATCAGCTCCCGCCCCCCGGGCTGGTGGCACGCGGGCCGAAGGTGAACCCGCGCACGCGCAGCGCCGGCGCGGTGACCGACCCGTTCCAGACGTTCATCAACGGCTGGGCCAGCCTCGCGGTACCGACCAGGTCGACCCGGTCGAGCACCCCGAACACACTCTCGGTGAACCGTGCACCGGCCACCGGCCGGGTCAACCGACCGTCCTCGACCAGGAAACACGCGTCCCTGCTGACCCCGGTCAGGGTCGTGGCGGCACAATCGACGACGCGGGTGTACCAGAACCGCTGCACGTACACGCCGCGCTCGATCCCCGCCAGCATCTCGTCGAGGTCAGCGGTCCCGGGTCGCAAGTGCAGGTTGGCGGCGACCGGTGCGGGCGACTCCTCGCGGGCGACGTGCGCGTGCCCGGTCGAGGTCGTGCCCGTCGAGGCCGCGGTCCCCAGGTCGGTGACGGCACCGCCGACCACCCCGGCGTCGAGCAGGGTGACCACTGCTCTCGGGGTCCCCTCGCCGTCGAAGCCGAAGGGCAGCCCGCGCGGGTCGCCCGCGTCGTCCACGACGGTGATGGCGGGACCGGCGACCCGCTGCCCCCGACGGCCGGCGACCGCGCCGACCCCGTCGAGGACCGACTCACCGGTGAAGCCGAACGCGCCGAAGCACTCCAGCAGCTCGCCGGCGGCCAGCGGGCCCAGCACCACGTCGTAGGTCCCCGGTCGCGAGGGGACGGGGAACCGTGAACGGTCCGCTTCGGCCAGTGTCCGCTCGATGGCGCCGTCCACGTCGAGGACGGCGACGTCGCGGTCCAGGTCCGCCCAGTGCGACGAACCGTCGTCGACGGACACGGTGAGCGAGCCCGATGCCTCGGTGGCCGCCGCGTACACGTCGACCCCGGCCGATGTCGCCACGGCCACCTCGGTCAACGCCCGGCCGATCATCCCGGCCGACCGGCCGCCGAGCGCCGCCGCGGCCGTCATGACCCGTGCGGCGGCGGCGGCGCGGGCTCCCGCGTCGAAGGCCGCAGTTCCCGGGCGCAGCAGGACAGCCTCGGGTAGGACACCGCCGGGCGCGGGCGCGGCGACCCCATGGGCGTGACCGGGCATCCCCGCCGCCGCTCGGGCCCGAGCGGCGGCGCACGCCCGGGCCACGGCCGCATCGATCCCGGCCGGTGTCCCGGTGCCCGCGCGCGCCGCCCAGGTCCCGCCGGGACCGGTGACCACACAGCGCACATCGATGCTCAGCTCGGTGACGTCCTGCGGCTGGTGTATCCGGTCACCGGCGAAGCGGGTGTGCTCACCGGCACGCGCGGCAACCCGGACCTCCGTGGCGGTCGCGTCGCTGGCGGCCAGCGCCCGAGCGGCCAACGAGCGCGCCCGGTCCTCACCGAGCAGGGGGCTCCAGGCCTGCAGAGCGTTGCTCACCCGGCACCACCGATCGAGATGTCGCGCACGAGGGTCGGCGCGGCACCGTGTCCCAGGAACCCCCACTGCTTCGGTTCGCCCTTGCCGCACGGCATGCCGAAGGCACGGAACTCCGCCGGCCCGGCCACCGCCTCCACCGAGCCCCAGAACTCCGGGGTCCTGCCCCCGTAGGAGAAGCCCCGCAGCAACCGGCCACGCCTGCCGCGGTGGACCTCCCAGGCGACCTCGGTGCCGAACTGGAAGTCCAGCCGCCGCTCGTCGATGGACCAGCTGCGGTTGTCGTCGAGCAGGTACCCGTCCCCGAGGCGGTCCAGCAGCTCGTCGGTGGATCCCCGACCTGGCTGGAGGAAGACGTTGGTGGCGAAGCACAGGGGGGTGTACGCCCAACCGTCGGAGCGGGCCGCACCGATCGGTGTCCGGCCGATCCTGGCTGCGGAGTCCCGGCTGGACAGGACGTCGACGACGGTGCCCTCACGCACCAGGTCGTGCGCAGCGGCCGGCGTGCCCTCGTCGTCCCAGGCGAACGTCCCCCGGGTGCCCGGGCGGGTCGGGTCCGCGGTGATGGTCACCGCGGGGGAGCCGTACCGCAGCGAGCCGATGTCGTCGGGGCCGACGAAGGAGGTGCCGGCGAAGTTCGCCTCGTCCCCCAGGATCCGGTCCAGCTCGAGCGCGTGCCCGCAGGACTCGTGGATCTGCAGGGCCATCTGGGCCGGACCGATCACCAGGTCCGCGCGGCCGGTGGGTGCGCGCGGCGCGGTGAGCAGCGCGACCGCTTCGCGGCCGACCCGGTCGGCGTTGGCGACGAGGTCCAGCCCCCGGACGTACTCGAAGCCGGCGGCGGCGGTGTTGCCGTGGAAGGAGTTCGGGTGGCTTCGCCGAGCCACCTGCCCGTCTCCGGAGGCGACCACGACCAGCACGGCTCCGGTCTCCACCAGGTGCTGGTGCTGGCGGGAGCCCTCGCTGTCGGCGAAGTGCCGGTGCTGGCGCTTGGCGTTGCAGCCGACCTGGACCGAGACCACCCGCGGGTCCACCCGGGCCGCCGCGACCGTGTCGGCCAGGTGGCCGAAGACCTGGGCCGCGTCCACCGCGAACGGGTCCCCCGCACGGGCACCGACCAGCTCCCGCTGGTGGGCTCCCGACCGGGCAGCGAGGTCCGGCCCAGCCGCCCGGGAGCCGCGGCACCGGCCCGGGCCGTGGCCACCGCAGCCCGGGCGGCCCGCTCCGGGGTGTCGTCGTCGGTCAGCGGAAGGGAGGCGAACCCCCACATCCCGTCCACGAGGACCCGCACCCCGAGGCCGGCACTGTGGTCGACCCGGTCCTCACCGTCCCCGTGCCGGTCCAGGTACCGCCGCTGTTCCTCGATCTCCCCGACCCGGACGTCGGCGAAGGTCGCACCCGCGGACCGGGCCGCGTCCACGGCGGTGCCGGCGAGGGTGTCGCTGTCACCGTCGTCGGCCAGCGCGCCCCAGTGGTGGGCCGACCCCCTCATGCGCCGGTCGCCGCGGTGGCCGGCGCGGTCGGTTCGGGCAGCGGGAAGTCGACCCAGGCGCGGCGACGATGCGCCGCCTCGAAGGCGTTGATGGACTCCTGCACCAGTGCGCCCTGACGGAACCCGCCCTGGTTGACCGAGCCGCCCTCGAGGATCTCGGTGGCGAAGTCCTTCACCAGGTTGGAGTAGAAGAGGAACGGCCACGGCTCCAAGCTGGTGCCGCCCTCGGGAAAGAACCGCTGCGGGATCGCGCGCTCGACGAACTCGACCGAATCCTTCGTCGCAGTCCGCAGCGTCTGGCAGATGCCGAACTCCTCGACGAGGCGGACGACCAGCGCACCCTGGGAGCCGTACAGGCGCACCTCGATCCCCGGGTAGTTCCCCACCGTCACGAACGAGGACTGGACCGAGGCCAGCTGGCCGCCGGCGAACTCGGCGATGAACATGTCACCGTCGTCGATGTTCATCCGGGTCATCCGGCCGGTGTCGCGGACCACCCGCTCGGGCACGAAGTTCCGCATCGCGCCGACCACGGCGGTCATCGGCGATCCCAGCCACCAGTGCATGATGTCGATCACCGGGGCGCCGTAGCCCTCGATGGAGGCCACCATGATCTCGCCGCCCGGGTCGTCGGACTGTTGGCGCAGCGGGGTGACGGGGTCGATCCACTGGCTGTTCTGCTCGTACGCGTTCAGCAGGTACGGCTCGCCGACGAAGCCCTGCTGGATCAGCTCCCAGGCGTACTGCACGGCCGGCGCGTAGCGGAACGTGAAGCCCAGCTTGGTCTTGAGGCCGTTGGCATCGGCCAGATCCGCCGCGCGGACGACCTCCCGGTAGTCCCTGTGCACCGGCTTCTCGCACAGCACGTGCTTGCCGGCCGCCAGTGCGGCCATCGAGACCTCGAAGTGGGCCCGGTCCCCGGTGACCACGTCGATGACATCGATGTCCGGGTCGGCCACGAGGTCCCGGTAGTCGGTGGTGGTCCTGACGACCCCGAAGTCGCCGGCTGCGGTGGCGAGCAGGTCCGCGTCGACGTCGGACAGGGCGACGACCTCGCACCGGGGGTCCCGCTGCCAACCTGGGATGTGGGAGCGCACCGCCCACCTCCCGGTACCGACGACCCCGACCCGAAGCTTCCGCCCACCCTGTCCGGCGTCCTGGTCCAGCGTGCTCATCGTGTGCTCCTCGTCTGCGGCGCGATGTCGCGGCCGCTGTCCGTGTGGTCGGTCGGGTCCTGGGTCCGCCCGCCGCCTGGGTCACGCAGCCGGGCGAGGTCGTCGTGCCGCCGGCAGCGGGTCAGGTGCTCGCCCGCCGTCCCCTCGCCGCCGTCGCGGCCCGCCGCCGCGGCCCCGCCGTCCCGGACCGCGCCGACGGTCAGCAGCTCGGTCCGCCAGCCCGGACAGCCCGGATCGGCTCGAGCGCAGCGCGGCAGGAACCGGCACGAGGACGGGAGGTCGACCAGCTGCGGCGGGGACCCGGGGATGACCGCGAGCGGCTGGTCGCGCGCGACGGCACCGGGCAGCGCGTGCAGCAGCGCGTCGGTGTAGGGGTGGCGCGGGTCCTCGAGCAGCTGCGCGGTCCGCGCGGTCTCCAGGAACTGACCGGCGTACATCACCGCGATCCGGTCGCTCATCTGCGCCACCACGGCGAGGTCGTGGGTCACGAGGACGAGCGCCATACCGACGTCCCGCTTCAGGTCCACCAACAGGCTGAGGATCTGGTCCTGGACGAGCACGTCCAGCGCGGTGGTCGGCTCGTCGGCGACGAGCACCCGCGGGTCGCCGGCCAGCGCGATCGCGATGAGCGTGCGCTGGAGCATCCCCCCGGAGAACTGGTGCGGGTGGTCGTCCAGCCGTCGCGCGGCGGCCGGGATCCCGACGCGCTCGAGCAACTGGAGCACGGCCCGGTGCAGTGCGGCCCCGCGCAGTGCACGGCTCGCGGCGACCGCCTCCGCGACCTGGTCGCCGATCGTGCGGACCGGGTTCAGCGCGCTCATCGGGTTCTGCGGGACCAGGGCGACGTGACGGCCCCACCGGTGTCGGAGCTGACGCGGTGACAGGCCGAGCACGTTGCGGTCGTCCAGCCCCGGGTGCGTCACCGAGCCGGAGAGCACCGCTCGCGGGCTCGGTCGCAGCCCCAGCAGAGCCCGGCAGGTCACCGACTTGCCCGAGCCGGTCTCTCCCACCACGCCGAGGGTCTGGCCCTGGCGCAGGACGAAGGAGACACCGTCGGCGGCCCGGACCTGCCCCCCGGGCGTGGGGATGGTGACCCGCAGGTCGTCGGCGCGCAGGACGACGTCGCGGCCTGCGGCCCCCGACGACCGGTCGGTCAGGGTCCTGCTCACCGGTCCGCCCGCAGCACGTCGGCCAGCCCGTCGCCGACCAGGCTGAACGCGACACCGAGCACCACCAGGGCGGCGCCGGGCGCCAGCGACAGCCACCACTGCGAGAGCAGGTAGTTCTGCCCCTCCGCGATCATCGAGCCCCACTCCGGCGCCGGCTGGCGGACACCGATCCCGAGGAACCCCAGCGACGCCCCGAGCAGCACGTTCCCGACAGCGTCGACCATCGCGAACACCAGCGCCGACGGGGCGACGGTCGGCAGGACATGGCGCAGCAGCACCCGCCATCTGCTGTAGCCGAGGGCCTGCGCGGCCACCACGTAGCCCAGGCCCAGGGCCGTCCTGGTCTGCCCGTGCGCGATCCGCGCGTAGCCGACCCAGCTGGTCACCCACAGCGCGATGAACATGTTGAGCAGGCTCGGGCCGAGCGCGGCGATGATCGCGATGACCAGGACGATGAACGGAAACGCGAAGAACAGGTCGACCACCCGCATGACGACCCGGTCGGTGCGTCCTCCGCCGTAGGCCGACAGCATGCCGACCGCCGTGCCCACCACCAGGGTGACCCCCGTGGCGCCGAAGGCGATCGCCAGGTCGTACCGGCCGCCGTAGAGGATCCGCGAGGTGAGGTCGCGGCCGAACTCGTCGGTGCCCAGCGGGTGGCCGGCCGAGAACAGCGGTGCCAACGGGTGCAGCGGGTCCAGATCGGTGGGCGAGCCCGGTGCGATCAGCGGCGCGGCCGAACAGGCCACCGTGACCACCGCCAGGATCGTCGCCCCGATCGCCAGTGCACCACGGCCGCGCAGGGCGCGCAGCGGCGAGCGGCCGGCGTCGAGCCGCGGGTCCGCGGTGGCCATCGGGAGGACCGGGCTCATGTCGACACCCGGCGGCTGACGGCCAGGCGCGGGTCGAGAGCCGCGTGCGCCATGTCGGTGAACAGGTTGACCACCACCACGAACACCGCGAACAGCAGGGCGACCGCCTGCACCACGGGGTAGTCCCGGGTCGATACCGAGGAGACCAGCAGGCTGCCCAGCCCCGGGATCGAGAAGACGTTCTCCACCACCACGGTCCCGCCGAGCAGGAAGGCAAGGTTGATGCCGAACACGACGACCACCGAGATCACGGAGTTGCGCAGGACGTGACGCCAGAGCAGCGCGACCGGCCCGATCCCCTTCAGCCGTGCGGTCGTGACGTGGTCGGCCGCGAGAACGGCGATCGTGCTCGCAATGTAGGGACCGGATCAGGACCGTGGAGAACGGGACGGCCAGCGTCACCGCCGGCAGCACGAGGTGGAACAGGTGCCCGGCGACCCCGGTGCCCCAGCCGCCGATCGGCGCGGTGTTCAGCTTCACCCCGAACACGAGGATCAGCACGATGCCGAGCAGGAAGCCCGGCAGGGCGAAGCCGACGGTCGACACGATCCGCGCCACGTGGTCGAAGACCCCGCCGCGCCGCAGGGCAGAGACGACCCCGACGGGGACCGACAGCGCAACGGTGAACACCCCGGCCACAGCCACCAGGGCCATCGTCGGTCCCAGTCGGGCACCGACGATGGCACCCACGGACGTCTTGTAGAAGTAGGAGTACCCGAAGTCCCCGGTGACCGCCGAGCGGAGGAAGGCCAGGTACTGCCGCCAGATCGGCGCGTCCAGGCCCAGCGACCGGTTCAGCTGCGCACCGGCCTCCGGGGTGTACCGGTTGCCGAGGATCTGCTGGGCCGGGTCGCCCGGGATGATCCGGATCAGCAGGAAGGTGATGACCGTGATGCCGAACAGCAGCGGTACCAGCTGGGTGACCCGCTGCCGGGTCAGGCCGAGACGCGAGAGCACCGGTTCCTCAGTGCTGATCGACGGTCAGGGTGAGCAGGGAGTCGTTGTAGTTGCCCAGCGGCGAGACCGCAAAGCCCTTGACCCACTGGCCGGACGCGTACCGGTAGGGCGTGTAGGTCATCGGCAGGAAGGGGACCTGGTCGGCGACGATCTTCTGGACCTGCGCGTACATCGCGGCCCGCTTGGTCGTGTCGGTCTCCGACCGTGCCGCGTTCACCAGCTTCGTGGCGGTCGCGTCGGTCCAGTAGCTGCTGAAGGCGTTGGCCCCGCCACCGCCGTCGGCCCCGAAGGTCGCGACCTCGTCGGGGTCGATGATGTCGTTGGTCCAGTACCGCTCGCCCATCCCGTTGGTCCCGGGACGCTCCTTGTCGTAGGCGGTGACCAGTTCGTAGGACTGGATGGTCACGTCGATCCCGACCTTCGCCAGCTGGCTCTTCAGCACGACGGCGGTCGCCTGCCCGGCCGCGTCCCCGGACACCGTGATCAGGTCGGTCCTGAACCCGTTGGGGAACCCGGCCGCGGTGAGCAGCGCCTTCGCCCTGGCGAGGTCCTGCGTCGGGGCCGCAGGGGTGGGCGACCAGTGGAGCATCTTGTAGGGCATGAAGGTGTTCGCGGGCTGCGCCTTGTCCTGGTAGGCGAGCGAGTTGATCTCGGACAGGTCGACGGCGGCCTTGACCGCCTGACGGACCCGGACGTCGCCGAACGGCTTGGTCTTCAACGGCAGCTGGACGAAGTCGACACGGGTGGACGGGAACAGGTCGACCCGCAGCGCCGGGTTCTTGCCGATCTGATCGAGGAAGTTGCCCGGCGGGTTCTCGATGACGTCGACCTCCTTGCTCTGCAGCTGCAGCACCCGGGTGTTGTCGTTGGGCACGACGGTGATCGACACCGTCGAGACCTTCGGCTTCGGTCCCCAGTACTTCGGGTTGGTGGCCAGGTCCACCTGGGTGTCGGGCGCGTACGACGCGACGGTGAACGGACCGCTCGTGACCGGGTGGGTGAAGAACTTCTTGTCGCTGCTGGCGGTCTTCTGCGGCAGCACGGCGTACGCGTACATCGCGAGGTCCGCCAGCAGGGGGGCGTGAGGCTTGGTCAACGTGATCGTCAGTGTCTTCGGGTCGGTCGCCGTGACGGCTTTGACCGGCTCCAGCAGGAACCCCCAGCCTCCGGTGAGGGCCTTGGCGCGCTCGATGGACCACTTGGCGTCGGCCGCGGTGACGGCGCTGCCGTCGGAGAATGTCGCGTCGCGCAGGTGGAAGGTGTAGGTCAGACCGTTGGGCGCGACGTCCCACGAGCTGGCCAGGTCCGGGACGACCTTCGAGCCGGTCGGGTCCGACTGGACGAGGCGCGCGTACAGCGCCTGGTCGATCCAGATCGACTCGTTGACGGCGTTCTGCGCGGGGTCGAGTGTGTCGATCTTCACAGCGTTCGCGATCTTGAGGGTCGTGACGCCGCTGGCCGTGGCCGGCGCTGCCGAGGTCGATCCGGAGGACCCGGGCGTCGGGCCGTTGACGTTGCCGCTGCACGCGGCGAGCAGCAGCGCTCCGACGGCCGCTGCTGGGAACACGGTCCGGCGGTGGACGCGTGTCGGGGTCGTACCGGCAGTGGGGCGCGGTGCGGTCACGGAGTCTCCTCGGGGGTGGCGGGGTCTGGTGAGGCGAGGTCTGGTGAAGCGGGGTCCGGTGAGGCGGGGAACAGGTGGCACGCGATGACCCGCGCCGGCGCGACGGCGACCGTCGGTGGCCGGATCGCCCGGCAGACGTCCATCACGGAAGCGCAGCGGGTGTGGAACGGACAGCCGGGCGGGGGATCGGTCGGATCGGGCATCTCACCGCCGACGGCCGGCCGAGCGGTCGCGCGGCGACTCGTCAGTTCCGGCGCGGCCGCCAGCAGGGCCTGGGTGTAGGGGTGCAGCGGCGCGGTGAACAGGTCCCCGGCCGGAGCACGTTCGACGACCTCGCCCAGGTACATGACGGCGATCGTGTCGGCGAGGCGCGCCACGACGGACAGGTCGTGGGTGATGAACAGGTAGGTCAGCCCGAGGTCGTGACGCAGCTCCTCGAACAGGTTGAGCACCTGGGCCTGCACGGACACGTCGAGGGCGGACACCGGTTCGTCGGCCACGATGAGCCGTGGCTGGACCGCCAGAGCGCGAGCGATGCTCACCCGTTGCCGGCCCCCACCGGAGAGCTGCCCGGGGCGCCGATCGCGCATCTGCACCGGAAAACCGACCCGGTCGAGCAGGTCGATCACCCGGTCCGGTCGGTCGGCGCGGTCACCGATGCGGTGCACGGTCAGCACCTCCATCAGCGTTGCGGCGACGCTCCGGTGCGGGTTGAGCGAGCTGTAGGGGTCCTGGAGGATCACCTGGACGTCGCGGCGCAACTGCGCGGACCGGCCGCGGTCCGCGTCCAGCACGCTTCGGCCCTCGAACAGGACGTCGCCGGAGTCCGGGCGTTCCAGGCGCAGGACGAGACGGCCCAGGGTCGACTTGCCGGACCCGGTCTCGCCGACGACCCCGAGCACCTGCCCGGCACGGATACCGACACTGACCTCCCGCACCGCCTTCAGCGTGATCCCGGGCCGCCGTCCCAGGGTGTCGGCCAGTGAGCGGTGCACCGGGTAGGTCCGGCTGACGCCCCGCGTCTCCACCAGGTACGGCCCGGTCGCGGTCGGAACGGTTCCGGCGGCGGGCACGGGCGCAGGAGGTGTCACCGGGAGTCCCCGACGAACCCTGCGGCACCGACGGGTGGGGGCATGGCGAAGCGCCCGGCGGACGATCCGCCGTCGACTGCGAGCACCGCTCCATTGACGTGTGACGCCGCCGGCGAGCACAGGAAGGCAACCGCCTCACCGACGTCCGCGGGGGCGCCGGCCCGTCCCGTCGGGATGGAGGCGACCAGCTGGGCCCGCAGCGTCGCCCCGGCGCGCTGCGGGTTGGCGTCGCTGTGCCCCCGCACGTCGATGTACCCCGGGGAGACCACGTTGGACGTGACACCCAGGGGGCCGAGTTCCATCGCGAGCACCGCGGACAGGGTTTCGACAGCGGCCTTGGACGCCGCGTAGGCGCCACCGGCGGGGCGCGGGCTGCGCGCGGACCCGGTCGACACGGACACGATCCGCCCCGACGGCAGTCGGGCAGCGGACCATGCCCGGACCCACGCCTGACAGACCCGGAACATGCCGACGACGTTGACCTCGAAGACCCGGGCGAAGCGTTCGGCGTCCATCTGGGCCACGGTCCCGTCCGGGTAGTCCCCGGCGTCGTTGACCAGGAGATCGACCGGGCCGAACTCGGCGGCGACCGCGGCCAGGGCGGCCTCGGCGGCACCGGGGGTGGAGATGTCCCCGACGTGGCAGTACACCCCGGCGTCGTCGGCGAACACCGCGGTCCCGTCGACGAGGTCCATCACCCCGACCCGGGCGCCGCGAGCACGCAGTGCTCTCACGGTCGCCCGACCGAGACCGTTGGTACCGCCGGTGACCAGCGCAACCGAACCGTCGAGTCGATCAGTCATCGTGGCCCCGCCCTCACCTACCGACCGCGTGTCGGTTGTCGACAATCTGTCGACTTCAACGGTGCGGCGTCAATGGGTTCGCCCAGTTTCGTCCGGTCGGTGCCGTTACGTTTGTGTGAACGAGCTCATGGGTTGCTGTGGCCGACACCGCCGTCGCACGCGATCCCGACACCGGTGACGTACCCGGCGGCCGGTGAGGCGAGGAAGGCGACCACGGCCGCGAACTCCTCGGGCCTCCCGTAGCGGCCGACCGGGATGCCGGCGCGACTTTCGGCTGCTACGTCCGCCGCGTCCCTGCCCTCCCGTTGCGCGGTGGCTGCGTCCAGTGCCGCGACGCGCGGGGTGTCGATCCGCCCGGGCAGGACGGAGTTGACCGTGACCCCGTCGCCGGCGACCTCGCGCGTGACCGTCTTCAGCCACGCGGACAGCGCGGCCCGACATGCGTTGGAGTAGGCCAGTCGGGGCAGCGGTTCACGGACCCCCGAGGAGAGGACGGCCAGCACCCGGCCGAACCCGGCGGCCCGCATCCCTGGCAGCAGCCGGGTCGCCAGTTCGATGGGCGTCAGCGCCAGCATCTGGAACGACCGGTGCCACTGCTCGGGATCCGTGTCGAGCGCCGAGACCGGGGGCGGCCCACCGGCGTTGAGCACGACGGTGTCCACCGGGCCGCCGGCAGTTGCCACGGCTGCCACCGTCCTCGCGGCACCCGGGTCGGCGGCGTCCGCGGCCACCGTCGTGACCTCCCGGCCCGGGTGCACCGCGCGCAGCTGCCCTGCGGTCGCAGCAAGACGCTCAGCGTCCCGGGACCACAACAGCACGTCGAGCCCGTCGGCGAGCAGCGCCGCGGCACACGCGCGGCCGAGGCCGGACGTGGCGCCGCCGACGAGGGCGCGCCGCTGCGCGGGGGGCGCCGACGCGGCCGTCACGGGCGGACCGCCGGTCCCGCGACGGCGACCGGGTCCGGGGCGGCCAGCGGGTCCACGAGGACGAGCGGGTCCGGGCCGACCAGCACACCCACCCTGACCAGCACATCGTCGAGCTCCGCCAGCGTGCGTGCGTCGGGGACCGGACCGGTCCGGGTCGCGGCACACGTCAGAACGCCGCGCCGGCGCAGGATCTCCTTCCGGATCCCCAGCCCGACCCCCTGCTGGGCCTCGAACGCGATCAGCGGCAGGTATGCGTCGAACAGCAACCCCGCTCTCCGGTCGTCGCCGGCCGACACCGCGAGGCGGAGGGAGCGCAGGACCTCGGGGAACGCGAACCCGGTCATGGTCCCGACCGCACCGCGACCCAGCTCCTGCAGAGCCGCAACGCCACCCAGCCCGCCGAACACGCGCAACCCCGGGTCCACCGCCAGCAGCCGCGTCGTCTTCGCCGGGGTGGGTGGGTCCTCCAGCTTGACGACCGTGCTCCCCGAGGCGTGCAGGCACTCGACGAGCACGGGCACCGGCACCCGGACACCGGTGGCGGCCGGCTCGTCCTGGATCACCAGCGGCAGCGGGGAGGAACCCGCCACCGCCGCGAAGAAGCCCGGCAACCCGCAGACGTCTGCTGCCATGGGGGGCGCGGACACCATCGCGGCGGCGGCGCCCGCGTCGGAGGCGGCTGCGACCCGGGAGCGAACGAGGCTCACCGAGCCGCCGGAACACCCGACGGCGAAGGGGATCCTCGAGTCGAGTGCGGTGGCGACGGCGCGCGAGACGGTCTCCCGCTCGGCGTCGGTGAGTGCCGCCACCTCACCCATGACGCCCAGGACGGTCACCCCGTCACAGCCCCACCGGACGGCGGCGTCGGCGATGCGCGCGATGCTCTCCTCGTCCACCACGCCGCTCGCGGTGAAGGGCGTGGGCGCGACGAACCAGGTGCCACCGGTCGGGCCTGCCGGTCGGGTCGTCGCGTGTGCCGTGTCGGTCATGGTCCTGCCCTCTCAGTAGCCGCGGGCGGCGTCGTAGACGTTGCGGAGGGGACGCCCGTGGGCGTCGCGGCTCAGGTTGTCGCAGAACAGTTCCGTCAGTCGGGCGTTCTCGCCCCGGACAGTCGACGCGGAGTGCGGTGACACCAGCACGGTCGCCAGGTCCCACAGGGGCGAGTCCGCCGGGAGCGGCTCCGTGTCGAACACGTCGAGGACCGCACCGCCGAGGTGCCCTCCTCGGACGGCAGCAGCGAGCGCCGTCTCGTCGAGGACCGGGCCGCGTGCGAGGTTCACGACGATCGCGCCGGGCGGCAGGGCCCCGATGCGCTCCGCCGACAGCAGCCCACGGGTCGCGTCGGTGAGGGGACAGGCGAGCACGACCAGGTCCGCCGCGCTCATCGCGCCGTCGATGTCCGCCGGCCCGACGAGAGTCGTCACCCCCGGTGTCCCGGCCGCCCCTGCGGTGCGGCCGAGCCCGGTGACGCGGACACCGAACGCGTCGAGCAGCCGTGCGGTCTCCCGCCCGATCGAGCCGAGCCCGACCACCAGAGCACGCCGACCCCGCAACTCGCCTGTGGTGTAGCGGGCCCAGTGGTGGGCCCGCTGCCACGACATCAGGTCCGGAACGCCCTTGACCAGGTGCAGGATCCCGGCCAGCGCGAACTCGGCGAGGGGGACCGCGTGTGTGCCGGCGGCCGTGGTGAAGACGATGCCGGACGCGTCCAGACCGGTTCGGCCGAGGAACCCGCCGATCCCGGCGCTGGTCATCTGCACCCACCGCAGCGACGGCGCAGTGGACGCCAACTCCGCCGGACGGTCCCAGTCGACGTCGAAGCTGACCTCGGCTCGGGCCACCAGGTCCCGCCACCGCGCCAGGTCGGCGGCGGAGAGGTCCGGTGCCGGGCCCGAGTGGTCGGCCGTGTACCGCGGCCGCGGCAGCAGGTCTTGTTCGTGCAGCAGTCGGACGTCGGGCACTCGCGCGATGGCGTCGACGTGCTCTTGCTCCAACCACGAGGCGATGAGCACGTTCCGCACTGGTCCTCCTCCTCGACACGGGTTCCCTGCACCCGGCGCCCGCACGCTAGCTGTTGCATGTCATGAGGTTGTGACCAGCGGGTTCGGGGGCGGGGCGGGGTGAACGGGGACGGGTCTCCCCGGTTGGGTGTGGAGCTACCACACGACCGCACCCGCCGAAGGAGACCCGTCCCGTGCA
>JAABUQ010004432.1_pt1 | contig 23977 bp, 22 predicted proteins | sample 5560001 | NCBI WGS metagenome assembly JAABUQ01 (sample SAMN10711888, study PRJNA513371) | rock metagenome | isolation source: Antarctica rocks | place: Antarctica: Victoria Land, Finger Mt nord | collected 2015-12-18
AGACAGGCCGCCATGCACCCCTGGTTGTGCGACTACAATACCCGCAGACCACACTCAGCCCTCGGCGGTAAACCACCCGTCAGCAGGCTCACCAGGGACAACCTCCTTGGCAGCGACACCTAGAGCAGCAGGCAGGCTTCGTCGAAGGCGAGTCGCGGCGCGCGCAGGGCGTCTGGCAGCCCGTCGGCGTAGCCCAGGTTGACCAGGAAGTTGGAGCGCCAGCCCCGCCCGGCGAGGAACATCTCGTCGACCTTGGCGGCGTCGAAGCCCGACATCGGCCACGCATCCAGCCCCAGCATGCGCGCCGCCAGGATCAGGTAGCCGCCCTGCAGGGTCGCGTTGCGGAAGGCGGTCTCGTCGGCGAGGGTCGCGTCGGCGGCGAACCAGGAACGCGCCTCCGCCTGCGGATACAGGCGCGGCAGCTGCTCGTAGAACAGCGGGTCCTGCGCCACGATGACGGTGACCGCGGCGCGCAGGGTCGGCTCGACGTTGCCCGCGGAGAGCGAGGGCACCAGCCGTTCGCGGCTGTCGCGGCTCTCCAGGAACACGAACCGGGCCGGCGAGCAGTTGCCGGAGGTCGGCCCCAGCTTCACCAGGTCGTAGAGCGCGTGCAGGACGGCCTGCGGTACCGGAGCGTCGGTCCAACGGGTCGGCGTGCGGGCGTTGCGGAACACGGCATCGAGCACGTGCTCCGGCGCCTGGAAGATCCTGGAAGGCTCGCCGGAGACGCTGTCCGCCACGATGGTCTCGGACGCCATGGCTGCCCTCAGGCCTCGACCTGCTCCACCGACTGCACCTCGGGCACGTAGTGCCGGAGCATGTTCTCCACGCCGTGCTTGAGCGTCGCGCGCGAGGACGGGCAGCCGGAGCAGGCGCCCTGCATGTGCAGCCGCACCACGCCGTCGCGATAGCCGCGGAACACGATGTCGCCGCCGTCGCTGGCAACCGCCGGACGCACGCGCGTATCGAGCAGCTCCTTGATCTGGGCGACGATCTCGGCGTCCTCGGGTGCCACGTCCTCGTCGGCGAGATCGGCCTGGCCCTCGATCATCGGCCGGCCGGATACGAAATGATCGACGACGACCGACAGCACCAGCGGCCGGATCTCCGACCAGTCATAGTGATCGGTCTTGGTGACGGTGATGAAGTCGCCCCCCAGGAACACGCGCGCCACCCCGTCGAGCGAGAACAGGGCCGCCGCCAGCGGCGAGCGCTCGGCGGCCTCCTCGTTGGTGAAGTCGGCGGTGCCGGTCCCCATCACGTCGCGCCCGCCGGGGATGAACTTCAGGGTCGCGGGGTTCGGTGTGTCCTCGGTCTCGATGAACATGGGAGATCCTATCACGGGGTGCATCGCCAGCGACCCCTGGCGGGGCCGGACACGCGGGCACGTTTGTTCATCACATGTGGCAAGAGCCCGCTCGGCAGGCAAGAGCCGGCGTTTTCCCCGGCTAGGCAAGAGCCTCCGTTTTTTCGTTGACAACGCAGGCCGGGCTCTGGCCTTGCATCAGCCGACAGACCAGGGCGCGCAGGCTGCGCCGAACAGGCTCGATCTCCCATGACCGGACGCCCTCACCCCTTCCACTGCAAGGCCGTAGCACCTGTGGCGTCGCGGAGGCTGGCTGCCTGCCTGTTGCTGGCGGGTGCCGCGGTGCTGCCCGCGGGCGCGCGGGCGCAGACGGCGCCGCGCCCGGCCCGGCTTGCTTTCGTGCTGAACTCCGCGGACGCCTCGATCAGCGAGATCGACATCGACAGCCGCAGGGAGGTGCGCCGGCTGCCAGTGCTGCGCGAGCCGCACCACATGGCGACCACGCCCGACGGACGTTCGCTCGTCGTAGGAGATACCGCCGGCAACGCGCTGTTCTTCCTCGATCCGTCTACCGGGGCGATTCAGCGCCACATCCCGGTAAGCGATCCCTACCAGCTCTCCTACAGCCCGGACGGACGCTGGCTGACCATCGCCGGGCTCGCCCGCAACCAGGTGGACATCTACGATGCTGCACGCATGACGCTGGCGCACCGGATCCCGGCCAGCAGCATGCCGAGCCACATCAATTATTCCCCCGACTCCGGGATCGTCTATGTCAGCCTGCAGGGCACCGGCAGGCTGATGGCGATCGAGACCGGCACCGGGCACGTGCGCTGGCGGAGCCAGGTCGGCTCCACCCCGGCCGGAGTGCTCTGGCACGAGGGCCGCATCCTGGTCGGCGTGATGGGCACGGACTACGTCGCGGTGGTCGACCCGCGCGACGGCCATGTCGAGCGCCAGGTACACATGGCGTCAGGGCCGCACAACCTGTTCGTCTCGCCGGACCGCAAGCGCCTGTTCGTCACCTGCCGGGTATCGGGCACGATCGAGCAGCTCGACTGGAATAGCCTGGCAATCCTGCGCACCTACCACCTGCCCGGCGGCCCCGACGACATCGTGTTCGGCCCCAATGACACCCTGTGGGCGACCCTGCGTTGGCGCCAGCACGTCGCCGTGGTCGATCTCGCCACCGGAAGCGCCACCCTGATCCCGACCGGACGCTCGCCGCACGGCATCTGGCTCAACACCGCGCTGCCGGAGCGCAAGCTGAGCATGCTGCAGCGTGGACATGCTCCGCCAGAGTGAGGATGGAGCATGGCCAGTGCCGCGATGCGGGAGATCAGCCCGGCAGCAGGACGTGGTCGATCACGTGGATGATCCCGTTCGACTGGTAGACGTCGGCGATCGAGACGGTCGCGACATCGCCCTTCGCGTCGGTCAGCAGGATGCTGCCCGGAGCACCCATGGTCGCGGTCAGCGGCACGCCGGCGACCGTGGTCAGCACCGCCTTGCCGCCGCCCGCCGCGATGACCGCGATCAGCGCCTTGGAGTCCATGCTGCCCGCGACGACGTGGTAGGTCAGCACCTTGGTCAGGGTCGCCTTGTTTTCCGGCTTCAGCAGCGTCGCCGCGGTGCCGTCCGGAAGCATCGCGAACGCCTCGTCGGTCGGCGCGAAGACCGTGAACGGCCCCGGCCCGGAGAGCGTGTCGACCGGCCCGACCGCCTTGACCGCGGCGACCAGCGTGGTGTGGTCCTTCGAGTTGACCGCGTTCTCGATGATGTTCTTCTGCGGATACATCGCGGCGCCACCGACCATCGGATCCGTCATTGCGCTGGAGCTGGTTGCCATCGGCTGCGAGCACGCCACCAGCAGTCCGGCCGTCATGACGACCGGAATTGTCCTGAAGAGGTTCATCTTTACTTCCTTATTATTGAGGCCGCGTCCTCACCGCCTGCTCTCAGGATATACGGTTCGGGCCTGTATCAGATGCAAACGCAAGGAAAGGCCGCATCGGATCGCGTTCCCCGCGAAAGCGATTTAATCCGCACAAGAAACGATTGCACCACCGCAGGGGGACTGACGCTACCGGAACGGCCTGATGCGGCCCGGCCGGTCAGGGTGCGGGCCCGCACCCCATCGCCGCCAGCCTGTCGACACCGTCGGCGTTCGCCAGCACGGCGGCGCGTTCCCGCGACGAGAGTGCGGCGAGCGCGCCCTTCAGGTCGGATGCTTCGGCGAGCCGCGCCAGTCCGAGCACGAGGTCGGCATCGAGCGGTCCCTGCCCCGGGAGGCGCGCGGGCGGCAGCATGGCGCGGTGCGCCGCGAGCAGGATCGGGTCGGTCAGCAGCAGGCGCCACGGATCGGCGGGCGCCTGGCCCTCCAGCTCGCCGATGATGGCCGCCGCACGGGACAGGATCGCCGGCGGGGCCGCCTCCTCCGGGATGCGCAGCAGCCCAAGCCTCCCCAGCAGCAGCCCCGGCGCGCGGTCCGCCGTGAAGGCGGCCAGCGGTACCGCCAGGGTCAGGCCCAGCAGCACCGGCGTCATCCACAGGAACAGCGACGGCGACACCGCCCAGGCGATGCCGGCCAGCACCAGGCCGAACGCCATGTAGCGCCAGTACGACGACCACACCTGGCGCAGCGGCACGCGGCCGTCATCGCGACGCTGCGTGTTCCAACCGGAGTCGCGCCCGGCCAGGATGCCGGCCACGGCGCTGGTCTGGATCAGCATCGCCACCGGTGCGATCAGGCCGCCGACCAGGGTCTCGATCAGCACCGAGACGAAGGCGCGCAGCATCCCGCCCATGCCGCGCCGCTCGTCGCGGCTGGACAGCAGGGCGATCCAGGCGAGCAGCTTCGGCGCCAGCAGGATCGCCATGGTGACGATGAACACGAACCGCGCCAGCACCGGATCGACCTGCGGCCAGTTCGGGAACAGGCTCTTGGTAGCGCCGAAATACTCCGGCCGGACGAAGCGCTGCCGCAGCGAGATCGCGATGCCGCAGAGCAGGAAGATCAGCCAGAGCGGCGAGGTCACGTAGGAGCCGATGCCCATCATCAAATGCAGCCGGCTGACCCAGTGCAGCCCGCGCGCCGGCAACACCCCGGCATGCTGCAGGTTGCCCTGGCACCAGCGCCGGTCGCGTATGGCGATGTCGGTCAGCGAGGGCGGGCTCTCCTCGTAGGAGCCGGCCAGGCCAGGCACCATGTGTATCGCCCAGCCGGCGCGTCGCATCAGCGCCGCCTCGACGAAGTCGTGGCTGAGGATGTGGCCGCCGAACGGCTTGCGGCCGCGCAGCGTCGGCAGGCCGGCATGGTCGGCGAAGGCGCGGGTGCGGATGATGGCGTTGTGGCCCCAGTAGTTGCCCTCCGAGCCGTGCCACCAGGCGATGCCGTAGGCGATCATCGGGCCGTAGACGCGTCCGGCGAACTGCTGCATGCGCGCGAACAGGGTGCGGCCGTTGACGATCACCGGCAGCGTCTGGATCAGGCCGACCCCCGGGTGCGCCTCCATGGCCGCCGCGAGGCGCACGATGCTGGCCCCCTCCATCACGCTATCGGCGTCGAGCGTCATCATCTGCGGGTAGGCGCTGCCGAAGCGCCTGACCCACTCGGCGATGTTGCCGGCCTTGCGCTCGGTGTTCTTCGCCCGCCTGCGGTAGAACACCCGCGCGTCCGGGCCGAGCCGAGAGCGCAGCGCCAGGAACGCCGCCTCCTCCTCGATCCACACCTCCGGCACGGTGGTGTCGGACAGGATGAAGACGTCGAAATGCGCCAGCCGCCCGGTAGCGGCGAGGCTCTCGTGCATCGCCTGCAGCCCGCCCATGACGCGTGCCGGGCTCTCGTTGTAGGTCGGCATCAGCAGGGCGGTGTGGCTCGCGAGCGGCGGCAGCGGGCCGTCGCGGCTGATCCCCAGGCCCAGCCCGCCATGCGACAGCAGCGAGACGAACCCTGCCACGGCGCTGGTGAAGGCGAGCGCGATCCAGGCAAACAGGGTGACGAACAGCAGCAGCACGACGATGCCGAGCACGCTCGGGCCAGCCCCGTTCAGTACGAGATACATCTCGCGCCCGGCGGCGAGCGTCATCAGCACGGCGCCGCCGATCACGAACAGCCGCCGCAAGGCCAGCCCACCGGGCCGCGTGGACGGCCGTGCGCCGCGCGGCGGTACCCTGGACAGCACCTGCGGCTGCATCGGCATCGGCGCCTCGTCGGGCAGGAACATGCTTAGCGTGACCCCATGCTCAGCGCGACCAACGATACAGCCAGGTCTCCGAAAGCGTCTCGGTGTCGCTGGCCAGCGCGCAGTGCAGCTCGGCCGCGTTGGCCCCGGCCGGGTCGAACTGGAACAGCACGCGCCAGCCATGGATCTCGGGATCGGGCTCGACCACGACGTTCTTCACGGCCCCCGTCGAGGCGCCGATGTCGGCATGCAGCTTGGCGTCCTGCGGCAGCGCGCGCACGGCCTCGCCGGTGAAGTCGATCGCGACCATGCGGCCCTTGCGGTCGTCGGTGGCGCCGATGCGGGTCTGCGCCACGCGCGCCAGCCGGGTCGGGAACGGGTTGTCCCAGCCCCAGTGCATCCGGTACGTGTAGGCGTACTCGCCGCCGGCCTTGAGGGCCGCCTTCGGGCGCCAGAAGCCGACGACGTTGTCGTTGACCTCGTTGGGCGTCGGCAGCTCGACCAGGTCGACCGCCCCCTCGCCCCAGTCGCCGATCGGCTCGATCCACAGGCTCGGCCGCTTCTCGTAGCTCAGCGCGAGGTCCTGGAAGTCGTCGAAGGACCGCTTGCGCTGCGTCAGCCCGAAGCCGTGCGTGCTGCTGTCCGCGAGTGCCGAGAACTGCAAATTCAACGGGTTGACCAGCGGGCGCCAGAGCTGCTCGCTCCTGCCGGTCCACATCGACAGCCCCTCGCTGTCGTGCGCCGCCGGGCGCCAGTCATCGACCCGCGAGCGGTCATTGGCATCGAAGTAGAACATGCCGGTGAGCGGGGCGATGCCGGCCTCGGCCAGGTCGCGTCGCGGGTACAGCACGGACTCCACGTCGAACACCGTCATCTGTCCCGGCCGGATGGTGAAGCGGAAGGCGCCGGTGACGCTCGGGCTGTCGAGCAACGCGTGCACCACGATGGCGGTGCTGCCCGGCTGCGGGCGCTCCAGCCAGAACGCGGAGAACAGCGGGAACTCCTCGCCCTTGGGGCTGCCGGTGCCGCTGGCGAAGCCGCGCGCGGACAGGCCGTAGCTCTGGCCGCGGGCGACCGCCCGGAAATACGAGGCACCCTGGAACACGCAGACCTCGTCGAGATAATCCGCGCGGTTCAGCGGCGCGTGGATGCGGAAGCCGGCGAAGCCGAGATCGTCGGTGACGCGCAGCCCCTGGTCCTCGTAGCCGAACAGGTCGGGGTCGTAGCCGACGCGTTCGGCGCGACCTCCGGCGACCTCGAAGATGTCGATGCGCGGCCGGTACAGGAAGCCGCGCGGCAGGAACTCGACCTGGAAGCCGAGTTGCTGGCCGCGCCACAGCGCACGCTCCTTGTTGAAGCGGATGCCGCGATACTGGTCGAACTCCAGGTGGTCGATCGCCTTGGGCAGTCGGCTGTCCGGGGCCTGGTAGGGATGCCGGGACAGGCCCTGCGCCAGGCGACGCACGGTGGCGCCGTCGAACGGGCCCGGGGCCGGCCCGACGCGGGCGGGAGCGTCCGCGGCCCGTGCCGAACCTGATCCGAGCCACGTTGCCAGGGAAGCTCCGGCCAGGTTTCGAGCCAGTTCACGTCTGGGCAGGTTGGACTGCAAGATGGGCAAGACAGGCTGCAAGCGAGCTTCCTTCAGGTTTGGACCACACGTTTCCGGATCCAGCCATTCCACGCGGCCGTGGCATTTTCGCGGCGTGTCGCCCGCCTCAACCGGCGTAGCTGGCGAGTTCGATCAGGTTGCCGTCGGGATCGTGGCAATAGACCGACGTGGTCGGACCGAGTGCCCCCAGGCGCGCGACGGGGCCTTCGATGACCGCGACACCGCACTGCTCCAGATGCTCGACGATATCCTCCGTCTGCACCGCGGTCACGAAGCACAGGTCCTGGGAGCCGGGCAGCGCGTCATCGGCGGTGCTCCAGCCCTCCGCACCGTACGGCCGCAGGTTGATCTTCTGGCCGCCGAAGCGCAGCGCGCAGCGCCGGTTGCGGCCATACTCCTCACGTTCCATGCCGAGCACGCGTTGATACCACGACGCGCTCACCTCCAGGTCGCGGCAGGTGATGACGATGTGGTCGAGCCGGTCGACAGTGAAGCGCATGCTCAGGCCAACGCACTGTAGGACGCGCGCGGGAACATCCGGGTGTAGGCGACCCTCGCCGACGGGCGAGGCGGCAACGCATCCATGTCGAGATCCTGCTGGGTCGATTTCGGCGGCGCGACGTCAGTCGGGCGCGGGACCACGACGGCGGAAGGCATCAAGGCTGACCACCTGTGGGGAGGCTTCCGCCTTGTCCGCCGGCTCCGACTCGGCCGACCACGGCCTGGCCGCGAGCGGCTGGACGTGGGGCACCGGGGCGGGAGGCGCCTTGGCCGCCGGTACGGTCGGCTCGGCGGCTTCGTCCGCGGCCACGCCGTCGGCGTCCGGCGCGGTGAAGCGCAGCACCAGCCTGACCTGCGGGTCGGCGAACCCGGAGATCGCCGAGAACGGCACCACCAGCATGGACGGCACGCTGCCGAACGACAGCCCGACGCTCATCACGCTGGCGGCCAGGTCGACCTTGAGGTCCCAGAACTGGTGCTGCAGGACGATCGTCATCTCCTGCGGGTACTGCGCCAGCAGGCGGGTAGGGATCTGTACGCCGGGATCGGTGGTGCGGAAGGTGATGTAGAAGTGGTGCGCACCCGGCAGCCCCTGCGCCTGCGCGTAGGAGAGCGCCCGGATCATCACCTCCCGATAGGCCTGCTCGATCCAGCGGTCGTAGGGAAGCAGGCTCGGCGGCAGGGAGCCGGCTTCCTCGGCCAGGCCGTCGCCGTCAATCTCGTCGCGCATCGGCCCTCTCCGTCGTCGGAACGTGCGGGGGGACCTCCCCCGTCGTCGTTGGAACTGTTGCCATGCGTCCGGTCCACCGGCAAGGATCCGTCAAGTGGGGGGGCTTCTGTTGCCCGGTGCCCCCCCGGACCGCGCTTGTCACTTATGCAGCGACAGCGAGCGCCTCGATGTTATCGTTGGCACCTGTGTTTTAGCCCGATAACGGCGGTACAATGCCGGGCAAAAGATGAGTCTTTACCACGCGTGTCGAGCCTGTGTCGCCCCCATGATCCGGCCCTCGAACGAAAGGGTTCCGGAGAGTTGGTGGAGGCGCCGGGCACTGCCCCCGGGTCCACAACGATTATTCCACGCACCGTTTATCGCCATAGTCGGGTCGTTAGACGCAACGGGCTGGATATAGTCACAAATCGCCACCAATGGAAGGGGCTGCCCCAGATCGCCCCGCCGATGCTAAGGTCAGGTCATGATCCTGCGCCCAGACCAGCACGCCGAGTTCGAGTCCGTCACCGGCGACACCAGCACCACCCGCCGCGCCACCGTGCCGGCGCTGGAGGTCATGCTGCAGGCCCCGCTGCCGGTGCTCGACCACGGCTTCGTGCGGGTGGTCGACTACATGGGCGATGACGACGCCATCGTGCAGGCGGCACGCGTCTCATACGGGCGCGGCACACGCAAGGTGAGCGAGGACCAGGGCCTGATCCGCTACCTGATGCGTCACCGCCACTCCACCCCGTTCGAGATGTGCGAGATCAAGTACCACGTAAAGCTGCCGATCTTCGTGGCGCGGCAGTGGATCCGCCACCGCATGGCCAGCGTGAACGAGTACTCCGCCCGCTACTCGATCCTCGACCGCGAGTTCTACATCCCCCGCCCGGAGCATCTGGCGGCGCAGAGCGAGAGCAACCGGCAGGGCCGCGGCGCGGTGCTGCAGGGCGATGCGGCGGCGGCCGTGCTCGACCTGTTGCGCGAGGACGCGTCGCGCTGCCACGATCACTACGCGCTGATGCTCGGTGAAAAGGCCGGCGAAGGTGGCGGCTACGGGCTGGCGCGCGAGCTGGCGCGCATGAACCTCACGCTCAACACCTACACGCAGTGGTACTGGAAGGCCGACCTGCACAACCTGCTCGGCTTCCTCGCCCTGCGCCTGGACGCGCACGCCCAGTACGAGATACGGGTCTATGCCGAGGCGATGCTGAGCACCGTGCGCGCCTGGGTGCCGCAGGCCTGCGCCGCCTTCGAGGAGTATCGCCTGGGAGCGTTCACCTTCTCGGCCTCGATGCTGGCGGTGATGCGCCGGATGCTGGCCGGAGAAAACGTCGGGCAGGCCGGCAGCGGGTTGAGTCGGCGCGAATGGGAAGAGATGATGGCGGCCCTGGCCGCACCCTGACCGGAGCCGGATCGGCGATGGACCAGCCCGACCCTCCGAGCCTGCCTCCCAAGCTGCCCGACTTCACGCCGTTCATCATCCTGGCCCTGTTGCTCGGGCTGATGGCAGGTGGGCTCTACGCGTTCCCGCGCATCAAGGCGGTGGTCAACTTCCAGGACTGCGTGGGCAGCGGGCGCACCGACTGCGCTCCGCATTAGGGCCTGTTGAGAGCCGGAGTGACTGCGCAAACGGGAAGCCCTTTGGCTGGGATCTGCCACGGGCAACCTTGTCCGCTTTTCTCTGCTGCTGGGACGACCATACAACGCGATAGGCATCCCTACGCCGATCAGGAACATCGAGTTTGCCGGCTTCGTCGTGGACAAGGCCTTCAGTATGAACTGGCTCATCTCGGAGCCAAGCCAAACGCGGAGCTGAAATTATCATCTTCCGGCACCCGTGCCGGGCGAAGCCGGTCGACATCGATCAGGACATCTATAAGCAGCGTCGTTTGATCGAGAATTTCGAGCGCACGTCATGCGCAGCGACGAAACCGGTACAAGCTTGAACGCCATGATTCACCTCAGCTCCACCATCATTACTTACGGTTAATATAAACAGGCTCTGGATTTCGCCAACGGCCTTGACGATAACCGCGGCGCAGGACTTACCACCACAGGCCAACGACAAATTGCCACATCAAGAACCAATCACGTTCTGCTGCGCAAGAGGTTTTCCATCGCCTTCTTGCTGGATCGATCGCGTTGCATAGGAGTAACGTTTCAGGCAGGCTTGATGGCGCGCAAGAACTATGACGCCAAGCTTTCTGCGAGGAGGGATCGAACAATGATAATGCAACGGCGAGATTTCGGCCGGATGGCGATGGGGGTCGCAGCCGGGGCGACACTTGCCGGGCGAGCACGGCCAGCTCGCGCGGCTACCATGTATCAACGCCCACCCATCTCTCAGCGCGGCTTTTCCAATCCAGCGGTCGAGCGAACCATTGCAAGAGTGCTCAAGAACATCAAAAACCCGAAGCTCGCCCAGATTTTCACCAATACCTATCCATTTGCGCTCGACAATTACGCGACCTACACGGAGATAGGAGGTGTACCAGACACTTATGTGTCGACAGGCGACATCCCTGCAATGTGGCTGCGTGACTCAACCGTAGAGCTGGAGCCTTTCATCAATGCGGCCGTTGGCGACCACGCCTTGCGACAGGCCCTGGTAGGACTGATCCATCGTCAAGCGCGCTGCATACAGACAGACCGTTACGCCAACGCGTTCAATAAGGACTTCACGATCTGGGAGAGGAAATACGAGCTCGATTCGCTTTGCTATCCAGTACGGCTTGCCTTCAACTACTGGAGGACGACCGGTGATCGCTCGGGTTTCGACACCGAATGGTTCGATGCCGCCCGCACCATAGTCGCCACGATGCGTGAACAGCAGCGCCCCGGTGGCACGGAGAGTGGTCCCTATCAGTACACCGGCAGTCATTCCAGTACGAACAATGGGTGGGGCAATCCGATCCGGCCGGTCGGTCTGATCGTATCCGTGTTCCGGCCGAGCGACGATCCGACCAAATACTCGTTCCTCGTGCCGTCCAACCTATTCGCGGTAACATCGCTTTATCAACTGACAACGATAGCAATCGAAGTCTACAACGACTGGGGCTTCGCGGCATCCTGCGCCGAACTGGCCGACGAGCTTACAATCCTGCTGAAACGCTACGCGATCGCGACGTGGAATGGACAGCGCATCTGGGCCTACGAAGTCGACGGACTGGGCAACCAGTTTCTGGCCGACGACGCCAACCTGCCGAACTTTCTCGGTCTGCCCTATCTTGGCGCTGTCAGTGCTAACGACCCGATCTATCGAGCCACCCGCGCTTTCTCGCTCAGCCAAAACAACCCGTATTACCACTCGGGTGCGGTCGGCGGCGGCATCGGCAGCCCGCATACGGATCCCGCGAACGCTTTCTGGCCGCTGGGCTTGATCACGCAGGGGATCACGTCGCGGGACGACGCGGAAATCGTATTGATGCTCCGCACTCTCATCGATAGCGATGGTGGCACCGGGCTGATGCATGAGTCGGTAGACGTAAATGATCCAACCAAATGGACGCGCGAATTATTTGGTTGGGCTAACGAATTCTTCGCCGAGTTTATCGTAAAACTGAACGCCGAACGGCCGGCCTTGCTTCGCTTGATTTGAATCTACTTGTGGTGCGACCCTGACGCTTGGATAGCGAGCGTCAGGGTCGCACCACGGGATCAAGGGCTAGCGGAAGAATTCGGTGGCTCTTTCCATCGGACTTTCTTCGGTATCGACACGACTTTTCGGGACTATATATCCAGTAGCCGAAAATTATTTTCGACATGGTAGTCACCGAGCCACTATTTTTTGAATGAGATCGTAGGATGGAAGATCACACGAGACGCAGCGACGCCGCCACGCGCTTCGCCACCGTAGCGTAGGCACGGCCCGCCTCGCTCTCCGGCGCCAGCGCCATGATCGGCGTGCCGGCGTCGGCACTGGTGCGTATGTCGAGCAGCAGCGGGATCTCGCCCAGGAACGGCACGCCCAGCGTCTCCGCCTCGCGACGGGCGCCGCCATGGCCGAACAGCTCGCTGCGGTGACCGCATTCGGGACAGCAGTAGAACGACATGTTCTCGACGATGCCGAGCACCGGCACGCGGGTCTTCTCGAACATCGCGACCCCGCGACGCGCGTCCAGCAGGGCGATGTCCTGCGGCGTCGAGACGATCACGGCGCCGGCGAGGGACACCTTCTGCGCCATGGTGAGCTGCGCGTCCCCGGTGCCAGGCGGCATGTCGACCACCAGCACGTCCAGCGTGCCCCAGTCCACCTCGCCCATCAGCTGGCCGAGTGCGCCCATCACCATCGGCCCGCGCCAGATCATCGCGGTGCGCTCCTCGACCAGGAAGCCGATCGACATCGTCCTCAGCCCCCAGGCCTCGATCGGCACCATCAGCTTGTCGCGCAGCTCCGGCTGGCGGGTGATGCCGAGCATGCGCGGCAGGCTGGGACCATGGATGTCGGCGTCCAGCAGCCCGACCGAGAGCCCCCGGCGCTGCAGCCCGATCGCCAGGTTGACCGCGGTGGTGGACTTGCCGACGCCGCCCTTGCCGGAAGCCACCGCGATCACCGCGCCGACGCCGGCGAGCAGCTTCTCGGGCGGCGGCCGGTTGCCGCCGGCGAGGCCGATCGGCGCGTGTCCGCCAGGTGACGCAGCGGGGGCGGCCTGGGACGGCGGGCGGTGCGCGGTTAGGGTGACGGTGGCGTTGGCGACACCCGCTATGCGGCGCAGCGCCGCCTCGGCCTGCGCCCGCACCGGCTCCATCGCGGCATGGTCCTCGCGCGTCGCCCTGAGGGCGAGATGCACCAGCCCGTCGCGCACGGCGAGGCTGTCGATGCGCCCGCTCTCCGGCAACGCGCGGCCGCTCGACGGATCCAGGATCCCGTGCAGGGCAGCCAGAAGCACCCGTTCCTGGATCACGGCCATGTCGCACTCCTCGCAGATATTGCCCGCCGTCCGCCTGAAACGGATCCACCGGGCGTCCGGTGTGACGGAAGGTAAGCCTCGCCACGACGCACTGGAAGCGGCACCGGAAAAACGCCTATTCTGGCGACCGGTACGACCACGGAGCCGCAAGCCGGATGACGCGACCCACCGCAGCCGGCCCGGCGCCGGCCAGCAAGCATGCCCGCGACCACCGCGTGGACGCGCTGCGCGGAGTCGCGCTGGCGATGATGTTCGTCGACCACATCCCGGACAACCTGCTCAACCGCCTGACCCTGCGCAACCTCGGCTTCTGCGACGCCGCCGAGATCTTCGTCCTGCTTGCCGGCTTCGCCTCGATGCTGGCCTACGGACGCGGCTTCTCGCGCGACGGCGTGCGGGTGGCGATCGGCCGCGTGCTGCGTCGATGCGCCAAGCTGTACATCTACCAGGTCGGCATGCTGCTGGTCAGCATCGCGGTGATCACGCAGTGGCGGAAGTATCATCCGGTGCCGGTCGATTTCCTGGAGCCGGAGCTGGCGCACGGCTTCGAGAGCCTGTGGCGGGCGATGCTGCTGCAGGCGCTTCCCGGCAACCTCAACATCCTGCCGCTCTACATCGTGCTGCTGCTGATGTTCCCGCTGATCTACCTGGTCAGCCGGTTCGGCGTGGGCATCGCCCTGGCCGTCAGCGGCGCGGTCTGGGTGGTGGTCAACCTCGACCCGCGGCTCAACCTGCCGAACTGGCTCGATCCGGATGGCTGGTACTTCGACCCGTTCGCCTGGCAGTTCCTGTTCACCCTGGGGGCGATGGCCGCCATCGTCACCCAGGCACGCGGCGGCGACCTGCCGCGCTGGCGCTGGCTGGTGGCCGCGGCCTGGGCCTACCTCGCCTTCAGCGCCCTGCAATCCTTTCCCTGGTCGCAGTGGAAGCTGCCGAACCTGTCCCCGTTCGACATCGACCCGCCGCAGAAGACGCCGCTCTCGCCGCTTCGGCTGATCGACGTGCTGGCTATCTTCTACCTGGTGCTGAGCAGCCCACGCCTCGCCCAGGGCGCCTCGACGCGCGCCGGCCAGGTGCTGGCGGTGCTGGGCCGGCACTCGCTGGAGGTGTTCTCCGCGGGGACGCTGCTGGACTTGTTCGCCAGGCTGCTGTTCGCCACCCTGGGCAGCAACTGGATGCTGCAGGTCGCCGTCAACGTGGTCGGACTGGGCACGCTGTTCCTGCTCGCGCGCAGCCTCGACCGGCGGAAGGCGCGGCATCGTCAGGCCAGTCGGCGGGAGATGGCGGCGGCCGCGGCACAGGAGGCACCTTCGCAGCAGCCGGTGGCCGTATCCTGAGCAAGACGCCGCCCACCGCTCCGCCTGTCCTGGTCCCGCCCGAGTTGCCGCACTGCCGGCGGGTGCTTGCCCGCGGCGACGCGCTGCGCATCACCGCCTTCGGCTCCTCGACCACCGAGGGGATCGGCGCCTCGTCGCCGGAGGCGAGCTTCACGTCGGTCATGCACCGGGCGCTTCTGGGGGCGCTTCTGGGCGCGCGGGTCGCGCAGGTCGTGCTGCGCAACCGCGGCGTCGGCGGCAACAACGCGATCGACCTGCATGCCCGGCTGGACGAGGTGGTCGCCGACGCGCCCGACCTGGTGCTGTTCCAGACCGGCAGCAACGATCCCCTGCAGGAGGTCCCGCTCGACCGGTTCGAGCAGCTTACCCGCGACGACCTCGCCCGCCTGCGCGAGACCGGGGCCGACATCGTGCTGATCGACCAGCAGCTCTGCCGCATGCTGGAGGAGTGCCCGGCCTTCCCGCCGTTCCTGGCCGGCCTGCACCGGATCGGCCGAGAAGCGGCGGTCCCGGTATTCCCCCGCTACCGGCTGATGCAGGACTGGTGCGCGGCCGGCATGGCGCGCGATACGCTGTCGCCGGACGGGCTGCACATGGGCGACCACGGCTACGCGCTGCTCGGCGCGGCTTTGTCCGACTGGCTGCTGGCCGGCCTTGCGGGTGCCGCCCGGTCGGCACATTTCAGCAGTCCGGGGTAATCATTGCCCACACGCGGCGGATGGCCGACCGTGACGATCGAGGATCTTCGCCATGCGCCCTGTCCCTTCCCGCCTCGCGTGCCTGATGGGGGCCTCCATGCTCCAGTGCGGGCTCCTGGCCGGCCTGCCCGCGGCTTCCCTCCTGGTGGCATCAGTCCCGGCCACGGCACGCGGGGCCCCGGACAGCTTCGCCGACCTCGCAGCCCGTCTGCTGCCGGCGGTGGTGAACATCTCCTCGACCGAGACCGTGGGGGCGGACCAGCCGGACGGCGAGGGTGACGGCGACGAGGGCGGACCCCCCGGCGGCGCTCCCGGCATGCCGGCCTTCCCGCCCGGGTCGCCGTTCGAGAAGTTCTTCCACGACTTCATGAACCGCCAGCACGAGGGCCAGGGAGGAGCGGGCGGCGCTCCGAACGCGCCGCCGCGCAAGATGCAGGCGCTCGGATCGGGCTTCATCATCGATCCGTCCGGCATCATCGTGACCAACAACCACGTCATCAACGGCGCCGAGGAGATCACCGTGACGCTGCAGGACAACACGGTGCTCAAGGCGAAACTGATCGGCCATGACGACCGCACCGACCTCGCCCTGCTGCAGGTCCATAGCGACCGCAAGCTGCCCGCGGTGAGCTTCGGCGACAGCGACAAGTCGCGCGTCGGCGACTGGGTGCTGGCGATCGGCAACCCGTTCGGCCTGTCCGGCACCGTCACCGCAGGCATCGTCTCGTCGCGCGGGCGCGACATCCAGCAGGGCCCCTACGACGACTTCATCCAGACCGACGCGCCGATCAACAAGGGCAATTCTGGCGGTCCGCTGTTCAACATGGACGGCGAGGTGGTGGGCATCAACACCGCCATCTACTCGCCGTCGGGCGGCTCGATCGGCATCGGCTTCTCCATCCCGGCCGACGAGGCGCGTCTGGTGATCGACCAGCTGCGCCAGTTCGGGCGCGCCAAGCGCGGCTGGATCGGCGTGCGCATCCAGGACGTGACGCCGGACATCGCCGACAGCCTGGGGCTGAAGCCGCCGCATGGCGCGCTGATCGCCGGCGTCGAGCCGAAGGGGCCGGCGCAGAAGGCGGGCCTGCGCACCGGGGACGTGATCCTGCAGCTCGACGGCCACGACGTGGACGGCCGCAGCCTGCCGCGACGCGTCGCCGAGACGGCGGTGGGCGAGGCCGGCCAGTTCGCGCTGTGGCGGGACGGCAAGCGGCAGATGCTGCCGATCCAGATCGGCAACTTCCCCGAGGACCAGCCTAAGCCCGAGATCAGGCCGGCCTCCAAGGCGCCCCCCGCCACGAACACCCTGGCGCTGGCCGAGCTGGGCATGAAGGTCGCCGCCATCACCGACCAGCTGCGGCAGAAGTTCCAGCTTCCCGAGGGCCAGAAGGGCGTGGTGATCACCGACGTCACCGTCAACGGCCGCGCCGCGGACCGTGGCCTGAAGCCCGGTGACGTGGTGGCCGAGGTGCAGCAGTCGGAGGTCTCGACGCCCGCCGAGCTGGCCGACCGCATCGCCCAGGCCAGGCGTGCCAAACGCGCGTCGGTGCTGATGCTGGTGCAGAACGGCGACGGCATGCGCTGGGTGCCGCTGCCGATCGCGAGCCCTGCCCCATCGGGGGACCAGGATGCCGGCCGCCGGCGCGGCATGGACAAGGATGCGAACTGAGCAGTTTCCGGCTGCGGGACCTGCCTGCTTTTGAACGGGCTGTCGCGGGAGCACCGCGCCTGGCTGCGGCAGGCCGCCCGTACGCTGGCCTCGGTGTTCCTGTCCGACGCGGTGGCGCGTCTGTGCGGGCTGGGCGAGCCGGCCTGGGCGCTGATCACGGCCGCGATCGTGACCTCGAACAGCTTCACCAGCACCTGGACCGCCGGACGCGACCAGATCGTCGGCACCCTGATCGGCGCCCTGGCCGGTAGTGCCGCGATCGGCCTTACCCTGCTCGGCTACCCGAAGCTCCCCGTGTTCGCCCTGATGCTGACGCCGCTGGCGCTGCTGGCCGCGGCCAGGCCGACGCTTCGCCTGACCTGCGTCACCCTGATCGTGGTGTTCCTGTTCCCTTCGCCGGGCAACCCGTTCGCGCGGCCGTTCGACCGGGTGACGGCGATCCTGATCGGGGCGGCCACCTCGCTGCTGGTGTCCTACCTGGTGTTCCGGCCGCGTGCGCGCGCCAGCGCATTCACCGCCGCCTCGGCCATGCTCGACGTGCTGGAGAAGCTGCTGCGCGAGGTCATGTCCGGCGCCGGCCCGGCGCTGTCGCGGGATGCCCTCGGGGAGGCCGCGTCGGCTTCCCTGCGCCTGCTGGCGGACGCGGTGATCGAGGCCAGGCGCGAGCATGTCAGCGCGCTGGAGCTGTCCGATCCGCTGCTGGTGCGGCTGGTGCCGATGCTGCGCCGCCTGCAGAGCGACGTGCTGTTCGTGACCCGCGCCATGGACGAGCTGCCCGACGCGCAGGCCCTGTCGGGCACCCTGCAGCCGGCGAGCCTGGCGCTGGGACACGTGTTCCGGGCCCTGCGCGGCCGTTGCGATGCGATCGCGCACGGCGACCGCTACGCCGGGGCACCAGGGGAAGCGGTCGCGGAGATCGCGACGCTGGATGACCAGCTGGCAGCCCTCGGCGACGTCGCCGGCGTGCCGCTGCGTTTCACCCTGCAGATGCTGCGGCGCGACCTGGACGACGTCGAAGTCGCCATCGAGCAGGACGGCGCCCGCAAGCTGTCCTGATGCCGACCGATCGAGGCGCCTATCTGTGGTGGTGCGCCGTGCGGCGGCCCTTGCGTCGCGCGGCAGGCTTGGGCTCGGGCGTCGCCACCGGCGGCGGCGGGACGACGACGCCGGTCGCATCCACCGACACGTCGACCTTCAGGGCGGTGCGCGGCTTGCCGCCGCCGGGCACCAGGCTGACCGTGAACGCGTCCGTGCCGGCATAGGCGGTGGCGGCGGTGTAGGTCACGTAGGTCTGCTTGTCGTAGTTGTAGATGAAGCTGTTGCCGTGCAGCGGCAGGCTGGTCAGCAGGAAGGAGGCGTAGGCGCCGCCCTCCGGCTGGCTGATGGTCAGGCCGCACTGCCCGTCGTCGCTACGCGTCTTCATCTCGACCGACCGGCTCGCCGCCGGCTTGCCCAGCGGGCTCGTCACGCAGACCGCGGAGCGCTTCAGGTAGCCGAACGGGTTGGGCGCGACCTGCACCGGCTGCGGCGATGGCCTATGGGCGCAGCCGGCGGACAGGCCGGCCAGGGTCACACAACAGATCGCAGCGACTCGCACACGCACTCGACAGCTCCGCTCCAGGCCGGCCCGCTCAGGATCCAGGGATGCCGAGGGTGGACAGACAGAGGCCCCTGTAGAGCAAGCCTCGTCCCTGCGGAAGCCTTCGGTGCAGGAGCGCTGCCTGGCGGCCTTCTGCTTGCCTTGAAGCGTGATCAGCTTAGCCCATGCTCCGCTTGACCGAGGAAAGGGCTGCTACAGCGTTATACCGGCGGCCCTTCGGGCTGACCGGTATGCACGTGGGGTTGGCGGGGCGGCCACGTGCAAAATATGACTCTGATACCGGTCGCCCTATTGGGCGGCTGGTATTAGACAGGCGGCCCGGGGGTGTGCGACCTAGTGGGCGATCTTCTCACGCCCCGGTCTGGAGACCTGCATGTCGTTCCGCGTTGCTTCCGGCGCTGCCGGCAGAAGCCTCAGTAGCCTGGCCGCACTCGGGCTGGCGGGCGCCGTCCTGCTGAACAGCGTCCCGGCGCTGGCGGCATCGCAGTGCGGCATGTCGCCGGCACGCGAGGCGTTCGACGTGCAGGGGCTCAAGAGCGAGCTGATGGTCACCGCCCTCTCCTGCAACGCGCAGGACCGCTACAACGCGTTCGTGGCGAAGTTCCACTCCGATCTCATCACGCAGGAGCAGGCGCTGAAGACGTACTTCGCCAGCTCCTATGGCCGCACCGCGCAGACCGAGCGCGACAACTACATCACCCAGCTCGCCAACGTTCAATCCCAGCGCGGCCTGCAGGCGGGCACCTCATTCTGCGACCAGCGCATCGAGATGTTCGACGAGGTCACGGCACTGGACAACGGCAGCGACCTCGGCAACTACGCCGAAGCCAAGGACATCGTGCAGCCTGCCACCTACGAGACCTGCGCGGCGCCGACGCTGGTCAAGGGCAGCCGGGTGCGCCGCATCCGCGCCGCAGGGCACGGCCGGCATCGGGGCTGAGCCCCGGTGCCGAGCGACCGACGTCAGGCGACCGACGTCAGGGATCTTGACGAGTTCGGCTGGAGCAGCAAGAACACATCATGAACAATCTCTCGCGCCAGACCTCCTCGCGCAAGACCTCCTCGCGCAAGGCCGCTTCGCGAAAGCTTCCGGACCATCAGATCTCACGGACCGCATCGGCACGTGACGCCGGAGCATCCAAGACTGGCGCAGCAGCGCAGCCGGACAGCTACTCCGCGCGCGACATCGAGGTGCTCGAAGGGCTGGAGCCGGTGCGTCGGCGTCCGGGCATGTATATCGGCGGCACCGACGAGACCGCCCTGCATCATTTGGCCGCCGAGATTCTGGACAACGCCATGGACGAGGCAGTGGCGGGACACGCCAGCCTGATCGAGTTCGCCCTCGAGGCGGGCAACTGGCTCACGGTGCGCGACAACGGCCGCGGCATCCCGGTCGACCGCCACCCCAAGTTCACCGACCGCTCCGCGCTGGAGGTGATCTTCACCACGCTGCACTCTGGCGGCAAGTTCTCCGGCAGCGCCTACGCCACCTCGGGCGGCCTGCATGGGGTCGGCTCCTCGGTGGTCAACGCGCTGTCCTCGCGGCTCGAGGTCGAGGTGGCGCGCGACCGTGCGGTATGGCGTCAGGCCTACGCGCGCGGCCGGCCGGTGACCAAGCTGGAGAAGATCGGCGCCACCCAGAACCGCCGCGGCACCCAGGTCCGCTTCGTGCCGGATACCGAGATCTTCGGTCCGCTGCAGTTCAGCCCGCTGCAGCTCTATCGCCTGTGCCGCTCCAAGGCGTTCCTGTTCCGCGGCGTCACCCTGCGCTGGAGCTGCGACGCGTCGCTGCTGCGCGGATCCGCGAAAGCTACGGAGGAGGTGCCCACCGAGGCGCTGCTGCACTTCCCCGGCGGCCTCGCCGACAGCCTACGCGACGAACTCGGCGAGGTGGGCACCCTGGCCGAGCTGTGGTCCGGCGATGCCGACCTGCCGACGGCCTCCAACGGCGCCGCCACCGGCCGGTTGGAATGGGCGATCGCCTGGCTGGAGAGCGGCGAAGCGCAGCTCGCCTCGTTCTGCAACACCATCCCGACGCCGCAGGGCGGCACCCACGAGACCGGTTTCCGCAACGCCCTGCTGCGCGGCCTGCGCGCCTGGGGCGAGCACCGCCACAACAAGCGTGCGGCTTCGGTCACCGCGGAGGACCTGCTCGGCGCGGTGGCGGCGAAGCTCTCGGTGTTCATACGCGAGCCGCACTTCCAGGGTCAGACCAAGGAGAAGCTGACCACCACCGAGGCGACCCGCCTGGTCGAGACGGCGCTGCGCGACCGCTTCGACCACTGGCTGTCCGGCCATCCGGCGCAGGCCGACACCCTGCTCGCCTTCATCATCGAGCGCGCCGAGGAGCGGCGGCGTCAGCGCGAGCTCAAGGACACGCCGCGCAAGTCTGCGACCCGGCGCCTGCGCCTGCCTGGCAAGCTGACCGACTGCACACGAGAGAACGCCGCCGAGACCGAGATCTTCCTGGTCGAGGGCGACAGCGCCGGCGGCTCGGCCAAGCAGGCGCGCAACCGGGAGACGCAGGCGGTGCTGCCGCTGCGCGGCAAGATCCTCAACGTGGCCAGTGCCAGCGTGGAGAAGCTGCGCCAGAACCAGGAGCTGCGCGACCTGGTCGAGGCGCTCGGCTGCGGTGTCGGCGAGCGCGCCGAGATCGCCAGGCTGCGCTACGGGCGCGTCATCATCATGACCGACGCCGACGTGGACGGTGCCCACATCGCCTCGCTGCTGATGACCTTCTTCTACCGCGAGCTGCCCGACCTGATCCGGCTCGGGCACCTCTATCTGGCGCAGCCGCCGCTGTATCGGCTTACCCAGGGCGCCAAGACGGTCTACGCGATGGACGACCGCGACCGCGAGCGCAAGCTGAAGTCGGCGTTCAAGGCCAGTGCACGCGTCGAGGTCAGCCGCTTCAAGGGCCTCGGCGAGATGCCGCCTTCCGACCTCAAGAGCACCACGATGGACCCGGGTCGGCGCACCCTGCTCAAGGTGGTCGCCGCCGCCGAGGACCGCGACGAGACCAGCACGATGGTCGAGAGCCTGATGGGCCGCCGCCCGGAGCTGCGCTTCCAGTTCATCCAGGAGCATGCGAAGAGCGTGAAGCTGCTGGACGTGTAGGACAGCTCGTTCACCGAGCAGGGTTTGGCGTCTGGTCGTCTTGAAGCGTTGAACCTGAACCAGAAGCTGCGACCTGGATCATGCCGTGCCGACGCGCGGTGAAAGTCTGAGCGCCACGGGCAAGCACGGTGTGCACCGGCGCCTGGCCGGATTGCATGGCGACCCTACTCGCGCCGGCTCGGGTCAGTTCCGTCATTATCCTGGGCTTGGGACGGCTTACCCTGGGACGACAACCGCGGAGCTTGGTTATACTGATCAACATAAAGTTGAGAATGACCTGTCGCCAATTGCTCAGCGTGGTAATTGTCGAAGTGATGCCACGATCCGAAGCCTCCCGGATTGTCTCCGAAGCCGGGAGCTAACCTGTCCGCACCGGGAAACAACGGCATACCTTCTGCCGCAGCCTCGGTCATTGCCTGATGATGGGTCTTAGCGGTCTGCCATTCTTGGCTTTCCATGTCATGACTAAAAAGTTCCCCTGCCGTGACGGGCCGCTGATCGGGATGTTGCGCATTGACAGTGGCTGCTGTTCGTTCGTAATGACCATTGTTTGCGTTGTTTCTGATTTGCTCGAAACCATGCCGATTAGCCGCGTTGATAAGTTCAAAAGAAGTTACGCCTTGTAATCCTCCTACACCATTCGGGCGCAGAGAAGGATGAATAGGATTGACTACAACCTGACGGTGCTTTGATCGCCACTGGGCGCTATGTCCTTGAGCGACTTGCCCGTAATGAACATCAATTGGGTGCTGCCCGTCCTGAGTGGCAGTGTTGAGTGCATTGTGAAACGTCGGAGAGCTGGTATATAGATTATGAATAAACTGTGCGTTCTGATGCCCGATGCGTGACGACGGCGGATCCGTCAACGCGGGAAATCGTACTCCGGCAACAGGGGGTGGCGCTTGGCCGGCCAGCCCCTGCTGAAACGCGTGCGCGTCGTGCGCGTCGTAAGGGTGGGCAGTTTCCTGTCCCGCTGCAGGAATACGCTGCAACTGAGGGTTGGACTGCGTATGTTCGACCGGCATGCTGACCTCCTGTGTCTCTAAGCGTTATGGATTCTCACGGCGCGTCCATCCTTGACCTGCTGTCAGACTCTTTGCCGCTGCCAAGGCCGGCTCGGCACCGGTGAAGCTTCTCGACTACCCTACGTGAAGGTTGATGAAGCGCTTCAAGCAGAAACTCACTACTAGGTCAGCGGCTTAGAGCGACACGACGTCAACGACGCTTTTGCTGCGCCGAACATATTGGGAAATGGCTTTGTTTGATCACCCCATGACAAGTTCAGCGCCGTATTTAAAAGGCGATTAGGGCCTTTCGTTCAGTGAGATTTCGCACATCAGGCGTTTACCTCTGCCTGTACAAAGATATCGCGAGCAAAAACTACGGTCGCGAAGTGGAGAGACGACGATGGCGTTTTCTATCGGCGGACGCACGAGTCTCGACCGCATCTAGGCTCATGCGAGCCGGATGTACTCCGGGCATCCGAGCCCGACCATGTGGTTCAGCATGTTTACGGCAATGGCTACCTCAGTTGCATGGCGCCGGTCCGTGCGTGAGCGCAGCGCATTCCGATCATCCGCTTGAAGCGGCTCATGTCCAGCCTCTGTCAGTGGCAGCCTGATGCCTCCTGCCACCGCGTTCGGCAATGGTTTGAAAATGCCGGTTTTGGTAGTCCGGTGCGGTCTCCGCCGTGTCGCTCAAGATCGTGTTGAGTCGCGGTAGTACGATGGAGCTGCTGGACGTGTAAGCCGATTTACAGCCGGGCGCAGGCGACCGGGTCAGTCGCTGTCCCCACGGCCATGCTCCTCCTCCCGCTGCTCATGCTCCCGGTGTTCGAGCCACTCATGGCCATGTGAGCCCTCGTCATGGCCGTGGTAGCCGCCCCCGCCATAGTAGCCGTAGCCGCCGTAGCCCGGCTGGGGGTAGGCGCCATACGCGCCGTAGCCGGGATAGGCTCCTCTGCTCTCCCATTCCGGCGCGCAGGCCGTGATGGCGCCCGCCGCCGCAAACGCCGCCACAGCCAGTATAGTGCGACGCATCGCTGTTCCCTCGCTTGGGCGCCGAACATCCGGAGCCATGTTCAAGCTGGCGCTCAGATTGAGGCGGGATCGCGACGCTGTTGGCACGGAACGATGGCGGTTGACGGATAGGCGATGCGGCCATCTCCTGCATGCGGGTCAAGGGGAGCGCCTCGTTGAGAAAGTGCATTGGAAGGCTCGACACGCTGCTGCTGGCTGGGGCCGTGCTGATCGTGTTCCTCCTGCTGGGGCCGTTGCTGACGATCCCGCTGCGTATCCCGCTGAGCTACAACGAGGGATGGAACGCCTACTT
>JAABUQ010004433.1_pt1 | contig 23977 bp, 30 predicted proteins | sample 5560001 | NCBI WGS metagenome assembly JAABUQ01 (sample SAMN10711888, study PRJNA513371) | rock metagenome | isolation source: Antarctica rocks | place: Antarctica: Victoria Land, Finger Mt nord | collected 2015-12-18
ACCCCCCCAGCATTCTTCTTAATCCCACAGCCACCCCACCCCATCGCCATCACCATCACCATAGCCATCTCCAATCAACCACCTCACTCCTCCTCACGGATATCAACCCGATCCGCATACGTCCTAATATCGGACACAAATCTCTCCTCGATCTGCCCGCCCTGGCCCGCTGCGATACGCAAGATCATTTCGTTGAGGCTGGAGCGGTCGAGGATGTCAACGTGATCACCTACCACGGCGCCAAAGGCACGTTAGCGGGGTGCGTTAAAAGCGCAAGCAATTATCGAAGGGGAGCGACAAGCTTGGAGGGAGGTAAAGTAGAAACAAGTAAAGTATGTTAAAGTAAAAGGAAAGGAAGAAATCGAGGAGCCACACACCTGTATTCGGGCCCCCTCTAGGACTGAACCGATCCGGCTCATGGCTCATCTCATGCACCTTGACCTCGCTCCCACTGGGATTATACCGCTTGATCTTCCACCCCTTGGCGCACATGTACCCCATACTTAGCAAATTGACGGTGCCGTCTCCCTCCCCCATGACGACCCCGTGGTCGACTCCTCCGCGCGTCAACGCCGTGTCGATGGTCACGTTGACCGCGGACAACGGGTCCAGGTCTTCGCGGTAGTAGTAGGAGCGCTCGGTTGGCTTGCCGACGCCGTAGAAGCAGTAGATTTTTAGGGAGGGGGCGAGGGGAAGACGGGTCTCGAGTGGGTTGATCCATTTTGGGGGGAGGAGTTCGTTGGATTCGACGTCGTTTGTGGTGCGGGCGAGGCCATGTGAGTAGTTTTCGAGGATTTGGCGTTGGTACCAGGGATCGCTGTGGTCTTGGAGGTAGGCGAGGGATTCCTCGACGGTGAGATTGCCGGGTGATTGTGTGGAGTTGGATTCTTGGAAGTTGAGGAAGGTGCCGAAGTTGCTTTCTTGGGTTTCGAGATTGTCGGGCGCCCAGGTGCTGTTGCCCCAGACGGCGTTGCCTCCTTTGGGCAACATCGATGATGCGCCGGCCGTCGTGCGGAAAATCTCACACCTGTCGGCTTTGGAGAGGAATTTCTCGAGGCCGTACACTGCGAAAGGGTTGAGTTGGGCCGTGTCTTTCATTTCCCCGCTGAGGACCGCAGGGAGCCCTTTTAAGGCACCGAGCATGGAGCCGGATATGTTGATCCAGGAGTCAATGTGGTTTTCAACCCAGTCCGGCCCCGCGGCCGCGGAGACCCAGTGGAAGAAGTAGAATAGGATTTGGGAGCCCATACTGTGGGAGATTAGGACAACTTTTTGAGAAGATGTTTGCAGGGCGAGTTCGATGTGGGCGCGGAGCCTTGAGAAGTAGAAATCGCGGTGTTCGAGGTTGGCTGGGGAGAGGCGCCAGTCGTAGGCTGCGGTGAATGCGTTTGATCTGTCAATTTTGAGTAAGGTATCCCCATGTCTCGAGCCTAACAGGAAGGCCGTACGGATCATAGCCTATCGTTGCCAGGTTCTCTAATATCTTATTCCATATCCAATAACCCGTAATAAAGCTGTCTGGCCATCAGCTCCTTGCGCTGGCGCTGTTGGAACTCGCATCTCACAAATCGGCAGCATCAAAACCCTGGGCAGCGCGTAACTTGATCCCCGGTGGATCCAGACCTGTGATCTTGTCCAGCATGATATGCCTCTTCCAGCCAGCCTTGTCCAGCACCAGCGCTCTCATCATGGTCCAACTCCCCCATAACCTCTTCCGAAAATATGGCCGTGAAGCTTCTTCCGTCCCCCAACTCTCTAGTCCTGTAGATATAACTCCGGGTATCATAATGACCGGGCGTAAAGCCTTGACGCCTTGCGACTGCATACTCAATCCTACGGCAAACGAATCGTAATTCACTGCTTCTCGCTCATGTCGCTATAGGAGAGGGCTGCATCAGCTTCAGCCTTAGTCTTTAAAATCTTCATAGTATGCAGGGAACAAGGAGGATTGCACTCACGGTGATATCCTTTGCATCATTCACAATGCCCGCTGGAATTACATCAAGCAACGACTCCATATGAAAGTCCACTATACCCTCTAAATTTATCACATCATGCCGCTGCGCAAAGAAAGCCGCGACGAGAATGCCAAAAAGTCCTCCGAGGCCAAATACAAGCCATGATGCTCTTTTGCTTTTTCTGTGCTTTAATTTCGACAGCTGGGCCGATGGTATCAGAGTGAGTGGCTCGTCTTTCGAGGGCGATGGATCGCGAGAAGGGTCGGTGGATGAGTCGCCGAGGATGCGGCGCCGTAGAGCTGACATCTTAACGGAGCTGATGGCTGAGTTCAAAGCTGAAGGGACAGCTCGCTGTATTTATGGAACATTGACCTCCGATCATCGAGACTTTTTTTCTTAAAGCTTTCCGAAGCGCCCTTGCCGAGGTTTGCGAGATTGACAGGGTCGAGTAGATATCTTCAACTTCTCAACGACTTTCACTATGTCGCACTGATTGCAAATACTGTTTCTGGAATGACGGAAAAGGTATTGTCTGCTCCTCCAGAGCTGCGCTATATCCAATACCATAGCGACAAAGAGGCTTTGTATCTCTCCGCCATCCGGCAGCTCATATCAAACGATCTCTCGGAGCCATACAGCATCTATGTTTACCGATATTTCCTCTACCAATGGGGAGACTTATGCTTCATGGTCAGTTTCTAATCAATTGCAATCCCTGAATTTGTATTCAAAACATCAAAGGCGTTGGACAAGAAAGAAAATCTCCTTGGGGTGGTGATATCAAAATTAGAGCCCCACAGAGGAGGCCCTTTACGAGGCTACATAGCCATGCTGGCCGTTCCAGAGGAACACCGGGGAAAAGGCATAGCGACGAAGCTCGTCCGCATGGCTATTGATGCAATGATTGCGAAAGACGCCGAAGAGGTAGGCTTATGATCCTTGAATCTCATATATGTGGTATTGAAGACATGCAGGTTGCTCTCGAGACCGAAGTCACCAATTCCGCTGCAATGAAGTTGTACGAACGTCTCGGATTCCTGAAGAGCAAGCGGCTGCACCGGTACTATTTGAACGGTAACTCGGCGTTCAGATTCATGTTGCCCCTGAAAGAAAGCGCTGCTCCGTACGAGGATCAGTACGAAAACAACTCGCGTCTACCTCCTCGTCCTCCTTCTGCTTGAATAGGGGTATCTTTCCATCCTCATTATGCCATTGCCATAACAGAACGCCATCGACTCAAAGGTGCCGAAATGCCAGATCCCGAATGCAGCCCTTTATCATGCTGCAGTCTCTACTAGACGGAACCCTCCCGCCACGGTCTTCTGGATCTCTTCATTCTTGTGTTGGAGTAAGGATAAAGCGTATGCCACGTCGTTCCACTGTCGTTCACTCTCGCAGCGCGCGAGTCTCGCAGCAAGCTTGTCCGCAAGCTGCTTGGCGTGCTTATCCTATGAACAGTTTAGTAAGTTGTATTATTCAACTTCACTTGTACGATTGTTTACCTTTTCGATGAACGAGGATAGGAACTTTATGATCCTCTTCAACGAAGCCTCTTCTAGATCCTTCTCGGCGCTGAGGAGTGAGAACATGTCAATGAAATGATTGTAGACTGCATTGTCTTTGGTAGCCAATTCTGTAAAGAACATTCTCGATAGATCGGCGATTCGCTTGTCGGAGTCTTCCAAACATTTCGCCATTTCGCCCAATTGACCTTTGACTTTGACTTGTCCAGCCAGGATAAGGAATGTTAGTGTCATGAGACATGTCCGCTTGACGGAAGCATCGTTGTCATTGAGTCTCCGGTAGAGGAAATCGGTGTTCTCGTCAATCAAATGGTTGAAACAGACGGCCATGTCGCCCAATGCAATGACTACATTGCTTCGAGTGACAGCGTTTTGGGATCGTTCAAGAATTGTGATAAGGAGCGGCAAGTTCTTTTCGCAGAACTCGGAAGACACACACATCAGCTTGGCCATGCAAAGGGTAGCAGCAGCTTGCAAATCCTCGTCCTGGTAGGCTGTATTATTCGAACATATCTCAGTCACCAGCGGGCCGAAATTTGCTAACAGAGACTGCTCTCCGTAGAGAAGTTCTCGCTCGCGAATGTGCGTCATAGCCTCTGTGAAATCGTCTTCGGTGGTGCCACCAATGAGATCAAACTCGTCTTGTTCACCGCCTCCAGGCTTGACTGGTGACGCGCTGGCGGATTTGGTTTTCTCCTTCTCTGCTTTTCTTCTTTTAAAGTCAATTTCGCATAGTTCGAGATGAACGATCTGTTTTATGGCTATGTGGCCCACAATGAAGAGCAGTTGGGAGAGTGCAAGGCTGCCCTTCTGTTTACGTTCTGACTCTTCTGGCGGCGGAGAGGGCAGTCCGCTGCCCTCGACTCCTTCCATAGGCTCGGCGTCTTGCGGGTCTCCTTGCGGCTGGAAAACGTGCCTCGTCTTTCGACGAATTATTTCAGAGCAAAGAGTATCAGGGTGTTTCGACAATGTATAGATTGCACCGATTGCTTGCTCTGCGACACCAAACCATTCTTTGTTGTCAGATACGACTTCGACCATAGCCGCCAGCTTTGTGAGTAGACTATGATCATTAGGCAGCTTGGACGTTGCAGTTGACGTCTCTTTTCCTTGACGCTTAGTCGGATTCATTCGCCGCAAAGCCAGGCAGGTATACTTGGCAAGTGCAAGATCGTTACATCCGAGAGATCCTAGCCCAATTCGCAGCATAATTCCCATCTCTTTCACCACAATATCGGGTTCCGCAGTCGCCAACATACTTAAAACTATGATCGCTCCCCGTCTCTGGTTCTTGGATATCTCTTGCTTTTGAACACTATAAACCTGCCAGAGCTTCTCTATGATAAGCTCGGAGACGTGATCAGCCTTCACCATCGTGTTGAGAAGCTGCTCCAAAGAAGTGAGCTCAGCTGGAGTTGCGCTGAAAGTAAGACTGATCATATTTCGAGCGACATAATTCGCAGCGTCGTTTTCGGTAAAAGTGTCAGGGGCGCTGAAGAACAGACCGCGATAGCAGTCGATGAGATGTGTTTGGACGCCTTTACCCTCGTCACTATTGCCCTTCGTCCAGATCAGCCTTAGCATCCTTCGAATGCCTGTCCTCGCCGCCTCTATTTTATAAGCATCGATGACGACGAAGAAATCCATGGCTTCTATTACTTCGCTCTTGTTTTTGGAAGATAGGAGCTGGCAGATCACGGGAGTTCCTGCCTGAAGTGCCTCAATAAACCTAATCGCTTCAGTGTAGTACTTCCGAGTCAGCTGTAATCTTGTCATCATTTCTGATGTTGCGGCTTCTTCTGCCGCCTTTTCCAAAGCCGCTGCTCTCTGTTCCTCTGTCATCCGCCGAGGGTCTTTCTGTGGGCTTTCGAGATTTGTCGCATCGTCCAGAAGAGCGCTGTCTACCGCTGCATCCTGTCGTTTGTGCTCCCCAAGGCCTGGAGAATCAGCTGGCGGTTTAAGAGCATTAAGCTGTACTTCAACCGCGTGCAAGCGCTCATCCCAGTCCTTATATGACAGCAGACCGCCATGCATGACACTAAAAGGATGCGTCGACACGAGCTTGCCTAACAGCTTGATCGCGTTCCTCCGAACGTTGCTGCTCTTATCCTCGAGACTACGGACTGCGAGCTCTGCGATTCCCTGACGGCGCTTCGGAAACTTTTGCTCTAGATCACATAACCTCATGCAGACTTGAATTGTTCTACATCGGCAGTAAGGATTGGTGTCAAGAAACCGCTCTTCTAAAATATCGAAAAAACCATTAATTTGGCTTTTCGAGTTTTCGTTGCGCTCTTCCTGCTTGCTGAGGTCAGAGATGAGATTGCCGCAAATTTCGATCACGGCACATCGGAGAGTGTAAGCCTGAAAACATTAGCATCGCCAAAAAAAAGCGAGTATGGCTGTAGTACCTCGCTGTCCAATTGCTTGACCAGTAAAGTCATTTCCTTGTTGACGAGACGTGGAGCCAATTCAGAAAGTTTGATTATAAACGACGAGACGGACTTCGGCCCTCTCGTATCGTTATTATTGAACTCCTTGTTGCTCAAATCCCTATGGTTCCATCAGTGTCTTGACCACATCACCAGATTGAGAATACTTGCCTGAGGACCTCATCGATTAATTGCGGGTAGTCATACTGCTCCGAGAGAATATGCAGGAATTCTGCCATGGGTTCTGCAAGATGTTCGAAGTACGAGAGATTCTGAATAATCGATGTTTGGGCACCTAGAGACGGTCAGCGCTGCAAGCATGATATATGACAGTCGAAATGATACCAAAAGCGTGCCCGTGGTGCTTCACTGCAATGCAGAGCACTTTAAAAGAATGCATGCGTAGGGCGGTGCTCTTGATTCGTTGCTCGCTTTCCAAGATGAGGTACACAGGCCTCGTAAAAAGACTAACGAATGTGTCCCTCTCTGATGTTGTTACAAAGATCTTGCCAAGCTTTAACTTCAGCACCTTGCACATTGTATCCAAAGCGGTCTGCAATTGTGCCAACGAGTCCCAGGTCCCATCTTTCGCAGGAGCTTTTGACTTGACACCCTTGCCAGCTCCCCTGCCTTTCACGACAGGACCGCTGGGCTTCTCTGCAGCCTTGACTTCGACCGCGAATATACACCATTGCAGCAGGAAAGCATACATCTCCAACAATTGCTTTTGATGTTGAAAGGCTTCCTGCCCTTCTGTTTCTGGCTCGCTGTGGACAACATCTGCCTCAGATGACAGCCCGGAGACAATAAGATCGAAGATCTTGCTAAGGGAGTGGACGGGCAGCAGGGAAGCTGATCTGGAAAGCCGGAAGAGTTCAGAATCGGGGTCACTGGGGAAGATTTTCTGGGAAGGAAGAAAAATGGGGGCACACTTGAGAAAAAATTGTAGTGAGTCGAAAGTAGAACTCCTCGATAGCGCATCGGGATTCTCTGCAATCGCATCGACGATTGGGTTCAGTACACCATTCACTAGACCTATGGTGAGCGATTCAGGGTCGTTTTCGCAATCCACGAGTGATCCGTCTGCCTCGGGAGTTGCGATTGTCGCGGGATCGCTGAGGTAGTATTTGAGCGCATCCTTGATATCGAAACTGATGGTGTTCTCCATGCTGGGTGTATGGTGCGCAGTAAGACCGGGCACTACTTGATCAGAGTATAGTGATGTCGAAGTCGCATTGACTGAAGCAGAGTGTTCTTTCTCCCACTTAGTGTTTACTTTCAGTGCACGGACCATGTTTACTTAGACGCGTTCCGCGCTCGCCCCGCTATTGGTCGAACCATTCAATTCAGGTCCACTTCACTCTATGAATCTTGGTACTAACCCAGCGACAACGGCAATGGATGCGACAAAGCCTACCAACCATGAACGGTGCGCTGTCAATTCACCGGCTTGAGCGTGATCGCGCAAGAATCTGCATTGAACGGCTACTTGAGTCGAAACAGAAATGGCGAACTTGACAACTGCAGCAACCGAAGAGAACCCTTTTGTAACGGGTAAAAACTCTCCTCGGGCGCATGGCAGCATGGAGGATGATGCTGTCGAAGAATACGGAGAGGACTTCGAGACTTCCTCTGGAAGCGAGTATGAAATCGAGGAAGCTGTAAGGGAAGACATGGACAGGCTTGAAAATATCCTTCGATCATCGGGGATGAGATTTCGCATGATAGATCGCATTGGAGAGGGTAAGCACTCCAAAAATTAAAAGCCCATATGACTTGCTGACCTGCTTTCCAGGGACATTTTCGACAGTCTACAAAGCCGAGGATTTACATTATGATTTCTACCAGAACGATTGGGATACGGAGCCAAGAACACCTTCGAAATGGATGTCGCCTCCTTTCAAGAGGAAGAAAATGGACAGCTCTTCAACTGTGGTCCAAGGCAGCGGCCAAGACCAGCGAGGACCGAAGAACCCACGTTATGTGGCGATCAAGAAAATCTATGTCACGAGTAGTCCCATGCGAATACAGAATGAACTGGAACTGCTACATGACTTGAGGGGATGCAAAACAGTTTGTCCGTTGATAACTGCTTTCCGACATCAAGACCAAGTCGTCGCGGTACTGCCTCATTTCAGACATCAAGACTTCCGCGTATGTTTCAGTGGTTCCATACGCGCTGCGAGTTTAGCTAATGGCCGACAGTCGTTCTATCGAAGCATGGCAGTTCCTGATATCAAGGTATACTTTAGATCCCTGTTTGAGGCTCTTGCAGCGGTACACAAATATGGGATCATACACCGGGATATCAAGCCAACGTAAGAAAGCAGTGCTAGACATTCAAACCTGGCTAACGAGCCAAGGAACTTTTTGTACGATATAGATCGTCGGCGGGGTGTACTAGTAGACTTCGGTCTTGCTGAGGTAAGTTCCTTCGATTCTAGCAGTCAATCAGACATTGACCTTCTTCCAGCGCGAAGGAACAGACTGGTCCCACTGCCTTTGCCAAGAACACCCCAGCCAACGGAAACAGAAGGTACAGTCGAGTCGAGCATGGGGTCAGGAGACACCGATTGGGTACCCGAAGAACGACCAACGGCCGTCTCGACGAGCAAACAGAGCTGGAACACGTGGGTTCCGGGCGCCAGAAGTGCTACTCAAATGTACTGCTCAAACAACGAAACTCGACATATGGTCAGTAGGCGTCATCCTACTGACTATACTCGCATCTCGCTTCCCTTTCTTTAATTCTGCAGACGATGTGGAGGCTATGATCGAGATCGCCACCATTTTCGGCAAGCAAAAGATGAAGGCGTGCGCAATCCTGCACGGCTCGATGTTCGAATGCACTCTAAACACTGTGGGCGAGAAAGGTCACACCCTAGGCCGCCTTGTCAAGTGGTCAACCTCCACAGATCCACCAGATAACGGTGAGAGTCTGGAACCGGATGTCAAGGAGACTGTCAAGTTCATGGAGCTGTTGTTAGAGTTGGATCCCAGGAAGAGGATCTCAGCCAGAGCGGCATTAGCTAGCGACTTCCTGGCAGAAGAGACATATGATGAGACTGAGGCGGATGAGATGGACGTCCTGTGAGAGGACCAAAGGGGGGGCTGGTGGTTGTAGATGCTTTTCGCGCAGCATTAGATACCCAATTTCATCGTGTTTTCTTGTTCAAGGAATACGCATAGCAACAACAGACCCGAAAACATTCACTTCGTCAAGGAAAACCACAGCAATCTAGCGGAAATCTTCGTTCACTCAGCTATGCCATGCCTCTCGTAGCCCAGCAACACGCTCTGATGCCATTGAAACCGCACGCGCTATATCACACTTCTCCCTCTACTGACCACCTCCCCTCACGCAACTAATTCCGTAACCCCACCCGCCTCCTTGATTTTCCTCTCCGCCTCCCTACTGAAGAACCTCGCCCTCACTACCATAGGTATCTCTGGGATCCGCCCCTTGCCCAACACCTTCGAGTAGCCTAACGGTAGTAAGTCGAGCACGGGCGCTGTATCGGACTTCTTGTTGGTGAGGTATTCATCGCGTTTTTCGAGGGGAACGAGGGACCAGAGCTGGTCGAAAAACTCAAATCAGCCTTATGCTCTGCGCCAATCTCTCGCAGTGCTTCCATCCGCGACACAAGCATCTCATGGCCCAAGACCCTCCACGACCCAGAGCCGCAACTCGCACCCCCTGTTCCCACACTCCCCCCAGAATCCACCACCTCCATACTACAAAAGGAACCGCAAAACCCCAAACGCACCTTATCCAGATTGATAACCGGCTTCCAGAACTGATTCTGCAGCTTGTGGAAATACCGCATGCCGACCTTTCCAAAGTAGCCCGGGTGGTATTTGTCGAGGTTCGTCCGGTGGTGGTGCTGTCCTCCTGCCATACCGCGTCCACCGGGATTTTTTCGGTGCTTGCCAATACGGCCGTGGCCGGCGGAGACGTGGCCGCGGCTGTGAAGGGCGAGGGGGCGTTAGCAAGATGATGAAGTGAAGGTTTGAATGACTTTTTGGAGGTGGAGGGAAGTTGTGGGCGTGCAGGTGCTTGGCATGTTGGAGAGGCGGAGGGCTTACTGCTTGCGGGTCTTTGTCAATCGAGTAGGCATTATTGCGACTGACTTCGGTGATGATGTTGTCGCTGGCCTGACGATGTTTGTTGCCAGCGGAAGTTGAATGTGTGCTCGCTTAGTGGAGAGGCTAATGGCCGCTAGCGCCTCTCAGCCCGATACTGGGTTTTCGAGGCTCCGAGGGACTCATCGCCCCTCCCTCCCTCTGAATACATCATACTCTACAGAGTAAAACCTCTGTACTCCTATCATTGGGCAGAATGGGTGACATAGCAACCTGTCTTGAGGGTTGGAGGCTCGTCCTCTCTTCCCTCAAATCTGGCCCTCCACACCACCGCCACATTTCAAGTCTTCCCAAGCACCATATCAAAGAAAGTCAAAGTCGGAGCCGTACAGGCTGAGCCCGGCTGGTTTGACTTGAAAGCCTCCGCGCCAAAACCATCTTTCTGATCGAGGATGCCGGGAAGGAAGGCGTCAATGTGCTAGGCTTTCTGGAAGTCTTCATCCCCGGCTACCCATGAAGTATCTGGCACCACAGTCCGTTCACCAATACCCGCTTCATACAAGAGTATGTCTGCAACTCCCTCGTCAAGGAATCGCCGGAGATGGAGGAGATCTGCAAAGCAGTGAAACTTGCTGGGCTGTTCGTGGTTTCGTTTTACAGCGAGAGGGACAGGGGAAGCCTTTGCATCACCCAGGTACGTGCACCAGCCCACATCCTCCTATCGTCACCCCCTTTTCCCTTAAATCAACAAGGTAACAACAGTCTGACCCACATCCAGTTCTTCATCACCCCAGCATAGCCCACCACAGCCGCATAATCATTCCCACCCACATCGAGTGCTCCCTCTGATGCGACAGCCAAGCCGACTCCCTCACCACCGTCGTCCCCTGGCCCTTCGGTCGCATCGGCAGCCTAAAATGCTGGGAACATCTCCAACCCCTGCTCCGCTACTACGAGTACTCTCTCAAGACGTGATCCAAATTATGGGGTGGCCGCCTTGCTGGAAGAAATCCGCTCACATCCCCTTGCCGTATCATGTAAGCTCCGAGGCGGCGAAACGGGTATGTCAGGTTATGGCGATGGAGGGGGCGTGTTATGTATTAGCTTGAACGCAGGTGTTTACGGAGGAGAATAAGGAGAAGGACAAGCTGGTGGAGACTCCGCTGGCGAGTGAGCTCCCCGGGGGCGGTTTCGCGAGGATATTTGGGCTGGATGGGGAAGAGGTGGTGGATCCGGGGGCGCGGGCGAGGGGGGGTTTTAGTGGCGGAGAGTGAGCTGGGGGGGCCCCGATGCTGTGAAGCTGATGATTGATGTGGTGGGGCATTATTCGCGGCCCGATTAGTTGAGTCTGCGTGTTGAGGGTCAGAGGGCGGATCAGGTGACGTTTAAGGGGAGTCGAAGCTGTGATGGGATGAGGTAGTGGTTTGAAGTGTGAATGGGGTTGAGATGTTACTTTGAGAATAGTTTGGGAATGGCGCTGTGCAGAAGGGTAAGGGGCTGCTGACATACTGTAGTGTCATATTCCAAGCATTTCTATGCTCTTGCAGAAGTCCCGACTCTATTGGCCTGAAACCCATCTGTTATCCTTAAGAGACGTTCGAGCTGTCCCCCAAGGCTTGACGAAAGGATTGGGATCGTCCAATCTGTTCTCTTTGAACCGGTAGTGAATCCTGCTGGCTGACGCAGAATCGCTGATGAGGATAGAGCATTTTTTGGCTCAATGGCCTCGGTACCATTTGTTTTGCCGATGCAGATATCGGAGTGATGTCTGGAATAGTAGATGAAGGAGCCTCAGTGGCTCAGATGATGTTGCTGTATAAAGTACATCTTGGCTCTCATTTGGGAGAATGTACCTGAACAGAGACCTTAATTGCTCATTATCTGATAGATTATAAGGTACGAGCCCCCTGTTTTTCGGACGAGGTTTATAGGGCCTATTCCGGGTAGTATCCAATAATAAGAAATTTAAGTCTATATTCAGGTACATTCACCCAAATGAAAGCTCGAGATGTACTTTATGCCTCTGTTTTTCAGGTCTTACGGAGGCTTTCGTCCAGGCCAAAGCCCCTGGTTTGCCCATTGGTCGACCACAACCAGCGGGGACAAGCCACCGACGACAATAAGAACAACAACAACGATAATAACAACAATACACAGGATTATGACCTAGTACTGTAACAACAATGACGCCCCTCGCGTATCCCCTCTACCGCTCTCCCCTACTAGCTCACCTCTATGAACAAATAGCGGCATGAGAGCTGCATCCGGCATAAAGCAGGGATATAACCGTGAGCGGCTACATCTTACAAGTCAGCTAATTCCTATATTATAGGTAAGATGCAAGGATAGCAGACCTTCCACGTTACTTAGAAGAGCGCAACGGAATATACGTTCCCGCCCCAGACCATCTCCGCCAAAGTATCCTGCAGCGCCTCCTTACCCTTCCGTAAAATCTCGAGGGCGACAGTGTCGGACCATTTCTTAAACGGCCCGGCTACCCGGTCCATCTCTTCGAAATATATATCCGGCCTATTTGAAGAACCCCTCCGCTCATCCGCCGGTGGAAGTTCCCTTTCTTCAAGGTTTGTACGATTTGGTGCTGCATGCCCTCGACCGTAATCATGGAATCGTCGACGACAATGATAATCATTCCGCGCGCCATTTTCATCAGACAAGAACTAGCTTTGACAGAGAGAATGACTGAAAGCGATAAGCATCAAACGTAGCAGAAAGCTCTTGACAAAGTATTCTGGAGCCAGGACGTTGACGTTCAAAAGTCTTGTACAAATTCGCTGGAATTTCGAGGTTGTAGTGCTTAGCAAGGGATATGGCCTCCCGAACCTCCTTCATACCGTTGCTCGCTAACTTGTATTGGGCCAAGTTCAGTTTGTCGGTGTATAGGAAAGCGAGTATCTGTTCGAAGGCGGCTTTATTGTACGGTAATAGCGTGATGGTCGATGGCTTTGACTTGCGGGCGTTGGCTTTGGCTTTGACGACTTCGGCGGATAAGGTAGTAGATTTGTAGAGAACGGATTCGTGCGCGGTCATACGGGGTCCGTCCGAGCCGAGACGGATTTCGAAGGTTGGGGCACTGAAGTTCCTGAGGACTCGTCCGTAGGGAAAGGGGAAGAGGAAGGGGAAGGGGGAAGGGGAAGGGGAAGGGGAAGGGGAGGGTCGTTACATGAAGAAGTTTGGCGTAGAGATCGCTTGGACTGGTGCCATCTGGCTGGCTGTGGATGTTGCATCCCGCATGGTATCAATACAGAGCCTCCCACAGAAGGAAGCGAGCCAGCTGAGTTTAGGTGAGTGAGAGGCCATACACTCCGTTATACCAATGGGTTCTTGATATACTGGGAGGTAAGAGGCAGTGCGGGATTTGCGGGGAAAAAAGTTGTGCCGTAGTCTCGATCCTTGTTGTTCCAGGCGCTGACATCTTTGACGTGACGTTTGGTTGCAACCGAGTCCAATTGTGAATCGAGTGTGGCATCTAGCAGGCGGAGGTGCTGCTTCATTTGCATGAAGTGGTCGCCTACTCCGTATCCGGATCCATACCGCCACCGAGGTTGTCTGTTGATAGGGTCGATTTTCTTAACGGGCTTGGTCTCCTCTCGATCGTCAGGCGTAGACTTTCTTCGTGTCGGAGGCGGTACGCTTGACGCCGAGGCCAGAACGCTTGGTTCCGATCGTGGGCAATCTCTACACCGGTCTTGACGGGGTAATTGGGGCAGACCCTAGACGCCTTTGCAAACCTCGTTAGCATCGAACACTTGAAAGAAACGCAGGACACCGCTTACTATCATCGCCGACGAACTTAACAGCGAGGTGTGGCATCTTGAACCGAAGCTCAACGTCCCACTTTTCGACATTGTCAAAGCGGCCCCGGCGGCGGGAGTGGCCCCCAGCGGACTTTTTGGAGGTTGCGGCCGGTCTGAATTTGGCGAGCTGATGGTTGATTGCCTTTGAGGTGATCTCATAGCCGTATTTTGTAAGGGTTTGTTGAATGCTTGACGCTTGGCTTGGTGGTGCTGGCTTAGTGGTGCTTGCCCGAGCTTTTCCTATCCATCCCTGGTTTCTGAATTAAAATTACAAAGGAAAGGATAGACCCTTCCGACTTATTCGATTCAATCTGGTCTTCACCGATTGTTGCCATCGGGACATCACCCAAAGCCCAATGATAGAAAAACATACTGCTGGTCTCCTCCTCTTGAACCGTAGTACCTTCTCTCACCATCCAACTCGCCCCTCCATCCCACCACCTCACCTCCCCTTCCCCTCAAAAAACCCTCTCAACTTCCCCTCCACCCCTCTAAACCCCTCACCCCTAACCACCCCCTCTTTAATCCACCCAGGCAATTTCCCCTCAATCCTGCTGGTCCCATACCTCCCATCCAACAACACAATAGCCGCATAATCCCCCTTATGCCTAATAGCCCTGCCAATACACTGATTCACAGCGCGCATACACGCATTCTCATAGAACTCCCTCGCACTCGCCTTTCCCTCCTCCCTACTCCCTCCTTTCTTCACCGTGGCCTGTTCGACATACTCGAGCTTAGCCTTCCACTGCGCGGAGTGGATGTTGGGGAAGGGGAGCCCCACTACGATGACGCCACGGCCGAGGGCGTCCGAGAAGTTAATGCCTTCGGAGAGCTTGCCGCCGATTACGGAGAGGAGGATCCCGCCGCGGTTGGTGGAGATGGAGAGGGAATAGTCTGCTAGGAGGGTGTCGGTGGTGGAGGATTTGGATTCGAGGAAGATGGGTTTGAGGGCTTGGAGGCGGGGCCAGATGTTTGTGGTTTTCAGGTGCTGGGTTACGAGATCGAGGTAGGCGTAGCTGGGGAAGAATATGACGATACCGTCGGGAATGCAGGTGGCAAGGGTTATGAAAGTGTTGCCTAGAGCTGTGAGGAGGGTCCGAGAGGCACGGTTGGAGTAGGTAAAGTCGAAGGGGATGGCGGATGGACCCTGGGCGAGGGGAAGGGCGATGAGGTTGGAGGAGGGGATGATGTGCCCGCAGGACCAGGTTGTGAGGCGGGAGGGGGGAAGATAGGAAAAGAGGTGGCGGGTGTAGTCATCCATCTGTGGCTGTCAGCGAGTTGTGCAGTGAGAATGGAGAAGGGGGCAAGGATACTGGTGACATGGTGCCGCCTGCTAGGATCACGGATCGAGCTTCTTCGACGACTTCGCGAAAGTGGTGGGTCGGGTCCAAGAGCATATATTTAAGTGATAGAATGCCACTCTCATCCTTTTCGTAGAAGAAGCGACCTTCTGCTAGAGGATTGGTGAGAGTCTGGAGGAATGACTGGACGTCTGTCAATACCGGCATCGCCGAAGGATGAGCGCCTGGCCCAGTCTTCCTGCTTTTATCTGCGTCATGAACTTCGACGTGGTTGACATAGCCTTCCACTTTTCGTGCCATTTTACTCTCCTGAAGGTATCGCATAAGTTTGTAAAGATTGATTTGATCCACTCCTTTACCAGCCATGAGGTCACCAATTTGGACAAGACCTCCCGCGCTCTCTTTACCACCAGCTTGGGAGTCGAGATAGCCAGAGACCGAGTCTAGCAGCCTTACCAATTGAGCAATATAGACTCTATTCTTGCCTTTCAACTTATTGCGGAACTTTTGTAGGTAAATTGACAATTGTGCCCGGCAGCGTTTTAGCTGTGATTGAGATATTGAAATTGAATGGATATTCGAGATGGTGTCCATCAGGTTGTGTGCTTCGTCAATTATTACTACATGCCCTTTCAATGATAAACCAAGAGCTTCCCGAGCTGACCTCTGTAACAGCAGCGGATAGGGGAGGGTCACGATCTGTCAACTGTTAGCCAAGGTGAACACCAATTACTTCAACGTGATATACTTCAACAGGCTTGATTGTAGGTCTTGATGCATAGTAAGGGCATATACCAATCTTTTTGCCTAGTGATCCGAGATCCTCAATGTCTCGGATATTTGCAAGTGTATAATCTCTGAACTCGTTGACGAGCAGTTCGGTTTCGCCGCTCGGCAGCAAAGGGCATTTCTGGTCTTTGGGTGTCTCTGGCTGTTGCAATTCAAGACATCGTTCATTGATGGATTGCGCACTGCCTAAATTTGAGACTTTAGGATTGATGCACAAGTTCTTCCGTGATCCTAATGGGAGATGTTTGATCTGTATCTTTCCCTCCGAATCCGTGATGCTAGAGATGGTCTCCTTCTCTGCCCATGATGGCCCTGGAAAGTTTACGCGACGCAATTCTTGAACAAATTGCGTCAATTGAGAATGGGTTCTCGAGCAATAGAAGATCTTCAGCTCATCTGCTGGCAGAAGATCGTCATCAGAAGAAGCTTCGAATACCAGACCCAACCTAGTACAGGGTATTAGTAGAATGCGGGTGTTTCAGAAATGCTGTAAGACTGACTTCTGCATCAAATCTAGGCTGGCAGAGGAAAGGCCTTGATCGGAGCATACTCGAGAGCTATTCAACTTCTTGCCTTCATCTTCGCTACTATAGTCCTCGAGTTCGAATCGAGCATCGTTACAAGGATCAAATGGTTCGCGTTCAGTGTATTGCTTCTGCAATACGAGTCATCATCAGTTCTAGATAGTCGAAACAAACCATACAATTCGTTTAGACTCTAATTCTCCATTCTCAAAGCGCTTCTTCTGACGGGCTTCTTTGGCACGGATTCGCTTCAGGCGCGCCTCAAATTCAGCCCTCTTCTCGATCAAAGAATGCTTCTTCTCATTCTTTGCGTGTTCGTGAACCCAAGCGGGTTCATCTTGGCCTAACCAACATAAGTGAAAGTCGACTGTAGGTAGAGCCTTTTGCTCCAGTCTCACCATCGTCCAATATCTCCTGATCCTGGAAAGCTTCCTCTTGCAAGTCGCGTAGCCACGTCAGGGAGGCGCAAATTAGACTTAGAGATTTCCCCTAAAATTGATTTTAGACGTATTCCACGGAAGCAGAGAGATCAAGCGTGGCTCTATCAGATTGTTGAATATAACGCTAAAAACCCAAATATGGAAATGTTTCTCGGAAACAAGAGAGCGAAAAGAAGCAAGATATACTACTTACAGTCCCTGGAAGCGTTAGTAGGCTCTTCGTGTACCTCATAAAGGATGCAGACCTGTGGGTGACTCGAATATGCCAACTTTCTGATCCGCTATGCATTCGTATATGGCATTCATCAAATCATTCTGGATGTCGTAGGGCGTGTATGGATGATGAAAGTTTCTTCCTGGAGTTGCCATTTTTTGTTAGGTCTTCTTTGACTCTCTTCAATGAAAAAGGTGGTGAGTGTTTCATGCATGAAACGTCATGAAGACAAATGATCGTATTTCAATCTTATGTCGCGCAGACAGAGGATATTAATAGACATGGGCAGAAGAGAAGGAGTTTGACAAGCTGCAATTACTACACGCATACCGAGCTCTGCCTTTGGTATGAGGGCCAAAAAGTTCATAGCTCGAAAAAGAAGCTGAAATGTAAATTCGGTGCACATACATCGATCTGATGTTGTTTGCTAGACTGCAGATCTATCGCATGCCAATATTTTCTCAGCATGCTACAGTAAGCATACAGTAGAGTTTCAGGAGCCCCTAAGCATACCCTAAACTTCCCGCCCTTTAGCGGCCGCACCCCTGGAACGTCATCTTTTTGACTCCATATTTTAGGGGCCTTGGGGCTTAGCAAAACAAAGGATTCACGATCTATCTATATCCTATGTGAGGCTGTGTCCCTCCAACCAACAGTAAGCCTCGCGATCCTGGAAACATGTGTCAGTAGATACTTGAAGCTCTCTGCAGGCGCCCAACACGGCGCACGATACCAGAGGCTTTGGTTCTCCAATTGAGTCAGCTAAGATATTGTGCTGGAAGCTTTGGCACATGGCCTGTCCCGGTTGAAGCATCATTGGAGCCTGCAGAGCTCTGTAATGAGAGATTCCAAGGCACATCTGTCGAAAACGACGACCCTCAGGCTGCCACTCACCGAGGAGCAGACTACTGTGATCGAAACAATCTCGTGGAAGCACACATTCAATCATTGAAGCCATCAGCAATTGCAAATGGCAGGACAACCTCGCCAGCAGCCCACCCTGGGTGCTACTTTCTATCCTGGTGGTGTGGATGATTTCTACATGCCGGAGGTCATCTCGCCCTCGCCGCAAAGGTAAGCACGTAAAAAGCCGGAGCTGGGTGCCCAATCTCATTGTCATCCATGGCCAGACTGACGTCCACCCGCAGAGTGACCCCTGAAGTCCCAGAGAAGATTCAAAACAACCTCGCACATCTTGAGCTTGAAGGTTCTGCCCCTATGAATCGCATGTCTGGATTACGGTCGCCCTCTCCTATCATGGACCCCAAGAAAGGGTTTCCCGCCTATGGGAGCCGAAACTCGTCATTTTCAAATATGACGACTTTGGCCGAGCAGCCAAGCCAACATGTATCTGATCAACCGACATTCTCTCCATTCCCTCCGCTGCGTAATCGACCTGCAAATGTTCCACCATCAGACGAGGAGAAGGAAGGAATCTTGGAGAAAGCCCGAACGCCAGTCCTCAAGTCAGACGATCCAGAGATACAACTGAGTTGGGCACAAGATACACTAGCCTACGTGGAAATAGCATTACAGAACGACGCAAGGCTATCCGAGAATCAACCTGCAAGGTCTCAAACCCCACACACAGAGCACCAATTGAGGGTGGACGCAGTCAACATTGTTTCATTTCTAGCGGACCAGCATCAACCGAAGGCAGAATTCTTGAGAGGGATGTGGCTTGAGTTTGGAAAATTCAACTTTCGCATGGACAAGAAGGAGGCTTACAGATGCTACCAGAGAGCCGCGCAGAGAGGGTACGCAAGAGCAGAATACCGCATGGGGATGCAATTCGAAAGCTCCAACGATCCCGAAAAAGCCATCAAGCATTATCAATTAGGTGTCCAAGCTGGGGACTCTGCGTCTCACTATCGTTTGGGAATGATGACTCTGCTTGGGCAACACGGGCAGCCTCTAGATTACCCAAAAGGTATCAAACTTGTTAGCTATGCCGCTGAAACAGCTGATGAGAATGCCCCGCAAGGAGCGTATGTCTTTGGAATGCTCCAAGCACGAGAGCTGACTCAGATCACCTTGCCGGAGCAGTATCTGCCACTGAACATCTCTGGAGCGCGTTTCAACATCGAGAAGGCGGCATATCTTGGCTTTGCAAAGGCGCAGACCAAAATGGGTGTTGCATATGAACTTTGTCAAATCGGTTGTGATTTCAATCCGGCACTCTCCCTTCACTACAATGCGCTAGCTTCCAAGCAAGGGGAGCCAGAAGCTGACATGTCTATCAGCAAGTGGTTCTTGTGTGGGTATGAGGGTGTCTTTGAGAAGAGCGAGGAGTTGGCGTTCAAATACGCTCGTCGAGCTGCGCAAAATGATTTGGCTACGGCGGAGTTCGCGATGGGATACTTCTACGAGGTTGGAATCTACGTACGGCCAGACCTGAAGACATCGAGGACTTGGTACGAAAAGGCAGCCGATCATGGAAATACAGATGCCGCCGCAAGAATCGATGGCATATCACGTTCGAAAACTTTGTCGAGGAAGGACCACGAAAACGTGACGGTCGCTAAGATCCAGTCGCAATATGGCTCGCACAGAGGGAAACGGCCTGAGCGATTCAAGAACCCTTCGGCACCGATGCCGACAATACCTGATAGCCCAATCGACATGCCAGAACCTAGGGTGCCCCAACCGAGACCCCATGAGCAAAGAACTTCTTCACGTCCTCCGTCAGCAGTGCCTTATCCAACCGATGATGCAAGAGGCCGGCCTCCAGCACGACTACCCAACGTTTCAACCTATTCTAATCCCAACTTGCGCGCAAGTGCACATATACGACCGACTTCGCCAGCCGAGTCGGAAACGTCGTTCGGCGATGCAAACTACAGAGGATCCTCATTTCCCACTTTCAAGCCTCAACAGGCCCTAGGCCCGCAAAATCCTGGAGCTGGTCGAGGAAGAGGCGCTCCACCCCCCAATGCTCCTGGTGCTCAAGGGCCCCATGCATACAGGCAACCCGGGCCTGGACATGTAAGTCCGCGCGTTCCAGGTTCTCCTGCTCTGAACCCTTCGCGACCCCAGACCGCAGTCTCAGGTTCGCCTGCTACCAGTTCCGCTCGACCACACACTGCACAGCCACCTGCCATAGACATAGGCTTTTCAGCGCCTCCAGATTTCGCCGGTGCCGATCGTCGTCGACTACAAAAGCCTGACAACCCTAATATGCGTCCGCCACAACCTGGACCAATCGCTCGTAAGCAAAGCTATGAGGTCTTGCCAATGAGGAGCCACGACCGAGTTTCGAGCCTTCCACAACCGCCATCAATATCCGACCACGGCCGCACAGCTAGCCCCAACAGACGGCCAATGACAGCGAACAGACCTGGTGTGACATTGCAAGATGGCCCTCCAATGAGGCCTGACATTGGTAATCCACCTAACCCTCCAAAAATCCCAAACCCAGACAAACCGTCCGGTACACCACCTCCAACGGTTAAAACCGCGCGGCCACCTGGAAAAGGACCGAAGACGTTCCAGGAGATGGGTGTGCCTGCTAGTAAGAACGAGAGTGATTGCGTAAGCCTCCTCAAAGCCCCGTACATTGTGCGAACATTGCTAACGACTGCGAAAGATCGTCATGTAAAATTGCATGTGACTGGAAAGGTCTTTGGGACAGGATGCATTGCGAATGGCGCATAGAGCAGTATGAAACAATACGCTCGGGTTGCATAACGATAACGAAGCTCTTTTTTGCATCGAAACGTTAGACCTTCGTCTTGTTGAGCATTACAGCATGGGTAAGTTGACGAGTAGATATTCATGGAGGAAAAGGGAAAAATGCTTGGCAGAGACATAGATGTAACATGTGAATCTGGTCACCTTCTCTCCTTTGCACATCCTCCCCACAGCATTATTTCCCCTGATCCGTCAAAAACAATTCATCAGTTGTTTACAAACTCTTCGCCTCTACACTCGAGTCATTGTTTCTCATCCACAATGGCCCCCCGCAAAGAGACTTCCAAAAAGAGCAACGCAGATGAAGGTCCATTTGCCTATGCTTCTTCCCTTCAGCTAGGGCTCATTGACATTCCACAGGTTCGGCGATGATAGTAGAATACCTCAGTATGCTTTTCCAAGACTCCGTGGCATTGGCGTTCGAAGTGCATGCTAAGTAATGATACAGAGAAGCAGAAGTCTGTCCCAGCGTTTACGAAGCCACTCCTCAGCGTACTGACTGAAACATGTTTGACTCAACAGCCGTCCCTACTCTGTACGTCGTCCAGTACCAGTTCCCCCTCAACCACCCAATGAGGATGACAAATGGAAGTTGTGGTCAGAAAGACTGACTGCCATCTTCTCGTTTGAAGGCAACCGACATATCAGCCAATCTACACAACAAAGTGACCAAGAGCCTGTCCTCCCTTTTCTCTACAGGTGCTCTATACATTATCCACTGACTCAGAATATAGCCTACGCAGTCAAAGCCCTCAAAGAGCTTCATGAGAGCCGGGCAATTGCCGGCAAGGCCAGTGGTATAAATCCCTCACCCCCAATCTCCAAGACCTGTTCACTGATACCATCCGGCCACCGCCCAGGCAAACAAATCATATACCACACCATCCAAGACCCAACCGAAAGCTTGTCAATTGAAGATCTCCAAGCCATCGACGGCGAGATCTCCAAGCTCCAAACCACAAATGCGGACGCCAAAGTCCACGAGAAATCCCTCCGTACCAAACTCACTTCCGTCAACGCTACCATCTCCACCGACGAGCTTCGCGGCAAAGTGCAAGAGCTTGAGCGGGAAAAAGAGAATGTCTTGAGCCGGTTGAGACCGTTGAGGAAGGGGGATGTAAAGCCGGTGTTGCCAGAGGAGAAGGAGGCAGTTGATCGGCAGTGGAAGTTATGGAGGAGAAAAGCCGCGGCGAGGAAAAAGATTGCCAAGGAGGTGTGGGCGATGGCTACTGAGGAGCTGCCAGAGGGGAAGACGGAGGAGGGCATCTGGGTGAGTGGAGTTGACGTGGCTGTTGTGAAAGCATTTGCTGATTGTGGGGTGTAGGAAGAGCTGGGGCTCGACGGGGATGATTGAATGGGCCATGCCTAGTAGTAGCTGCTGTTCTCCTGTGCTCTTGATGAATTTCAGAGGTGATGTCGCTGCTCCCATCTTTCCACAGTTTTTCGAGCTGACGGAAACAAGCTGAAGCATCTCTCTACGTTGCTACCGCCATGAACATATTTTCATAATCTAGTCGAAGTTTCCGATCCATATTTTGCTTTGACTTTCGTCGCTGATTTTAGTGATTTCGTGCCATGTGTCCGCCCAGCTATGTCGCTTATGGATCGGAAATTTGGCCCACTCGTTGTTACGCAACCGGAATGCTTCGTTGTTCGCGCTCCACTAGGGCTTTCGTCATCATCATCCTTAAGCCATTCCAAGATAGCGTACAAACCTCTGAATTGTTCAACCATCTTGCGAAATTTGATTACAAGACCCTATACAAGCCAGTTAGGCCAATGATGAAAGGGATCACTTGTCCTGTTGATTCAATGATGTACACACCGGTGATCGAGTTCCATCTGATCATGTATTCGATCGCCAAGACAGAATATATGAGGACGCACAAGCTGACGATTGGCCAATAAGTACTGCATCAAATCACGGGTGAGCTTTCACATCCATTCCCAGCAGAGTAAGCTAATACTTACGCAACCTTGTTCTCTTCCTCATCCTCTATCAAGAACTCGGGGATTCTGGTGGGCGCATTGACTAAAGTTGGCCAGAATGCCTGCTTCTCCATTTCGCCCCTTGTTAAGCTCAGGAAGCCGAAGGCCAGCCCAAGCAAGGATCTCCCATAAGCTTTGTTCGTGGTCCGCCACAGCTCTGGTGTAGTATCCGCAGCGCCGAGTATTCGATTCAGACGTCAAGTACTCCTAATGTATAAGCTCTTGATGTAGGACTTCACCACCGAATACATCATCCGGAAGAAAAAATAACCTACGAACATGGAGCCAAAACTCCAGAGAATCATGTTGCCAACCGCCATGGTTTTGAAGAACGTTCTAGCTGGCCCTTCGAGGGCGACTTTGGCGAACAAGAATGCAAAACTTCTGCACTCTGTTGGCGGCAATGCGTCCAAACCACCAAACCAGAACCAGATGGCATATGCCGACGTCGCAGCGGTAATGGTGTAAAATGTGACATGACCTCAGATAGTTGTACGGTATGCGTGAGGCCCTTTGATCTCCTGATCGTACATTACAATATAAACAGATCCGAAGTAGATGTGCAGGAGAATCAAGATTTCTACGCCGTGGGCTGCCCCGAAGCCACCTATTGTCAAAAGAGCGGTGGCAATGAATATAGCGAGCGAAAAGATGGTGTTCACAGTGACTCAGTCATGCATGATCTCCAAGTTGCTCGACGCGAGGAATTTCTTGGAAATGATAGCGGAGACCCATTGGAAATAGACGCCCAGTCGGATTCCCAGACCATAGATGTCACTGCTACCCTCAAAGCCACAGGCTACATCAACCGTGCTCTGACGTCTCGGTAAACGCGATGTAGGTTCAGGGGTGCCAACTCGAAGGGAGAGAAGGTTTGAGCTGAGGAGGAGGAACGACGCGCCGAGGAGGAAGGATATAGGACGAAAGACGGGCATTGCTAAGACATAAGGGCGAAGAGAAGAGACGAAAACATTACGAGCACAATGCAGCTACTTGAGCAGTTATATAAAGCATACAGGGCAACAATCTTTGGTATAGGTAAGCGTTGCTCCGATCTCAAGACCTTCGCTCAGCAGAGCGACATTCGCTGTGGCTTAGCTAGAGACCACCCTAGAGAGGTATTTTTAGCCCTCCCTCGAGCTCTTGTTCGTCCTTCTAAAATCAGCACCAGTGCTACCCGGCGCTGCGGGTCGTCTAGGCCCTAAATGATCGCAGG